>Ga0209943_1000113_pt1 | contig 53758 bp, 60 predicted proteins | sample SalPonR1_B_D2_MG_FD_185698 | JGI IMG/M metagenome (GOLD analysis project Ga0209943, IMG submission 185698) | Salt pond soil microbial communities from South San Francisco under conditions of wetland restoration - Salt Pond MetaG R1_B_D2_MG... ... | reverse complement strand
GCATCCCAATTGGGGAATGAAAAGAGACACTAATGGAAACAAGATTCGATGGTTCGGGTGGAAACTGCATATTCTTTGCGATTCAAAAAGCGAACTCCCACTGGACATCAAGATCACACCGGCCAATGTCCACGACGGAACGGTTGCAATCAGCCTCATTGAACATTTTCTAGCAGCCTACAAGGAGACATTCAAACCCTCCTATTATCTCATGGACTCAGGTTATGATTACGACTACATTTACAGGGATATCATCAATCGGTTCGAGGCAATCCCCATCATCGCCTATAATCCAAGAGGGAGCAAGGCTCCACCTGTGGGACTTGATGAAGATCTTCATCCAATCTGCTCCGCCGGATATAAACTTGTCTACTGGGGAAAAGACAATAGTTATATGAAATTCAGGTGCCCGCATGTTTTGGGCAAAGTCAATTGCCCATTTGGAAGCAACTGGTGTTCATCTTCAAATTATGGTTATACACTTAAGATTAATTATAAAGAGAACCCAAGATGTATTTGGTAATCTAAAAGTACAATAAATGGCAGTCAAAAATACAAAAAGTAATTGCCAGTACCAACCTTAAATAATACCCTTTTAAGTGACTAAGCTTTTAAGGGAGGAAAGGAAGTGCTGACAATTACTCACATCAATTATATCCGAGAAATTTACTTCGCGGAAGGCAAAAGCATCTCAGAAATATGTAAAATGACAGGAAGAAATTATCGCACCATCAAAAAGTATATTGAAACAGAAGACTTCAATGAATCTGAACACAAGGCAAAACGTCCGAACAAGTCAGATATACTTAGACCCATTATTCGCAAGTGGCTATTGGAGGATCGAGCCAGGCACCACAAACAAAGGCACACAGCAAAGGTCATATACAAGCGTTTAAAGAAAGGGTACCCTGACATTCTGGATGTTTCCGAACGCACCGTAAGAACTATTGTCAAAGAAGAAAAAGAAAAAATCTATGGCTCTAAGAAAGCATATCTTCTCCTAAATCACCCGGGAGGGGAAGCGCAGGTTGACTTCGGAACATTCTATGGATACGAACAGGGCGGACTAAAGAAGTTTCATGAACTGATTCTCTCTTTCCCAAAATCCAATGCCGGTTTTGCAGTCGTTACGAGAAGCGAAACCAGGCAAGCTGTCTTGGAAGGCCTGGTAACCATCTTTAAACACATAGAATATGTTCCCATAGCCATATGGTTTGATCAAATGTCCTCAGCCGCATTAAGAACAAAAGATGAAAATGGTGTGTTGAAAGCAGCCGATTTCGTAACACGTTTTTCTATGCACTATGGCTTCAATATCAAGTTCTGCAATCCCAACAGCGGCAATGAAAAAGGCAATGTAGAAAACAAGGTGGGGACCATAAGGAGAAATCTGTTCGTTCCAGAACCAATAATTAAAGAACTGGATTCATTCAACCAAAAGTTGCTTGAGGACTGTGATGACCTCAACAAGGAAGACCATTATCGTCTTAAGGAACCCAAAACATTACTCTTTGAACAAGAAAAATCATTGATGGTTCCGGTAAGCAAAATTCCTTTCGATACCGCCAAATACGAAACTCGCAAAGTCAATAAATATGGTCTTGTTGAATTCTCTGGTTGCCGCTACTCTGCAAGCCCAAGGTATATTGGACAATTTGTAAACCTGAAAATCATGGCCAACGAGATTGAAATATTCTCGAAAGATTTTTCTGAAAAAATAGCCAAACACCCAAGATTGTTTCAAAACGGTGAAGAATCCATCCATCACATTGACTTCATCGATGTCATTAAAACGAGACCTAATGCCTTGAAATATTCAGGAATCTATACTCTTTTGCCTGAGGCGTGGCAAGATTACCTTCAGATATTGGACAAAGAAGCATTTAGAGAAGCCTTCAATGTCCTAAAAATGATTTTACTGAAGGATGACATGGCTTTTGCAGACAAAGTTTTAAAAGAGACCATAAAACATGATTCTGCATCCCCTGAAGCTGTTGCAGTCACCTATAGAAGGCTTAAAGAAAACCGAATGATTTATGAAACTGTTGTTGACCTGCCTTCCGATTTGCCGTCATACGAGATGGATACATCCCAGTATGACCGGTTCTTTGGAGGAAATGTTTTATGAGAGAGGCAATCGGAAAATACCAACGGAAACTAAAACTTTCAAATGCTCTCATGGAAATCTATCCAATGATTGAAGCTGAAACCAACGAGGATTTCTTGCTGCAACTGCTTAAGGCTCTTCATGAAGACCGCGAGGAAAAAAGACGGATTAGAAATCTCAACAACGCCGGATTTCTTGTAGTTAAAACTCTCAATGGATATGACTATTCTCAAATCCGATTTCCAGAGGGTATTAAGCAGGATGAACTTGAATCAATGAGCTTCCTTGACAGAAAAGAGAATCTTATTCTCTATGGTGCAGTCGGAACAGGTAAGACCCATCTCTCTGTAGCTCTCGGGGTCAAGGCAATCAACCAAGGCAAGCGAGCAGTCTTTTACCGGGTTCATGACCTGATCAGTCAACTAGAGGGTGACGATGTAAAAAAAGTTGCCAAAGTCCATAAGAAAATCAAGCAAGCCGATCTTCTGATTCTTGATGAATGGGGTTATCTTCCCCTTCATCAAGAAGGCGCCAGGTTATTGTTCAATATCATTTCAACCTGTTACGAAACAAAGAGCATTATCATTACAACCAACATCGAATTTGGTAGATGGAAAGGTTTTCTGTTTGATGAAAAATTAACTGCTGCTATTGTTGACAGGCTAGTCCATCATTCCCATCTTCTGATGTTTACCGGCAAAAGTTATCGAATGGAAAACTCATTAATGAAGTAATATGATTGGTACTGACAATTGTATTTTTGATTGCCAAAAGTTGCATTTTTCTATTGCCAAACACACGCCTCTAAAGGATGAAACTTTTTTGAAAGATAAGGTGCTTGATTTATTCCATAAATCAGGCAGGCGTGCCGGATATAGGATGCTCAAGGATATGCTCAAAGAGCAATATGGCCTGATTGTGAATCACAAGAAAGTTTTAAGAATCATGCGGGAACTAGGTATAGCCTCAATAATTAGAAAAAAATATAAAATCAACAGAGAAAAAGAAAACATCAAGAAAAATATTCTTAACAGAAATTTCGAATCAAATGAACCTATGAAAAAACTGGTTACCGATATCACATATATACCATGCAGAGAAAAAATGATTTATTTATGCACGGTGATCGATTTATTCAATAATGAACCTGTTGCTTGGACCGTAAAAGACTGTCAAGATAAAAGTCTCACCATTGATACGGTAAAGCAGCTATCAGGCAAATACAATCTCAAGGGAAGCCTTATCCACAGTGACCAAGGTGTCCACTATAGAAGCCATGATTATGTCGATTTGCTTAAAGATCTAGGTGTCACTCAAAGCATGTCGAGAAGAGGAAACTGCTGGGACAACGCAATGGCAGAATCATTTTTCAGCCATTTCAAGTGCGATACTATAAGGCTAATGAAAAGACGGCTTAAGGGCATCCATGATGTCAGAAGAATAGTTGATAACTACATGGATTATTACATCAATATGCGCCCGCAAAGAAAACTTGGAGGACTGTCCCCATCATCATATATGCGTTCAGCTTTAGGGACATAAAAAATTCAATAGATTTAACCGTCCCCAGTGATTTCAGACCATACCGTCCCCAGTGATTTTTAAAGAAAGGAAATTTGATTCAATTAAAAGATCAAGCAGCCGGACTTATGACATCCATAGCTGCTCTAGAGGATCATTTAAGTTTAAAGAAACCGCAATGAGTGTAGCAAAGTACGGAGAAAATAAGCTGGTACAAAGAAACACCACATTTATCTACGAAAAGGGAAAAAAGCTAATCTCCTTTATATCCTTATAACAAAAAATTTGTCGTACAATTATTTTTAGTTAAGTAATAAATTTGATCATAGGTATTTAAAAACAACAGACCATATATCATATCTCCATTATATAATTCCCCTAATCTCCCTATATTAGTTTTACTCTCTCCCCATTCCTTTTCAATGCTATGTAATAAATATTGGATGTAATGGCATAATATCCTTAATGAATTATTAAAGGAATATAGACGAATCAACTTAATAAATTCTTTGATTGACAACTGATTAATACTCCGATCATGAATTTTATGAGTACAAATTCCACCAAAGCTCATAGTGATTGTTAAGCCAATTTGAAAAACACCCAAAGTATAGTTATTAATCTTATGTTTAAACATCAAGTTCCTTACAAAGCTTAATGCAAAAACGAAATATTCTAAAATTCTTAAATAAACCGGGCGATAATGAGTTTCAATAAGAAATATTGAAATTATAATTAATGGATCAATACCATAGCTCTTTGAAATTTCATAAATTAATTTATATCTATCACTATCTTTGTCTTTATAAAATCTCATGACTAGTTTTTTTGATATTCTATCAATTTCAAGGCGATAGTCCATTTAATCATTAAATCCTAATATTGAATCAATAAAATCACCGGCGTCATCAATCGAATTAGAAACATGATAACTTAATTCTCTTAACCTTATAAACATATCTTTACTATAAGGATTATTTCGTTCTTGCGGTGTATTAATTGCAATTAACTTACTATCATTCTTGGTCTGGACCGCTAAAATTTCAATACTATCATTTGAATACATGTATCTGAATAAATAAATTCTGCCATTTTGAAATTCACAAAAATACGACTCATTCAAATCAAAAACTCTATGTAGTTTTTTATATTTGTATGTATACATCCCCGAATCGTAACTACTTAAAAAGATTTGTACAAATCTATTTTTAGAATCATATAAATCAATATTTGAAGATACACGCATCCATTTAAGCTTTTCCTCGATTGTTAGTAACAAAATTTTTTCTGCAAAATCATGTTTCTTCTGCCTGTCAATTGGTGTCACTATGATTGCCCTCCCTATCAATAGAATTTAAATTCGATAAAACTAAACTTAGATTATATATTATTTTTGAATAATTTTTATTATCGTAAAATTTATCATCAACCAATGATTTTAATGCTTTCTTCCCTTTCTTGTTAAAGCACTTCTCATGGATTTCAATTAAACCAATGAAAGTCATTGCTTTAGCTCTAATTAATTCAATATCTTTTTTATTTTCTGCCATATCTTTTAAAGTTTCAATATCAATCCTATATTTCTTGCAATCTTCTTTCGCAAATTTCTTATCATTTACTTGTTTAACATAACTTTTTATGCTTTCACTATTTATAAAAACCCAATAAGAGATAAACAAGCTTGCTCCAGCAACAAAAATACTTGCCCCATCCATCATCAGAGAAAAAATATCATTGGTATAAAATCCAAATATCCATATAACAAAAACTGCCCATAAACCTAAAATGCCCAAGCTAATTATAATGTGCATTTTCCCAATCCTTCTTTAAATATTTTATTAGCATTGTTAAACCTACAGAATATACTTCTATAAAATTATTGCATTTCCTTTTTTCTCCATAGACTATTTTTAAACAATAATAAGAGCAGATATCATCTGCTCTCTAAATATTATAAACTTCTATTTTACCTTCTTTATAAAGGGTGCAATCTGTATGGCACACCCTACCGTGAGGTTACTTATTTTATTGGATATGTCTTTTTCTTCTTGTGTCTATCCTCATAGCAATCTTTGTGATAAGGCTCAGCTTTATCAATTAAACAATATAATGTTTCAAACATTGAAAATCAAAATAACCCTACCCAGTGATTACTTTAAGTCAATTTCGAGATTGTAAGTAACTGAATCATTTTCTAAATTCATAGGTGGCTTAATTAATCCTTTATCCGTATTATCTACCAAAACAACATATGTTCCATTCCAAAGAGTGAAAGTTTCTTTATTGCTACCATTCGCTAGTACTTTTGATTGATAAACTACTTTAATACTATCAACCGATTTTCCATTAATCCTTTCTATATATTTGCCAAAGTTGTCCTTATCAAATATTGCCATTTCAAAATCAGATCCTGAAATTGACTTAACTCTAAATTCAACATCTCGATATTTTGATATGTCAAATTTATAATATGCATACTCATCTTCTTGAATTGTTTCTTTCTTTGATAATATATTAATACTATCAGCTTCTGGACATAATTCTTTTTTTGAAAAACTATTAATGATATCAGCAAAATCAATATCAATCGCATCCATATCTAAATTGTCTTTTAATACAAAAAAGTGATTTGCAATTCCTATGTATTGATATTCAAAATCAAAATTTCTCGCCTCATAAATACTAAAAATTTCGTAGTCGTTCCTTCTGTAAATGACATTAGCTATTGAACTGCTAACAGAACCAGCTACTGATCCTATCATCTGATCAACAAAACCATTTGAAGTAACTCTGCTTGACACTATACTTTCCGACATCTCAGATTTTGAGTACTCAATAAAATCTGCCTTAGTAGGATTAGTTGCATATAATAGTGCTCCTATTGCAATAAATATCAGTATTACATTAAGTAATATCTTAAATAATTTCATAACTGAACCTCTTTCTAAAAACTATTTTTGTTTTGAAATATATATCTTTCTCATAATTAATCCTATAATACTAATAAAAAAACCTCCATCAAGTTTTTTGATACTTTAAATTAACATATCAAGCATACCACAACCATTAATGTAATATTATAACATTTATTAAAATAGATATAAAAAAGAGCAGAATCTCTGCTCTCTAAACTTTATAAAACATCGTTTTACCGGCTTTACAAAGGATACACTCTGTATGGCATGCCCTTGCGTAATCCTACTTATTTTATTGGATATGTCTTTTTCTTCTTCTGCCTCTCAATATGGCATCATTTATGATAAGGCTCGTTCTTTAGAATCCTGAAGGCTCTATAGATCTGCTCGAGCAGTATCACTTTCATCAGCTGGTGGGGAAAGGTCATTTTGGAGAATGAGAGCTTGAAATCGGCCCTTTGCAAAACGTCTGCCGAGAGTCCAAGCGAGCCTCCTATTACAAATGCCAAATCGCTTTTGCCGGAAAGCGCAAGGCTGTCCATCTTTTTGGAAAGGTCTTCCGATGTCATTTGCCTTCCCTTCATGTCAATCGCTATGACATATTGGCCGTCCTTGATTCTTTTCAATATGCCGCTTCCTTCATCATCTTTTATTTTGGTCTCTTCTTTGATGCTTAGGTTCTCGGGAGCTTTTTTGTCAGGAATCTCAACAAAGACAAGCTTGCAATACTTTGAAAGCCTTTTTGAGTATTCCCCTGCCGCGTCTCTCATGAATTTTTCTTTTATTTTTCCTACGCTTATTATTGTTATCTTCATCCGCTTTCCCTTCTTTGTTTTTTTGACAATTGTCAACCCCTGCTCTTTTAAGTAAAGCCTTCGGCCTCTTTCATCTAGTAGAGCCTTTTTCACACTTCAAAAACTCATCCAACCAGTTTTCTCCTGCTGTCTCTTTCTTTTGCGACAACCTCTCCAGGCAGTCTGTCGGAAATCCGCTGTATGCAATCGATACGACAACGTTGCCGTCATAGTCCCCTATCACCTTTGCAAGAATCCCCTTTTTGGCAAAAGAGTCCGATACTTCATCGGCATTTTTTTCTGTGTAGAGGCCAAGCACCATATTAAGACCCGAGTCGGCATTTATGATTTCAATGCGTCTCTTGAAATTTCTTTCTATATACCTTTGCAGCAAAAAGCTCTTACGCTTGTAGCTGCGTTTGATTTTCCGTATGTGCTTTTCCATAAATCCCTCTTCAATAAAGCTTGCCAGCGTAAGTTGTTCAAGCTTGGATGCAGACTGGCTGTATCTTCTCTTTACCGACTCGTAGTCATGCAAAAGCCTGTGGGGCAAGACCATGTAGCTGATTCTAAGGGAAGGAAGAAGAATCTTCGAAAATGAGCCAAGATATATTACCCTGTCATGGGAATCCAGTCCCTGAAGGCATGGCACTGGTCTTGATTCATGCCGTATCAGACTGTCATAGTCGTCCTCTATTATAAAAGACTTCTTTTCCCTTGCCCAATTGATAAGGTCGATTCTCTTTGGAACAGGCATCAAAAATCCTGTGGGAAATTGATGGGAAGGGCTTACGTATGCTATGTCAGCATTGGAAGCGTAAAGCCCGGCGATGTCAATTCCGTTTTCCATAACCCGAATCGATTCTGTTTCAAATCCGTAATCCTCGAAAATATATCTGGCCTTCTCGTAACCCGGTTCCTCAAAGGCCGCCCGTCCTCCATTTCTCCGCACCAGCCCAACAAGTATTCCCATCAGATACTGGACTCCGGCTCCTATGACAATTTGACCGGGGCTCGTCCTTGCCCCCCTTGTCTGATTTATGAATCTTGATATTTCACGCCTTAGGCAAGGTTCTCCCTGGTGTTGGCCGACAGAGAATATTTTATCCCCGCTCTCCTTTATAACCCTTCCGTAAATCTTTTTCCATGTGGATGCATCAAAGCTTTCACCATCCACATCTTCATTGAAATATTTTATTTCCCGGGAAATATCCATTTCCAAAAGTTTCTTTTCCTCCTCTTCTTTCCCCCGGGGCAAATCCCATTTTATTTCAGTCAGATCGGCCGCATAGTATCCACTCTTTGGCCGACTCAGTATGTATCCTTCTGTCAAAAGCTGAAAATATGCGTTCTCTACTGTGGTACGACTTAAGCCCGTCGTTTGCGATATTTCTCTTATTGACGGGATTTTTTCCCCACTGCCTGTTTGTCCTGTAATTATCGATTTTCGTATATAATTGTAAAGTTGCATATATAGGGGCTCATTGCTTGCCCGTTTCGGATAGAATGTAAACAACGCTAATCTGTCCCCTTTAATTTTGTCGTATCTGTCTCTTTTGCTATGGTCACATCTATAGTATATTGTAAATATAAAAATAAATAAAGGAGATATCTACATGGATTCAAAACATACGAAAAACTTGGTGCACACTTCGCTTTTGGCTGCGGTGGTATTTGTAACCACCTTTGCGGTTCCAATACCCATTGGATACGGCTACTTCAACTTGGGAGACGCCGCCGTATTCATAACCGGACTTCTTCTTGGTCCAAAATATGCTTTTTTTGCAGCCGGAATAGGCTCGGGATTGTCCGACTATGCTGCTGGATACATGTTTTACATTCCATCCACTTTTATACTAAAGGGAACTATGGCGCTCCTGACATCTAAGGCAAGTGAAAAAAGCTTGAAGGTTAAAATTGCAGCCATGGTTTCAGGCGGCCTGATTATGAACATTGGCTACTACATAACCGAAGGCGTAGTATACGGAAACTGGATTGCCCCTCTTTACAACCTCCCATGGAACGCTCTTCAATTTACACTGGGCATAATCATTGCTATGCTTCTCTACAAGCAATTGAAAAAATTCAAATAGATTCAAAAGAGACGCATTCTTTTTGGGATGCGCCTCTTTTATCTCATAACTTTTGTCATCTTGATTATTACATTGTTCCTGACATGGAAGGAATGGCTTTTGCTCAAGAAAACCGAAACTTTCCCTATCCTTTCCATCTTATCCACTCCATCAACAAGCTCCTTGAGTTTTCTCCTCTTTAATTTGATTCCGGCAGTTAGAATTTTTTCATCATGAACAGCCTGCTTTAATTTGCAAATCGCCCTTTCTTGCCAGTCTCCGGGCACGATGCTCTGCTTGAATTTGTTGCAGCTCCTGCAGCTTAGGGCCATGTTGAACAAATCATCCGGTCCGCCCATGCTCTTTGGATAGTAGTGGTCCAGGCTCATTTGCCTGTACTTCAGATGCTTTCCGCAATAGATGCACGCCCTGCCGTCTCTTTCATAAACATAGCTCTTTTGGGTTTTCTTTTTTTCCATATAGAAAACCTCCTGCATTAAACAAGCTCACTTTTTTCGGGTTCAGTATTCTCATTGTTACTCAATTTCTTCCCTGGACACAAATAAAATATCGTATGAAAGCAAGTCTCCATTTCTTACTACTTCAACTTTTTCCGTATCTCCAGGCCTATAGGCATATAGAACCTTTATCAGCTGCCTCATTGTTTCTATTTCATTGTCTCCAATTTTTTTTATTATATCACCACCAAGCAGGCCAGCCTTGTCGGCAGGGGAATCCTTGTAAACCTTGTATATGAAGACCCCGCTTTCGAGCCCGGTATCTTCACCCGAACTCTGTTCGAAATCCTCAAGGTCTACCCCCTGTATTCCGATATAGGCCTTCGAAAACTCGCCTTTTTCTATGAATTCGTCAACTATGGGCTTGGCTATGTTTACCGGGATGGCAAAACCCAAGCCTTCTCCGCTCTGTATCTTGGCTGTATTTATTCCTATGACCTCGCCTTCTGCGTTTAGAAGCGGCCCTCCGGAATTGCCCGGGTTTATCGATGCGTCGGTCTGTATTAGGCTGTCTATGCTTTCGGAATATCCTATTGGAATGCTCCTGTTGAGCCCGCTTATTATGCCCGCTGTAACCGAACGCTCGAAGGTGAGTCCCAGTGGGTTTCCTATGGCTATTGCCGTTTCACCTATCACAAGATTGTTCGAATCGCCCAGGTCCGCCACCGGAAGGTTTGTTTTTTCAACTTTCACGACTGCGAGATCTAGTATGGGATCGTTCCAAAGAACTTTGGATTGCAGATTTTCCCCGTCAGACAGAAGGACCGTCACTTCTTCAACATCGCCGTCGTTTATGACATGGGAATTTGTCAAAATATAGCCCCTGCTGTCGACTATTACGCCTGTCCCAACCCCTTCTGCTTTTCTGCTACCGAATATGAAGTCATTCTGTATTGCTACAGTTGTTATTCCCACCACTGAAGGCATGGCTTTTTTTGCCACTGCCGAAACTACAGTAAGGCCCTCTGTCTCCGAGACTATTTGGTAGGAAGGCCCCTTTTGGGCATAAAATCCGCTGTAGGGATCTTTAATTATTTTTCCATAAAGATATGTGGGTGCTACATAGGCAGTAAACAAACCTCCTATCATTGACGCAATTATGGCAATTGCTATTATTTTCATGAAAGATGTTTTGTGGACAGCCCTTTCCTTGTAATCCCTTTCAGCAGATTGACATTCATCATTTTCGTCTTTAGCTTCTTTCAATTCGACAAGCTCTTGCTTCTCTATAATTTCATTTTCTTGGTCTTTTTTCTCAATTTCTTCATATTCGCGATACAAGGCTATTCCCTCCTATTTTATTATGTTGTAAAGCCTTCCCACCCTGTTACGATAGGTCATGTCGAGGTCAAGGTCTCTTCCATCCCTCAGACCGTTGTCCTCAAGTATCCCCCTTACAGTCTCAAGCGCCAATTCAGGAAAATTGTTTTCATGGCTTAAATGCCCCAAAAGAACGCATCCGGGAGCTCCCCTGTCAAACATTTTCACTAGTGCCTTTCCTGCAGATTCATTTGAAAGATGCCCCCGCTCCCCCAAAACCCTTTGTTTGAGGAACCATGGATATCTTCCAACTTTAAGCATTTCAATATCATGATTCGCTTCAAGCATAAGCAAGTCGCTGTTTTCCACCGCCCGCAATACTTGCTCGGTCATGCGCCCCAAATCTGTCGCAACACTTATTGAAACGCCTTCATTGCTGAATGAAAAGCCCAATGGATGTACTGCGTCATGATCTACACTGAAAGGTTTTATGGAAATGTCCTTTATATAAAACGGATTTTTCCCCCCAATAAAATTCACTCTTTCAGGGCTTATTTTTCCTATCTGCCCCTTCATTGCATTCCATGTTTCCTCGTGAACATATAAGGGCAGGTCATACCTTCTCATAAGGACCCCGATACCTTTTATGTGGTCGCTATGCTCATGGGTCACCAAAATCCCGTCGAGATCTCCCGGTTTTTCACCTATTGACTCCATTGCTTGTTTTATGTACTTTCCTGTAACACCGGCATCGAGCAGTATTCGCGCCTCTTTTGATGCAATGAATTGACTGTTGCCGCTGCTTCCGCTTGTAAGGGAACAATATTTCATAATCTTCCTCTTTTCTGTAGTCTAATTGCTTATTACTATGCCTTCATAGGCATCCACATATATTGAAATTTCCCGGTCTGAAAGATCTATTTTCCAAACAGGCAAAGCTGTTCCTGATTTAATGTCCCGCCACTTGGACAAGGACGTTTTCTTTGTATCGAACAGATATGTCAAATCTATTTTGCTTATTTCTTTTCCCCCACTTTCTTCAAGTGACTCAACTGCCATTAAAAGAGCCTTGCTTGCGGGAATCACCTTTCTTGCGCTTTCCCCTTGCGACAGAACCTCCATCCATATACGGTCGAAAGCGGCCACGCCTTCCTCTGAAACCATAATCTTCATACGGCCGTTTTCGAGGGGAAGGCCTTTTTCCAATTGAACATATGTCATTTCCAGCAATCCGTCTTTTTTAATAAAACCCTGAAGCTTTGCGTCTTCAAGCGAATAGCCCTTTGCCGAAAAAAACTCTTGCACCAGGTCTTGTGCGGATTCATGGTCTCTTGCCGCTCCATTAATGATATTGCCATTTTCATATATTACTCTTTTGCCTTCCACCACCATGAGCTTCTCTTTGCCCTTGACATAAGCATCGTCTGAAAATGTATACCGGCCAAGGATTTTTTTTGCAGCCTCTTCGCCGTCCACCTTCAAGTAGCCAACCTCGAGAGATGCCACTACCGGTGTCTCCATCGGTATTTTGCCCTCAAGAAAAATCCCCCTGCTTTCAAGAATTTCCTCAACATCGGCTATCCTCTTTTCGGAAGCTGGGGGAATTGTTTCTGAAAACCCGTTTTCCCTTTCAAGATTATAAAAAAGAAAAGCGTTGGTTAATATAAAAGCAATTATCAAAATTGTCTTTGCTTTTGTCCAATCCATAAAAGTCTCCTTACTCTGCGCTGCCCCTGTATATTATGTCTCCATTTCCAGCGTTGAAATAATATATTCTGCTTTGTAGATCTATTTTCCAAACCGGAATCAGTAGTGCACCATCTGCTTTTTCTTCAAGGTAATAGGCCATTTGAATGTTTTTTATGGAGCTGAGAATGTCAAACAGCAGTCTATCAATCGATATTTCATTTATATTCAGGTCCTTGTCCACAATGTAAGCGGCCGCTATCTCCCTGAAATTTCTGTCTATGACCTTTTGAGGAAGAAGAACAGCTCTAGAAGACGATGCTTGTCCCTGACCTATATTCATTTTTTCCCTGAAAACCTTGCGCTTGTAATATGTTATGGAATTGCCGTAAACATCAACAACAATTGATCCTGCTCCTTGTCCCGCCTCTTCAAGCACCGGATATCCGCTTATTTTGTAATCGAACAAAAATTTATAGCCCTTCATGCCCGCTTTTTCTATTGAAATGCTGTCTGAAAGATAGGCGCCCGCAGGCCATCCTCCGTTATTCTTGACAAAATAAACAGCGCTATTGAGTGATTCCAAACGGTCAGGCACAGCCGCCTGAGTTTGTTTTTCCAGCTTTTCTGTGTATTCCAAAAGCCCGTCGGATTGTATCCTGAGAACCTTTTCCCCGTAATTGGATATATACATTACAGATCCGTCGTTTTCCTCTATTTTTTTTATAAAATCGAAATTTTCGCCAAAAATGCGCCCCGCCATTGCTGTGACCTGCGTCTTGTCGGAAACTTCGATTTCTGCGGTCATGTCAACCGCCGGGATTTCTTCCTCGAAGTTTATGGGCAGAAGGATGTCCGCATCAATACCCAATATATCCTCTGTCTTGAAATATTCGGTATGGGGAATCGACTGCACCCGGTCTATATTTGAAGCTATGTCACCATATCGATTTTTGCCCTTCAGCTTTAGGTATATTCCCTTTGACTTGTCCGCCACGTAAAGTACATTTCTTTCTGTGGCCGGAATCAAAAGGCTGTCCATTGCATCCATCTCTTCCCCGAGCTTAAACTCTTTATAGTCCGAATAAAACAATTCGAGAGGAATGGGAAAAGAGAACTGCAGTTTTACAGATTTATATTCGTTTGCTTCCTGCCACTGCTCCTTTTCCAGCGTTTCATATGTGAAATCCTCTTCAATAAAGGCATCCACCATATCTGCAATTTCAATCCAGGTCCTGTTTGGATCCGTGAAAAAAATTGTATGATAACCGCCCCCAAAATTATAAATATAACTTTGGGGGCTTAGGATTTCGGCATATATATTCAATTCTTCTTCCACAGCTTCTTCAACTTTAGGAGAGAACATTTCCCCTGAAGGTATAATTATCCAAAGCTTATGTGTAAGAAATACGCTGAGGACAAAGAGCATGGCTAGAAAAACGGTTTTCATTTTTTCTCTGCCCATATTCCGCCTCCGCTTCTACCGGCTCATGGTGCCGATAAAGCTATTAGAAAGAATGTCCAATACATCTTTCTTTATTTCTTCTTCGTCCATAGTCTTAAAGGAAAAGTCCTTTACTTCTATTTGTTTTTCCTCGACATCTATTATTTCTTCATCTGCCCCTATAACATCAAATCTGATTTTATATTTACCCGGTTCAATATTTTCCAGTTTTTTATAATAAAACAAGACGTCTCCGTCCGATCTGCCATCAAAAGGCTGAAGCCCGGAATTTGTTGTTCTTCCAAAGATTTCTCCAAGCTTTTGAGCAACCAGGTTTTCCTCAGTCAATTCTTCCGGCTTTTGTCTTTCCTTAGTTTCTTCTGAAGCTAAGGAAATATCCCCTGCAGGAACTTCCCCTTCAGCCGGTTCTTCGAAATAAAAAACGGACTCTTCGCGCCTTTCTATAATTTGCGATTCGTAAATAAGTTCTTCCGAAAACTCCACAAGAAGGGCCTCTTCAACAAGGTTGAGTCCAGCCGAAAAATTCAAAGCCGATGTTTCCTTGAAAACATAAAGCTTCGCTTTCGCACCGTTTGAAATCTTGGCGGATATGAACAGGTTCTTGTCTGTAATCACATCACCCAAAGGCCTGATGATATTGACAAAAACAGTTTCTTCCTTCTCAGCCGAAAGATTATTCAGTTTTTGGTCCGCATCCACGAACAATTCTCCACTCGCCCAGGCCGTTAACCCTTGGGGTATTGCCAGCGATAGGATCATCGCCAGGACAATGAGCCTTTTTTTCATAAAAGCCTCCTAATAATCTTTACATGTTCCAGCAATGATTATTATACTCTTTTATTGTTACAACAGAGTTACAGTGTCATTACACATGGCTTAAATCTGTCTGCAAAGCCTGCTTTCAAGCGGAAAAGAGAAAATCACTTCTGTTCCCTGTCCCGAGTCGCTTTTTATTTCAATATTTCCCCCGTGGCCTTCTATTATATTCCTTGAAATAGACAAGCCCAGTCCGGTTCCTCCAAGGCTCCTCGATCTTGCCTTGTCCACTCGGTAAAAGCGGTCGAAAATCCTTCCGATATCTTCCTTTGGTATGCCAATTCCCTGGTCCTTGACCGAAACAATTGCATTTCCGTCCCCTTTTTCAAGCGAAACCGTTACGGTCGTTGAATCGTCGCTGTACTTGATTGCATTTGAAAGCACATTTAGGAAAACCTGCTCTATTCTGTCATGGTCGAAAAACCCTTGCATGCTGTCAATATTGGAGTCGAAAACTATATTCATATTCTTGCTTTTAGCTGTCACGTCCATCTTCATTATTCCCTTGCCCACCAGGTCCACTACATCATGGCAACCCTTGTTCCATGTCACTTTTTCATAATCGAAATTGGACAATTGCAACAAGTCCCTCACAAGTCTTGTCATTCGGTCCGACTCACCGTCTATAACGGTCAGGAACTTTTCAGCAACTTCCCTGTCTTCAACAGCTCCTTCAAGAAGAGTCTCGGTATAACTCTTTATGCTGGTAAGGGGCGTCTTCAATTCATGAGAGACATTGGCAACAAACTCCTTCCGCATGTCTTCCAGTTTCTGTTGCTCTGTTACATCCTGCAAGAGGATTACGAATCCCGCGTATTCCTTGTTTTCATCATTGAATGTCGCATAGTCTCCTCTGTATATAGCCTTGCCTATGGAAACATTCCTGCTTCCGGCCCAGGATGTCTTGCTCTCTCCGATTTTTTTGATTGTCAAGTCTTCGTCGTAAGCTCCCATGATGGTGTCGTAGCCCTTTTGCAGGTCTTTTTCTTCCATGCCCAGAATTTCCATCGCCTTGGGATTGGCATGTATGATTCTTCCCTTGAGGTCGACTGCCAGAAGGCCGTCGGCCATATTGTTCAAAATGGTTTCGAGCTTGCTTTTTTCTGAAGACATTTCCCCAAGGGTGGTTTTGAGCTTGTCGGTAAGCTCATTGAACATCGCTCCCAAAAGGCCTATCTCGTCGTCGGATTTTACATCAACCTTCTGTTCGAATTCACCCTTTGCCATCCTGGACGCCTTTCTTGTAACTTCAGCTATTGGCTCGGTGACACTCTTTGCAAGCAGGTATCCCAACACTATTGTTATCAGAAGAGCCAGCATAGTGGCCTGGGTCAGTATCCATTTTGATTCGTCCAATGTGTCGTATATGTCATTTAAGCTGTCCCTTATATAGAGTATGCCTTTCACATTATCCCCACGCTCAATCGGAAAAACTACGTTTTTCGTGCGCAGGCCCGATTCGTTTTCAATGTCGAGTTCCCTTATGTCGCCCTTTGCGGCATCGATTATAAGCGTATATTCAAGTATGTCTATTGCATTTCTTCCTATGAAATTGGCATTGCTTGTGGCGACAATCTGGAAATTTTCATTGATTATGAATATTTCTTCCCTGAATCCTTTTGACCATGTATCGATTATGTTTTGTATTTTATCTTTGTCTTCGTCAAGGTCGTCGTAGGGGGCAATAGAAGGAAGTATATAGTCCTCCGCAATCCTGCCGACTTGTTCACTTACTGTTTTCAAATGATATTTTTCGAATTGGTCGACTATATAGACGCCGACAATCGCCATTGCAATGAAAACAAGGAGAAAATATATTATTATAAACCGCCATCTAATGCTCTTAAACATCTATTTCCTCCTGAAATAATATCCTACCCCTCGTTTGGTCAAAACATAAGTCGGATTAGAGGAATCATCCTCTATTTTTTCTCTTAACCTTCTCACTGTGACATCCACCGTCCGGATGTCTCCATAGTATTCATATCCCCATACATCCCTAAGCAATTGTTCCCTGTTGAACACTTGATTTTCTTGCGTAGCCATAAATTTCAAAAGCTCGAATTCCCTGAGCGTCAGTTCTATTATTTCCTCTCTCTTTTTAACTTCGTATTTGTCAAGATCGATCGACAGATCTCCCGATGATATTTTGTTTCCCGTATCAGTAGAGTCGATTTTCACCCTGCGCAGGTTTGCCTTCACCCTTGCCACAAGCTCCCGCATTCCGAAAGGTTTTGTGATATAGTCGTCCGCGCCCAATTCGAGTCCGAGCACCTTGTCGACTTCCTCTTCCTTTGCGGTTATCATTATTATGGGTATATTCATTGTTTCGCGAATTTTCCTGCACACCTGAAAGCCGTCCATCTTGGGAAGCATTATATCAAGAAGCACCAAATCCGGCTGGGTCTGGAAAACTTTTTTCAAGGCATCCTCTCCATCGTGGGCTTCAACTGTTTCATATCCTTCTTTCCCCAAGTTGTATTTGATTATATCGGAAATCGGTTTTTCGTCGTCCACTATCAGTATTTTCCTGTTCACAATCTTCCCTCCTTTTTGCATATCTTCTTGATTCAATGATATCTGTTTGCGCCCTCATTGTCCATATTATTGTGTTCTGTCGAACGAATAGCGCAAAAAACTTTCTTCCTCCTCAAAATCAGCACCCATTGCGGAGGAGAGCCTTTTAATCTTGTCAAGCATTCCTGTCAGCTTTCCCCCTTGGGGTACAATCGGAGCTCTCTTGTCCTTAACGTATAGAGGATGCAAGGAGATGGAATTTATTTTTCCTTGCAATATTTTAATTTCAGCAGCCATTCCCTGTTTGTTGTTTTCGTCATTCTGGTCGAAAATATAATTTCCAAGACTGTATATTATTGGCCTGTCCCTGTATATTTCAACCCCCTGTATCACATGGGGATGGTGTCCGATTATGATGTCCGCCCCGCCGTCAATCAAAGCGTGAGCCAGTTCCCTCTGCTCACTTGTTTCCATGTTGGATTCCTCTATCCCCCAATGGAGGGATACCGCAACAATGTCAACTTCTTTTTTAAGCTTGTCCACATCCTCCAAAATTGGTCCAAGGTCCATTGGAGCCGTACCCGGTATGTTTTCACCAGCGGCAAATTGACGCCTTTCCTCATAACTCCAAAAATAATATGAAAATTCATTGTAGGCAAGAAATCCTATTGAAACATCTCCCTTTGTGAAAATCTCCGGCTTTCTTGCCGACTCTATATCCTTGCCTGCTCCCACGTGTCCTATTTCTTTCTCGTCAAGAAAGGCTACCGTGTCATTGAGGGCATCGTTTCCATAATCAAGTATATGATTGTTTGCAAGAGAAAGAACCGAAAATCCGGCATCTTTTAATATGTCCGTCTTGTCCGGAGAAGCCCTAAGCCAAATCCCTTTGCCCAAAAGCTTTTTTCCTCTTTCAGACAAGGAGCACTCAAGGTTGCCGAACAATACATCCGACCTGTCAAAAAGAAAAGAGAATCCTTGGTAAGCGCTCTCCCCTCCGCTCTCGTCCAGCAGTCTTCCGACCCTTCGTCCGACCATTATGTCCCCAACCGCCGAAAATGTGATTTCCCTGTTTTTCAAATATGATTCGTAAGAGGCCCAAAGAGCGCGCCCCTCGTCAGCGCCTACATGCGCAGGATCAAGTTCGTCTTTTATTTCCCTCAATGTCGAAGAATCTCCGAAAGAAGCTTCTTCAACGCATCCCGCCAGCAAAACGGCCACAATCAATACAAATGTCAACCTCTTCATTTTAACCGCCTTTTTGTGCATATTGAAAAACAGGTCCGAAGACCTGTTTTTAGAAGTTCAAATAGTTTCTCGGGTTTTGTGGAACACCGTTTTTCCTTATTTCGAAATGAAGGTGCGGTCCCGTACTTACCCCTGTATTGCCACTTAGTGCAATTTGCTCGCTTTTATATACCTTTTGACCCTTGTTTACAAGAATCTTGCTCAGGTGGGCATATCTGGACTCCATGTTTGCGCCATGGTTTATGAATACCACATAGCCGTAACCGCTCTTGTAGCCGGCAAATGTAACGACTCCTCCATCTGCTGCGCGAACACTGGTTCCGGTAGACATTCCTATGTCGATTCCCTCGTGCCGCCTTCCCCATCGCCAGCCGAATTCGGATGTTACATATCCCCTGTTGGAAGGCTTTTGGAAGGTTCCGGTCCCGATTTTCGGGGGTGGATCCTTGGTGCCTTTGTAAGTGACTTGTGTAACGGCTTCCTTTACTATTTTCTCACTTAATATAATCCTCTCGTCTTCTATTCCGTTCGCCCTTACTATTTTCGCTTCAACTGTTCGTATTCCGTCATATCCCTTTTTCTTTATTGCGTATTCACCCTTGTATATTCCCGAATTGTTTTCATAAACCGTATCGTGCTCTATTTTTTCATCATAAACCTTTTTTTCTGTGGTCATTACCGTTATGAAGGGCTTTGGCACAAGCAAGTTTATTTTTTGGCCTATCTGCAGTTTCCTCGGCGAAACATCGGGGTTGGCTGCCTGAAGATCCGAAACGTTTATTCCATACGTCTCGGCAATCTTGCCGTAGTAATCGCCTTTTTCAATCAGGTGAACCTTTTTCTCTTTGGTCCCTCTTGTTATGTATTCAAGAATTTCTTCACTCTCTCCAATAAAATCCTGCGAAACAGGCTGCTCCACCACTTGCACATTTTCCTTGAAATATATGCTGAGGATTTCCACTCCGTCTTCCCTGTCAAGAAAAGAATCCCTTATCTCCTCGAGTATTTCTTCAGCCTCAAGACGCGTCTTCAGTGCTGCTATTATTTCCCCATCAACCTTTATGGCAAATGAGCTGATTCTTACTTTCAGCAAATTTTCAATGTCACGCTTTATTTCCTGGGGGTATAGTATTTCCGTCTCCTGATGTACATTTTGCTGTTCCTCTTCAGAAGAAAACAAGTCCAAAAATCCTTTGTCGGCATAGGATAAAACCGGCACCGTCATTGAAATTGCCAGTGCTCCTGCCATTGCAAAGGAAAACATTTTTTTCGCCTTTTCAATTTTGAATAATTTACGTATAAAAGTTTCTCTATTATCCATTCATATCCCCTGTCATGCTGTCTTTTTTAAACATAAAAGACTCTATATAATATAAATTCGACATTCTCTTTAATATATTCGACATTCTCTTTGCATAAACCTTTTTTTTGCCCAATGACCAAGTCATTTCATTAAAAAACCAAGCCGTTTTTCTTAAAAGCTTCTTGCGGCAAGTGGACTCGGATATGTTATAATAGCATATATGATGACTTAATGCAATGGAAGGAGTTGCCATGGCCTTTATACGACAAACCACGGAAGTTGATTTCGGAAGCACTTCCATTGAAAATATTTTTATAAATGATTTTATGCCGGGAGCCCAAGGAACCTATGTAAAGGTTTATTTGATGGGCTACAAATACGCTTGCGACAAGGACTTCGGAGTTAAAATAAGCAATAAAATGCTTTCCCGCCATTTGAACCTTCCAATTGAGGATGTGCTCAGGGCCTGGGACTTTTGGGAAAGCAAGGGCATAATTCGCAAATTACCTTCGGACAAAAGCGACACTAGCGACTTCGGCATTGAATTCCTCTCCCTGAGGCAATTGTTTGTGGACAACAATTTCCAATCAAACACGCCTTCAAAACAGAATGTTTCCTACTTTTCTCCAAAAGAACCTAAAAAGGGACTTAAGTCCGAAAAAGAATCAGAGGAAATGTTTGAGTCAATCGAAGAAATAGTGGGTCGACCGATTTCGGTAAATGAAGCCATTGAAATATCCGGCTACATGGACATGTATTCAATGAGCCCGCCCATGGTTGTGGAAGCCTACACCACGGCAAGCGAAAAAAGAGGGATCCACACATCCAAGTATATAGGCGGAATACTGAAAAACTGGTATGACAAGGGCGTTTTTTCTATAAAAGACCTGGAAAACAGGCGCGAAGAAGATACTGTTTTACAACATAAATACAAACGCATCTTCGACACACTCGGCTTTTTCGGCCGCAATCCCACCAAGGCCGAAAAAAAGGCAATGGACCAATGGCTTAACGAGTGGAACTTTCCGATTGAAATGGTTTTGAAAGCATGCGATAACACCGTTTATGCAACAAAGCCAAGCATAAAGTACATCCACAGCATACTTTCCGCTTGGCACAAAGACGGTTTGAAAACAGAGGAATCACTCAATAAGCGCAAAGTAGTCAAAAAAGCCAAGGCATCCGCTTCAAACAAAGGAGGCGGCAATAAGTTTCATAACTTCAAGCAAGCCCCGCCTGATTATTCGGAAGACGAATTGAAAAAAATACTTAAAGAAATCAACAACCTGAAATGAGGTTTGCGACATGAGAAACAACTATATCAAGGAAATATTGAAAGAATATGAACAAATAAGAAAGAATAACGAGCAGGCTTTGGCCCTAAGGAGAAACGAAATATATGAAAAAGTACCCAGGCTGAAGAAAATAGATTCCGAGCTCGCTTCAGTCGGAGCAGGAATAGCCAAAATCACCTTGTCCGGAAAAAGCGATTCTGTTTCAGCTATAGACAAGCTTAAGACTCATGTGGAATCCATAAGAAGGGAAAAAGCAATTCTGTTGACGGAAAATAATTTCCCCCTTTCTTACTTGGACCTGCAATACGATTGCGAAATCTGCCGGGATACCGGCTTCGACTCGTCAGGAGCGCGATGCAATTGTTTCAAGCAAAAATTCATTTCCAAGGCATATCGAATGTCCAATATTGAAGATTCTTTAAAAAATGAAAACTTCGAAACATTCGACCTGGATCTTTTTTCTGACAAGCCTTACGCCGACCAAGAGCTTACACCCAGGCAAAATATAAGCCAGAACCTCAGCATATGCGAAAGTTTTACCCTTAATTTCGAAAATCCAAGAGAAAAAAATCTGGTCCTTTACGGCCAGCCGGGACTCGGAAAAACCTTTCTCTGCAATTGCATAGCCAAGGCCCTTATAGACAAGGGGCATATTGTAGTTTACCAGACTTCCTTCAGGATTCTTGAAATACTCGAAAAACACAAGTTTTCCCGGGAAAAGGATTTCGCAGTCGAAATGGCATATGAGCTTTTGTTTGACTCCGATCTTCTTATAATTGACGATTTGGGAACCGAAATGACAAATTCCTTCACAAATTCCGAACTCTTCAATATACTGAATTCAAGGCTCCTTTCATCGAAAAAAACCGTAATATCAACCAATCTTTCCCCCTTGGACATATCCCAGGTCTACAGCCACAGGATTTCTTCAAGAATAAATGCATACTATACACCTCTTGAATTTTTCGGAAGGGACCTGCGTTTGGTTTCCCAATCGAAAAAACACAGATAGGATTAGTCGAAAAGAAAATTTAAGATGCCAACAAAAAGAGCCATCCGGTCATTTACCCCGTATGGCTCTTTTTTTTATTCTTTTATGAGCGCCGCATTACGCAAACTGCATTCAGTGGGCAGTTATCAGTTGTCAGTAAATGCAAAAGAGTATAAAAACCAAATACATTTGAAAGCTCTTTTCTTTTCTGCTTTTGCAGTTTCTTTGCCTTTGTCTTTCCTGATATCTGATATCTAATATCTGACATCTGCTTTTGTCTTTCCTTTCCACTTTCTACTTACTACTTTCCACCGTACTTTAATCTTGCTTTTTCTTTTGTTTTTGCTCTTTCTTTCCACTTTCCACTTACTACTTTCCACTTACTACTTTCCACTTTCCACTTACTACTTTCCACTGTACTTTAATCTTTGCCTTTGCTCTTAATCTTTGTTTTTGTATTTTGCTTTTGTTCTTACTGACAACTGACAACTGTTCTTGCTCTTCCTTTCCACCGTACTTTAATCTTGCTTTTTCTTTTGTTTTTGCTCTTTCTTTCCACTTTCCACTTACTACTTTCCACTTACTACTTTCCACTTACTACTTTCCACTTTCCACTTACTACTTTCTACTGCACTTCCTGCTGCCCGATGTCTTTACTCTTCCTGACAACTGTCTTCCTATCTAAAAATCCTGTCGCGAACGATTGTCTGGCTTCGCTTTGGTCCTATGGAAACGATTTTAACAGGCACTTCTACAAGCTCTTCTATCCTGTCGACATATTTTTTTGCATTTTCGGGAAGGTCGTCAAAGCTCTGGGCCCCTGTTATATCTTCTTTCCAGCCTTGGAAAGTTTCATAAACAGGCTCGGCATCAGCCAAGTCCTTAAGGCTGGCAGGAAAATGCTCAACTTTTTCTCCCCTTATTTCATAGCCGGTGCAAATCTTGAGCTCGTCTATTCCAGTAAGAACATCAAGCAGCATAAGCGCTATTGACGTCATTCCGTTTATTCTTGCCGAATATTTTACCATTACAGCGTCAAACCAACCGCATCGCCTTGGCCTTCCTGTAACCGTGCCGAATTCGTTTCCTGCTTTACGTATGCTGTCGCCCGTTTCGTTGTCTTGCTCAGTGACAAATGGTCCTTTGCCGACCCTTGTTGTATATGCTTTTGCTATCCCCAAAACTTCTTCTATCATATTTGGCCCTATTCCCGTTCCAACCGCAAAGCCACCCGAAATCGGATGCGAGCTTGTGACGAATGGGTATGTTCCGAAATCAATGTCTAGAAGTGTTCCCTGTGCTCCTTCGAAAAGAACCTTTTTGCCTGCTTTAACCGAATCATAAAGCCTGACTGTGGTATCTTCAACATATGGCCTGAGCTTTTCGGCGTAAGCAAGATAAGTTTCAATCATTTCATCCTCGTCGAATGCTTGCCCTCCATATATTTTTTCTATCACATTGTTCTTTCTCTTAAGCTGATGGGAGAGTTTTTCCCGAAAAACTTCTTCATCCATCAAGTCGCAAATTCTTATTCCGCTTCTTTCTACCTTATCCATATAGCAGGGGCCTATTCCATTTTTCGTTGTTCCGATTTGATTGTCCCCTCGAGAACGTTCCGCTAAATCATCCAGTCCTTTATGGTATGGGAAAATAAGGTGTGTGCGGTCGCTTATTCTTATATTTTTAGTGCATATGCCTTCTTTTTCAAGTTTTTCAACTTCTGTTAGAAATCCTTCCGGGTCAAGAACAACTCCATTGCCGATTATGTTTATGGCCTCCGGATTCAAAATACCTGACGGGATCAGTCTGAGAGCATATTTTTTGTCCCCTACTACAACCGTGTGTCCGGCATTGTTTCCTCCCTGTCCGCGAACTACAACATCCGATTGGCTCGCCAGAAAATCGATTACCTTGCCTTTTCCTTCGTCGCCCCATTGCGCTCCGGTGATAACTACTGTTGACATGATTACACCTTCCTTATATGTGATGGTTTCTTCTTCGCTAACCTATTAAATATTAACAGAGTTTTACCCCCCAGTCAATTTTATACGAATATTTTTCTCTGTATTGTTCAAAATATTCGATATGCTATAAAAAAAAGCGCCCTGCCCGTCAGCAGAACGCCATCACTACTTTATTATGCTTCTTTGCCTTCCAAATAAGCATTCAAGTCATTTATCAACTTATCCGCATCTATGCCGTGCACTACAGCCGCTTCGCTTATTTTTTCACTGCTTGCAACCGGGCACCCTATGCAATGCATGCCATGTTTCATGAAAATGTTCGCTGTTGATTGGTCCATGTCGAGCACTTCCGTTATTATCATGTCTTTGTTTACTTTTTTTGCCATGTCTTCACCTCCCAGTCAGCTAACCCTATCTTATAAAATATTGTTACTCTTTATTGCAAACGATTGTTCGATTGTCCACATTATCCACAAATTTATCAACAGTTTTCGCCTTTATGTGGGGAAAACCATGTTTCTTTTGAAATAGCCATTAAATAATAATGGCAAAATATTTGTCCCCTGTCTAAAAATACATAGGGGTTTTCTTTCATTATTCCCCTTATGCTCCACTCATCTATTTCCTGTTCTTCAAATGCTTCTATTATTTCTTTTTCAACTTCAAAGCCTGCCTTTAAATAAGTCTTGTAGGCTCTTTCGTTGAACTTAGCGGCTTTAAGATAAAGTTTCTCCATTTTCATTTCTGTAAAATACATTTGCAGAAAGTTTTTTAAAGCCAGCGACCCGTATCCTTGTCCAATTCTGGCGGGGTCAATCACTATGCCCAATTCGCTTATCCTGCGGAAATGATTGATTCTTTTCATAGATATATAACCTATCACATCTCCATTTTGGTTGACAAGCGCAAAACATTTTTTTCTTATTCCTGATATTTTCATATGGTGCCAAAGACTTCTTTCCCCGTAAGACAATCTTGGAAAATTGTAATGAAGAAAGAGAGGATCTTCATGGAGTCCCCACATTGCCATGGCTTCAACATCTTGGCGCTTTAGTTCCCTGATGACAATATGTTTTTCCACCGGCAACGCTCCCCTTCGCTTTAGACCGTCTTTTGAATGCTTCCAAATTTAGTGTATTTGCCCAGCCACGCAAGTTCTACCGTCCCGGTGGGACCGTTTCTTTGTTTTGCTATGATTACCTCGCCTATGTTTTTCTTGTCTGAATCGTCATGGTAGTATTCATCCCTATAAAGGAACATAACAACGTCCGCATCCTGCTCGATTGCCCCTGAATCCCTAAGGTCGGAAAGTATGGGCCTGTGGTCGCTTCTTTGCTCGGGAGCCCTCGAAAGCTGCGAAAGGGCAATCACCGGACATTCAAGTTCCCTCGCAAGCCCCTTCAAGCCCCTGGAAATGGCTGAAATTTCCTGTTGCCGGCTTTCGCTCCTTGAGTCCGATGACATTAGCTGAAGATAGTCTATCAAAATCAGGTCCAGTCCGGTCTCCATTTTAAGCCTTCTTGCCTTGGCCTTTATTTCCATTACGGTAATTCCCGGAGTGTCGTCTATATGAATTTTGGCTTTTCCGAGAGGAACCGTAGCTCCTGCAACCCTTATCCATTCGTCTTCTGTCAATTTGCCGGTTCTGATTTTGGTAATCTCCACATGGGCTTCCGAACTCAGCATTCTCTGCACAAGCTGCTCCTTTGACATTTCCAGACTGAAAAGGGCTACAGATTTCTTGTCCTTGACTGCAATGCTCTGAGAAACATTTATTCCCAATGCGGTTTTGCCCATTGACGGCCTTGCCGCTATCAGTATGAGATCGGACTTCTGAAGTCCGGACGTCATGCGGTCAATATCGCTGAAACCGGTAGGCAGACCCGTGTATCCGCTTTCTGAATTCGCAAGAATTTCCATATAATCGAGAGTGTCCTGGAGAACATCCTTTACTTCTGCAAAAGCCTGTGTGCTTTTCTTTTGGGATATTTCAAATATTCGACGCTCAGCTTCATCCAAAAGGCGCTTTACATCTTCGGACGCGTAACCCTTGTCAACTATGACCTTGCCCGCATCTATCAAATGTCTCAGTACAGCCTTTTCCTCAATTATATCCGCATAGTATTTAGCATTCGCTGTAATCGGAACAGCATTCGAAAGATCCGCAAGATATGAAATGCCCCCCGCAGATTCCAAAACTCCAGATTTCTTCAGTTCTTCAGAAACCGTCACCATGTCTACCGGCTCATTCCTTGCATAAAGCTCCAGCATGGCGACGAATATCTCCTTGTGGTTGTCTTTATAGAAATGTTCGCCCCGAAGTTTTTCGGTTGCCGTTATTACTGCCTCCCGATCCAAAAGCATTGCTCCCAATACCGATTGTTCAGCGTCTATGTTGTGAGGTGGAATCCTTCCCAAATAATCCATTGCTTCACCTGCCCGATTAATTATATTTGTTTGGTCCATAAAAGAATTGAATCATCCTTTATTCGACCCTATTCTCTATTTCACCTATTTTTTCAATCCAAAGCCTAACCCTATCTCCCTTTTCGATGTATTTAGGCGGATTGAATCCCAGTCCTACTCCTGCAGGCGTTCCGGTAAGTATTATATCCCCTTTCCTTAAAGTCATTCCTTTTGAAAGGTCTTCTATTATATGGGGGATATCGAATATCATTTGTCCGGTATTTGAATCCTGCCTGAGCTCTCCGTTAATCCAGGCTTTCATGTCCAATTTAACCGGAAAGGGTATTTCGTCCTTTGTGACTATCCAGGGACCCATTGGAGAAAAACCGTCAAAACTTTTCCCCTTGAACCACTGCTTCTTGCCGCTTTGAACCTTTCTGGCGCTGACATCATTTGAAACGGTGTATCCGAAAATATAATCCTCGGCGTTTTCTCTTGATATGTTTTTACCTTCCTTGCCGATTACAATGGCCAACTCAACTTCATAATCGAGTTGTGAAACAAGTCCTTCATTTGCCGGTATGGCATCCCCATGACCTGTAATGGGCCATGCAGCCTTAGAAAAATAAATAGGCTCTTTGGGTATGTCAACCTTCAAATTGGGATAAGACTTTCTCACTTCCATGACATGGTCGGAATAGTTGGTACCCAAACAAATAAGATTTCTGACGGGATATTTTATGGGTGCGCAAAATTTCACCTCGTCCAATTTGATTTCATCATATTCAAAACGATCCCTTATCTCCTCAAGGGCTTTTATAAACTCGCTGTCTCCAAGCTCAATCAGACCCGAAATATCCAGCTCCATCTCTATTCCACTTTTTGAAAGCAAATCTTTGAGCTTTATTACAGCAGTATTGTCCTTGTTTAAAACTCCGGCATGTTCTTTCCCTTTGTATAAATACGTCAGCAGTCTCAATTTTCCCTCTCCTTTAATGAATATCTCCAGCCTCATGCTCTTGGCCGGGCTTTAGTAAAAAATGCGGATTTCTCTATATCAGGCTTCTACAACCTTAACTTTCAACTTTGCTGTAACTTCGGGATGGAGCTTTATTTCAACTTCATGCATTCCCATTTCCTTTATATGGCCCTTCATGATTATTTTTCTTTTATCCACACTGAGCTTATGGTCTTTCTTTAAACTCTTTGCAATATCCATTGAAGTGATGGATCCGAAAAGCCTTCCGCCTTCACCGGCCTTTCCCTTTACCACAATCTCAAGTTTTGACAGTCTTGCCTCCAAATCCTTCGCCTGGTCCAGAAGTTCCTTTTCTTCCCGCGCCCTTGCGGCCTTTTTCTTTTTCAACGCTTTCACATTTCCACTCGTAGCCTCTTTTGCCAAGCCTCTGGGCAAAAGGTAGTTTCTGGCATGACCGTCGCTTGCATTTATTATTTCACCTTTTTTTCCTGTCCCTTTTATGTCTTTAAGCAATATTACCTTCATTATAAAACTTCCTCCTTCGCAAGATATTCGTCTATGGCTGCAAGGAGCATTTCCCTGGCCTCTTCCGTCGTTATGCCTTCAATTTGCGTACCTGCCACCGTAAGATGACCTCCGCCGCCTAATTTTTCAAGTATCACCTGTACATTCATATCTCCCAACGAACGGCCGCTTATCAAAATTTCGCCTTCGCTTTTGGTTCCTATCACAAATGATGTATTAATGCCCTTAATGTTTAGCAGAACATCAGCCGCCTGAGCCACCACCAGCTGCACATTCCCCCCGCACTCGGTGCATACGGATATGGCTATTCCATCCCGTATGATTTCAGCCATCCTGACAATTTCGGCTCTTGAAACAAACGTCTCCAAATCATCCTGAAAAAGCAACTTGACCTCTGTGGTGTCCGCACCGGCTCTTCTCAAAAATGATGCGGCTTCAAAGGTTCTAACTCCGGTCTTGAATGAAAAATTCTTTGTATCCACCATTATTCCCGCCAAAAGCGCTTCAGCTTCAATTTTTTCAAGAGTCATCCTCTCTTCAATATACTGGAGTATTTCCGTAACCAATTCGCTGGCGGATGAAGCATAAGGCTCCAGATATCTCAAAACTGTATTTTCAATGAACTCGGTTCCTCTTCTGTGGTGGTCTATCAAAACAATCCTGTTCGTCATTTCCAAGAGTTCCGGGCACTGTACAAAACTCGGCCTGTGGGTATCGACAACTATAAGCAATGTCTTTTCGTCAGTGAGTTCCTGGGCTCTTTGGGGACTTATGAAGGCATAAGACTTGTTATCCTTGAATTTGCCGTATATGGCTTCAACATTATTTTGGCTGCCATCCATAACAACAAAAGCGTCTTTCCCTCTGTTAAGTGCCATCCTATACACCCCTATAGCCGCGCCGTAGCTGTCCATATCGGGGCTTTTATGTCCCATTATTATTACTTTCGAGCTTTGGTCCAGTAATTGCTTTAAAGCATGGGAAACGACCCTCGCCTTGACTTTATTCCTTTTTTCAAGAGCCTTTGTCTTTCCTCCGTAAAAATCAAACAGATTATCCTTTTTGACAACAGCTTGATTGCCGCCTCTTCCCAAAGCCAAGTCAAGTGCCGCCACGGAGTCGTCCTCCAGCTGACCGAAATTCCCTTTTCTTACAGAAACTCCAACGCTGAGGGTAACAGGTATCTTGTTTCCCAAATCTATTTCTCTGATTTCATCCAGAATATCGAATTTCTTTGAGATTTGATTCTCCAGATAACGGGCATCGAAAAAGACCACATACTTATCCTTTTGCAATTTTTTGATTATTCCGTTCATCCTGGTTGACCACAAACCTAAACACCTGTCTATCTCGGCAACAACCAAAGGTCTTTCCCCCTCATGGGTGCTGCTTATAACATCGTCGTAGTCATCAACCTCTATCTGTGCAAGTGCAGTCCTCTCCTCTTCATACCTTAGGGAAAGCTTGCTCAATTCTGTCCTGTCTATGAAATAAAGTATTACTATATATCTGTCCTTGTCCGCCTTCACCACATTGTGAAGCGTCTGATAATACCGGCCTTTTATTGTTAACTTTATTTCCCGGCCGCCCCCGGCATCTTCTTTCAGCAGTTCCGCCATTTTGAATCCTGGAACTATTTCCTCCATGTTTCTTTCGAGCAAGTCTTTTTCCTTAACCGCTTCGGAAAATTTCGAATTATACCAGGTGACCCTTCCGTCAAATTCAAGTATTATCAAAGGAACCGGCATATTCAAAATTGCATATTTTGATGCAGAATCTATTTCAGAAGACAGGCTTTCTATATACTGGGTCCATTTTTTCTTTCTCTTATAGCTTGTTTTCCAATTGTAATAGGTCAAATACAAAAGCAATGCCGTTCCCAAAATCCCGTATGTCGTATTATATGAAAATATTATCAATGTAAGTATCCCGATAATCCACAAATATATCTTGGTGTCAGGTACCAGCGCTTTGAAAAACCTGTTTCTGCTCATGCATTCACCTCCATGTCAGCTTTCCTTCAATTCCATCCTTCTTATGTTTATTATGGAATCCAAAATCCCCAATATCGCAGCCATAATGGAAAAGGACGGGACCAATAAAAACAAAACACATGCGATCATTCTGAAAAACTTCGGCAATTTGTATTTTTCCATAAAAAATACAATAACCGAAAGCCCCTGCAATAAAAAGGCTATTTGAAAAAGGTAAAAAACATTCAGAAAAAGCGCTTGTCCATTTACCACATCCATTTTATCTGCAACATACGAAAGAGTTATTATAAGGAAAAGCCCCATCATTATATTGCGCGGAAGACTGAATCTGCTGAATTTACCCAATGGCTGAAATTTGAAACCTGTTCGTTTCAAAATGATTCCGGAAACAAGATAGTTGACATGAGCCGACGCTATCGATCCGAATATTAAGCTCGACGGTATCAGGGTAAGCATTGTGTTTTTCATTATTTCCAGACTTCGGATAATTTCAGCACTTCCTCCTCCGTCGCCAAGGAAACTTTTTTGTTGTTCAACCACATTGGTAAAAACTTCTTCCATTTGAAACAAGGCATTGACTCCCATGATATATGTGGAAACAGTAAATGTCAGAAGTGTTGCTATAAGGGAGGCCGCCGAACCGGCAATTATTATGGACCGCACATTTCTGCCCTGTTTTATCATGCTTCCCATAACCGAAGCGTTTATTCCTGATATCAAAGCTATATATATTCCCACCAAAGGGCTTGAAAAACTTGCAATTATTAACGATGCGGATGTTACCGCAAGCATTGTATACTTTAAGTTGTTCCTGACCGCTACTATTATGAATGGGACAGGTATGAAAATCAAAAAAAACGATAAAAACGGTATATAAAAACCGGCAATGGCGAAAATAACAGCTATTATTGAAAGCATGGCCGATTCGACCAATGCCTTAGTTCTTTCCCTTGCATTCAAATGCTTTTCACTTCCTTTAGTCATAAAACTTTTTTATTCTGTGTAGTTGAATTTTAACACGATTCAAGCCACTATTCAACTCAAGCAAATTTATCTCATTAATAAACAAGGAGAAGTGCATAAACACTTCTCCTGAAAAACTAATTTACTGAAAAAGGCAACAAGGCCATTATTCTGGCACGCTTTATTGCTTTTGTCAACTCTCTCTGATGTTTTGCGCAATTTCCTGAAATTCTTCTCGGAAGGATTTTTCCTCTTTCCGTTATATATCTTTGAAGTTTCCTTGTATCTTTATAATCTATTGTCGATGTTTTATTTGCACAGAAAGAACAAATCTTCTTTTTCCTTCTGCCTTTTCTCTTGAAAGCCATATATTTTTCCCTCCTTTTCTAGAACGGGATGTTGTCGTCCTCAAGCTCTTTAAAATCGTCTTCAAAATCGCTTGCCGACATTCCGAATTCATTCTTTGTTTCGCTTTTTTTCTTTTCGCCGGATGGCCCGTTGCTGTTCCACTCAAGAATTTCGATTCCGCCATATGAGTCGGCTCTTACATTCGTTGTATAGACTGTTTTCCCGTCCTTATCCTGGTAGGATCCCGTTTCTATAGAGCCATTTATAGCTGTCAAACTTCCCTTGGAAAGATAATTGGCACATATCTCGGCAGTTTTTCCCCAAGCAACTACTCTTATAAAGTCAGCGGTAGGTTTATTCTTTTGTTCCATTTCCCGCTTCTTTTCTTTTGAAAGCTTTCTGTCTACAGCAAGAGTAAAATTAGTCACCGCAGTGCCGCTTCCGGCTACAAATCTCAATTCGGGGTCTCTCGTCAATCTGCCTATCAGCGTTACATTGTTCATAAAACCCCCCCTTGGTTATTCTTCGATTTTCATTACCATGTATCTCACAACATCGTCCGAAATTTTGAAATTTCTTTCGAGTTCCGTGGGCAAGTCTTCAGGAGCTTTGAAATTCATCAAAACATAATAACCTTCTTTGAAATTTTGAATTTCATAAGCAAGTTTTCTGATTCCCCATTCGTTGATTTCCGATACTTCTCCAACCGCCTCGGCAATTCCCTTGAATTTTTCAATAACGGTTTTTCTCGCCTCTTCTTCAAGATTCGGCTTGATGATGTAAAGAGCTTCATACTTATTCATTTTAACACCTCCCTATGGTCTGTATGGCCCTGCTTAAGCAGAGCAGAGAGCTAGTCTCAGCTTGAATATTATATCACGGTAAAAGCGGCAATTCAACAAAACATTAAAAAAACCGCTATTTAAGCGGTTTTTTTATCAATCATTTAAGTTTTCAAAACCTTTTACGCCTTCATGGCTTCTTCTATTACAGTTCCCAGTCTTTTTACGCCTTCCACTATTTTTTCATCCGTCATGTTTGAATAATTCAATCTGAATGAATTCTGTTTGTCTCCGTCAGGATAAAAAGAACCACCCGGAACATATGCTACATTCTTCTCCAGCGCCTTATATGAAAGCTCTTTGGTGTTTATTTTTTCAGGAAGCGAAACCCAAAGGAAGAGTCCGCCTTCCGGATACGTATGAGTTACCCCTTCTGGGAAATATTTATCTATTGCTTCCAGCATTAGGTTTCTTCTTCTTCTGTATACTTTCTTTATGTTTTCAATGTGCCCCGCGAAGTCGTAGTTTGTGATAAATTCGTGGATTTCTCTTTGCGCAAGACTGTTTGTTTGAAGGTCAGCCCCTTGCTTTACAAGAATGTATTTGTTGATTAGCTCATCCGAAGCCTGAACCCAACCAATTCTGAGTCCCGGACAAAACGTTTTTGAAAATGTCCCCAGGAAAATTACCCTGCCTTCCGTATCGAAGCTTTTAAGCGAAGGCGGTCTTTCTCCTTCAAACCTTAGTGCTCCATAAGGATTATCCTCAATAACCGGCAAATCGTATTCATTCGCCAATTCCATAAACCTCTTTCTTCTTTCAATAGACCATGTTCTTCCGGTAGGATTTTGGAAGTCCGGAATGACATAAATCATCCTCGCCCTCGGAGTCTCCTTTAGAACTCTCTCGAGGTCTTCCATTATCATTCCCTTCTCATCTGTAGCAACTTCCTTGAAAGCCGCCTCGTAAGCCTTAAATGCATTCAGAGCCCCAAGATAACTCGGGCTTTCGCATATAATTACATCTCCCGGATTAATGAATATCTTTGCGCTGAAGTCAAGTCCCTGCTGTGATCCGCTTGTTATGAGGACGTTGTCTACTGCACTTTCAAAATCACCTTGTTTGCAAATTTCTTCTCTAAGCGGCACGTAGCCTTCCGTCGGACTATATTGAAGTGCGCTTTCTCCTTGTTCCTTCATTATTTTTGTAGTTATGGATTTCATCTGCTCAACAGGGAACAATTCTGGAGCCGGCAGTCCTCCGGCAAAAGAAATTATTTCCGGTTTTGTTGTTAATTTCAATAGTTCACGGATTTCTGAAGCTTTTATATTTCCCATGCGATCCGCATATTTCATTTAATAAAGCACCTCCACAATTTTTTTAAAATGGTTGCCCGACCGATTTCATTATATCACTGCATGCTGTAATTTCAAAAGCATTTCAGTATACTTGCACGAAGTAAACACAAAATTAAGTCCCCCATTGCCTATTCACTTTTCCTCTCAACTTTTTTGATTCTTTTTTCCAGCTTTACCCGGGGAATCCATATTTCCTTTTGGCACTTTTGACATTTTATGCGGAAATCCATTCCCGTACGTACAATTTCAAACAAGTTCCCTCCGCAGGGATGATTTTTTTTTGTGGTTATCAAATCGCCTTTTTTCAGGTCCATAGCCATTTTTACACCTCTTCCTTAATTTCCGTTCATGATGAATGTATACACTGCCTGAAGCAGAAAGTTGTTTTCAAAAAACATAATCGCATATTTTGAAGACTGCATTTGCGAAACAGCATAGCTTTCCGGAAAGGCCGAAACCACCGGTATCATTAAGACAGCAAGAAGGTAGACAAGAAACACTCCTTGAACAAGCCCCAGGATAAAACCTCCCCCGTTGTTGAAAGACCTGATTGGCGGCAGCGAAAAAACCTTGTCCAAAAGCCATGCAAGAAGGGCTATGGCAATTTTAACCACAATAAATATTAATAGTATGCTAAGCGCGTCTATTGCCAGCCTTGCAAAAGCTTCTGCAAATCCGGAAAGCACATCTATGGCCGCCTCTCCTGCATTGTCCCTTATAACTTCGCTGTTCAAAATCATGTCCTCAATGGTTTTGGGAAATCCCGTTTCTATGGAATGCGTTTGCCCGGTCAGACCCTTGCCCTCAATCATTTCCGGATGGCTTGCGGCATAATTTTCAAGCCTGCTTAATAACCCGCCTCGTATTTTTTCAAACAAACCGGTATTTTCAATTATATATGTGCTTACCAGGGGATGGTACATTTTTGCCGCCACGGCAGCCAGCACAAAGCCCAGCAAACCGAAAAGCGTGCGTATCAATCCTTTATAAAGCCCCAGCAACGCCATAAGTGCAATTAGGCCTATAACGAAAATGTCTGCAGTATTCATTTTACACCTCCTGATTCGTCAATAAATATCCATTATTTCCATGCGGTTTTCATAAAGCAACATTATTCGATCATCACCAAGCCATCCTCCGCCTTCTATTTCGAAATCCGAATCTATGACGCCTTCAAGTCTGCCTTTCAAGTCGAAAACCCAAACAGACTTCTTGGTGAATACAGCCCCATGCCTTTCGCTCAAGCTTACAGTCGATGCGTCTTCCTCAATTTCTGTTTCGTCTGTAAATCCGCCGTTTACGTCAATCCCTGCATAAACTTCTTCACCGTCGTCTTTTTCAACAATCATCGAAATATAGCCTGAATCATTAATATCGGCTCTTGAAAGATTTCCTTCGATTTTTTCCTCCCATTCCACATCCCCTTCCCTGGACATAGAAAAAACTCCATCGTTTGCAAGCGCCTTCAAGCCGTCATCATCAGTAAAAAATGTCCGAAATATTATTTCCCCGTCGTATCTGTTTCCCGCTATAACCCTTCCGTCCAAATTGTAGAAAAGTATACTGCAGTAGTATTTTTCATTTTCTATGCTGAGTGTTGAAACCGCAACTATGCTTGAATTATCTGAAATTGCGGCATCAAGTATGTAGCCCTTGGGAACTGTTATTTCCGTTATTGTCTTCCCTTTATTATCTATTACATGCAACTGGTTTCCTTCTTGTCCAAAATAAAGAAGGTAGCTTTGCCTGTTCTGGTAAATTCCGCCCAGGACAAAATCCTTTTCCAATGTATTTACCGTTTCCCCGCTATAGTCCATCCTCCATAATCTACCCTTTTCTGCATCAGCGAAAACAAGATAGCTTTCATTGGCAAAAATTCTGGGCTTTTCGGCTTGGAAATTTTTTTCCCACAGACAAACTCCTTCTGTATCATAAAATGTCAATGTTCCCGCATCGTATACTGCCAGACCCTTGCCCTCTATCGTCCTTTCAACCGAATTACTTCCCGTCTCAATAGCATAGATTCTAACCGGCTCGAAGCTTTTTAAAAACGGCACATCGGAAATCTTTCCCCCTGAAAAAAACCACCATGCACCGGCAAACACGAGAATGACAAAAACCAACAGTCTCACCCATCGGACTCTTCTTTTCTTTTTTTTGTTTTTTCTTTTTTTCACACTCATTAAATCCCCACCCTTCACGGCATTGCATACTCTTTTATCTTTCCCAAAATATTTCTTCCGGCAAGCAGGACATATCGCATCCCATGTCGTATATGCTTATAAGTTTTCTGTCAATGTCTGCTTTATTCAATATTTTTGCCGCGGTTTCCAGTTCTCCCCTTTCCGCCTTGATTGAAAGTCCACAACTGGCCGTAATGCTGCGGGGAGTGGGTATCATTTCGACATCAATTGATTTTTTGAGAATTCTTTCCGCTTTTATTGCCAAATGGGTGGAAGCGAAAGAAATCAAAATAAAAGCTTTTTCCGTCATACCCTTACCACCTTGTTTGATTCATTCATCTTTTCAACTATGTCATACATATTGCTAACAAGCCCTATGCCTATGTTTTCTTTCTCTCCAAAGTAGTCGAGGCAAGTTCCGCAAACAAGCATTTCCACTCCTTGCTCACTCATTTCCTCTAGGCTCTTCATTACCGGCGACCCCTCTAGAGCAAGGCGTATGCCTCCATTTAGGAAAAGAACCGCCTTTGGAAGCGGCTTTGTTTCGGTAAGCGCATAAAAATATCCTTTAATCAAAATCTCTCCCAACTCATCCGATCCCTCCCCCATCTGATCCGAAGCCATAAGCAGGACCCATTCGCCTGTTTCTTTTTCAGATGAATCTTCCTTTTCTGAGGATGGTTGGCCCAGGCCCTTCAGCTTGAGATATATGCCGTCTTCTCTTTTTTCTTCCACAATGTTGTAGCCCTTTTTCTTTGCCAAAAGACTTATATTTTTACTAGCAGTATCATTGTCAACTATTACAATTATTTCACTTGCACCCTGGTCCATTATTTTTTTCGTTTTTATGACCGGTTTTGGACAATCCATGCCCCTTGCGTCAACTTTCTTCATGTTTTTACATCTCCTTTGTTTATGGAACTAATATTTTAATCAAACCGGGAAATATACATACTTCAACCGGGCATTCACCAACTATTTCTCCATCTGCATTGAGTAAAATCCAATCCTTTGATTCAATTTTTATTCTTTTAGCCCTGCTTGTTTCCACTTCAATGCATTCTATGTGCTTGCCGCTGAAAACCTTTGGAAACAATCTAAGAAATCTTGTCCTTGACAATGTCTTTACTATGCACACCTGGAAATCACCACTATCGACAGCCGCCTGCGGGGTTATTTTCATCCCTCCGCCATAGTACTGTCCGTTGCCGAAAGCTGCAAGCATTACTTCTCCTTCGAAAACAGATTCATCCCTTTCCATACGGACTTGCACCCCGTGGTAAGTCATAAGCATTTTTATTGTTGCCGCCACGTATGCAAATCTCCTCGGAATATATTTTTTAATTTTTTGTGTTTCCCGGGCAATAAGAGCGTCTATGCCAAAGCTGAAAACATTTATAAAATACCTGCCATTGGCTTTTCCCAAATCCACCCGCTTCTTCTTCCCGCCGTGGATTACTTTCAATTGTTCCTCTATCTTCCCCGGAAGGCCCAGAGTCCTTGAAAAATCATTGCCCGTTCCGCATGGAATGATTCCGACAGAAACATCTTTGCCCGCAACTCCGTTTACAACTTCCAGAAGGCTTCCGTCTCCCCCGACTGAAATTACATTGTCAAAACCCCTTTTACAGGCTTCTTTGGAAAGCATCTCCCCATGCCCCGGATATTCTGTTTGGGCTATTTCATATTCCACAGCAAGATTTTTTTCGTAATTTTCGATTGTCTTTTTTAGCAGCCTTGCTTTGCCTTTTCCCGCAACAGGGTTCACTACAAAAAAATACCTGTCCATAAAATTCTCCCCTGAAACATCTCTTTTCATTATATATTATGTGTCCTCTTTTTTCTAATATATACTATGTGCTGAAATAATCAATAAAAAAAAAAGCGCTAAGCGCTTCTTTTTTTATGGCATAATAATATTCCTATTTGTAAACTTTTGTAGTCTTTGCCTTTCAATCATTGTGCCCCATCAAGTCTTAAGTATGAGATAACTCAATATCCCAATGAGAATAATGGCAAATATAAACAAGGCATATATTATGCTGTTCATATGCAATTGGGTACGGAAAAAAATTTGCCCTATGCTTTCTATTTCATCTGCATAATTCTCTTTTACTTTGGAGGTTGCCGCCTTGTCTCCAATCCCGGCAACAAGATCCTTTATTTCCACTCCGCTTTTTTTCTTGGAATCGCCAGGCTTGTCCAAAAGTTTTGTTTTGCCTTCTTTTCTTTTGAAACGCCCGGTGTCGATTTTCAAATCCCCGAATTTTGCAAATAACACACCTATATGGGTAAAGAAATTCACCAATCCCTGGTCAACATATTTAAAAAGATGGTAGCCTGTCCAATACAAGCCTTTTGCCAAAGGCTTGTAGAAATAATTCTCCAGATCCGGCCAATTGAGAGTCGGATTTCTGTATATGTTTTCTTCTTCGGTTTTGACTATGAGCCCTTTCCTGACAATCAGGTAGTAGAGACCAGCTCCAAGCATGAAAATTATGCCTGTATTGTATAAAACTTCGGATGTATATAGATTGTGGGGAACATGCCCACTCCCACCCAAAAAGTCTTGCGTTTTTTCCATTATTGAAAACATATAGCCCGGTCTTATTCCGGCATGGATAGCAATTGCGGAAAGAACAACCAAGGGTAAAAGCGCCCTTTTGTGTATCTCTTTCTTGAACTGTCCCCAATACTTGTCGCTTTCTTCTATAAACACCGAGATAAAGATTTTAGAAAGGTAGACAACTGTAAAACTGCTGCTTACTATGAAGATGATTTCGGCAAAACCCATCCCCGCCCCTTCATACATGTGCCTTGCCTCAACGAGCGCTTCGTGAAGAATGTTCTTGCTTATGAATCCGCTTGTACCCGGGACTCCTGCAACAGACAAAACCCCAACCAAAACTACTGCTTTCAGCTTTTGTGAATGCTTTCCAAATCCTTGTATGTGATTTATGGAAACTTCGTGTAAAATCATGTATATTATGCCTGCCCCCATGAATAGCAAAACTTTGAAAACAGCATGGTTTACTATGTGAAAAAGTGTCCCGTGGATTGCTATGTTGTTGTGCGAACCCAGCATGCCTGTCAATCCGACCCCCATTAAAATATAACCCAATTGGCTCATTGAGCTATAGGCAAGTATCCTTTTGATGTTTCTCTGGAAAATAGCCAAAAACCCTCCCCAGAACATGTTCCCCAATCCCAATACGAATATGACTCTTGAAATTTCAAAGTTTTTGTTGAAAATGACAATCGAGGTAATCATTATTCCGAATATGCCTGTCTTCGCCAGTATTCCGGATAAAACAGCCGTTGCCGGAGTTGGCGCCGCCGAATACGATTTCGGCAACCAAATATGGAGCGGCATCATACAGGCCTTAACTCCAAAACCTGTTATTATTAGTCCGGCAATAATGTATTTTACCGGCCCCATGTCAACCACAGCGTCAGGAAGTTCCGATATTAGCAATGTTCCCGTATAATCATAAAGCAGAAAGAGTCCCATGAGTAGAATCATTCCGCCGGCTATTGCCATTGTCAAATATGTTTTTCCCGCCTCGTGAGTATACTCGTCCTCATCGTGAATAATAAGAAAATACGAAGTGAAAGACATTATTTCGAAAAAAGTGAAAAGATTAATCATCTGGTCCGAAAGAAAAATGCCCATTGTGCTTGCATAGGTCAAAATGAAAAAAGCGTAGTACCTGTTTCTTTTTTTGTATTTAATAAGGTATTGTGTTGAATATATGGTGGTCAAAAACCAAACCAGCGATGTTATGCATACAAATATATACCTGAAGGCGTCAAGCTTGAAAAAAAGGCCAGTCCCCATTATGTCAGGTATTTCGACTTCAACGCCATTTCCTTTTATCGTCGGATAAAGCAAAACAACCAACAGAAAAACTACTCCGGTCATTATTACATTAAATGCGTCCCTAAGTTTTTCGTCTCTTTTTCCAATGACAAATCCCACTGCGGACCCAATAAATGGAATCAACACGGTAGAGAGAAGAATTGTATTCTCCATCGTTTAAATCCTCCAATTCTTATCAAATCAAGATCTTTGAAATATCCTGAATGAAATGCAATATAAAATTCGGGAAAAGCCCCAGGGCGACACTTATTCCCGTGAGCATAACGACCGGTACGAGCATCATGAGAGGTGGTTCTTTGTTTTCAAGCTCCCTGCCCATTTCCCCCGGGAAAAAGGCGGTTATCACTATCGGCATCAGGTATGCGGCCGTCAATATGGCGCTGACAAGCAGAATCACCACAAATATTGCCCTGTTTTCCTGAAGTCCCCCCATCGCAAGAAACCACTTGCTTACAAATCCGTTTGTTGGCGGAATTCCTATAAGGGATATGGCCGCTATGGAAAAACATCCCATTGTGATTGGCATTTTCTTTCCTATTCCCCTTATTTCTCCAATCGTTTTATAGCCTGTTCTGTACATGATGATTCCTACACAAAAGAAAAGGGTTATCTTTACTACTGCATGATTTATCAAGTGCAAAAGCGCTCCAGTAAGCCCGTCCTCGTTAAGGAGCAGAATTCCAAGCATTATATACCCAAGTTGGCTGATTGTTGAATATGCCAAGCGCTTCTTCAGGTTTTCCTGGTGCAAAGCGACGAAAGATCCCATTAGAATTGTCAGTACAACCAAAATACTCAAATATCCCCTTACGTGCATTGCATTTACCGCCTGGGCTCCGAAAAGGTAGAATGTTATTCTGACCAGCGCGAAAATACCCGACTTTACAACAGCTACTGCATGGAGCAGAGAGCTTACAGGCGTCGGAGCAACCATTGCGGCCGGAAGCCATGAATGAAAGGGAACCATCGCGGCCTTGACCGAGAAGCCCAAAAATAGGATGACATATGCGGCCGTTATGCGCTTGCCTATAAGCATGCCATTTAAAACTCCTCCGGGCACAAAATCGAGATTCCCGCTCACGCTGAAGAGAAGAATCATTCCCAAAAGCACAAGCGTCGCCCCGCTGAAGGAATAAATGAGATATTTCTTCCCGCTGACCAGAGCCTGCCTGCTTCCCGTATGGATAACCAGCGGAAATGTCGACAGTGTTAGGAATTCATAAAAAATATAGAATGTAAAGATATTTCCCGCTAAGGAAATCCCCGTAATCACGCCGGCTGTAACAAGAAAATATGTGAAAAACTTTTCTTCCTTTCCTTCATGGTTCATGTAATCAAACGAATATGCCGTCGTAAATATCCATAAGACAGAAGTCATTGTAAGAAAAAGCTTGCTCATTCCGTCAACATTGAAATATATTTCCATGAAGTCATTTATTTTCAATATATGCATTTCCGGCTGTGGCGTCGAAATGACAAACATTGCAAAAATAAAATTCAGCAAGACGCCTCCAAGAAGGTAGACTCTCCTGTCTGTTTCGCTTTTGAATTTTATAAAATGCATTCCAGCGGCCAGGGCCATTGGAAATGCAATAGGGACCAATGCAATAAAATTCATCGGGGCCCCCTCCCTTCGCTTTCTATTTTATTGCGGGAATGCCCGCTTCTATTAAGCTGAGCAGGCCTCCGCCCGACACGCCAAAATATATGACTCCAAGAACAAGAACTATTATGGGAAGCAGTTCCTTAAGCGGCCTTTCTGTGTTTCTGTAAACCTTTCCTTCAAGGCTCTCTTCTCCAAAGTACCCGTTTATAATTACCGGGAAATAGTAAAGAGCGTTAAGCAGGCTGCTTATAAGGACAACTGCAAGCAATTCCACCCTGTGGCCTTCAATCACTGCAACCGCAAAATTCCATTTGCTGTTGAATCCCGATAAAAGAGGAATTCCAACAAGTGACATTCCTCCTATTGTGAATATGGCAAGAGTAAAAGGCATTTCCTTTCCTATTCCCTTCAGGTCGGAAATGTTTTTCTTTCCAGTTTTTTCAATTATACTTCCAGCGGACAGGAAAAGTGCCGATTTTGTGAATGCATGGTTGAATATCTGGAATATAGCGGCAGCAAGTCCCATCGTCGTTCCAAGCCCTATGCCGAAAAAGACATATCCCATTTGCGCAACACTTGAATAAGCAACCATCCTTTTGAGATTCTTTTGCAAAATTGCCAGCACCGATCCCGCAATCATTCCTACCGATCCCAATAGAAGAACTATACTGAGAACAGGCAAATCGCCTACGATAGACATGCCGAACAACCTGTATATTATCTTAATGTAAAGTATCACATAAGCCTTGAGCACCAATGCGGACAAGAGCGCACTTGAGGATGCCGGCGCATATGTATGTGCGTCAGGCAGCCAGGTGTGCAATGGAAACATTGCGCTTTTGACCCCAAGGCCAACAGTGAAAAGACCTACCGCTATAAGCATGTTTCTGCTGTGTTCCGGGTAAATTGACACAAACACATCATGCGCATGCGGCATGTTCAAGTGCCCCGTCAATGAATATACAAGGGCGATTCCCATAAGCACAAGTCCCGAGCCCAGAGAACTCAGTATCAGATATTTGAGCGCGGCCTTTATGTTTTCCTTTTTATCCTTTACTACAACTATACCGCAGGACGCTATGGAGCTGATTTCTATAAAAACAAAACAATTGAACAGGTCATCTGAAAAAACTATGCCCAACAGGGAACCGACAAGCAGATTGACAAGTGTATAGAAGAGGGGCACTTTCTTTTTAGAAAGATCATGGCCTATGCTGTATACCGAAAACCACAATACGGCAAGAGAAACAGTCATAAACAGAACGCCCATAAGGCCTTCAATTATACCTATGTGGAACTCTATTCCCCATGGCGCATCAAAATGACCGACGCGAAAGTAATACGCCCCGTCAGCTTTTACGCCCATCAGTGTCAATATAGACAAGACAAATGAAATTGCAGCTGCCGAAATGCCTATTATCCTGGCCATTTTTATGCTCTTGAAAATAGGTATGGCAAAGGCTGAAATAAACAAAACCAAAATGATTATAAGCGGATAACTATTGTACATCGGCAATTTATTCCCCTCCCATTTTTATGATTTCGTTGAGGTCGATTGTTCCGTATTTTTCATAGACACGTATGGTTAGTGCCAAAGCAAATGCGGTTATGCTGACTGCCACAACTATACCTGTAAGCATTAGGGCCGTCGGAACAGGATTTACATACCCGTTTGCCGCTTTGGCGGACCTTATGATAGGGGCCTCGTTCCCGGCTATATAGCCCTTTGCGATAAAAAACAGAAAAACCGCCGTATCCATTATGTTCATTCCTATTATTTTTTTAATAAGATTGCCGTGGGCGAGAAGGGTCACAAATCCTACCCCAAACAAAATTATGGCCCCGGTCTCATAATAGTTTATAAGTAAATGTCCCATATCAGATGGTCCCTTCGTAAAATAATTTGAAAAACACATAAACTGTTATGGATACTATTATTCCTACAGCTATGTTAAGCGGCAAAATGAAGCCTCCGCTGAAAAGATTGCCTGGACTTCCCAGGGGTACGTCCCAAACTTGCAAATGCATGCCTCCCGTTAAGAAGCTATAGCCCTTGAGCGCTCCGTAAATCAAAAGCGAAGCGCACATCCATTTCATGACCCTGTCGTAAGTGAGCCTGGATATGAGATGGTCCCAGCCGAAAATAAGGCGGTGGAGGATCATGCTCGCTCCCAGAATAGTGCCTCCCGCGAAGCCCCCGCCCGGGGACAGGTGCCCATTTAGTATCACATATATGGCAAAAACTTGGATGAAGGGAATTATCAGTTTCCCTACTTCTGTAAGAATATCGCTTTTTTCGGCTTCTTTATGGATTTTATTCATCTTCATCCCTCCTGAGCACCGCAATAACAGTTATAAGTGCGGTAAAAAGGACTGTTGCCTCCCCAAATGTATCGAAGGCGCGATAGTCAAGAATTATTCCCGCCACAACATTTACTGCCCCTGTCTCTTCAACCCCTTTTTCAAGGTATCTGTAAGAAACTTCATTATTGGAAGGGTTTTCCGCGTTACCGAAGGCAGGCAGGTCAGCTACGCCAAACAAAAGAATGACAATAAGCGCAAATGTCAGTGCCACAGAAAGCATTTTTCTCATTTGCCCCCACCTCCGACCCTTCTCAGTGTAAACACAAACAGCAGGGTTGTGATTCCGGCGCCAACCGCCGCTTCAGTTATGGCAAGGTCTGGAGCATTCAGTTGTTGCCAGAGTACCGCCATCGTGAGGCTATACACCATAAATACTATTATGGCCCCCAAAAGGTTTCTTATGACCGATACTGCAATCGACGCCCCTATTAAAAATATTATTACAATCATTGAAAAAGTGGTCATCTTCCTTCTTCCTTTCGATAGCGGTTGTAGTAGGCCTTTGCGATCAAATGTGTCGCGGTTGGATTCGTAACCCATAAAAATATTATTATAAGCAAGAGCTTGAGGCTTGCATAGCTTTCTCCGTTATAAATGATTATACCGATAAGAATCAGAACGGCTCCAAGCGTATCACATTTTGCCGCGCTGTGGGCCCTTGTATACATGTCAGGGAGCCTCAATATTCCTACGGTTCCCACTGTGAAAAAGAAGAGTCCTCCTATTATAAAAACAATCATTACGGCTTCTTTAATCAACCCGGCTCCCCCTCCCCTCTATAAAATTCGCTATTACCATAGACGCCGCAAAACTTATAAGGGCATAAACAAGGGCAACGTCCAAAAAATAGCTTTCCTTTAAAATACACGATACTACCGCTATAATTACAGTGGTTTTGGTCCCTATAACATTTACAGCTATAAGTCTGTCCTCCGGTGTCGGCCCTTTTACAGCCCTTAAGGTGCAAAGAGTTACCGTTACCGTCAAATAAATTATAGCCGCAATAAATATTTTAGTCATCATTGGGCTCTTCCTCCACTTTCAATAATAATTCCTCGAACTTTGAATGTGCAACTGTTTCTATGTACTCATCCATAAGGCAGTGCACTATGAGTTTTTTCCCTTGCATCTGTACAGTCAATGTTCCCGGAGTTAGGGTTATCGAATTTGCCAATATCGTTCTGCTGAGCGGTTTTTCTAGACAGGTTTCAAAGCTCATGATGCTCGGAGTTATAATAAGCTTTGGGGAAAGGACTATTTTGGCAACATGAAAATTTGCGAACACTATTTCCTTGCAAAGCAGAGCAAGATATTGAATCAGATAAAATATTTTTTTCTTGTTTTTGAAAGAATACCCAAAATTTATTTCAAGTATGTCCATATTCATGAAAAAAACAAGGAAACAAATAGCGATTCCAGCCAAAACCATTTGCACATCCATGCTTTCAGTTAAAATCAACCAAAAAACAACCATCAAAATCAAATAAAACGTGTTGGGCTTGTTCTTTTTCATGTGCCACCTCCAATATATTCCCTTAATATAACAATTGCAATTTTCATGCCAAATTATTTTTTTTAAAAATAATTTTTGAAACCCGCTTATTTCAACCATTGCAGCCTCTTCCCTAAAAAAAGAAAAAAGCAAACAGAAACCGCCTTTTGGTGCAGTGTTCTAATTTGCTACAACTAATTGCTATATTTCTTTGTTTAATGTTCTATAATGGCACATGTGTTTCTTTTTGGGTCGCTTGTATGTCGTATTCCTTTAACTTCCTATAAAGGGAACTTCTGCTTATTCCCAATATTCGGGCTGCTTTTGAAAGATTACCATCTGTTTCATTGATTGTCTTCACTATAGCTATGCTTTCTATTTCACGAAGTGTGAAAAACTTTTGATTTTGCTCCTCACTTTCGTCAATGAGATTGGTAGCCTTCATATATTGCGGTATATCTTCAACCGACAAGGCTTCCCCGTCTTTTGCAACGCTTATTATCTGCTGCATTACATTTTGCAGCTCCCTCACATTTCCCGGCCACTTGTAGCTGCTCATTCTATCGCAAAAGGCATCATCTATGCCGCTTATGTCTTTGCCCATTTTTACGCTGAATTTCTCCATGAAATACGAAATCAAAGGTTTGAAATCATTTTTCCTTTCCCTTAAAGGAGGAATATTTATTGGCATTACATTAAGTCTGTAAAAGAGATCTTCTCTAAAATTTCCTTTTTCAACTTCATCTTTCAAATTCTTGTGTGTTGCAGCTATTACCCTTACGTCCACCGGAATGACATCATGCCCTCCAACTCTGACAACTTCCTGTGTTTCCAAAACCCTCAAAAGATTGGCCTGCGTATCCAAAGGCATATCCCCTATCTCATCAAGAAAAATTGTGCCTTCATCCGCCAATTCAAATTTTCCAGGATGCCCCCCCCTTTTAGCCCCGGTAAATGCACCTTCAATATAACCAAAAAGCTCGCTGGCGACCAAATCGCGAGGAATTGCTCCGCAATTGAGAAAAATAAAGGGGTTCTTCCTTCTAGGGCTTGCATTGTGAATCGATTGTGCAAAAAGTTCCTTGCCTGTGCCGCTTTCCCCCTGCAAGAGAACCGTTGTGTTGTACTGGGTCATGCCCTCTGCCATCTTTATGGCCTGTTTTATAGCATCGCTTTCCCCCATTATATCATCAAATGTAAACCGGGCCTGAGAACCTACTATCCTGTTTACAAGGTTGTGAACCGTCTTGGCTTCATGAAATGTCAGTATTGCCCCCTCTAGCATATTTTTTTCTGTGTCCTTAATCGTTGCTATGGTCGCAATGCATACGACCCTCTTACCGTTCTTTTTTATAAATTCAATTTCCTCATTGTTGTAGTGGCTGTCTGTCATATTTTTTACTATGCTTTTGAAGCGGTCTCCTATCTTGACAATTTCCCTTATGTCCTTGCCTATCAGTTCCTTTTCTGTTCTATTAATTATATGTCTCGCTATCAGATTGACATCCGTTATTACGCCCTCGTTGTCAATGCAAATCAAGCCTTCCTTTATTTGCTCGATGATTGTTGAAAAATGACGGTTGGCAATTCTCAGTTGCCTGTTTATAGTATCAATTTTCAACTGCTTTTCTATTGCTTCTCCGGATGCGACAACCATTCCCAGTGTATGCAAATGGACTTTTTCATATGAATCGGTCATGCTTAAAATTCCAAGCACTTCCCCTTTGGCGTTTTTAATTGGACAAGCGGAAGATGTGAATTTATGATACCGTTTTGCATAGTGCTCAGCAGCAAAAACCTGTATGGGCTTTCTTGTAACAAGGGCTATTCCTATGGCATTGGTACCTATGGTCTCCTCCCTGACATTGTAACCTTCATAGAGGTTCATTTTTTTGTATATTTCAACCGAATCCTCGTCTCCAAGGCACTCTATAACATAGCCCTCGGGATCTGTCAGGCGAACAAGCAAGCCATGGCTCCCCGCTATGTTGTATAGGCTTTCCATAAAGGGCTTGGCAATTCTTAGCAGGGGCCGCAGCTGAAGCTCCCTGTCTTTAAGTTTCTTCGACTTGGCTCCTTCTCCACCCATTGGATCGACCTGTTCTTTTTTGCACCTTATCCATGACTCGGCAATTTCTTTTCTTATTATGTCATGGTCTATATAGCCGCTTTCCATGAATTTTAACCATGCGTCTTTTATTTGATTGTTTATGTTGTAGATTTTATTAGCCGCCATGATTTCTCCCCATTCAGCCTTCTCAATTTGTTTAATCTATTCCGTGTGGCTTTTTCCTATATATATATCCAAAGCTTTTATCCCCCTATGTGCCAATTTCACAAAGAGAATGAAAGTATATACCCAGGCAACAATAAAGAAAACCCATAAAAAAACATTTAACATTCCGAGTCCCAGTCCTAATCTCACAATTAAAGCTCCTTTCATGTTTCACGTGAAACAATTAATTTTTCAACAATTTCATAATTCTCTCGAATTCATCCAATCCGTGATAAGAAATCTCTATTTTCCCGCGGTTTTTTTTGCCGTTCTTTATATTTACCTTTGTAGCAAACCTTTCCCTTAACGCTTCTTCTATTGTAGATATTTCACTGTCTTCCTCTCTTTCGGCAGTATAGGGCTTTTTCTGCTTTTCGGACAGCATGTTTTTAACTTGCTTTTCAGCCTCACGGACAGACCAGCCGTTCTTTATGATTTTTTTGGCAAGCAAGGCTCTTTTTTCTTCAGAAGCAAGCCCAAGCAGGGTCCTTGCATGTCCACCCGAAAGATCACCTTTTACTACAAGTTTTCTTGTTTTTTCATCAAGTCCCAAGAGTCTTACCATATTTGCAATGTATGGCCTGCTCTTTCCTGCCACAAAAGACACTTTTTCCTGAGTCATTCCATGCTCGTCCATCAACTGTCTGAAGGCCATCGCTTCCTCTATTGGATTAAGGTCTTCCCGTTGAAGATTTTCTATAAGGGCCAGTTCCATGCTCTCTGTAGCTCCAACTTCCCTTATTATGCAGGGAACACTTTTCAGCTCAGCCTTCCTTGCGGCCCTGTATCTTCTTTCTCCTGCAACTATTATGTATCCGTCCCCATCCGGCATTACAATTACCGGTTGCATTATTCCGTGCCGTTTAACAGAAAGTGCAAGTTCATCTATTTTGCTTTTATCAAAGTGCTTTCTTGGCTGGTTGGGATTTGTCTTGATTAGATTCGCATCTATATCCAGTATGTTTTTCTTTGAAGGCTTGTCTTCTCTTTCCTGTTTTTCAATGTCCGGAATCAAGGCGTTCAGCCCTCTCCCCAGGCCGGTCTTTTTCTTTGCCAATTATACTTCCCCCTTTCTTTCCACCGTCAAAAATTCCTTCGCAAGCATATAATAAGCTTCTGCCCCGCGTGATCTCGGATCGTATTCTGTTATCGGCAAGCCATAACTTGGCGCTTCCGCCAATTTTACATTCCTTGGTATCACGGTTTTGAAAACCTTGTCTTTGAAAAAATCCTTTACCTCTTCAACCACCTGGACAGAAAGATTGGTTCTTTTATCAAACATGCTAAGCAGAACACCTTCTATCGCCAAAGTAGGATTCAGATTATTCCTTATCAATCCAATTGTATTCATAAGCTGGCTAACCCCTTCCAATGCATAGTATTCGCATTGTATGGGAATAAGCACTCCGTCCGCCGCAGTCAAAGCATTAAGGGTCAAGAGGCCCAATGAAGGAGGACAATCTATGAATATGTAATCATAAGCCTCCCTTATTTGATCAAGCAAAATTTTCAGTTTATATTCCCGCGTACGCATGCCCGTCAATTCTATTTCAGCGCCTGCAAGTTGCATATCTGCAGGAATCAAGTCTATATTCCTGTATTTTGACTTCATTATGCATTTCTCAACATCTACATTTCCTAGCAAGGCGTCATATATTGTGTTTTCAAGGTATCTTGACGCCTGTCCAAACCCGCTGGTAGTATTTCCCTGCGGATCGATATCGACCACAAGTATTTTATTTCCCATCTTTCCCAGATTGGCAGAAAGATTAATATTGGTGGTAGTTTTTCCTACCCCTCCCTTTTGATTAAAAATGGCAATGGCTTTTCCCATGCTTCGCACTCCCCGATCGCTAAGTTGTTTTATCTTTTTCTTCCACTATTTCATTATAGGATATTTTAGCAACATTTATAAGTAAAAGCGGCAAATTATTTATATTTAAATATTGTTGCAAATCGCTTCAAGCCTCTCTTTCCCATCTTTACTGGCCCTCGGCGCCTGCTTGTCACGGCAAATCCACATACTGCTTCCTGTCAAAAAACTTGTGGCTTTCGATTTTATCAATATTTCTCAAAAAACAACAAAACCGCATTTTCTGCGGTTTTGTTTCACGTGAAACACTCATTATCAGTTATTTGGTATTTTTATCCTTATTTCATAGTATTTACCTTTATCTGTTTCTTCATATTCGGCTTTTACACCCGTCTTTAAAATTTCCTTAAAGGCGTTCTTTATTGTGTTTGTATAAATTCTCATATTCATGGATGCCTTGAATGTTTGTCTCCTAGCCTTCCTGTTGTCTTTTTTGCTCTTTTTCTCTATGGCATCTTCTGTCTGACGCACGTTCCATTCGTTCTTGACTATCTTCTTTAACATGCTGTCCCGGTCTTTTTCTTCATCCATCTTGAGCAAAGCCCTGCCATGCCTCTCTGTCAACCCGTTTTTTCTTATATTCTCAAGCTGTCCCTCCGACAACTTGAGAATCCTCAACTTGTTTGCTATTGTGGATTGATTCTTTCCGACAGATTTGGCGATATCCTGCTGCTTCATGTTATAATCCTTCATCAGCTTCTTGTATCCTATCGCCTCTTCTACAAAATCGAGATCCTCTCTCTGCAAATTTTCAACAAGAGCAATAACTGCAGAATCCTCGTCGTTGGCATCCTTTATAACAACCGGCACATAATCCAGTCCAGCTCTTTCCGCTGCCCTAAGCCTTCTTTCTCCTGCAATAAGCTCGTATTCACCACTTTTTTTTCTGACGGTAAGTGCTTGCAAAACACCATACTTCCTTATTGAAGCCGCCAATTCAGTCAAGGCCTTTTCTGAAAAAAGTTTCCTGGGTTGATTTGGATTGGCCTTTATGTCTTCTGTTTTTACATATATTATTTCATTCATTTATATTCTCCTTAAAAAATCGGATTTTTTGAAGGCTTTCCTGCTTTTCTTGGATACTTTGTGGGCGTTTTGCTAACCTTTTCAATAACAATTATCTCGCGGCCGGATTCAAGATATGGATTTTTGACCAAGACTCTTTCCCTTACCTTTCCTCCCAACACTTCAATTGCTTTTTTTGCTGTCTCAAGCTCTTGATCGGCCCTTGGCCCCTTCATTGCCACGAATATACCTCCGACCGCAACAAGCGGCAAACAATACTCGCTGAGAACAGCCAGATTAGCCACTGCCCTGGAAACCGCGACATCAAATGTCTCTCTTAGTTTCTTATCTCTTCCCAGGTCTTCCGCCCTGGAGTGAATAGCAATTATGTCTTTCAAGCCCAGAGACTTAATGCTTTCCCTTAGAAAAGTCACTCTTTTGCCAAGCGAATCCGCCAAGACCCATTCTCCCTCTCTTCTCAATATCCTAAGGGGTATTCCCGGAAAACCTGCGCCTGTTCCCATGTCTATCATTCTTTCACCATGCAGAATGCCGTCTATGCTCAAACATGTCGCCGAATCAAGGAAATGCTTTACTATAATATCTCTTTCCTGGGTTATTGCCGTTAAATTCATTTTCTTATTCCACTTTAGAAGCAGATTCATGTAGTCCTCAAACGCTGTTTCAATATCCCGAGAGCTTTCTATTCCCATAAGGGCCAGTCCTGAAGACAATAATTTCTTATCCATTCTGCTTTGCCTTCCTTCTTTTTTGCTCAAGATAAATCATCAAAACAGATATGTCAGAAGGAGAAACCCCTGAAATTCTTGATGCCTGGCCTACTGAAAGAGGCCTAATATCGCTCAATTTTTGCCTTGCCTCCAGGCGGATTCCTGATATTTTTGAATAGTCGATATCGGTATCAAGCATTTTTCTTTCAAGTTTTTTAAACCTTTCTATTTGCTGCTTCTGTTTCACAATATATCCCTCGTACTTTACTTCCACCTCAACCTGGGCAACCACCTGCGCTTTTAAAATCGGCCTGTTTGGATCGATTGGCTGCAGTTTCGCATAATCAAGCTCAGGCCTCTTTAAAAGCTCATACAGGGAAAGGGTGTTTTTTGCTTGTGCGCTTTCCTGTTTTTCTAAAAATTCTTTTAGCTCCCCCGGTTTTTTCCTGACGCTCTTTAGTCTCTCGATTTCTGCTTCCACCTGGGTCTTTTTGCTTATATGCCGCTCATAACGCTCTTTGGACACAAGCCCCAGTTTCCAACCTTTTTCAGTAAGTCTCAAGTCGGCATTGTCTTGGCGCAAAACAAGGCGGTATTCAGCCCTCGATGTCATTATTCTATATGGTTCATTGGTTCCCTTAGTCACCAGGTCATCAATCAATACCCCAATATAAGCTTCCGACCGGTCAAGAACAAATGCTTCTTCCCCTTTTATCATCAAGGCCGCATTTATTCCACTCATAAGACCTTGTGCAGCAGCCTCCTCATAACCTGAAGACCCGTTGATTTGGCCTGCAAAAAACAAACCCTTTATTTTCTTGTATTCAAGCGTCGGTTTCAGTTTCATAGGATCTATGCAATCGTATTCTATTGCATAAGCCGGCCTCATAAGTTCCGCCTTCTCAAGTCCTTTTATTGTTCGATAAAAAGCTACTTGAACCTCCTCTGGCAAACTTGTAGACATCCCCTGTATATACATTTCATCCGTGTAAAGCCCTTCCGGCTCAACAAAAAGCTGGTGCCTGTCTTTATCTGCGAATTTTACCAGTTTTGTCTCTATTGAAGGACAATACCTGGGTCCAGGTCCCTCTATCTCTCCCCCGAACATTGCGGATTTGTTTATGTTTTTCAAAATGACATCATGTGTGCCGGTATTTGTATAGCTTAGCCAACAGGGTACCTGGGGAAAATCGATATGGTCGTTCATAAAAGAAAAGGGTACAATTTCTTTATCTCCATTCTGTTCGACCATTTTTGAGTAATCTAAAGATGCGCTGTTTACTCTCGCCGGCGTTCCCGTTTTAAACCGCCTTAAGGCTATACCGTGTTTTCTCAGAGATTTTGACAATTCTGTAGCGGCCCTCAAATCATTTGGTCCGCTTTCGTAACTTACGTCTCCAATAAATATTCTCCCTGCCAAAAATGTTCCCGTAACAAGAATCACAGCTTTGCCTTTATAAATAGCTCCCGTTCTGGTTCCTATTCCCATTGCCTTGCCATTTTCAACAAATATTTCAGTTGCTTCAGCTTGCCTCAAATCCAGATTCTCCTGCTTTTCCATCACTTTCTTCATCTCAGTATGATATTTTTGCTTATCCGACTGTACCCTGAGAGAATGCACAGCAGGCCCCTTAGCAGTATTGAGCATTTTGCTCTGAATGGATGATTTGTCGGCGTTTACAGCCATTTCCCCGCCCAGAGCGTCTATTTCCCTTACAAGATGTCCCTTTCCCGTTCCTCCTACAGAAGGATTGCAGGGCATCATAGCGACAGCATCCAATGTTATTGACACAACCAGGGTTTTCATTCCCATTCGAGCGGACGCCAAAGCCGCTTCACAGCCTGCATGTCCTGCTCCAACGACAATTACATCATATTCTTCGGCAACAAAACCTTTCATAAGCTCCCCTTTCTTCGATTACTTGCCCAGGCAAAAATCCGAAAAAACCTTATCTATTATGTCGTCCCCAACTGTTTCTCCAATTATTTCTCCAAGATAAGCATAAGAATTTTTTATATCGATTTCAATAAAATCATACGGCATTTTCTTTTTTGTTGTTTCAATAGCTTCATTTATGCTTATAAGGGCTCTCTCAAGCGCATTTTTTTGTCTTGCACTTGTTACAAGGGCATCCCCCCGTTTGAAAACTTCCCCGGAATACACCATGTCGACTATTTTATCCTCAAGCTCCTTAAGCCCCGATCCCTTCAAAACCGATGTTCTTATTATTGCCTTGTCTCCCATCAGTTCCCTTATTTCCTTTTCATCTATTTTAACTTCCAAATCCGTTTTGTTTATTAGTACTATGGCTTTTCGGGCCTTTACGTATTCCATCATTTCGCGGTCTTCATCTTTCAAGGCATCCCCCGCATCCAAAACAAGTATAACCAAATCGGCCTTGTTGAAAAAAGCCTTGCTTTTTTCAACTCCCATTTTTTCAATCATGTCTTCCGTTTCCCTTATTCCAGCGGTGTCCACAATTTTCAAGGGTATTCCTCTTACATTTAAATGTTCCTCTATT
>Ga0209943_1000112_pt1 | contig 54097 bp, 48 predicted proteins | sample SalPonR1_B_D2_MG_FD_185698 | JGI IMG/M metagenome (GOLD analysis project Ga0209943, IMG submission 185698) | Salt pond soil microbial communities from South San Francisco under conditions of wetland restoration - Salt Pond MetaG R1_B_D2_MG... ... | reverse complement strand
CCTGAGGCTGGAACTCGGGGACGCGGCGGCCACCGAGGCACTGGGCGCTGCGCTGGCACGGGCCCTGGCCGGGCTGCGAGAGTGGAACTGTCTCGTCCTGCTGGAGGGCGAGCTCGGGGCCGGCAAGACCACGCTGGTGCGCGGCCTGTTGCGCGCGGCCGGACACACGGGGCCGGTACCGAGCCCCACCTACACCCTGGTCGAGCCCTACGAGATCGACGACAGGATCCTGTATCACCTGGATCTGTACCGCACCGCCGATCCGGAGGAACTCGAGTACCTGGGCTGGCGGGACATGGCGGACGCCGTCGTGCTGGTCGAATGGCCCGAGCGCTCGCCGCATCTGGCGGCCCGGGCGGACCTGGTGATCCGACTGGCCCATGCCGATGGCGGGCGCCGGGCATGCATCGGTGCGCTGACGGCGACGGGGGAGGCGCTGGAAACGACCCTGAAGCAGGCGACTCCTCACTTCAAGTAATTGTCGTATATGGCTGGATAACCAAAGGAAAAATGCTTGGAATTCCGTGCCGGTCGAGTATACTGGAACGGCCTTATGTCGAGTGCTCACGGCGTCCGGGTCTATGCAGCGAGCGGGGATAACACTTTTTTGGTCGGCGGTCTTCGCGGCACTGTGCCTGCTGGCGGCGCCGGCGTCCGCAGCCACCGTCGAGGACATACGCCTCTGGTCGGAGGACGGCAAGACCCGGGTGGTACTGGACCTGAGCACGCCCGCCGACCACTCCCTGTTCACGCTCCCGCAGCCGGACCGTGTGGTGATCGACGTGCGCGACAGTCGGCTCGGCGAGCGCCTGGCCAGGCTGCCGGCGGGCAGCGGTCACGTGCGCGGCATCCGTGCCGCCCCGCGGGACGGCAACGATGTGCGCATCGTGCTCGACCTCGAACGCGCGGTGCGGCCGCACAGCTTCAGCGCCGGCCCCTACGGGCGATACGGCGACCGCCTGGTCATCGACCTGGCCGAGCCCGGTGTGCCGCAGCCGGTGAAGACGGTGCGTCCGCGCCCGGACGCCGAACCCCGGGACCTGGTCATCGCGGTCGATCCCGGCCACGGCGGGCGGGATCCGGGCGCCATCGGCCAGGGGCGGACCCGGGAGAAGGACGTCGTGCTCGCCATCGGGCGCAAGCTGGCCGCCAGGATCGACGCCGAGCCCGGCATGCGCGCGGTACTCGTGCGCAAGGACGACCGCCTCATCCCGCTGCGCGAGCGGATGCAATACGCACGCCGGCATCGCGCCGACCTGTTCGTCTCCGTCCATGCGGACGCCGTGCGGGACAAGCGGGCGCGGGGCTCTTCGGTGTGGGTGCTGTCGCTGAAGGGCGTAAGCGACGAGGCCGCGCGCCTCGTCGAGCAGAACAACACGCACCTCATCGGCGGCGTCGAGCTGTCGGACAAGGACCAGGACCTGGCCTCGGTGCTGCTGGACCTGTCCCAGAACGCGTCCCTGGGTGCCAGCATGGAGGTCGGCAAGAGCGTGATCGACGAGCTGGCCAAGGTGGGCACGGTGCACAAGCGCACGGTGCAGCAGGCCGGTTTCGCGGTGCTGAAGTCCCCGGACGTTCCGTCCATCCTGGTCGAGACGGCCTTCATCTCGAACCCGAGCGAGGAGCGCAAGCTCCGGGACCGCAACCACCAGGACCGCCTCGCCAACGCGATCCTGGCCGGCATACGCAACTACTTCTACGCGAATCCGCCGCCCGACTCCTGGGTGGCCCACGCCGTGCGCCAGGGCCGCGAGCCCCAGGTGAAGCACGTGATCACCCGCGGTGACACGCTGAGCGAGATCGCCATGCGCTACAACGTGAGCATCTCCTCCATCCGCGCCGTGAACAAGATTCCCGGTGACCGCATTCGCATCGGCCAGGTGCTGCGCATCCCCTCCGACGGCTGAGCCGCCTGGCGGCCGCTCGAGCCTTTGTGACAGAATCCGCCTACGGGCCGACGGTAGTGCCCCCTCTCCCGCATCATGGCAATCCGAGTACTCCCCGAACATCTGGTGAACCAGATCGCCGCCGGCGAGGTGGTGGAGCGCCCGGCATCCGTGATCAAGGAACTGGTGGAGAACAGCCTGGACGCGGGCGCCCGTCGCATCGACGTGGATATCGAGGCGGGCGGCGCGCGTCTGATGCGGGTGCGGGACGACGGCGGCGGCATCGAGGAGGCCGAAGTGGGCCTGGCACTCGCCCGTCACGCCACCAGCAAGATCGACAGCCTCGACGACCTGGAGGCCGTGGCCTCGCTCGGTTTCCGCGGCGAGGCGCTGCCGAGCATTGCCTCGGTGTCGCGTCTGTCTTTGATCTCCCGCGCGGCCGGCAGCGACAACGCCTGGCGGGTGAGCGCCGACAACGGCGTGGTCTCGGAACCGTTACCCGCCGCCCACCCCCGGGGCACCACCGTGGAAGTGCGGGATCTGTTCTTCAATACGCCGGCGAGGCGCCGTTTCCTGCGCACCGAGAAGACCGAGTTCCAGCACGTCGACCGGGCGCTGCGCCGGCAGGCCCTGTCCCGCTTCGACGTGCAGTTCACCCTGACCCATAACGGGCGCAGCGTGATGCACCTGCCCGCCGCCACGGACGGGCAAGGTCGGCTGCGCCGGCTCGCGCAGGTGCTGGGCGAGCGCTTCGCGGCCGAGTGCATCGAGGTGGAGCGCGCCGCGCAGGGCATCGCGCTCGCCGGCTGGCTCGCACTGCCCACCTATTCGCGCAGCCAGGCCGATCAGCAGTACAGCTACGTGAACGGACGCGGGGTACGGGACAAGGTCCTCATGCACGCCGTCCGCCACGGTTACCGGGACGTGTTGTTCCATGGCCGCCATCCGGCCTATGTGATCAGCGTGAGCCTGGATCCGGCGCGGGTGGACGCCAACGCCCACCCCGCCAAGCACGAGGTTCGTTTCCGCGACTCGCGCAGCGTGCACGAGTTCGTGTTCCGCAGCGTCGAGGAGGCGCTGGCGGAGACCCGGCCCGGGGCGCGGCCGGCTGGGGGCGGGGCCGCGGCACCGGCGACGCTGCAGCCGTTCCGCCAGTCGGCCATGCCGCTTGCGTCCGGGCAAGGGCGGGCGGCCGCCGAACCGCTGGCCGACTATGCGGCGTTGTCCGGCTCCGCGGAAACCGGTACGCCGTCACCGGTGGCGGATGCCGTCGCCGCCGGGGCCGGCTCGGTACCGCCCCTCGGCTTTGCGCTGGCCCAGCTGCACGGCATCTACATCCTCGCGCAGAATGCAGACGGCCTCATCCTGGTGGACATGCATGCCGCTCACGAGCGCATAACCTACGAGCGGCTCAAGCGCGCCTTCGACGACCGCAGCGTCGTGCGCCAGCCGCTGCTGGTGCCCCGCGCCGTGGAGGTCTCCCGTGCCGAGGCGGATCTTGCCGAGGAGCACGCCGGGGCCTTTTGCGACGTCGGACTGGTGGTGGACCGGCACGGACCGGAGTCGGTGGTCATCCGGGAGATCCCGACGCTGGTGGCGGCCTCCGCCGCCGAGGAGCTGCTCCGTGACGTGCTGGCGGATCTCGCCGAACACGGCACCAGCGGGCGCATCGCCGATCACGTGGACGAGCTGCTGGCCACCATGGCCTGCCACCACTCCGTGCGGGCCAACCGCGCGATGACGGTGCCCGAGATGAACGCGCTGCTGCGGGCCATGGAGACCACCGCGCGGGCCGACCAGTGCAACCACGGCCGGCCCACCTGGACGGCGCTCAGCCTGCGGGAACTCGACCGGCTGTTCCTGCGCGGGCAGTGACCGGCGGCGTGCAGGGGCGTGACGCCGGTGGCCCGGTTATCTGCCTGATGGGGCAGACGGCCGCCGGCAAGACGGACATTGCCGTGGAGCTGGCGCGGCGCCTGCCGGTGGAGATCGTCAGCGTCGACTCGGCGATGGTGTACCGGGGCATGGACATCGGCACCGCCAAACCTGCGCCGGAGACCCTGGCCGAAGCGCCCCACCGGCTGATCGACATCCGCGAACCGGAGCAGACTTATTCGGCGGGCGAGTTCCGGCGGGACGCCCTGCGCGCCATCCGCCAGATCCGGGAGGCCGGCCGCATCCCCCTGCTGGTGGGCGGCACCCTGCTGTATTTCCGGGCCCTGACCCGGGGCCTGTCGGACCTGCCCGGCCGGGATCCGGCCGTCCGGGCGGCCATCGAGGCACGGGCGCGGGAAGCGGGCTGGCCCGGGCTGCATGCCGAGCTGGCCCGGATCGACCCGGAGACGGCGGCGCGCATCGAGCCGGCGGATGGCCAGCGCATCCAGCGCGCGCTGGAGGTCTGGGAGCTGAGCGGCCGGCCGCTTTCCGCCTGGCACCGGGAGGAGCGGGTCGGCCGCGCAGAAGGGGACGACGCCCCGGGACGCTTTATCCGGTTTGCCCTCGTCTACGGCGATCGGGAGCTTCTGCGAGAGCGCATCCGCCGCCGGTTCGGCGCCATGCTCGAGTCCGGTTTCGTCGCCGAGGTGGAGCGGCTGCTGGCACGGCCGGGCCTGACCGCCGAAGCGCCCTCGCTCCGCGCGGTGGGGTATCGCCAGCTCGCTGGCCACCTGGCGGGCCAGACCACGCTGGCCGAGGCCCGGCGCGAGGCCGAGGTGGCCACGGCCCGCCTGGCCAAGCGCCAGCACACCTGGATCCGCGGCGAAGATGCCGTGGAATGGCTGGACCCCCTTGATCCCGCCGCGCCCGGCCGCATATCCCGGGCAATCGAGGCAATTTTCGGTGGTCCTGGCGGGCGCTGACGGGTTGCAGGCTGTGGTATGCTGCGACGGTGCCTGCTTGGGTTGAGGCATCCGCATCGGTTTGCCCGCGGTGCATGCGCGGCGGCGGGCAGGTTCCGGCGGGACAACCATAACAACAAGGAGTACGAGGATGGCCAAGGGCCAGTCTTTGCAAGATCCGTTTCTGAACATCCTGCGCAGGGAAAAGGTGCCGGTATCCATTTATCTGGTGAACGGCATCAAGCTGCAGGGACAGATCGATTCATTCGATCAGTTTGTCGTATTGCTGAAGAACAGTGTCAATCAGATGGTGTACAAGCACGCCATCTCGACGGTGGTGCCGTCGCGCAACGTCCGTCTCCCTGCTGCCGACGAAGGCGGGGATGACGCCGACTGAGCGGAGCAGCGCGTTCTCCCCGGAGGTTCCTCTTGTTTGAGCGCCCGAAGAGCGGCGAGCGTGCGATTCTGGTCAATATCGAGTTCGGTGCCGCCCCGGACCCGGAGGAGTGCCAGGAGCTGACGGAGCTGGCGCTCTCTGCCGGGGCCGACGTGCTGGCGAGCGTCGACGCGTCCCGCCGTTCCCCGGAGCCCCGTTTCCTGATCGGCAGCGGCAAGGTCGACGAACTCGCCGGGCGTGTCGCGGAGGAGGCTGCGGAGCTGGTCATCTTCGGCCGCGACCTCTCGCCGAGCCAGGAGCGCAATCTGGAGCGCCGCCTGTGCTGCCGCGTGCTCGACCGCACCGGCCTGATCCTGGACATCTTCGCCCAGAGGGCGCGCTCCCACGAGGGCAAGCTGCAGGTGGAACTCGCCCAGCTGCGCCACATCGCCACGCGCCTGGTCCGGGGCTGGACCCATCTCGAGCGCCAGAAGGGCGGCATCGGGTTGCGCGGGCCGGGCGAGACCCAGCTCGAGACCGACCGCCGGCTGATCCAGGACCGCATCCGGCGCATCCAGGCACGGCTGGAGAAGGTGGACAGCCAGCGCGAACTCGGCCGGCGCAACCGGCTGCGCGGCGAGGTACCGACGGTGGCGCTGGTCGGCTACACGAATGCCGGCAAGTCCACCCTGTTCAACCGCCTGACCGAGGCGCGCGTCTACGCCGCGGATCAGCTGTTCGCCACCCTGGACCCGACGCTCAGGCGCCTGGAGCTGCCCGACGCCAACGAGGTGGTGCTGGCGGATACGGTGGGATTCGTGCGCGATCTGCCCCACGAGCTGGTGGCCGCGTTCCGCTCGACCCTGAAGGAAACCCGTGACGCCAGCCTGATCCTGCATGTCATCGATGCCAGCGACCCGCACCGCTTGCAGCGCATCCGCCAGGTGAACGAGGTGCTGGAACAGATCGGTGCGCGGGAGGTGCCCCAGATCAGGGTGTACAATAAGATTGATATTCTCGGGCGCCGGCCACGGCTGGAGTCCGGCGATGATGGTGATCCACGCGGCGTCTGGCTCTCCGCCCGCACGGGCGAAGGGCTCGATCTGCTGCTGGAGGCTCTCCGGGTCAAGTTCCGTGCCCGCCGGGTGACCGGCAGGCTGCGGCTCGCGCCCGCGGAGGGCAGGCAGCGCTCGGTGCTGTATGGTGCGGGTGCTGTGGTGCAGGAGGAGCCCGCTGAGGATGGGGGCTGGTGGCTGGAGCTGGACATGGATGCGACAGATTTCGCCCGGTTCTGCGCCCATGAGAATATCGCCCGGGACCGCCTCGAGCCGTACCGTCAGGACGGCACGGCGGGCGTCGAACAACGCGCGGCGTCGTGACGCCGATAGAGGATTGAACGAAGCACATGGCCTGGAACGAATCTGGTGACGGCAACGATCCCAAGGGGCCCAGGGACCCCTGGGGAGGACGAGATCAGGGCCCGGCTGATCTGGACAAGATCATGCGCGACTGGCAGCGCCGTCTGAGGAGCGCCTTCGGCGGCAAGGGCGGCGGCGGCGGGCCGGCCGGCGGCAATACCGGCATCGCCATCATCGTCGTGCTGGCGCTGGTGGCCTGGGGGCTCACGGGCCTGTACCGCGTCGACGAGGCCGAACGCGGCCTGGTACTGCGCTTCGGCGACTATCAGACGACGACCATGCCGGGGCTGCACTGGCATATCCCGTACCCCGTCGAGACGGTGGAGAAGGTGAATGTCGGCGCGGTCAGCCGCTTCGAGCAGACCTCCCAGATGCTCACCGGCGACGAGAACTTCGTGCTGGTGGATCTGGCCGTCCAGTACCGCAGGATCGACCCGATCGCCTTCCGGTTCAACGTGCGCAACGCCGATGAGACGCTGGACGAGGTGAGCGAGAGCGCCATCCGCGAGATCGTCGGCAAGAGCACGCTGGACGAGATCCTGCTCGAGAACCAGGCGGAGATCGCCGACCGGACCCAGGAACTCATTCAGCGCACACTCGACATGTACGAGGCCGGAATCAGCGTGATCTCGGTCAATCTGCAGAAGGTGCAGTTTCCCAACCGGGTGAGGGATGCCGTCCAGGATGCGGTCAAGGCGCGGGAGGACAAGGAGCGTCTGCGTCTGGAGGCCGAAGCCTACACGAACGACATCATCCCGCGGGCGCGGGGTCAGGCCGCGCGCATGCGCGAGGATGCCCTCGCCTACCGGGACCGGCTGATCGCCAACGCGGAAGGCGAGGCGGCCCGCTTCGAGTTGCTGCTGGCGGAATACCAGGCGGCGCCGGAGGTGACCCGGGAGCGCCTCTACATCGAGTCCATCGAAGACGTTCTGCAGCGTTCCAGCAAGATCCTGCTGGACGCGGAGGGCAGCGGCAACCTGCTGTACCTGCCGATCGACAAACTCATGCAACGCCAGGCCCGCGGCGCGGAGGGCGACGGCGGTTCCGGCGCGGAGCCGACGACGGATTCGCTGCCGCAGATGCGCGAGCAGAGTGATCCCAGGAACCGGGACGACGCACGCGCCAGGAGGACCCGCTGATGAGTAACGTCCGTTTCATCGCCGTCATCGTGCTCGGTCTGGCACTGGTGACCCTCGGCCTTTCGGTATTCACCGTCGACGAGCGCGAGTATGCCCTCAAGTTCCGATTCGGCGAGGTCATCGCTTCCGACTACGAGCCCGGCCTGCATTTCAAAATGCCGATCGTCAACAATGTCAGGAAGTTCCCTCGCCAGATCCTGACGCTGAACAATCCACCCGAGGAAGTGATTACCGCGGAGAAGAAATCCGTGTTCGTGGACTTCTTCCTGAAGTGGCGCATCCGGGATGCGAGGCAGTACTACATATCCACGGGCGGCAACGAGGTGATCGCCACGGGCCGGCTGCTGGAGATTCTCAAGGCCGATCTGCGAAACGAGTTCGCCAAGCGAACGGTGCGCCAGGTGGTCTCCCTGGAGCGTACCGTGCTCATGGACGACATAGTGGTCGCCGCGGCGGAGACGGCGACCGAGTTCGGCATCGAACTGGTCGACGTGCGCGTGAAACGGATCGAGTTCTCCGAGGACGTGGCGGAGTCGGTTTACCGGCGTATGCGCCAGGAGCGCGCGACCGTGGCGACGGAGTTGCGTGCCGAAGGCGCCGAGGAGGCTGAACGCATGCGCGCCGACGCCGATCGCCAGCGCACCATTCTCATCGCCGAGGCCAACCGGGAGGCGCAGCGGATCCGCGGCGAGGGCGACGCGATATCGGCGGAGGTCTATGCCCGCGCCTTCAATCGGGACAGGGAGTTCTATGCTTTCTATCGCAGCATCCAGGCCTATCGGAACTCGATAGGCCTGACCGGCGATCTGCTGGTGCTGGAACCCGACGGTGACTTCTTCCGTTACCTGAACGACGCCGGCGGCCCCCAGCGCTGACCGCCGGCCGCCCCCGGGCTACCGCCGCTGAGCGCCCGAACGGAGACGCCGCATGCAATGGAGTGACCTCTGGGCGGCCTTCGCCCTGTATCTCGTACTCGAGGGTGTGCTGCCTTTCGCCAGCCCGGGCCGCTGGCGCGAGGCACTCGTCGCCATTGCCGAACTCGACGACGGCAGCATCCGCCGGATAGGGCTGGCCAGCATGGTGGCGGGCCTTGCGCTGCTCTACTTCGTGCGCTACTGAACAGGCATCATAGCCGGAGAACAAGGGCGATCATGGGCAGAAACGTAGTCGTCATCGGCACCCAGTGGGGCGACGAGGGCAAGGGCAAGATCGTCGATCTGCTGACCGACCGGGCGGCGGCCGTCGCGCGTTTCCAGGGCGGCCACAATGCAGGCCACACGCTGGTGATCGGCGCCGAGAAGACCGTGCTGCATCTCATCCCCTCCGGCATCCTGCGCGACGGCGTGCAGTGCCTGATCGGCAACGGGGTGGTGCTCTCCATGGACGCACTGGTGGAGGAGGCCGGCGCCCTGATCGAGCGCGGCGTGCCGGTGTACGAGCGCCTGCGCATAAGCCCGTCCTGCCCGCTGATACTGCCCTCCCACGTGGCGCTGGACCGCGCGCGGGAGAAGGCCCGCGGCAAGGCGGCCATCGGCACCACCGGCCGGGGCATCGGGCCGGCCTACGAGGACAAGGTGGCGCGCCGCGCGCTGCGGGTCTCCGACCTGTACATGCGCGAGCAGTTCGCCTCCCGTCTGGGCGAGGTGCTCGACTTCCACAACTTCGTGCTGAAGCACTATTTCAATGCGTCCACGGTGGACTTCACCGAGACGCTGGACCGGTCGCTGGAGTTGGCGGGAACCATCGCACCCCTCACCGCCGATGTGACCCGCATCCTGCAGGAACTCACCGAGGCCGGCCAGAGCGTGCTGTTCGAGGGCGCGCAGGGGGCCATGCTGGACATCGACCACGGCACCTATCCGTTCGTGACCTCCTCGAACACGGTGGCGGCCAGCGCGAGTACGGGTACGGGTATCGGGCCGTGCTCCATCGACTATGTGCTCGGCATCGTGAAGGCCTACACTACCCGGGTAGGCGCCGGACCGTTCCCCACCGAGCTGTTCGACGACCAGGGCGAGCGCATGGCGAAAGTAGGGGCGGAGTTCGGTGCCACCACCGGGCGGCCGCGCCGGGTCGGCTGGTTCGACGCCGTCGCGCTCAAGCGCTCCATCGTCAACAACAGCGTCGCAGGCCTGTGTGTGACCAAGCTCGACGTGCTGGACGGCATGGAAACCATCCGCGTCTGCACCGGTTACCGTATCGGCGCGGACACCATCGATACACCGCCGGTGGCGGTGGACCGCTACGCCGATATCGAACCCGTCTACGAGGATCTGCCGGGCTGGAAGGAGTCGACGGTGGGGATCACCGACTACGATGCGCTGCCGGAGAACGCACGCCGCTATCTCGCGCGCATCGAGGCCATCGTCGGCACCTCCATCGACATCATCTCCACGGGCGCTGACCGGGAGCACACCATCGTACTGAGACACCCCTTCGACTGAGCGAGGAGACCATGGCGGATATCGACGTCACCCACAATACGGCAAAGCACCGGTTCGAGACCGAGGTGGAGGGCCACCTCGCCTATGCCGACTACCGGCTGGACGACGGTGTCATGGTCTTCACCAGCACGCAGGTGCCCGATGCGATCGGCGGCCGCGGCATCGCCGGGCGGCTGGTGCGCACGGCCATGGACTACGCCCGGCAGCGCGGCCACGGCGTGCTGCCCGCCTGCTCCTACGTGAGCGCCTGGCTGGAGCGCCATCCGGAGTACGAGGACCTGCGGGCGAGCCGCTGACGGCGGCGCCGATCGGGACGGTCTCTTGCCGGCTCGCGCCCTGAGGTTCCTGGCCGGTCCGGCCGCACTCGCGGAAGTCCGTGAGCGGGGTCTCGACCCGGCCCGGATCCGCCTGCTGGCCGGCGCCTCCGGCGGCGCCAAGTGGCTGATCCTGTACGGCCTCGACCGGGTGATCATGCGCGAGCTCGTGCCGCGCCTGGAGGGTCCGGTGCATCTCATCGGCTCTTCCATCGGCACCTGGCGCTTTGCCTGCTACGCCCGGACCGATCCCCTCGCCGCCATCGACCGGCTCCGCGACGGCTACGTCTACCAGCACTACAGTCAGCGTCCGGACCGGGCGGAGATCACGGCCAAGAGCCGGGAGATCCTCGGCCACACGCTCGGGCCGGGCGGGCCCGCGGAGATCCTGTCTCATCCGGTGTTGCGCACCCATGTCATGACCAACCGGGCTCACGGGTCCGCGGCCTCCGAAAGCCGCCTGGCGCTGACCGCAGGTCTGGCGCTGGCCGCCGCCGCCAACCTGGTCAGCCGCCGCAGCCTGCGGGCGTTCTTCAGCCGCGCCCTGTTCAGCGATCCGCGGGACGAGGCGCCCTTCGTCCATGCCGAGGATTTCCCGCTGCGTGTGCACCCGCTGAGCGAGGACAACCTGGCACCGGCCATCCTCGCCAGCGGCGCCATCCCGCTGGTCATCGAGGGCATGCGGGACATCCCGGGCGCCGCGCCCGGCGTCTACCGGGACGGCGGTATCATCGATTACCACCTGGACCTGCCGCTGTCGGCCGTGGACGGTATCGCGCTCTATCCCCATTTCTATCCCCACGTGATCCCGGGCTGGTTCGACAAGCGTCTGTCCTGGCGCAGGCCGTCGCGGGCGCACATGGACCGGGTGCTGATCATGGCGCCCTCGGCCGGGTTCGTGGCCGGACTCCCGGGCGGCCACATCCCGGACCGGCACGATTTCCATCGCTACGAGCCGGCCGCCCGGGAGCGCTACTGGAAACGGGCGGTGGCCGAGAGCGAGCGGCTGGGCGACGAGTTCGCCGCCGTGCTGGCCAACGGCCTGCCCGCGGAACGGGTCGAGCCCCTGCTGCCCGAGTGAGGCCGGGCGGGTGGCCCGTGCTAGACTCCGCCCGGTCCGCAGGCATGCAGGCCGGACCGCAGAGGAGCGACGCCCATGAACAACGCCGCGGGACCCCTGCCGATGCAGGGAGCCTATCCCGAGCTGTCGTGGCCGGCGGTGGTCGTCGGCTGGTTCCTCGGCGTCATCATCGCCATCTCCATCGGCTATGCGGCACTCATACTCGGCTTCTCCATCGAGGGGTCCGAACTCGCCGCCATCCTCGGCTTCGGCATCCTGCGCGGATTGCTGCGCCGGCGCAGCATCATCGAGAACAACATCGCCCAGACGGTGGCCAGCGCGGTCAACGGGGCCTCCTCGGGCATGATGTTCTCCGTACCCGCGATCTTCATCCTCGGGCACGGCGGGGATTTCAACCCGTATATCCTCACTTTCGGCTGTATCGCCGGCGCCTATCTGGGCATCGCCTTCATCATCCCGCTCCGAAAGCAGATGATCGATTTCGAGCGGCTGACCTATCCCGGCGGCGTGGCGGTGGCCACCATCCTGAAGTCGCCGGGTGCCGGCGTCCGCAAGGCCATGATCCTGCTGGGTGCGGCCGCCCTCAGCGCCGCGGTCCATTTCGCCACCCAGTGGACGGGCGTCTCCGACTGGGACATCGGTGCACGCCTCGGCATGCCGGAGTACATGAACGGGGTCTGGTATCTGTCGCTGCTGACCGTCGGCGTCGCCTTCATCGCCGGCAAGGGCGGGGTGGCGTTCATCATCGGCGGCTTCGTGACCTGGTGGTTCATTGCGCCGATGCTCGCCGCGAACGGCCAGTTGCCGGTGGACCCGGCCACCGGTCAGACCATTACCGATCCGGGCTTCCTGCGCTCGGCGCTGTTCCGCCCCATCGGCATCGGCATGCTGATCGGCGGCGCCGTCATGGGCGTGGTGCTCGCCTTCCCGCTGATCCGCTCCGCGGTGCGCTCCATGCAGAGTGCGGCCAAGGTCGAGTCCGCGGTCTCCGGCGACGAGATGCCGATCAAGCTGCTCTACGGCGCCATCATCGGTGCCGCGCTGCTGCTGGGAGTCATCGCCGTTTCCTCCACGGAAGCCGTCGGTCTCGGCCGGGGCGCGCTGATGGCGCTGCTCGGTACGGTGTGGATCTGGATGGCGGGTGTCATCCTCTCCGAGGCCATCGGCCGCACCAACTGGTCGCCGCTGTCCGGCATGACGCTGATCGGAATTACGCTCCTGATCGTCGCGACCAGCGGTCTGGACCGGGCGGACGCGATCGTCGCCGCCATCATGGTGGGCGCGGCCACCTGCGTTGCCATGTCCCAGGCGACCGACCTGATGCTGGATCTGAAGACGGGCTACCTGGTGGGCGCCACGCCGCGGATGCAGCAGACGGGTCAGTTCATCGGCGCCTGGCTGGGTCCGCTGGTGGTCATCGTGCTCATCTTCGTGCTCGATAATGCCTACGGACTCGGCAGCGAGAAGCTGCCCGCGCCCCAGGCCCAGGCGCTGGCCAGCACCGTGGAGGGCATCCTCGGCGGCGACGTGCCGGTGCAGAAATACGTTGCCGGTGCGGCGCTCGGAGCCATCCTCTCGGCCCTGCAGGGCGGCCTCGGCATCACGGTGGGGCTCGGCTTCTACCTGCCTTTCAACATCGTGCTGACCTACGCGCTCGGCACGCTGCTGCGCCTGGTGGCCGACCGCAGGCTGGGCCAGCGCTGGAGCGAGGACACCGGCATACCGATCGCCGCCGGGCTGATCGTCGGCGAGGCGCTGGTGGGCGTCGGCTTCGCCATCTATTACGTGGTCACGGCGGCATGACCCGGCTGGGCTACGCGCTGCTGGTGGCCGGATTCCTGGTGGGCGCCTATTTTGCCTCCACCGACCCGGACACCACCGAGTGGGCGTGGTTCCTGCCTGCCGCGCTGGCGGGGACGGCGGGCGTCATCATGATCAAGCACGCCACGAAGGCCGGTGCCACCGCCGACCACGTGCTGGAGGGCAACCGGCGCGACCTCACGGAGAGCCTGGCCGCCATCTGCGCCAAGCTGGAGCGCCTGTATGCGGACCGGGACTCGATACCCTCCCACGGCATGCGTTTCGAGATCGATCGGCAGTTCCGCGACGATCTCATCCGTTTCGTCGACGCCCGCCACAGCCTGTCCCACCTGTACGGCCTGCAGGTCTACGCGGACGTCATGAGCGAGTTCGCCGCGGGCGAACGCTATCTCAACCGGGTCTGGTCGGCCTCGGCAGACAACTACGTGGACGAGGTAATGCTCTACCTGGGCAAGGCGCGGGACCAGTTCCTGCGTGCGAAGACACTGCTCGACGGTATCGTGGAGAACAACGCCGGCCGCTGATCGGGCGCGCCGCTGCCGGCCTCAGCGGCCGGCGCTCCCGGCCGGCGGCGCGGCGGCGTCGCTTTCGCCCCCGCTGGCGCCGGACCCGGCGTAGCGGAAGTCCGAATAGGTCAGCAGGATGTCCCGTTCGATGCTCTTCAGGCCGAACGCGGCGCTGCCCCTGACCTCGGTGGCGACCCGGACCGGCATGTAGGCCCGGCGGTCCAGCCGGATCATTTCGATGCGCGTGTTGAAGCGCTCGATCTTCGCGATCACCCTGGCGCGGAACGGTTCCTCGTTGTAGAGGCGGAAGGACTCGACGTACGGGATCGACTTCAGGATGGTCATCTCGCCCCGCAGGTGTTCGGCCATGCCTTCCCGGTCCGTCGCCCCCGGCGCCGGGCGGAAACGCCAGGTTTCCCGTTCGTCATCCTCTTCCAACAGTTCCCAGCCCCGATCGGCGGCCAGGCCGTCGAAGTCGTTGTCGCCGGGCCGACCCTCTTCACGCGCGAGGCGCTTTTCCACCTCTTCGGCATAGTCCCGCCGTTCGTCCCCGGTAGGCTCGCGGCCGTTGACGGACAGCAGCCGCCATTTGCGCTCGGCGGTCGGGTCGAAACGTTCCACGCGGGTGCCGTCGTTGTCTTCCCGGGTGCGCGTGAATGCCCATTCCCCCGTCACCTGCGGCATGTTGGCGAAGGCTTCCCGGGCGATTTCCGGCACCGCCGCCGGCGCAGAAACGGCGGACAGTGCCACGATGAGGCTGCCGAGGGCGCCGGCAGCGGCGCTTTGGCGCGATGACAAGCTGTTTCCTCCTCATGCGGGTTTCGGGTGACCCGCATGTGTTTCACTGGTCTGTGCGATTATTGTTCGCAATAGGGCTTTCGACCGATGCGGAGCATTATGCGCTATGTAGGATACTGCCGGCAGGGTGAGCCTGCGCGCCGACGCCGCGCACAGGACCGGGTGGCGTGAGCGGCGTCTGGCAGGACGCCGGCGGGCTCGCCGATGCGATCATCGACCGCGTGGGCCGCCACGTGGTGCTGGGCCTGCCCGTGGGCCTCGGCAAGGCCGTGCACGTGGCCAACGCCCTCTATGAGCGGGCCTCGGGTGATCCTTCGATCCGGCTCACGATCTTCACGGCCCTCACCCTGGAGACGCCGCGGGCGCACGGCGACCTGGAACAGCGTTTTCTCGCCCCGCTGGTGGACCGCCTGTATGCCGGCTGGCCTGCATTGCACTACGCGGAGGCCATTCGCGCGGATACGCTGCCGCCGAATATCGAGGTGCGCGAATTCTACTTCCGGCCGGGTGCCTACCTGGGCACGCCGTCGGCGCAGCAGTCCTACACCAGCATCAACTACAGCCAGGTCGTCACGGAGCTGATGCGGCTCGGCGTGAACGTGGTGGCGCAACTGGTCTCCGCGCGCGCGGCCAGCCCGCAGCGCTACAGCCTGAGTTCCAACCCGGAGATCTCGCTCGATCTTCTGCCGGCCTTCCAGGAGGCCCGGGCCGCGGGCCGCCAGGTCGCGCTCATCGCCCAGGTCAACCGCCTGCTGCCCTACATGACCGGCGATGCGGAGGTGGCCGACGACGTATTCGACTTCGTGCTGGATGCGCCGGACCGGGAGTTCCCCCTGTTCGGCCTGCCCAACCGGGCGCTCGCGCCGGCGGATTATGCCGCCGGCATGCACGTGGCGAGTCTCGTACCGGACGGCGGGACGATCCAGCTGGGCATCGGCTCGCTGAGCGATGCGGTCTCCCACTGCCTCGCCCTGCGCAACGAGCAGCCGGACGTGTTCCGTGCCGTGCTGGAGCGCCTCCCGGGAGGCAGCGCCGCCCCGCGGCGTGCGGAGCTGCCACTGGAAACGGCTCCGTTCCGCGAGGGGCTGTACGCTTGCAGTGAACTCATCAGCGATGCGCTGTTCTCCCTGTTCCGTCGCGACATCCTGCGCCGGGCGGCCGATGCCGAGGACGAGACCGTACTGCACGGCGGCTTCTTCCTCGGTTCCGCCGGGTTCTACGAGGCACTGCGGGAATTGCCGGAAGAGCGCCGCCGCCTCATCAATATGACCGCGATCTCCCGGGTGAATACGCTGTACGGAGACGAGGCGCGCAAGCGCCTGCAGCGCCGCGACGCCCGTTTCATCAACGAGACCATGATGGCGACACTGCTGGGCACTGCGGTCTCCGACGGGCTGGAGGGCGGCCGGGTCGTCAGCGGCGTGGGCGGGCAGTTCGACTTCGTCAGCATGGCGCAGGCGCTGCCGGACGGTCTGTCCATCCTGATGTTGCGCTCGCGGCGGCTGCACGACGGCAGGCCGAGTTCCAACATACGCTGGTCCTATGCCCATGCCACCGTCCCGCGCCATCATCGGGACGTCTTCGTCAGCGAGTACGGCGTCGCGGCGACCCGCGGACGGCCCGACCGGGAAGTGATCGCCGCGATGCTGGATATCGCGGACTCCGCCTTCCAGGGCGAACTGCTGGCGGCCGCCCGGTCCGCCGGCAAGCTGCCCGCGGACCATACCGTTTCCGCGGCGGCGCGCCGGAACACGCCGGCCGTGCTCGACGCCATCTTCTCGGCCGCGGACGTGGCACCCCATTTCCCGGTCTATCCCCACGGCACCGACCTGACGCCGGTGGAGCAGGAACTGGCGCAAGCGCTCACCTGGCTGAAGGGCGCCACGGCAAGGCCCCTCGACCGTGTGCGCGTGACGCTCGACGCCTGCCGGCGCAGGGTGCGTGACGAGCACCGGGAACACATGACCCGGCTGGAGTTGGGCGCGCCGGCCGGTCTGCGGCAGCGGATACTGCGCCGGCTGGTGGCTTTCGCCTTGACGAGGAGCGGATCATGAACGGGCCCGGCCGCGCGCCGTCGCATTCGGCGGTGGAGCAGAACGTCTACAAGATATTTCCGAACGACCTGAATGCGGAGCAGACCGTGTTCGGCGGCCTGGTGATGGGGCTGTGCGACCGCACCGCGCTCATTGTCGCGGAGCGCCACAGCGGCAGCACCTGTGTCACCGCGGCCGTGGACAGTCTCAACTTCCTGTCGCCCGCGCGTACCGGCGAGACGCTGCTGGTGAAGGCGTCGGTCAACCGCGCCTGGCACACGTCGATGGAGATCGGCGTCAGAGTCGTTGCGGAGAACAGCCGCAACGGCGAGGTCCGGCACGTCGTCTCCGCCTATCTGACCTTCGTGGGCCTGGACGACACGGGTCGACCCACCGCGGTGCCGGATGTCCTGCCCGAAACCGAAGAAGAGAAACGCCGCTATCGCGCCGCCCAGGTGCGCCGCGACGCGCGGCTGCGCACCCGCGGCAGTCTCGAGCGCCTCTAGCTGCTGCGTCGACGCGTGCCTTTCGACATAAGCTCACCGGGTTTACCGCAGCGCATTGCGGCACTTCCCTGTCGGCATTTTGAGACATGTTGCGCTCCACATAATCGGTGCTAAGGTTCGTCCCCAGCAGACAGTCTCGAACACCGAGGTCTTCTGACGACAGAGAATCGACCAGTTGAAAAGGGCAAACCGATCGAAAGGTCGGGACGCAAAGCCACCGGTCTACGGGCGAGAGCCTACGACAGCGGGGTTGCCAGCAGGAACAGGGCGCTCACCGGTCTCATGCCGGCGTCCCAATAACAAGAGCGTCCGTTCGCCGACCACCGGCAGCGTCTCGATTCGACAAAACCCCGCAGCCTGAAGCTGCGTCTTCCGATCGGAGAGCCCGCCCGACCAGGCAGGAGTGCCGTCATGCGCCTACGTTTCACGCCAGCAAAACTGAACAGGCTACTGATTCTACCCTTGCTATCGCTCGCGCTGAGCGGCTGTATCATGGAGGAAGAGGTTGCCGGGCAGCCGCTCGCTTCGGCCCCCGGCGGCGCCACCGGCGAGATCCTGCGTGACCACGAAGTCACGGGCAGCGTCGGCGACGGCCCCATCGTCGGCGCGACGGTGCGTATCTTTGCGAGCGACGGCAGCGAACTCGACAGCATGCCGAGCGACGCGAGCGCGGCGTATAACATCACCGTGCGTGCCAAGGGCAAGCACTACCCGCTGTCGATCGAGGCGCGGGGCGGCACCGACCTGGTCACCGGGCTGGCGCCGGACTTCGTGCTGAAGGGCACGGCGCTCGAGCCGGGAAGAAAGACGGTGGTCAACCTGAACCCGTTCAGTACCCTCGCAGCGGAACTCGCCGCCGAGCTGCCCGGCGGCCTCACGAAAGCGAATCTCGCGATCGCGCTGAACCGGGTCACCGCGGAACTGAACAGCGGCCTCGTCACGCTGGAGGGCGAGCCGGTCATGACCCGGCCCGTCGACGCGACCAATGTCGCGGAGATGGTGAAAGCCTCCGAGACCCTCGGCGAGACCATCCGGCGGACGCGTGATTCCCTCGCCGCTGTGGGCCGCCAGGTAGACGGTGACGCGGTGGTGGCCGCGCTCGCCTCGGACCTGACCGACGGCAAGATCGACGGCGCCGGCGGCGTGAGGGCCGATGCCCGCATCGCCGCCGTGGCGACGGTGGCCGCCACCCAGACGTTGCTGGAGGCCATCGCCAACCGGCTGCAGGTCAACGGTGTGGACGCCATGGCCGCGATGGACGACTCCATCCGCCAGGTCATGCCGGACGCCGGGGGTGCCACCACCGCCGAGGTGCCCGTCAGCGCCGCGGCGCTGGAACAGATTCGCGTGGGCCTCGCGGCGGCGAAGGCGGTCAGGCCCGCTTCGGAATTCGACGACCTCGAGCTGAGGCTCGCCGCTTTCGAGCCCGGCGTCTCGCCGAAGCAGCTGGAGGACCAGGTGCCCCTGGAGCCGGTGCAGCTGCTGGAGAACGTCACCATCGCCGTTGCCGACGGGAGCCAGGATGAACTGGACACCGTGAACGGGACGTCCGGCAACGACGGGGCAGTGCCCTCGACGAACAGTCCCCCGACCATCAGCGGCGACCCGCCGGCATCCGTCACCGAAGGTGAGCGCTACAGCTTCGCACCGGCGGTATCGGACCCCGACGGCGATGCGCTCATCTTCGAAGTCGGGAACCTTCCGGCCTGGGCGAGTTTCGATGCCGGTACGGGCGAGCTGTTCGGCACCCCCGGCAGCGGCGATGCCGGCAGCTATGCGGACATTACCCTCTCGGTCAGCGACGGCGAGGCGAGCGCCGCCCTCGGGCCGTTCACCATCGAGGTACGGGCGCTCGTCACCAACACGCCGCCCACGATCAGCGGCAACCCTCCCGCGTCGGTGAGCGAGGGCGCTGCCTACAGTTTCACACCCAGCGCGAGCGACGCCGACGGCGACGCGTTGACCTTCGACATCGTCAATCTGCCGGTATGGGCGAACTTCGACACGGCCAGCGGGCGTCTGTACGGCACCCCGACCAGCGGCGAGTCCGGCGTCTACGGCGACATCACCATCACGGTGACGGACGGCAGGGAACAGGCTGCACTGGGCCCGTTCACCATCGAGGTGAACGCGGTCGTGACCAACGGCGCGCCCACGATCTCCGGCAGCCCGGCCACGTCGGTGGACGAAGGGTCTTTCTACGAGTTCACGCCGGCTGCGAGCGACCCGGACGGCGACACGCTCACCTTCGACGTCGCGAACCCGCCGTCCTGGGCCGCGTTCGACCCGGGCACGGGCCGTCTCTCCGGCACGCCCGCCAGCGGCGACGCGGGCAGCTACGGCAACATCGTCATCAGTGTGAGCGACGGACGGGATTCCGCGTCGCTGCCTGCCTTCACCATCACCGTTCAGGCCGTGGCCGCGAACTCGGCGCCCGGCATCTCCGGCAGCCCGCCGACGGTCGTGCAGGAAGGCGACGGCTACGCCTTCACGCCGGGCGCGACCGACCCCGACGGCGACAGCCTGAGTTTCTCCGTCACCAACAAGCCGTCCTGGGCCGCGTTCGACAACGCCACCGGCCGCCTGTCGGGGACGCCGCAGGCGGGCGACGTGGGTACCTACGGCGACATCGTCATCAGCGTCAGCGACGGCCAGTCCTCGGCCTCCCTGGCCGCGTTCACCATCACCGTCGAGGCCGTCAGCACGGGCTCGGTGACGCTGAGCTGGACGCCGCCCACGGAGAACACGGACGGCACGGCGCTGACGGATCTGGCCGGCTACCGGATCTACTGGGGCACCACCTCCGGCAGCTATCCGAACTCGGTGGCCATCGACAATCCGGGCGTGACCACCTATGTGGTCGAGAACCTGGCGCCGGGCACCTACGAGTTCGTGGCGACGTCCTTCAATACCTCCGGCGTGGAGAGCGACTACTCCGCCCCGGCCACGAAGACGGTGCAGTAGGGCGGTCAGACGATCTCGGGGCGGCGCAGGATCTCCAGCGGTATGAGTTGCTTGGTCGTGTCGTACTTCTCGAGCAACTCGTGCTGGTCGTGGGCACCCAGGTACACATCCGCGATGTTGTAGCTGTAGCTGTCCTGGAACGGCAGCTCCTCCAGCGACTGCCCGTCCCGGACGTGGCATTCGAAGCGCGCCTCGGGAAACTGCTCCTCCAGCAGTTTCTCGTCGCCGGGGCCGGGCGCGTGGGCCACGACGCCGTCTTCGAAGACCCGCATCATGAACTTGGCGGCGACCTTGTGCTGGCCCTCCCGGTGGGGCGGCTGCGGACGGTTTCCGAGCGCCAGGTCGATGACCACCTGCTGGTGCGACGCGCCGTCCACCAGCGCGAACAGCGGACAATGCGACTGGGAGATGCGGCCGTTGATCTCCAGCAGGGCGAGGTCGCCGCTGTCCCGGTCCCAGTAGAACTCCACGTTGAACGGCGCGTCGTCGTAACCGAAGCCGTCCAGGACCTCGGTGGCGATCTCCTTCATGCGCTGCTGGGTGTCCCGGGGAATGGAGGAGGGGTACTGATAGCGCGACAGCACACTCTGCACGTGGCGGTCCCGGATGGTGTCGATGACGCCGTAGATCTCGAATTCACCCTGGTAACGGTAGCCTTCCAGGGTGCACTGGCGGCCCCTGGAGATGATGCCCTCGGCGATGCAGTGATAACCGTCGACGGGTCTGATCTCGTCCGGTACGTCGGCAAAGCCCATGAGGTAGTTGACCGGATCGCCGAACAGGTGGATGCGGTCCCGGATCTTCGGCAGCGCCTTCTCGAAATCCCTGCGATCCTCGATCAGGAATCCCAGGCTCGATGAGTGGGCCGTGACCGGTTTCAGCCAGAACGGGAAGTCCAGATCGAGGTCGGCCAGGGGGTCGTCGTCGAACGGATTGACCGCGGCGAAGGGCGGCACCAACTCCGGCGCGACCCGCTTCTGCTCCACCCGCGACCAGTACTTGTGCTCGCACATCAGCGCCGCCTCCACGCTGGGGCCGGGCTGGTCCAGGCGCTTGCGCAGTATCGGCGTCATCACCGTGCTCGGGAAATCCCAGTGCGTTATCACGGCATCCACGGAGCCGTCGAACGACTCGAGTATCCGTTCCGCCTCGGGCAGCATGTCGTGGGTCGGGTGCAGGTCGGCCCTCGTCGCCTCCTCGAAGGTGAGCAACTGATGAAAACGGTACTCTCCGGCCCTGGGCATGGATTCCAGGTCGGCGCGATGGAAGTCATCGAGGCCGAATACGAAGATATTCTTGCGGTTGTCATTCATGGCGGATCCCGGCTGGTCGAGTCTCTGGCGCGGCGGGACCGGCAGGGCCGATCCCCTCGTACTGTAACCCTACGCCGGCCCCGGGCAATTGCGAATACGCATTGAAGCGGACACGGGTCGGTGTTTTAAGATGGCCGATGCATGGTTTCCAGTAACTCCGACGATGCTCCGAAGGTCCGCGTGCGCCTCAACGCACCGGTCTTCGGCGGTGCGGCCGGACTGATACTCGTATTCGTGCTGTTCAGTGCGGTCTGGCCCGCCACCGCGAACGAGTTCTTCTCGGCCATCCAGGGCTGGATCACGGAGACATTCGGCTGGTTCTACATGCTGGCCGTCGCCACGTTCGTGATTTTCTGTCTCGGCATCGCCTTCAGCGACCACGGCCGTATCAAGCTGGGGCCCGACGACTCGCGGCCCGACTACGGCTACGGTTCCTGGTTCGCCATGCTGTTCAGCGCCGGCATGGGTATCGGGCTCATGTTCTTCGGGGTAGCCGAGCCCGTCACCCATTTCGCGAATCCGCCGTCGGGCCCCGGGGGTACGGTGGAGGCGGCCCGCGAAGCGATGAAGATCACCTTCTTCCACTGGGGCATCCATGCCTGGGCCATCTATGCAGTCATCGGGCTGGCACTGGCCTACTACTCCTTCCGTCACGGCCTGCCGCTCACCATCCGATCGGCGCTCTATCCGTTGATCGGCGAGCGCATATACGGCCCCATCGGCCACGCTGCGGACATCTTCGCCGTGCTCGGCACGATGTTCGGTGTGGCCACCTCCCTGGGGCTCGGCGTCCTGCAGGTCAACGCGGGTCTCGCCTATCTGTTCGACGTGCCGGAGAGCGTTGCCGTGCAGATGCTGCTGATCGCCGTCATTACGCTGATGGCCACGGTATCCGTCGTCGCCGGACTCGACGCGGGCATCAAGCGTCTGAGCGAATGGAATCTCATGCTCGCACTGATCCTGCTCGTCTTCGTACTGGTGGCCGGGCCTACCGCCTTCCTGCTCACGGTGGCAGTGCAGAACACCGGAGCCTATCTCAGTGAGGTGGTCAGCAGGACCTTCACGCTGTACGCCTACGAGCCGACCGAGTGGATCGGCGGCTGGACGCTGTTCTACTGGTCCTGGTGGATCGCCTGGTCGCCGTTCGTCGGCATGTTCATCGCCCGGGTCTCCCGGGGGCGCACCATCCGGCAGTTCGTGGTGGGCGTGTTGTTCGTCCCGGTCGGTTTCACGTTCGTCTGGCTGAGTTTCTTCGGCAACTCGGCGATGCAGCTGGACCTGGGCGCCGCCGGTGGAGCGCTGTCGGCGGCGGTCGAGGCGAATCTGCCGACGGCACTGTTCCGCTTCTTCGAATATTTCCCGCTGTCGCTGATCGCCTCGCTGATCGCCACCGTGCTGGTGGTGACGTTCTTCGTGACGTCCTCGGACTCGGGCTCGCTCGTGATCGACATCATCACCTCGGGAGGGTCGGACGACAACCCGGTGTGGCAGCGGACCTTCTGGGCCGTTCTGGAGGGCGTGGTGGCCGCGGCCCTGTTGCTGGCGGGCGGGCTGACGGCACTGCAGACCGCGTCCATTACGGCCGCGCTGCCGTTCACCTTCATCATGCTGGTGGTCTGTTACGGCTTGCTGCGGAGTCTGCGGCTGGAGCGCATGCGTCAGATCAGCCAGGACATGTCCGACAGCATCCAGATCCGCGAGGCGTCCATCCCCTGGCGCCAGCACCTGCGCTCGATCATTCGGCTGCCGAAACGCGAGCAGGTCCAGGACTTCCTGCGCACCACCATTCATCCGGCACTCACCCAGGTGGCCGAGGAACTGCGTGCGGCGGGCTACGACGTCGACGTCATGCTGGACGACGACGAGGCGGCGCTCGCCGTTCAGCACGGCGAGGAAAGGGAGTTTCTCTACGCGGTGCGACCGCAGGCCTATACGGCGCCTTCCTACACCCTGGCGGAGGCACGGGAGGGCAAGAAAGGCAGACCACGGCAGTACTTCGGCGCCGAGGTGCACCTGCTGGAGGGCAGCCAGCACTACGATGTGATGGGTTATACCAGGGAGCAGATCATCGGCGACGTGATCTCCCAGTATCGCAAGCACAATCATTTCCTGCAGCAGGTGCGCTAGGAGGGCGTATTGAAACGAGATCGCGGGGAGTGCACGCAGGGGAGCGACGCCGGGGGCGGCGGGCGCTGGCTGGCCTGTCTGGCCTGGCTCGTTCTCGCCGCGCAGACCGCCGCTGCGCAGGCGCCGGGCCACGAGGTGGAGGTCCTGGCGGCGGAGCTGGAGTCGCTGAAGGAGCGGCTGGCGGAACTCGAGAGCCTGCGCGAACGCGTGCAGGTGCTGGAGGAGGAACTCGCCGTAGCCCGGGCCGGCGCGGGCACGCCGGCCGCCGCGGACGAGAAACGCGACCTCGCCGCGCGGGCGCAGCAGCAGTCGGAGGCCGCAGCCGCCGACGGTGTGACGATGGGCGGCGCCCTTCGCTTCAACCTGTTTTGGAACGATTTCGACGAGACCGTCGAGAGCAAGCGCGGCGCCGGCGGCCTCGATCTGTTCCGGATCAGCGCCGACGGCAGCTTTCGGGACATCCTCGTCTCCGCGGAATATCGTTACTACCCGTTCATGGACGTGATCCACCACGGCTGGGTCGGCTACGAGTTCGCCGACGAGAGTCGCCTGCAGGCCGGCATCACCCGCGTGCCTTTCGGGCTGTTGCCCTATGCCGCACACAACTTCTGGTTCGGCGCACCCTATTACCTGGGCCTGTCCGACGACTATGACCTCGGCGTGAAGTATCAACGCTCGGCAGGCGCCTGGGACTGGCGCGCGGCGTTCTTCAAGAACGGCGAACTCAGCAACGCGGCCAGTGTCGACCGCTATTCGCTGGACGTCGTCGCCGCCGGCGGCAGCGCCAACGAGGAGGCCAACCAGGTGAACTTGCGCGGCGCCTACACGTTCGGTGCCGGGACTTCCTGCAGCCACGAGGTGGGCCTGTCGGTGCAGGCGAGCGAGATCTACAATGCCGAGACGGACAGGAGCGGCAGCCACTGGGCCGGCGCCGGGCACCTGGATACCCGGTGCGGGCGCTGGAACCTGCAGCTGCAGGCGGCGCGCTACGGTTATTCACCGGAGAACCCGCCGGGCGTGCCGGACGACGTCATCCGCCTCGGCGGTTTCGGCGCCTCCTATGACGTGGCGTCGCGGGCCTCGGTCCTGGTCGCCAACGTAGCCTACAATCTGCCGGTGCGCTGGACGGCGGTCGACCAGGTCACCTGCTACAACGACTACAGCGTGGTGCTGAAAGACGCCGGGCGCTTCGAGGACTCCCGGCTCAACACCACGGGCTGCCTGGTGGGCGTGGGCCCCCTGTTCGTCTATTTCGATCTGATCCGGGCCGAGAATATGATCTTCTTCGGTGACGGGTCCCTCGCCGGCGGCGGCGAGACCGGCTGGGACACGAGGTTCAATGTCAATGTGGGTTATTACTGGTAACGGCAGCGTATCTTGCGCGCCGGCGCGCGTACGGGCACTGGCGACGTCGGCGGTACTGACCGCCGCATTGCTGGCGGCCCTGCTGCCGGGGTCGGCGGGCGCGGAGGACGAACTCACCGTGGTCTCCTGGGGCGGCGCCTATACCCGCAGCCAGATCCTCGGTTTCGTTCGCGACTTCGAGCAGGACAGCGGCGTCGAGGTGGAGATGGTCGACTATGCCGGCGGCATCGAGGAGATACGCTCCCAGGTGCGGGCCTGGAACGTGAAGTGGGACATCGTGGACCTGCAGCTCTACGACGCCATCCGGGCCTGCGACGAGGGTCTGCTGGTGGAGATCGACCCGTCGACACTGCCGCCGGCGCCCGACGGCACCGCCGCGGCGCAGGACTTCCTGCCCGGCGCGCTCATGCCCTGTGGCGTCGGCAATCTCGCCGGCTCGACCGTGGTCGCGTGGGACCACAGCCGCCTGCAGCGGGCGCCCACACGGCTTGAGGATTTCTTCGACGTGCAGGCCTTCCCGGGGCGGCGCGGCCTCAGGCCCACGCCGCAGACGAATCTGGAGTGGGCGCTCATCGCCGACGGCGTGGCGCCCGGGCGGGTCTACGACGTGCTCGAGACCGAGGAGGGCGTCGACCGGGCCTTCGCGGTGCTCGACCGGCTGAAGCCGCATATCGAGTGGTGGCAGCTGGGCGAGGAGGCGGTACGACTGCTCGAGACCGGCCGCGCAGTCATGACCAGCGCTTACAACGGGCGCATCCACAGCGCCGCCGAGCGGGGCGAGCCGTTCTCGATTCTCTGGGATCACCACGCCCGCTACATCGACGTCTGGTCCATACCGAAGCACACCGAGCGCCTCGAGCTCGCGCTCGAGTTCCTGCGTTACGCGACCTCCACGCAAAGCCTGGCCGCCCAGGCGCGCTACATACCGTACGGACCGCTGCGAGCTTCCTCCCTGGAATTGCTGGAGCCGGGCGTGAAAGTGAATCTGCCCACCGCGCCGGCGAACCTGGCACAGATGTTCCAGACGGATGCGTCCTGGTGGGCCGAGCACCTGGCGGAGCTGCAGACGCGGTTCGATCGCTGGCGCGAACGCCCGGTGATGGTACCGAAGGACTGGCCGGCACGCTGATGCGGGAGGATGGCGGCGACGGGCGGGCTTCGGCCCGGGAGTGGTGCCCAGGAGAGGACTTGAACCTCCACGGGGTTGCCCCCACTAGCACCTGAAGCTAGCGCGTCTACCAATTCCGCCACCTGGGCAGGCACGGAGCACGTAGAATGCGCTCCGACGGAGGCGCGGAACTCTACTCAAGGGCGCTACCCTTGTCAATCGCGCCCGATACACCGATAAGGAATCATTTTGGCTAAACGGAACAGGAACAGACAGGGCGGCGGCGGCCGCCGCAAGGACGGCCAGCAAGGCCAAAAAGACCAGGGCAGCGGCGGCGGCAAACCGTATCAGCATCCCGTGCCAGCCCGGCGCCGGATTCTGGATATGCTGGAGTCGAAGGGCCGGCCGATGCATTTCGACGAGATCTCGGAGGCGTTCGGGCTGACCGAGAGCAAGCACCGCCGCGCCCTCGGCGAGCGGCTGAAGCGGATGATCGCCGGCGGCCAGCTCATCCTGAACCGCAGCGAGGAGTACTGCCTGACCCAGCGGCTGCACCTGGTGCCCGGCATGGTACAGGCGCACCCGGACGGCTTCGGTTTCGTGATCCCCGACGAGGGCGGCGAGGACGTTTATCTCTCGCCCCGGGAGATGCAGGAGGTCATGCACCAGGACAGGGTGGCCGTGAAGGTGATCCGCCGTGACCACCGGGGCCGGGCAGAGGGCAAGGTCATCGAGGTGCTGGAGCACCGCACCCGGGAGGTGGCCGGACAGTACATCCGCGAGCGGGGCATCGGTCTCGTGGTGCCCGACAACCCCCGTATCCAGCACCGGGTGCTGATCCCGCGCGAGGAGGCCGCCGGCGCGAAGCACGGCGAGATGGTGGTCGCCGAGCTGGTCGACTTTCCCTCCCGCCAGGAGCAGCCCACCGGCCGTATCACCCGTGTTCTCGGTGCACCGGGGGCGCGCGGCATGGCAACGGATCTCGCCATCCACGCCCACGGCATTCCCCACCAGTGGCCGGCCGGCGTGCGCGAGGAGGCGAAGGCATACGGCAAGTACGTGCCGCGGGCCGCGAAGGAAGGCCGGCGCGACCTCAGGGACTTGCCTCTGGTGACTATCGACGGCGCGGACGCGAAGGACTTCGACGACGCCGTGTACTGTGAACCGGTGGAGGACGGCTGGCGGCTGCTGGTGGCCATCGCCGACGTGGGCCACTACGTCGAGCGCGGCTCGGCCATCGACAAGGAAGCGACGAAGCGGGGCACCTCGGTCTATTTTCCCGACCGGGTGGTGCCGATGCTGCCGACCGTGCTGTCCAACGGACTGTGCTCGCTGAATCCGAAGGTGGACCGGCTCTGCCTCGTCTGCGAGATGGTGGTCGGGCCCGGCGGCAAGGTGCGCCGGTCGAAGTTCTACGAAGCCTTGATGCGCTCCGCGGCCCGCCTCACCTACCAGCAGGTGGGGCGCGTGATCGACGGCGAGAAGCCCCGCCAGGCCGGCGTTGGCGAAGACCTGCTGTCCCACATCCGCAACCTGCACGACGTCTATGGCGCCTTCGCGAAAGCGCGGGCGCGGCGCGGCGCGCTGGAGCTCGATATCCCGTCGGTCCGTATCGAGCTGGACGAGGGCGGCGAGATCGAGGCCATCCGGGCCTTCGAGCGCAACGACGCTCACCGCCTGATCGAGGAGTGCATGATCGCCGCGAACGTGGAGGCGGCGAAGTATCTGCGCCGACACAAGGTGCCGACGCTGTTCCGTGTGCACGCGAAGCCGGACCCGGAAAAGTTCCAGGAATTCCGCGAATACCTGCTGGGTCTCGGCCTGAAAGTGCCCCATCCGGACCACGTGGAGGCGAAGGACTTCGGCAAGCTGATGCAGGAGGTGCAGGACCGGCCCGATTCCCAGGCCATCTCCATGGCGCTGCTGCGCTCGATGGCGCATGCGGAGTACACCCCGGAGAACATCGGCCATTTCGGGCTTGCGCTGAACGCCTACGCCCATTTCACCTCGCCGATCCGCCGCTACCCGGACCTGCTGGTGCACCGGGCCATCAAGCACCTGGCGAACGGTGGCAAGCCGAAGGCCTTCGCCTACGAACGGGGCGACATGGAACGCCTGGGCCAGCTCACTTCGGCCCACGAGCGCCGCGCGGAGGACGCCACCCGCGAGGTGGAGGCCTGGCTGAAGTGCCAGTTCATGGAAGACAAGATCGGCAATGATTACGAGGGCGTTGTGACCGGCGTCACCCACTTCGGTCTGTTCGTGCAGATTCCCGAGTACCAGATCGACGGGCTCGTGCACGTCTCCACCCTGGGCAACGATTACTACGAATACGATCCCGGCGGCCAGCGCCTGGTCGGCAGCCGGCGGGGGCAGGAATACGCCCTCGGCGACGAACTGTCGGTCACCGTGCACAAGGTGGACCTGGATACCCGCCGCATCGACTTCCGTCTGGCTGGCGACGGACGTGACTAGCGCACGCTGCAGTGCCGGCATCCATGCCGTCGCCCGGCTGCTCGAGGAGGATCCGTCCCGGGTGAAGCGGCTGCTGATCGACCGGCGCATCGACAGCGAGCGCATCGGCGCGTTGCTCGAGACGGCGTCCGCGGCGGGCGTGACCGTGCAGCGCGCAGCTCGCAACCGGCTGGACGATCTGGCCGCGGGCACCCGCCACCAGGGCGTGGTGGCGGAGCTGCGCGGCGCCTCGGCCCTGGACGAGGCGGGGCTGCGCACGCTGGTGGAGCAGCGGCTCACGGCGGGCCGCCCGCTGCTCCTCGTCGTGCTCGACGGCGTCCAGGACCCGCACAACCTGGGTGCCTGCCTGCGTACGGCGGATGCCGCCGGCGTCGATGCCGTGGTCATCCCGCGGCGCGAGGCCGCCGGCATCACGCCGGCGGTGCGCAAGGTGGCGACCGGCGCCGCCGAATCCGTGCCCCTGGCCCGGGTGGACCGGCTGCCCCGGGTGATCGACTGGCTGCACGACTACGGCGTGCGGGTGATCGGCACCGCGGACGGCGCGGCTACCGGTCTGTGGGAGGCGGATCTCACGGGTCCGCTCGCGCTGGTGCTGGGCGGCGAGGAGCGGGGTATCGGCGCCGCCGTGGCCGGGCGCTGCGACGCGCTCCTGGCCATCCCGATGGCCGGTCGGGTGCACAGCCTGAACGTCTCCGTGGCGGCCGGGGTGTGCCTGTACGAGGCCTGCCGGCAGCGGCGCTCGATTGCTTCCGCACCGGCGCTCGGTTAAACTTCGCGCCCCGCGCAGCTGCGGGACTCCACATGACCTCTTGCCGCACCGATAACCGGGCGGCTGTAATCCGCAAGGGGATACGATGAGACACTACGAAATCGTGTTTCTGGTCCACCCTGACCAGAGCGAACAGGTACCGGCCATGGTGGAGCGGTACGAGAGCATGATCAACGACGCCGGTGGCAATATCCACCGCCTCGAAGACTGGGGCCGTCGCCAGCTCGCCCATCCCATCGCCAAGGCCCACAAGGCGCACTACATCCTGATGAACATCGAGTGCGCCAGAGAGACGCTCGATGAACTGACCGGTGCCTTCAAGTTCAACGACGCCGTCCTCCGCCACCTCGTGATCAAGCGTGACGAGCCCGTCACCGAGGCCTCGCCGATGGCGAAGGCGGTCGAGGACGAGAAGGCCAAGGAGCGCGAGGCCCAGCGTCGCCGCGACGCCCGCGCCGAGGCCGAGGCCGAGGCTCGCGCCCGGGCCGCCGAGGAAGAGAAGGCCGAGGAGGAGAAGGTCGAGGAGGAGAAGGTCGAGGAGGAGAAGGCCGGGGAGGAGACGACCGCAAACGAGGCGGCCGGCGATGAGACGGTCGAAGAACAGAAACAGGACGAGAACAAGGAGCAGAGCCCGGTACAGGCCTCCGCCGGCGAGAGCGGCGAGGAAGCTGCCTCCGAGACGTCCGCAGAAGAGAGCGAGACGGCGAAAGCCGGCTCCGCCTGAACAGGAGTTTTGCCATGAGTCGCTATTCCCGCCGGCGCAAATACTGCCGTTTCACCGCCGAAGGCATCGAGGAGATCGATTACAAGGACATCGGCCTGCTGAAGAGCTTCATCACGGAGACGGGCAAGATCGTCCCCAGCCGTATCACCGGCACGAAGTCGCATTACCAGCGCCAGCTGTCCACGGCCGTCAAGCGCGCCCGCTACCTGGCGCTGCTGCCCTACACCGACCGTCACTGACGGGCCGGACCGCGGGCCCTTCCAGGTACAAGGGCCGGCGGCGGGTCTCATGCGACAGATCGCTGTCTGGATTACGGCCCGCTTTCACCGGCCGGTGCTGGTGATCGCGGCGCTGTTCCCGGTGCTGCCGGTGCTGAGCGGCGCCACTACGGTGCTGACCGCACTGGCCCGGGGCCTGCGTGAGGGAGCGGCCGCTGCGCTGCTGGCCTCCCTGCTGCTGATCGCCGCCGTCGCGGTGATGCAGGATTTTCAGGGCTCGCTGGTGTGGTATCTGGCGCTGACCCAGGGGGGCAGCCTGGCCGTGGTGTGGCTGCTGGTCTCCACCCGCTCGCTCACGCTGACCGCCCAGGCGCTCGCAGTACTGATGCTGGTGGCGATAGCTTTGTTCTATGTCGCGGTGGACGACGTGGCGGCACTCTGGCAGCCGTTCCTGGAGCAGTTCGCCGGCAATATCTCCGAGGCCGGCGGCATGGCCATGGATGCCTCGGCTTTCGTGGCGATGGCGCAGGTGCTGATCACCGGGCTGGCCTTCGGCATGAGTTGGGTCGGCGCCATGCTGGTGATCCTGCTGGGTTACGCGCTGTATGCCCTGCTGCCGGAACGCGGTCCCGTATTCGGCCGCTTCCGTGAATTGAATCTGGGGCGCACGCTGGCGCTGGCCACCGCCGTCATCAGCGTGGCGGCCACCCTTACGGCTTCCCCCTGGCTGGTGAATTCGGCGCTGGCGCTGCTGGTGGCCTTCGTCTTGCAGGGTCTGGCGCTGGTACACGGACTGTTCGTGGCCCGGCAGTGGCCGCCGGCGCTGCTGATCGTGATATACGTGGCGGCGATACTGCCGTCGCCGGTCTCGGGTGCCGTCATCGGGGCGCTGTCCCTCGGCGGTTACCTGGATGCCTGGATCGACATCCGCCGGCGGGTGCCGGCCGTCTCCGGGCAGGAGTGAATCTGGTAACGTAGGCTGCCTGGCGCAGCACGCTGACAACGGGTGAATGCAATGGAAGTGATACTGCTCGAGAAAATCGAGAACCTCGGCACGATCGGTGACAAGGTGACCGTGAAATCCGGCTACGGCCGCAACTACCTGCTGCCCCAGGGCAAGGCGACGCTGGCCACGAAGGAGAACGTGGCGAAGTTCGAGGCCATGCGGATGGAGCTGGAGCAGCAGGCCGCCCAGGAGCTGGACGAGGCGAAGGCCCGGGCGGGGAAACTCGCCGACACGCGGGTGGAGATTCCGGCCAAGGTGGGTCCCGAGGGCAAGCTGTTCGGCTCGGTGGGCACCGCCGAGATTGCCGATGCGCTGACGGAGAAGGGCGTCGAGGTGGAGCGCGCCGAGGTGCGGCTGCCGGAAGAGGGCCCGCTGCGCGAGGCCGGCGAGCACACCATCGGGCTGCACCTGCACGCAGACGTCGACGTGGACATCACCGTCGCTGTGGTGCCGGAAGAGCCGGAGACCGGCGCCTAGAGCGCGGGCCGCCGCACGCAGGAGTAAGCAGCTAGGATGGTACGAGCACTGGACGAGCAGGAGGCGCGCGACGCCGCCGAATCGCGGCTGCGGGTGCCTCCCCACAGCATCGAGGCCGAACAGTCCCTGCTCGGCGGGCTGATGCTGGACAACGCGGCCTGGGACAAGGTGGCGGATATCGTCACCGCCGCGGATTTCTACCGCAAGGACCATCAGCTTATCTTCGAGGCCGTCGGCCGCCTGTCGGAGAGCGGCCAGCCCTCCGATGCCGTCACCCTGCACGAACACCTGGAGAACCGGGGCGAGCTGGCCAAGGTCGGCGGGCTCGACTACCTGGCCACCCTCGCCAACGAGACGCCGAGCTCGGCCAACGTGCGCGCCTATGCCGAGATCCTGCGGGAACGCTCGGTGCTGCGTCAGCTGATTTCCGCCGGCAACGAGATCGCGGGCAGCGCTTTCACGACGCAGGGGCGCAGCTCCGGCGAACTGGTGGACGACGCCGAGCGCCGGGTCTTCGAGATCGCCGAGCAGGGCTCGCGCCGGGGTGGTTTCCGGCGCCTGAAGGCCATCCTGCCGGAGACCATCGACCGCATCGACATGCTGCACCAGTCGGACGGCGACATCACCGGTATCTCCACCGGCTACACCGAGTTCGACAAACTGACGGCCGGTCTGCAGAACGGCGACCTGGTCATCATCGCGGCGCGCCCGTCGATGGGCAAGACGACCCTCGCCATCAATATCGCCGAGAACGCCGCCATCGGCGCCAAGGTGCCGACGGCGATCTACTCGATGGAGATGAGTTCGGACCAGCTGGCTTTTCGCATGATCTCCTCACTGGGCCGGGTGGACCAGAGCCAGCTGCGCACGGGCCGCTTCCCGGACGAGGACTGGTCGCGGATCAACACGGCGGTCCAGCTCATGGACGACGCGCCGATCTTCATCGACGACACTCCGTCCCTGTCGCCCACCGAGATGAGGGCACGGGCCAGACGGCTGAAACGCGAGAGCGGTCTGGGGCTGATCGTCATCGACTACCTGCAGCTGATGCAGGTGCCGGGCAACAAGGAGAACCGGGCCACCGAGATATCGGAGATCTCCCGCTCCCTGAAGGCACTGGCCAAGGAGTTGTCGGTGCCGGTCATCGCCCTCTCCCAGCTCAACCGCAGCGTCGAACAGCGCCAGGACAAGAAACCGGTGATGTCGGACCTGCGCGAGTCCGGCGCCATCGAGCAGGACGCGGATATCATCTGCTTCATCTACCGGGACGAGGTCTACGATGCCGACTCGCCGCGCAAGGGCATCGCCGACATTACCATCGCCAAGCAGCGCAACGGCCCCACGGGTGAATTCCCGCTGACCTTCCTCGGTCGCTTCACGAAATTCGAGAACTGGGCGCCGGACGCCTGGGGCGACGGACCGTATCAGTGAGGGCGGCGGCCTGCGCCCGGGTGCATACCGGCGCACTCCGGCACAACCTGGCCGAACTGCAGCGACGCGCCCCCGGCTACCGGGTCATGGCCGTCATCAAGTCGAACGGTTACGGCCACGGGCTGGTGGCGACGGCGACCGCGCTGGACGCGGCGGACGCCTTCGCGGTGGCCCGTATGGAGGAGGCGCTGCGGCTGCGTGAGGCCGGCGTCGACAAACCCCTGGTGCTGCTCGAGGGGGTGTTCGATACCCACGACCTGGCGCTCGCGATGGCCCATCGCCTCGAACTGGTGGTGCACTGCCCGGAGCAGCTCAGCCTGCTCGCCGAGGCTCCCGCCGAACTCCCCCTGTCGGTCTGGCTGAAGGTAGACACCGGGATGCACCGGTTGGGGATCACCCCGAGCGACGTGGCGCAAGCGGTACGCTCGCTGCGGGCGGCTCCCGCCGTCGCCGAGCTGAGGCTGATGACCCATTTCGCCCAGGCCGAGCGGCTGGACGACGGCATGACGACGGCGCAGATCCGTTCCCTGCAGGCAGCCGCCGACGGCTTCGACGGCGCGGTGACGCTGGCCAACTCCGCGGCCATCCTGGGCTGGAAACCGGACCTGGACGCTTTGACGACGGATTTCCCGGCGCTGGGTCCCGCCTGGATCCGTCCCGGCATCTCGCTGTACGGCATATCCCCTTTCCCCGGCGGCACGGGTGCGGACCTCGGTCTGCAGCCCGCCATGGAGTTTCTCTCGACGCTGATCGCGGTGAAAGAAGTAGCCGCCGGCGAGCGCATCGGCTACGGCGGACGCTACCGGGTCGAGCGGGACATGCGCCTCGGTATCGCGGCGGTGGGTTATGGTGACGGCTATCCCTGGTGCATGCCCGACGGTGCGCCGGTACTGGTGGGCGGCCGTCGGGCGGCCATCGCCGGCCGGGTCTCGATGGACATGATCACGGTGGACGTCACGGCGCTTGCCGACGCCGCGGTGGGTGACGAGGTCGTGCTCTGGGGCCGGGGACTGCCGGTGGAGGAAGTGGCCCGGTGCGCCGGCACGATCCCCTACGAACTCGTCTGCCGGGTGACGGAACGGGTGATCAAGGTCACCGAGTAGGTCGCCGGGCAGGTTACCAGGCAGGGCGGCGGCCGGTCAGGTCAGGAAGAAGCCCATCTTCACGCCGGCGAGCTGCAGCACGTCGTTATCGGCCAGCTTGCGCGCCTGGGGCCCGATGGATTCGCCGTTGACCCGGGGATAGTCGCCTTCCTCGCCGCTCTCCACGTGCACCACGTAGTAGCCCTCGGCACGCCGGGTGATCGCTGCGACCTGAACGCCGGGGCGTCCGAGCGTGGTCAGCGCCTTGGTGAGCTCCAGTTCCCGGCCGGCGAAGGCGCCCGAGAGCACCTGCAGCTTGGCCGTGGGCAGTGCCGCTGCGGCAGGCGCCGCATCCGAGGCGGCCGTGGCCACGTGGGCCGGTTCCGGCGCGGGCGCGCCGGCCGCCTGCTCGATGGCTTTCTGCGCCACGTCCATCTCTTCGGGTTTGTGCTGGCTCGGCGGGATGACCATGGTCTTCTCGAATTCGTCCTGGTCGTCCTCGGTGGACTGCTGGTCCACGAAACGCAGCTGGTGATGGCCGATGGTGATGGTGTCGCCGTGCTGGAGCGCGTGCTTCTTGATCAGCTTGCCGTTGACGTAGGTGCCGTTGGTGCTGTTCAGGTCCTCCAGGAACGAGTCGTTGAGGATATTGATGATCAGCGAATGGTGCCCGCTCACCGCAGGGTTGTCGATGCGCACATCGTTATCGGGCAGCCGCCCGATGGTGTAACGCTCCTTGGTCATGTTGTATTCGGCCAGTACCTGACCGTCCAGACTCAGAATCAACCGTGCCATTTGCTCTCACTCGCTCCTGCCGATGGTGCAAGACGCTTCCCGCCCGGGGGCAAGCCCTGCGCGATCATTGCCGGAAAAGACCGGAAATTCTGTCGATCAGTCCCCGTTTTGCGGGGAAAGCCTCCAGGACCCTCGCCAGCATGATGGAGACGTTGTCCCGGCCGCCATGGTCGTTGGTGAGCTGGACCAGTTGTTGACCAACTACATCAAGGCTATCACTAAACGTGCTGATAGTTAAGTGAATATCTTCATCTTCGACCATATCGGGCAGGCCGTCGGAGCAGAGCAGATAGACGTCTTCCCGTTCCACTTCGTACTCCTGCACCTCCACTTCGACCCCCGGCTCCACGCCGAGAGCCCTTGTAACATAATTCCGGTTCGTCGACCGCTGTGCCTCCTCCGGCGAATAGAAGCCCCGGTCCACCAGTTCCTGCAGCAGGGAGTGGTCCAGCGTCAGCTGCTGGAACTGATCCGCCCGCAATCGATAGGCCCGGGAGTCGCCGACGTGAGCTATCGAGACCCGGTCGTCGTAGAACAGGCAGGCAACGATGGTGGTGCCCATGCCCTCGCACTGGGGCTGACTCTGCGCGGTCTGATAGATGATCTTGTTGGCCCGGGAGATGGCGTCGCGAAGTACGATGGTCTGGCGCATCAGCCCGGAGGTGGGCTCGACCTCGCCCCGGTCCTCGCGGTTGGTGGCCTCGCCGACCAGGTCGAAGACCGTCTTTACCGCGATGCCGCTGGCCACCTCGCCCGCGTTGTAGCCGCCCATACCGTCGGCCAGCACCATCAGGCCGATGTCCGGCTGGGTGGCGATTGCATCCTCGTTGTGATCCCGCACCTTGCCGGTGTCCGTGATCTCGGAGAATCGGATCTTCCCCTTGAGGCTCATTCTGCTTGCCTGTCTATCGGTCCAGAATATGCGTGCTGTCGTTGCCGCCGCCGGACGTCACCGACTCGGTGACATGGCCGCGCGCCGGTTCCGATTCCCTGGCAAGCGCCTCTCTCGGTCTCCTCTCGGGGTGGCCTCGTCCCGCGGCGCACCCGGCCTGCCGGCGGCCCGCGTGCCGCCGCCGGCCCCTGTCTCCCGGGTGTCCCGGGTCCGCCATCGGGTCCAACATTCCGCGTGTCTCGATGGGGAACGCTCCTTGCGCCGATCGAACAAGGGTAACACCAACTGAACATAAGTCGGAACGCCCGGCAGCCCGCCGGCGCTGCCGGCGCGCCGCACGGGCACAGCGGAAACAGGCCCGGCGGGCCGCGGCCCCGGTCTTGTGGGTCGTGGTCTTGTTCATCGTGGAATCACCCGGCGCGAAGTATAGGTCAGGCGCCGCCGGATTATTGAGATGCCGGTACCATTTTGTGGTGCGAACCCGGGCGCGGCGCGGTGCTATCATGCCGGCGGCTGCCCGCCCGGCAGCACGATCGGGGGCCATTGTCGCAAAAATGTTGTCGCAGTAATCATGGCGAAGACACGGACCGCCTACCTCTGTTCCTCCTGCGGTGCCCATAGCGTGAAATGGCAGGGTCAGTGCGCCGAGTGCGGCGACTGGAACACGCTCAGCGAGGTGCGGCTCGCGACCGGCAGCGGCGCTGGCGACGCCGGCGGTGTCACCGACCTGGCGGCGCTGGCCGAACTGTCCCGGCTGGGCGGCGATGAACGGGAACGTACGGCCACCGGTTTCGGCGAATTCGACCGCGTGCTGGGCGGCGGTCTCGTGCCGGGTGCGGTAACCCTGCTGGGCGGCGATCCGGGCGTCGGCAAGTCCACCCTGCTGCTGCAGGTGGCGGCCCGGCTGCGGGACTCGCTGCCGGTGCTCTACGTCAGCGGCGAGGAGAGCCTGCGCCAGGTGGCCCAGCGGGCCCGCCGGCTGGGCGTGGCGGACAGCGATCTGCACCTGCTCGCGGAGACCCGGCTCGACGTGATGCTGGACGCGGTCACCCGCTCGCGGGCGGAGGTGCTGGTGGTGGACTCCATGCAGACCATCACGTCCGGCCAGCTGGATTCCGCGGCGGGCAGCGTCAGTCAGCTGCGCGAATGCGTGGCCCGCCTGGTACGCCTGGCCAAGGAGCGGGACGTGGCCGTGTTCATCGTCGGGCACGTGACCAAGGAGGGCGCCATCGCCGGCCCACGAATGGTGGAGCACATGGTGGATACCGTGCTCTATTTCGAGAGCGATCCGGCCAGCCGGTTCAGCATGGTGAGAGCGGTGAAGAACCGTTTCGGGGCCGTGAACGAGATCGGCATGTTCGCGATGGGCCCGGAGGGTTTTCGCGAAGTGAAGAACCCGTCGGCGATATTCCTGTCCCGGGACACGGCGCAGACCGCCGGCGGTGTGGTGACCGTGGCGTGGGAGGGCAGCCGCTCCATGCTGGTAGAGGTGCAGGCGCTGGTGACAGAGGGCGCGGGCGGCTATCCACGCCGGCTGTCCCAGGGCCAGGATCAGAACCGTCTGAACCTGCTGCTCGCCGTACTGCAGCGCCACGGCGGACTGTCGCTGGCGGGCGACGACGTCTTCGTCAACGTGGTCGGCGGCATCCGCATTGCCGAGACGGCGGCCGACCTGCCGACCGTGCTCGCCGTCGTCTCGAGCCTCAGGGACCGGGTTGTGGACCGGCGCACGGTCAGCTTCGGCGAGATCGGTCTGGCGGGGGAGGTGCGTCCCGTGCGCTACGGCGAGGAGCGGCTCGCCGAAGCTGCCAAGCAGGGTTTCCGGCGCGCCATCGTGCCGCGGGCGAACGCGCCACGCCGGCCGCTGGAGGGCATGGAAACAGTCCCGGTCTCGCGTCTGTCCGAGGCCCTCGAGGCGGCGTTCGGCTGAGGCCTCACTCGCCGCCGGCGGCCAGCCGGGCCGGCTCCGGTTCGCGGATGCGCGCCGAGCGCACCATGTTCTCGCCGGTGGCGAGGATCTCCACGCGGTAGCCGTTCAGCGCCAGCACCGTGCCGGGTTCCGGGATGGTCTCCAGCGTCTCGAGGATCAGCCCGTTCAGGGTCTTCGGCCCGTCGGTGGGCAGCTGCCAGCCGAGCAGGCGGTTCAGTTCCCGCACGTTCGCGCTGCCGTCCACGATCCATCCGCCCGTGCCGTCGGGCTGCAGGTCGGGGTGCTGGTCCGAGCGCACGGTACGGAATTCGCCGACGATCTCCTGCAGGATGTCCTCCAGCGTCACCATGCCCTGGATGTCACCGTACTCGTCCACCACCAGCGCGAGGCGGCGCTTGCGCTGCTGGAACTGGACCAGTTGGATGCTGAGCGGTGTGCCTTCCGGCACGTAGTAAGGCTCCTGCAGCGCCGCCACGAGGGACTGGCGGGTGAGTTCGGCCTTGCGCAGGGCGGTGACGAGCCGGCGTATGTGCAGGATGCCCACCATGTTGTCGATGCTGTCCCGGTAGGCCGGCAGCCGGGTGTGCCGGCTGGCCTGTATCTGGTCCAGTATCTCGCTCATCGGGTCTTCGAGGTTGATGGCGATGATCTCGTTGTGGGGCACCATGATGTCGTCGACCGTCACCTTCTCCAGGTCCAGGATGCTCGTGAGCATGCGCCGGAAGCGTCGGGAGATCATCGCTCCGGCTTCATTGACCACGGTGCGCAGCTCCTCGCTGCTGAGGGAGTGGGTCTGGGCCTGGTCATGGCGTACGCCGAACAGCCTCAGGACCGTGTTGGCGAGCAGGTTCGTCACCCAGACGAAGGGGTAGAGCACTCTCAGCAGGGGGTAATAGACGTAGGCGGCCGGCAGCGCCACCTTCTCCGGGTGCAGCGCGGCCACCGTCTTCGGCGCCACCTCGGCGAAGATGAGGATGACCAGCGTCAGCAGGCCGGTACCGATGGCGATGGCGGCCTCGCCGCCCAGGCGCAGCGAGATGAGCGTCACCAGGGAGGCCGCGGAGATGTTCACCAGGTTGTTGCCGAGCAGGATCAGGCCGATCAGCCGGTCCGGCCGGCGCAGCAGCGCTTCCGCCAGGCGTGCGCCGCGGTGCCCGGAGCGGGCGCGGTGGCGCAGTCGATAGCGGTTCAGGCTCATGAGAGCCGTCTCGGTACCCGAGAAGAAGGCCGACAGTATCAGCAGCAGGCCGAGCAGGCCGAACAGGAGGCCCAGAGGTTGGTCTTCGGTCAAAGAGGGGGCACCCCGTCTCCTTGCAACTCCGTGTGGGTCAGTTGACCAACAGGGCAGCGCCACTGTCAAGCAGACGGGCTGCGGGCGTGTCGCGGCCGCCGTGCTGCGGCGAGTCCCGGCCCCGGTCAGCCCCGGTCAACCCTAATCAACCCCACGGGCGGTGCAGGATGTATTCGAGCACGATCTTGCTGCCGTAATAGGCCAGCACCAGTGTGAAGAAGCCGCCCAGGTACAGGTAGATGGCGCGCCGGCCGCGCCAGCCCGCCAGCTGGCGTCCGATCAGCAGCAGGCCGAACAGGCCGAGGGCGATGAACGACAGTACGCTCTTGTGCAGCAGGTGCTGGGCGAACAGGTTCTCCACCCGCACCAGCCCGCTGAACACCGCCAGCAGCAGGCAGAGAAAGCCGGCGGTTGCCACGCCGTAGAGCAGCGACTCCATGGTTTCGAGCGGCGGCATGAGGCGGGTGTAGAGTCCCATCTTCGCCCGCCGCAGCAGACGGTCCTGGTGCAGGGCCGCGAAAGCGAGTACGGCGCCGACTGCGAGCAGGCTGTAGGCGAACATGGACAGCATGACGTGGGTGCGCAGCTGCCAGGTCAGACTGGAGGTGACGTTGGCCTCGCTGGTCAGTGCCGTACCCAGAGCCGCCACGCCCGCCACCAGGAACAGCATCGCCGACAGCCCGCGCAGCGGCTGGCGCAGCGCCGCGAGCGTAGCCACGATGGCCACCTGCCAGCCGGCCAGCGAAGTCATGCTGAAAATGCTGAGCCTGAGCGCGTCGCCCACCAGGATTTCGCGCGCCAGCAGCTGCTCGTGTGCCAGCAGTCCGGCCAGCGCCAGGGGCAGTGAAAACCAGAACAGCAGTTCGTGCCGGTGCTCGTATCTGGGCACCTGCCCGGCGGCCAGCAGCAGGCCTGCCCCGGCGTACAAGACGAGAACTGTGATTTGAAACACGGAAACCCTGGGAGGCGTCAAATAGGTTTAGGAGCACCGAAATCATCGCACATGGTGTCCCTGTTTAGAACCCTGTCATCCCGACGCTCGCGCGTAGCCGGCCAGGGACTGGCGAGCTGGAAGCAGAGACTGGTAGCGGGTCGGAAGCATATGCGGATCAGGATCATGGGATGCAGCGGAGGGATAGGTGCGGGCACGCGCACCTCGGCGATGCTCATCGACGACGACGTGCTGCTGGATGCCGGCACCGGCGTCGGCGATCTGCAGCTCGACGAACTCGCCCGCATCCGCCACGTCTTCCTCACCCACTCACACCTCGACCACATTGCGGGACTGCCGCTGTTCCTGGACAGCGTGTTCGACAGCCGCGAAGGCGAGCAGATCACGGTGTACGGCCGCAGGGAGACCCTGGAAGCCGTGCAGGCGCATCTGTTCAACTGGGTCATCTGGCCCGACTTCTCCGTGCTGCCCACGCCCGAGGACCCCGTGCTGCGCTACCACGTCTGCAATCCGGGGGACGCGGTGACCATCGGGGAGCGGGCGTTCACCGCGGTGGACGTGGCCCACAGCGTGCCGGCGCAGGGTTACACCATCGACGACGCCGGCAAGGGGTTTGCCGTCAGCGGCGACACCGGCACCAACCGCACGCTGTGGCCTATCCTGAACGCCCTGCCGGAGCTGCGCGCGCTGGTCATCGAGGTGTCCTTCCCGAATGCCCAGGAGAGCCTGGCCAGGGAGTCCGGCCATTACACGCCGATTACGATGGCGCGTGACATCGCACAGCTCAGGCACGCGCCGGATATCTGGCTGACGGCGATGAAGCCGGGCGATGAAGATGTGATCCTGCACCAGGTGAAGGAGGCGCTGCCCCGGCGCCGGGTGGAGATGCTGTCACGGGGTGCCGTGCTCGACATCTGAACGCCGGTTTTCCGGACGGGTGGCGAACCGCTAGAATAGGCCGCTGTCGAAGGCCTCCAGGATTCCGGTTCACCCACGCCTGCCGGCGATGTCAGCATGTTCGATAATCTCAGCGACCGACTGAGTGGCGCGGCGAAGTCCCTCACGGGCAAGGGCCGCATCACCGAAGACAACATCAGGGACACCCTGCGCCAGGTGCGCATGGCCCTGCTGGAGGCCGACGTGGCCCTGCCCGTGGTCAAGGACTTCATCGGGCGGGTGCGCGAGCGCGCGCTGGGCGAGGAGGTTTCGCGCAGCCTTACGCCGGGCCAGGCCTTCGTAAAGATCATCCAGGCCGAGTTGGAGCGAGTGCTGGGCGGCGAGACCGAGGCGCTGGACCTGCGCGCGCAGCCACCGGTGGTGATCCTGCTGGCGGGCCTGCAGGGCGCCGGCAAGACCACGACGGCCGCGAAGCTCGCCCGGCGCCTCATCGAGAAGGAGAAGAAGTCCGTTGCGCTGGTCAGCGTGGACGTACACCGGCCGGCCGCCATCCTGCAGCTCCAGCGCCTGGCCGGCGAGGTGGGCGCGGAGTGGATTCCGTGCGAGGCCTCCGAGTCGCCCACGGCCATCATGGGGCGGGCGCTCGAGACGGCGCGCCGCGGTTTCGCCGACGTGCTCATCGTCGATACGGCGGGCCGCCTGCACGTCGACGAGGAGATGATGGGCGAGGTCCGCGCCGTGCACGAGGTGGCCTCGCCCCACGAGACCCTGTTCGTCATCGATGCCATGGCAGGTCAGGATGCGGTCAATGCGGCCCGGTCTTTCTCCGAGGCACTGCCACTGACCGGTGCCATCCTCACCAAGGCCGACGGTGATGCCCGCGGCGGCGTGGCGCTGTCGGTGCGCGAGATCACCGGCAAGCCCATCCGCTTCATGGGCGTGGGCGAGAAGACGGATGCCCTCGAGGTCTTCCACCCGGGCCGCATGGCCACCCGCATCCTCGGGATGGGCGACGTGCTCTCGCTGGTGGAGGAGGTCGAGCAGAAGGTCGACCGCAGGAAGGCGGAGAAGCTGGCCGGCAAGATCGCCAAGGGCAAGGGCTTCACGCTCGCGGACATGCGCGACCAGTTCCAGCAGATGCTGGAGATGGGCGGGCTCGAGTCCCTGCTCGACAAATTGCCCGGCATGGGCAAGATCAACCCGGCGGCGCTGAAGGGCCAGGCCGACGACGGCCAGCTGCGCCGTCAGATCGCCATCATCAATTCCATGACGCCGGGCGAGCGGCGGTTCCCGAAGACCATCAACGGCTCGCGCAAGCGGCGCATCGCCGCCGGCAGCGGCGTGCAGGTGCAGGACGTGAACCGGCTGCTGAAGCAGTACACCCAGATGGAGAAGATGATGAAGCGCTTCTCCCGGGGCGGCATGAAGAAGATGATGCGGGGCATGCCCGGCGGCGGCCTGCCGCCCATGGGCTGAGGACACAGGCGCCGAACGGGCGCGAACCGCCGGAAAGTTCTTGGCTTTGGTTCTTCACTTTTTCGGGCAATGCAGTAAAATGGCGTGTTTTCTCGGGCACGGGCCGAGCGTCGGCCCGTGCCCGTTTCCAATGATTTCTGTTTTGAGAATGGCGAGGTCCATCAGTTCATGGTCAGCATCCGCTTAACCCGGGGAGGGGCGAAGAAAAAGCCCTTCTATCATGTCATCGTGACCGACAGCCGGAACCGTCGCGACGGCCGTTACATCGAGCGCCTGGGCTTCTTCGATCCCCACGCCAGAGAGGACGAGGAAGGCCTGCGCCTCGACGTGGACCGGGTCGAGCACTGGATCGGCCAAGGCGCCCGGCCGTCGGAGCGGGTGGCGTCGTTGCTGAAGCAGGCCCGCAAGGCCGCCGCCAGCGCCTGAGCGCGGGCCCGGCGGGGCCGTGGAAGGACGTGATCCGGCGGACACCGGCGATCCGGCCACCCTCGTGACCGTGGGCCGGATCAGCGGGGTCCACGGGATCAGGGGATGGGTGAAGGTATTCTCCTACACCGACCCCCGGGAAAACGTGTTGAGCTACCCGGAGTGGTGGCTGACCAGGGGCCGCGAGCGCCGTGTGTTCCGGGTGCGGGATGGAGGGTCCGCCGGCAGGACGATCGTCGCCACGCTGGAGTCCATCGAAGATCGCGACGCGGCGCAAGAGTGGATCGGGGCCGAGATCGCCGTGGAGCGCTCGCGCCTGCCGGATCCGGGAGAAGGACAGTATTACTGGGCCGACCTCGTCGGCCTGGAAGTGCGCGACAGCCGCGGCGAGCGGCTGGGCAGGGTCGAACGGATGCTCGAGACCGGTGCGCACGACGTGATGGTGGTCGGCCGCGAGGAGGGAGAGGATCTGCTGATCCCTTTCGTGGTGGACGGAATCGTGCAGGCGGTGTGCCTCGAGGAAGGCCGCATCGTCGTGGACTGGGAGTGGAGCTGACCGCGTGCGGATCGAAGTGGTCAGCCTGTTCCCGGACGCGGTCCTGGCGGTCGGGCGCTTCGGCGTCGTCGGGCGGGCCGTGGACGGCGGACTGGTGTCGCTGGGTGCGCTGAACCCGCGGGATTTCACCGCGGACGTGCACCGGACGGTGGACGACCGGCCCTACGGCGGCGGCCCGGGCATGGTGATGAAGTTCGCTCCGCTGGCTGGCGCCATCGACGCGGCGCGGCGGCGGACCGGAGGCGGGGCCCGGGTGGTGCACCTGAGCCCCCAGGGCAGGCGTTTCGACCAGGCGCTGGCCCGCGAGTATGCCGCGCTGCCGGCGCTGGTGCTGGTGGCCGGACGCTACGAGGGCCTCGACGAGCGTCTCGTCGAGGCACGGGTGGACGAGGAGGTCTCCCTGGGAGACTTCGTCTTGAGCGGCGGCGAGATCGCCGCCATGGCGGTGATCGACGCGACGGTGCGGTTGCTGCCCGGAGTGCTGGGCGACGCGGAGTCGGCCGTGCAGGAGTCCTACGAGAAGGGGCTGCTCGACTGCCCGCATTACACCCGGCCCGAGGCGGTGGACGGCCGGCAGGTGCCGGCGGTGCTGACCTCCGGAGACCACCGGGCCATCGCGCGCTGGCGCCTGAAGCAGTCGCTGGGGCGGACGTGGTCGCGGCGGCCGGATTTGCTGGAGGGCAGGGCGCTGACGGACGAGGAGCGCGAGCTGCTCGAGGAATACAAGGCCGAGGCACGGCTGACGTAGCCGGGTCTGGCCGCAACACGACCTACATTATTTGCAACACTCTACCGAGACAGCAGGAACAAGCCATGAGCAAGGTCATCGACGCTTTGGAGCAGGAACAGATGCAGCGCGAATTACCCGACTTCGCCCCGGGCGACACGGTCGCCGTGCAGGTGCGCGTGAAAGAGGGTGAGCGCGAGCGCCTCCAGTCCTACGAGGGGGTGGTGATCGCCAAGCGCAGTCGTGGGCTGAATTCTTCGTTCACCGTGCGCAAGATGTCCCACGGCGAAGGTGTGGAGCGGGTCTTCCAGACCTACAGCCCCTCCATCGGCGACATCATCGTCAAGCGCAAGGGCGACGTGCGCCGCGCCAAGCTGTATTACCTGCGCGGGCGTACGGGCAAGGCCGCCAGGATCCGCGAGAAGATCTGACGGCGACGCGCTGGCACGGCCGGGAGGAACGAAGCCTGCCGGCCGGAGTCACAGCATCCATGACGGAACGCTGCCGCAAATGCACCGGTGCGGGCATCATCGCCCTCGCGGCCGTGGCGCTCGGTTCGACGGGCTGCGCCTCGCTGGTCTCCTCCGCCGCCTCCGGGTTCGCAGACAACCTGAGTTCGGCCGTGCTGAACCAGACGGACCCGGAGACCGTGCGCGACGGTGCGCCGGCCTACCTGCTGCTGCTGGACAGCCTGGTGGAGGGCAGCCCGGACGATCCGGCCGTGCTGCAGGCCGCCGCCGAACTCTATGCCTCCTACGGCGCGGTGTTCGCCGACGACCCCGCCCGGGCGAAGCGCCTCACCGAGCGGGCCCGTGACTACGGGAGCCGTTCCCTGTGCATCGAGTACCGTCCTTCCTGCCGCTGGGACGAGCAGGGCTACTCGGCCTTCGAAGACTCCCTGGGCGGACTGAAACCCGGTGACGCAGACGCGCTGTTCAGCTACGCGCTGTCATCCCTGGCCTACATCCGCGCGCACAGTGACGACTGGAACTCGCTGGCCGAGCTGCCGCGCATGCAGGCCGTTCTCGAACGGCTGCTCGCGCTCGACGAGGGCGAGTACGACGCGCAGGCCTATACCTATCTCGCCGTCCTGGCGACGCTGCGCCCGCCCTCGCTGGGCGGCGAACCGGAGCTCGCGCGAAACTATTTCGAGAAAGCCATCGAACTCACGGAGGGCAGGGACCTGTCGGTGAAAGTGGAGTACGCGCGTGGTTATGCGCGGCTGCTCTACGAGCGGGAGCTGCACGACCGGCTGCTGAACGAGGTACTCGAGGCCGACCCGGTCGTGCCGGGTTACACGCTGACCAACACGCTGGCCCAGCGCGACGCCGAGGCGCTGCTCGAGAGCGCCGACACGTATTTCTGAACCCTGCCGCCGAGCGGGGGCCACTCACAGGGAGTGTAACCAGCCATGAATTCCAGAATTCTCGTCCTCACAGCGCTGCTGATCCTCGCCGGTCCGGCGGCGGCGGCGGACCTGAAGATCGCCACCATCGCGCCCGAGGGTTCCACCTGGATGAAGGACATGCGCGGTGCCGCCTCGGAGATTGCCGAGCGCACCGACGGCCGGGTGAATATCAAGCTCTACGGCGGCGGCGTCATGGGCGACGACAAGAAGGTGCTGCGCAAGATCCGCATCGGCCAGCTGCACGGCGGCGTGTTCACCGCCAACAGCATGGAGCAGCACTACCCGGATCTGAACATCTACGGCCTGCCGCTGCTGTTCGAGACCAGGGCGGAGGTGGACTACGTTCGTGAACGCATCGATCCGAAGCTCGAGAAGGGGCTCGAGGAAGCCGGTTTCGTCAGTTTCGGTTTCGCGGGGGGCGGTTTCGCCCGTTTCCTGTCGGGTACGCCGGTACGCTCGGTGGCGGACCTGGAGGGCAAGAAGGTGTGGGTGCCGGAGGGTGACCAGATCAGCTACCGGGCCATGGAGGCCCTCGATCTCTCGCCGGTGACCCTGCCGATGACCGACGTGCTGACCGGACTGCAGACCGGTCTGATCGACATCGTCGCATCGCCGCCGGTGGCCGTTCTGGTGCTGCAGTGGCATACCAAGGTGGACTATCTCACCGAATTGCCGCTGCTCTACACGCTCGGTTATCTCGCCATCGACAAGCGTGCGTTCTCCCGCCTTTCGCAAGCCGATCAGGCCGTCGTCGACGAGGTCATGAACCGGGTCTACGAGAATTTCGACCGCGTCAACCAGGCCGACAACGAGGAGGCCCTGGCAGCGCTGGCCAACACCGGCGTGGATTTCGTCGAGCCCGCGGCCGGCGCCATCGACCGCTGGCGCGAGCCGGTCATGGCCGCCAACCGCAGCCTGGCGGAAGAGGGCTACCTCTCGCCGGAGCTGCTCGAAGAGGTGCTGGCGCTGCTCGCCGAATACCGCGCGCAGGCCGCCCCCGCGGCGCAGGCGGACGGCGACAGCCCGTGACCGAGCCGCCCGGGCGTCTCGGCCGGCGCCTGAGCGAGCGCCTGGAGCGCATCGGCCGGGGGCTTGAGGACCTGGTCCTCATCGTGCTCCTGTCGGCCATGATCCTGCTGGCGACCACCCAGATCGTCCTTCGCAACGCCTTCGACTTCGGTTTCATCTGGGCAGACGAGGTGCTGAAGCTGATGGTGCTGTGGGTGGCCCTGTTCGGCGCCGTCGCCGCCAGCCGGGCCGACAAGCACATCAGCATCGATGTGGTTTCGCGCTTCCTGTCCCCCGGGCTGCGTGTCGCCTCCGAACTCGTGGTCAACGGTTTCACCGCGGCGGTTTGCGCCCTGCTGGCCTGGCACTCCGGGCGCTTCGTCTACTCGGCCTGGGAGTTCGGAGACCGTCTCGTGGGCGGCCTGCCGGCCTGGTGGTTCCAGATCGTCATGCCCGTGGCCTTCGGCCTGATGGCCTGGCGCTACCTGCTGTTCACCGGCGCGACCGCGCTGCGTCTCGCCAACCGCTGGCGCTACCGGGAGCCGTGATGATCCTGGTCGGCCTCATCCTGCTCGTGCTGGCGCTGCTCGGCGCACCGCTGTTCGCGGTGATCGCTGCAAGCGCCCTGTGGGGCTATTACCGGGCGGACATCGATCTCTCGGCCGTGGCCATCGAGTTCTTCAGCGTCGGCACCATGCCGTTCCTGCTCGCGATTCCCCTGTTCACCTTCGCCGGATTCGTCCTGAGCGAGAGCGGCGCGCCTCGCCGCCTGGTGCGCATCACCCGGGCCCTGCTCGGCTGGATGCCCGGCGGTCTGGCCATCGTCTCGCTCGCCGCCTGCGCGTTCTTCACCGCCTTCACGGGTGCCTCGGGCGTTACCATCATCGCCTTGGGCGCCATCCTGTATCCGGCCCTGACCCAGGCCGGCTATCCGGAGCGCTTCAACCTGGGGCTGGTCACCAGCGCGGGCAGCCTCGGGCTGCTGTTCGCCCCCTCGCTGCCGCTGATCCTCTACGGCGTCGTCGCCCAGCAGCCCATCGACGAGTTGTTCCGCGCCGGCGTGCTGCCGGGCCTGCTGATGCTGATCATGCTCTCGGGCTGGAGCCTGTGGGTGAACCGCCGCGAGCGCCAGCCCCTGTCGGAGTTCTCCTGGCGGGAGGTGGCGGGTGCGCTGCGCGAGTCAGCGTGGGAGATACCGCTGCCCGTGGTCGTGCTCGGCGGCATCTACTCCGGGCTCATCGGCGTCTCGGAGGCGGCCGCGGTGACGGCGCTCTACGTGGTGTTCGTGGAGGTCCTCGTGCTGCGCGAGATCCCGCTGCGCGAGCTGCCCCGTATCATGCGCGAGTCCATGCTGCTGGTGGGCGGCATACTGGTGATCCTCGGCGTCTCGCTGGCGTCGACGAATATCATGATCGACGCCGGAGTGCCGCAGAAGCTGCTCGCCGTCGTCGAGCAGTTCGTCAGCGGGCCGCTGACTTTCCTGCTGCTGCTGCTCGTCTTCCTGCTGATCCTGGGCGCCATACTCGACATCTTCTCCGCGCTGGTGCTGGTGGTGCCCCTGATATTGCCGGTGGCTGCCCAGTACGACATCCATCCCGTCCATCTCGGCATCGTTTTCCTGGCGGCCATGCAGCTCGGCTATCTCACGCCGCCGGTGGGGCTGAATCTGTTCATCGCCAGCTACCGCTTCGAGGTACCCATTGTCCGGGTCTACCTGGCCACGCTGCCTTTCCTGTTGATTCTGCTGATTTCGGTCATCATCATCACGTACATGCCGGCGCTGTCCCTGTGGCTGCTGCCGGGCACCTGAGCGCAGCCGGTGGGCGGCATGCGCGCCGGCGCCGCCTGCCGGATCCGATACCATGGCGCAGCCGGCGCCGGACGAGGAGTGAAAAATGGCCCTGGGAAGAACGCTGATGAAGATCCTGCGCGCGCTGTGGCAGGGACTGGACGGCATACGCAAGATACTGCATCTGGTGGTGCTGCTGTTCCTGTTCGCCCTGCTGGTGACCGCCCTGTCGCCGCCGGTGCCCGAATTGCCCCGCCAGGCGGCGCTGGTGGTCGCCCCCGAAGGCTATCTGGTGGAGGAGTTCGAGGGTAATCCCGTGGACCGGGCCCTGGCAGAGGCCATGGGGGACGGCGTCGGCCAGACCCGGCTGCGCGACGTCCAGGATGCGCTCGAATGGGCGGCGGAAGACGAGCGCATTCCGGCCGTGGTGCTGGAGCTGGACGGCTTGCTCGGCGGCGGTTTCACCAAGCTGCAGGCCGTCGCCGACGCCGTCGAGAGCTTCAAGGCCTCGGGCAAGCCCGTGATCGCCATGGGCAACGTCTACACCCAGGCGGCCTACTACATCGCCGCCCATGCCGACGAGGTGTGGCTGCAGGATCGGGGTATCCTGTTCGTGCAGGGCTACGGCGTCTATCGCAACTACTTCCGTGACGCCATCGACGAACTCGGCATCGACTGGAACGTGTTCACCGTCGGCACCTACAAGTCCGCGGCCGAGCCCTTTACCCGCAACGACATGTCGGAGCCCGCGAAGGAGGCCAACCGGGAACTCCTGGGCCAGCTCTGGCAGGCCTGGCTCGGCGGTGTCTCCGTGGCCCGCGGCCTGGATGCCGCGCGCCTGCAGGCCGCCATCGACAACCTGCCGGAGGAACTGGAGGCGAGCGACGGTCGCTTTGCCGACATGGCCGTGCGCATCGGCCTGGCAGACCGGCTGGCCACGCGGGCCGAGTTCCGGGAGCACATGATCGGCATCGTCGGCGACAATGACGGGCAGGAGGACAGCTACCCATCCATTGGCCTGGACAGTTACGTGGAGGCCCGGCGCCTGCTGCGCGGCGAGCCGGCGAACGAGCGCAACGTGGCCGTGATCGTGGCATCGGGACCGGTGGTGGAGGGCGACGCGCCGGCCGGCAGCATCGGCGGCGAGTCCACCAGCAACCTGATCCGCCGGGCCATCGACGACGATTCGGTGGAGGCGCTGGTGCTGCGGGTGGACAGCGGCGGCGGCAGTACCTTCGCCTCGGAACTGGTGTTCGACGAGATCCAGGCTTTCAAGGCGACGGACCGGCCGGTGATCGCGTCCATGGGCAGCGTGGCGGCTTCCGCCGGCTACTGGATTTCCGCGGGCGCCGACGAGATCCTGGCCCGGCCGACCACCATCACCGGCTCCATCGGTGTCATCGGCATGTTCCCCACCTTCCAGCGAACGCTGGATAAGGTCGGCATCAACACGGACGGGGTCGGCACCACGGCGCTGGCGGGGGCACTGCGCCCGGACCGGGCGCTGGACGGCAAGGCGCGGGAGGTCTTTGAAATTACCGTGGATTCGATTTACCGGGATTTCGTGACCGGCGTTGCCGAGCAGCGCGGCATGGAGCGCGAGGAGGTTGCCCGTGTCGCGGAGGGCCGGGTCTGGACCGGCCAGGATGCGCTGGAGTTCGGTCTGATCGATCGCTTCGGCAGCCTGGAGGATGCCATCGCCGCGGCGGCCGAGCGGGCCGGTCTGGCCGAGGACGAGTACGGCGTGAAATACGTCGAGCAGCCGCTGACCCCGTCCGAGCAGTTCCTGCTGCAGCTGCTCAATTCGCGCATCGGCCCGGCGGTGGCGGAACTCGGTGTCGCCGGCGGCGGCTCGCCACTGACCCCGCTGGTGACGGCGGTGGAGGAGGCCTGGCAGGGCATCGCCCGGTTCAACGATCGCCGTGGCGTGTACGCGGACTGCTTCTGCGACGTGCTGCGCTAGTACGGCCGGCCGCTGCGCTCGCGGCGCGGGGAAGATGCGGATGCGGACGGCGGACCCCGGCCGCCCGGCTCAGGCGTGCCAGTCGAGTACCACCTTGCCGGAGCGCCCGGACGACATCGTCTCGAATGCCTCGCCGTAATCGGCCAGTGCGAAGTGGTGGGTGATGATCGGGCGCACGTCGAGTCCGCTCTGCAGCATACTGGCCATCTTGTACCAGGTTTCGAACATCTCGCGGCCGTAGATGCCCTTCACCACCAGGCCTTTGAAGATCACCTGGTTCCAGTCGATGGCGGTGTTCTCCGGCGGGATACCGAGCAGCGCCACGCTGCCGCCGTGATGCATGACCCGGAGCAACTCGCGCAGGGCGGACGGCTGCCCGGACATCTCCATGCCCACGTCGAAGCCCTCGGTCATGCCCAGTGACTCCATGGCGTCGTCGACGGAATCCCGGGTGACGTTCAGGGTCGCCGAGGCGCCCATGTGTCTGGCGAGATCCAGGCGGTAGTCGTTCACGTCGGTGATGACCACGTGGCGGGCGCCGGCGTAGCGGCAGATGGCCACCGCCATGATGCCGATCGGGCCGGCACCCGTGATGATGACGTCTTCGCCCACCAGGTCGAAGGACAGCGCGGTATGCGTGGCGTTGCCCAGCGGGTCGAGGATGGCCGCCATGTCGTCGGTGATGACGTCGGGCAACTTGAAGACGTTGAAGGCGGGCACCGCGATGTACTCGGCGAAGGCGCCGGGACGATTCACGCCGACGCCCACCGTGTTGATGCACAGGTGGCGGCGGCCGGCGCGGCAATTGCGGCACACGCCACAGGTGATGTGGCCTTCGGCGGACACCCGGTCGCCCGGCTCGAGGCCGCGCACCTCGCTGCCCGTCTCGACGATGCGGCCGCTGAACTCGTGACCCACGGCCATGGGAACCGGGATGGTCTTCTGCGCCCAGTCGTCCCACTGGTAGATATGGACGTCGGTGCCGCAGATGGCGGTCTTCGCCACTTCGATGAGGACGTCGTTGTGGCCCACCTCGGGTTCCGGGATGTCCTCGAGCCAGATGCCGGGTTCGGCATGCTTCTTCACCAGTGCCTTCATAGCGTGCGTCCTTGCTGCCTAGCTGATGACCCCGAGTTCCCGGCCCACCGCCGCGAAGGCGTCGATGGCGCGGTCGAGGTGTTCGCGGCCGTGGCCGGCCGACATCTGGGTGCGGATGCGCGCCTTGCCGTGGGGCACTACCGGATAGGAAAAACCGATCACGTAGATGCCGTGCGCGAGCAGCCGCTCGGCCATCTGGCCGGCCAGGCGGGCGTCGCCCAGCATGACGGGAATGATGGGATGCTCTCCCGGCAGCAGATCGAAGCCCAGGGCCTCCATGCGGTTGCGGAAGTACTCCGCGTTCGCGGCCAGCTTGTCGCGCAGTCCGCTGTCGGATTCGAGCAGGTTCACCACCTCGATGGAGGCGGCGGCGATCACCGGCGCCAGCGTGTTGGAGAACAGGTAGGGGCGGGAGCGCTGCCGCAGCCAGCCGACGATCTCGCGGCGCGCGGCGGTGAACCCGCCCGACGCGCCGCCCAGCGCCTTGCCCAGGGTGCTGGTGATGATGTCCACCCGCCCCATGACGTCGCGGTATTCGTGGGTGCCACGGCCCTCCTCACCGAGGAAACCGGTGGCATGGCAGTCGTCGATCATCACCAGCGCGTCGTACTGGTCGGCCAGGTCGCAGATGCGTCCCAGGTCGGCGATGGTGCCGTCCATGGAGAAGACGCCGTCGGTGGCGATGAGTCGCACCCGGGCGTCGCTGGCCGCCTGCAGCTGCTTCTCCAGGTCCGCCATGTCGTCGTGGCGGTAGCGGTGACGCTGCGCCTTGCACAGGCGGATGCCGTCGATGATGCTGGCGTGGTTCAGCTCGTCGCTGATCACGGCATCCTCCGGCCCCAGCAGCGTCTCGAACAGACCGCCGTTGGCGTCGAAGCAGGAGGGATAGAGGATAGTGTCCTCGGTGCCCAGGAACGTGCTGACGCGCTCTTCGAGTTGCTTGTGCACCGTCTGGGTGCCGCAGATGAAGCGCACGGAGGCCATGCCGTAGCCGTGCTCGTCGATGGCGCGCCGGGCCGCGTCGACGATGCGGGGATGGTTGGCCAGGCCGAGGTAGTTGTTGGCGCAGAAGTTGATGACGTGGCGCGTGTCGCCGTCGTCGCGCACGTCGATCTCGGCCTGCTGGGGTCCGGCGATGACCCGCTCCTCCTTGTACAGGCCCTGCTCCTTCAGCTCCTCGGTCGCTTCCGCCAGCGACGTCAGAAACGCATTTCGCACGTCGATACTCCTTTTTGCGATGGTCCGGAGTATATCAGCCATGACCGGTCCGGCCTCTGGAGTGCGGGCCGCGGAGAGGCGAGAATACCGGCATGAGCGAGGAGACGCTGCGCATCGACAAGTGGCTCTGGCACACCCGTTTCTTCAAGACCCGGGGGCTGGCGGCAAAGGCCGTCTCCGGCGGCCACGTGCACGTCAACGGTGAGCGCGTGAAGCCCTCCCGTGCCGTGCAGGCGGGCGACCGCGTGGAGATCACCCGGGATCGTCTCACCTGGCGCCTTACTGTGGCCACGCTGCCACGCCGGCGGGGCCCCGCCCGGGAGGCGGAGGCCTGCTACCATGAGGACGAGGGCAGTCGTCGGGAACGCGAGGCGCTGGTGCAGGCGCTGCGGGAGGACCGCCGCGCGATGCCGCGCACGGACGGGCGACCCGACAAGCATACTCGCCGCGAGCTGCGGCGGCGGAATCGTAAGGCCTGACCGGCGAACGCCCCGGCCCAAGCAAGCGAAGGACGTCATCTTGAACAGGGATACCGCAGCGGGCCGTGGCCCGCGTCTCCCGGATCAGTCGGCAGCCGCGCCGGCGCTGGACCGGGCCATCAACGAGCGCTATCTCGGCGATGAATCCGCCGTGGTGCGCGAACTCGTGCAGCGGGCCGATGCCGGCGAGGCGGTGCGCGAGCGGGTGCGGGAGACGGCCGTCGAGCTGGTCGCGCGGGTGCGCGAGACCGAACGCCGGCACGGCGGGCTGGATGCCTTCCTGCACAAGTACGATCTGTCGTCCCAGGAGGGCGTGGTGCTGATGTGCATCGCCGAGGCGCTGCTGCGCATCCCGGATTCGGACACCGCCGACCGGCTCATTGCCGACAAGTTGACCTCCGGACGCTGGGAGGAGCACCTCGGCAGCAGCGAGTCGCTGTTCGTCAACGCTTCCACCTGGGGCCTCATGCTGACCGGCCGGCTGATGCGGCTGGACGAGGCCACGCTGCGTAACCCGGCGAAGTTCCTCGGCAAGCTGACCGGCAAGGCGGGCGAGCCCGTGGTGCGCCAGGCCATGCGTCAGGCGATGAAGATCATGGGCCACCAGTTCGTCATGGGACGGGACATAGGCGAGGCGCTGGAGCGGGCCGGCAAGGGCGACAACCGGCGCTATCGCTATTCCTACGACATGCTGGGCGAGGCCGCCCTGACGGCGCAGGACGCCCAGGGCTACTTCGACGCCTATGCGGGCGCCATCGAGGCCATTGGCGCCGCGGCGGACGACGACGTCATCGCCGCGCCGGGCATCTCGGTGAAGCTCTCCGCGCTGCACCCGCGCTACGAGTTCACCCACCGGGGCCGGATTCTGGACGAACTCGTGCCGCGTCTCGCCCGGCTTACCGCGATGGCCCGGGAAGCGGGCATCCCGCTGACGGTGGATGCCGAGGAGGCCGACCGGCTGGAGATCTCGCTCG
>Ga0209943_1000111_pt1 | contig 54900 bp, 55 predicted proteins | sample SalPonR1_B_D2_MG_FD_185698 | JGI IMG/M metagenome (GOLD analysis project Ga0209943, IMG submission 185698) | Salt pond soil microbial communities from South San Francisco under conditions of wetland restoration - Salt Pond MetaG R1_B_D2_MG... ... | reverse complement strand
ATATTATTTTACATTTGCGACAATACTGGCGGGCATTATTTGCGCTGTGGCATATAGGATTATTGGGTCTGAAATTGCCCCCGACGGCACATTGGTGGAACCATTTTATCTCATTCCGATGTCCTACTTGTTTTTTTTTGCCGGTTTGATAGGCCTCATTGCAATTGCAGTTTCCAAATTGCGAAAACAATCTTAATATTATGGGTTCTGTGAATCTCCCCAAGATTACTTGGGGAGATTTTATTGTTTTTTTATGCCAATAAAAATTGACGAAAGAAAAGATACTTAGGTTGCATATTTAATCAGTTTTTTTGCGGTGTTGCATTGGGAAAATAAGTGCCATAATCGATAACTCGGGGTATAATTTTATGATAATATATAGTATATGTAACGAAATTTCATTATTGCTTAAATTACATAAATTGATTTTTATAAAGAGCAAGCAAAGGAGATTCTATGTCTACACTTATTTATATACTGACAAACATATTGCTGCCGGTTTTCATACAAGCGGGGATTGGATTTACAATGCAGAAAAAATTCAAGCTTGACATAAAATCCTTGGTCAAGGTGCATATATTCGTATTTTTGCCGTCACTGATGTTTTACAATATATATTTCAACAAATTGTCAGGAAGCGTTATTTTTAATGTTGTACTTTTTGTGGTTAGCCTGTTTGCACTTCTGATAATACTATCAACAATTGTCGCAAAGCTGTTGAGACTAGAAAAGCCGATGGAAAAAACCTTTGTCAATTCTTGTTCACTCATTAATGAAGGCAATTACGGTATTCCTTTGATAACTCTTCTTTATGCGGGAGCCCAAGTAGATTATGCAGTTTCAATACAAATGACTGTGGTATTGACAATGAGCTTGTTGATAAACACAATTGGCTTATACAATGCAAGCAGTGGATCATATTCCGGATTGGATGCTTTCAAGAATGTTTTCAGGTTGCCGCTTGTATATGTTATAATTGCCGGATTTCTATTTCGCGGATTTTCTATTGACTTATGGCCGCCTGTTATATCGGCTATAACATTCATGTCGCAGGCAGTTGTTCCCATGGCTTTGTTTATTCTGGGAGCGCAGCTCGCCAATACAGAGATAAAAGTAACGAATCACATGGTATATTGGGCAGATGGATTCCGATTGATTATATCGCCTCTTATTGCATTTGGGCTGGTGAAGCTGCTTGGTTTCGAGGGCATTCTGGCGCAGATACTTATAATAGGGGCGGCTTTTCCCGGGGCTGTAAACGGGGTGGTTCTTGCTATAGAGTTTGATGGAGACCATCACTTTGCTTCGCAAACCGTTTTCCAGACTACCCTTTTGAGCGTAATTACGGTTACTTCGATAATAGTATTGGTGCTTAAATTTATAGTATAAAGATTTTTGATGTTAAGAATCGCTTAAATCAGATGAATGATTTCAAGAGGAAATAAGGAAATTTATTTTCGCAGCTTGCATAAATGCATGTTGCGATTTTTATTATTACAGAATAAATCCTTTACATTTGTAATTTAATGTTGTAGGATAAAAGCATAGAAGTAATTTAGTAAATTAGTAATATAATGAATATAATATATCAATGCAAAGCAGATGTTTTTAGACAATAAAGAGAACTTATTGGGAGGAGAAGAAAATGAAAATACCAACTACACTTAAACATAAACCGGTTATAGTATCTGAAAACTATGAAAATGTTGATGGAAGAAAAGCCTACGATTCAGATGCAAAGGGACTTTCCGTGGGACTTGCACAATGGAACGACAGGGGCAGAGTGGATATTTCGGCAAAGGTATGGAGGCATACAGGTGAAAAGTGGTCGCGGCAGTCGGAGGAAATGCCTCTCCATAGAGCTCTTGACTTGGCGATTCTGATTTGCAGAAGCAAGCTTCATTTCAAGGAATCATATAGGTATGAAAAACTCTATGATACGGAGAATCCTATCATTGAAAGGGTGGGTCTTCAGGGAGATGCGATGACTGTGTCTGTTTGCACGGACAATGAAAAAATAGATGAAGACATAAAGCTTTTTAATCAGGCTTTAAGCGATGATGACGAGATTCTTTCGGAAAGATTGAAAACACTTGCAGGATTTCTTAGAGAAATGGGATATTAGAATGCTTAAAAAGAGAATCACCATTAGCGCTTTTGTTGATATTTGAGAAGAAAAATCAAAACCGCAAGAGTATTATACTAAAAAAATTACAGTTGTCTGTGGGATAAATAATCCAGTCATGAAAGGTTAGTGATTGGATTTTGTTTTTGAACAGAAAACATGCATATGTCATTAAATGGCAAGTGGGAGTCGGGAATTTGATTTTTGTCTATTTCTAATGTTGACTTTAATAATAATAAATGTTAACTTTTACATAATTAAAAAATATATTAAAGGTAGTTCGATTATTCATGGAGGTGCAAACATGACAATTCAAATTCTACCCGAATGGATGAGGAATCTTGACGATGAGGATGCTGTTTTCATAAAAAAGTTTTTGCTGGCATCGGGTTCACTGAAGGAAATTGCAAAGATCTACCAAGTAACATATCCGACCGTGCGTTTGAGATTGGACAGACTGATTCAAAAGATAAAGCTGAGCGAGAGCAATTCTGCGGAACCATATGTATCACTGATAAAGAGGATGGCTGTTAACGAAAAGATGGATTTTGACACTGCGAAAATTTTAATTTCAGAGTATAGAAAAATGAGAGAGGATGGTGAGTGACATGAAAAATATTTTTTTTCTGATTTTTTTTATTGGAGGACTTGCTGTTTTGCAGATATTCCTTTCACTTAGAAAAAACAAATGGCTGGGACTGATTTTGCCGCTACTCAATCTGCTGTATGCTTTCTTTGCTTCGTTTGGGCAAATGCTTTACACCGGAGATATACTGCCTATACTGGTTACATTCATGATGCTCTCAATTCCAGCAATAATCAATATGATAATCTATTTTGCCTGCAGGGAGCGTGTCAAGGCGAAGAACAGAAGTGAAATCGAAAAAATGAACATACAGGAATTGGATTGATTTTAAGAAATTCGTAAGAAAATAATAGGGGTCTCCTTAAGATTAATGCGCTACTGTGTATATATGGCTTAAAGGGAAAGGGGGTACGCAAAATGGACAATGCCGGAATTCTTGTGGTGGATGACGACAGGGAAATAGCGGGTGCGATAGAAAAGCTTCTTGAGAGTGAAGGTTTTCAAGTGCAAAAGGCCTATGACGGCAAAGAGGCCCTGGAGGCTCTCGTTTCAGGCGGCATACAATTGATTCTCATGGATGTGATGATGCCGAGGCTCGACGGACTTTCCGCCACTCTAAAGATCAGGGAAAGCAGAAACATTCCAATAATAATACTTTCGGCTAAATCAGAGGACAGCGACAAGATACTTGGGCTTTCCATGGGTGCGGACGACTATGTGACAAAACCGTTCAACCCGGATGAACTTCTTGCAAGGGTCAAAAGCCAGCTCAGGCGTTATATGCTTCTTGGCGACATGGGAAATGAGTCAAAGGCTAATCAAATTGCAATCGGAGGCTTGCTTCTTGATAATGATGCCAAGCAGCTTACGGTCGACGGCGAACCGGTGCATTTGACGGCCAAGGAGTTTCAAATTCTTGAATTCCTGATGAAGCACGCGGGAATGGTTTTTTCTGCTGAGAAGATTTACAAGAGGGTCTGGAATGAAAAGCCCTATTCTGTTGAAAATACGGTGATGGTCCACATAAGGCGTATCCGGGAAAAAATCGAAATAAACCCGAAAGAGCCAAATTATCTTAAGGTGGTGTGGGGAATTGGATACAAGATTGAGAAGATTTAGCACCAATGGAATGACAAAGTTTTTAGCTTTCGCGCTTGTGGTTTTGGCTCTTGCGGCAGTGGTAGTGCAGATCCAATACGCGGAGTACATGAACGGGAATGTGGAAAGCCTTATTGTCGACAAATACATAGACAGCGAAGAATTCTACTATGGTCAAGTGCAAAGCAGTTTGTACAGGGTTTCGAGGGCAATCGAAGAAGGAGAGGCAGTGGAAGGTACGCTCGACTGTATCTATTTTGCTGCTGATGGAGAAAAAACATTCGGCAATACAAGTTGGACCGAAAGGGAATATTACGGGCAATATGGCGAAACCTTCTATTATCTTGAAAACGGAGAGTGGCAAGCAGGAGAGAATGCGAATCCGCCGAGGTTTTCATATGGAATTGATAATACAGAAGCAATAGCATATATGGCTTTTACGGATGAATACATGGCCGGAAAGCAGTTGGACTGGGAAGAAAACAGGGCTGCTCTCAAGCCTCTCGCTTTGAAAATTGCGGCGAGCATGGTATTGGCGCTTTTGCTTATAGTCTACCTGATTTGGGCAACAGGAAGAAAGCCTGACGACAGGGAGCTTCATATGGCGAAAATAGATTCCGTGTATTCAGATGTTCTGCTTGCGATGTTCCTTCCTGCAATCGGGGCATGGGTGGTTTCCATCAGAGAATTTGCCTTCTTGAGGAATAGGGTATTCGATGGACTCGGGATGAACGAAGTCTTTTCTATGGCATTGACAGGGGGAGCCACGGTTGTTGCTGTGACTGTTTGCGGAGTTTTGCTACTTTCACTGGTCAGAAAATTGAAGGCCGGAAAACTACTGAAACACAGCTTGATATTTGTGGCTTTTGCTGCTTCTTATGATTTTTTCAAGAGCCTGTTTGATGGAAGATGTTTTAAAGGAAATACACATACCCAATCCCTATTCAAGCGCCAGTGGGCCTTCATAGTCGCAAGCGCCGTCATGGTATTTTTGACCTTTGTCTTTCTGTTTTCGGGTGTGATTCCGCTTATGGCATTGCCTCCGATTTTGGAGATTCTAATAATATATTGGTACATAAAGGGAAACAACAAAACCTTTGTCGAAATCAACAAGGGATTCGATGACAGCCTGGGCGAGCAAATGAAGGCCGAGCGGATGAAAATAGCCTTGGTGACCAATGTTTCCCATGACCTTAAAACCCCGCTAACATCCATGGTCAGCTATGTCGACCTTTTGTCCAAGGAAGAAGACCTGTCTCCTTCAACGAGGGACTATGTGCAAATACTGTCGGAGAAAACAGACAGATTGAAGAATATTGTCTCTGACCTTTTCGACTTGGCAAAAAGCACGAGTGGAGACATATCTATGGAAATGGAAACTTTGGACATAAAGAAGCTGATAGAGCAAACTCTGGGCGATATGGAAGACGAAGTGGAAAAATCGGGGATGCAAATAAAGACAAGGCTTCCGGATGAACCGGTTATAATCTATTCGGACGGCAAAAAACTCTACAGGGTATTCCAAAATGTGCTGGACAATGCTTTGAAGTACTCGCTTGAGGGTTCTAGAATCTATGTAGAACTGGAAAAACACGGCGGCGATATAGTGGCTATGGTAAAAAATACAGCCGGCTATGAAATGGATTTTACAGAAGATGAGATTTTGCAGCGTTTCAGCAGAGGGGACAAGGCGAGAAGCTCGGATGGAAGCGGTTTGGGACTTTCCATAGCTGAAAGCTTCACAAGAGTATGCGGTGGAAACTTTAAGGTCGTATTGGATGGGGATTTGTTCAAGGTTGCAATAGAGTTTAAGGAATGAAGCATCTTCAATTTTAAAGGTATTGGCTGGAAAAAATGCAAAAAAGCAGAATCTTTACGGAAATGCAGTTCCCACTCAGGTTCTGCTTTTTTGATGTCAAAGTTAATGGATTGGCAATGCCTGAAATGATAAAATAAAGATGAGCAGAACCGGCGTAAATGCAGTATCAAATAAGGAGAGCGGGAAATATGAATAAAGACAAGCTTAAATTGGCGGAGGAGATATTTTTGATGCATTATCTGGGAGGATTCCAAAATCCGGAGATGTTGGCGATAGCCAAGAAACACAAGGTTCCAAAAATGATTGAATCGACCAAGTCGTCCCTTTCGATGGAAAGCTTTGAAGATCCCATCGCAGCAGCGGATGCGATAAAGAAGATTATTGCAAGGTCGTCCATGGTGTCGGTGTTTGAAAAAGCAAAGTTCAGGGATTTGGTGAATGAAATGAGCGATGAGGAGAAGAACGAACTGTCTGCCGGCATGAGAGAGCTTCTTCATGGAAATCAGGAGGAAGGCTTCAACAGGCTGGTTGAATTTCTTGAACATTTCAAAATGGCCAAATGGACGATGTTGACTGCTTGCCTTTTCTATTCGAATCCTGTAGTTGAGGTGTTCATAAAACCGACAACAACAAAAGGCATAATCAAGCATTTCGAGCTTGAAGGCCTTGAGTACAGACCGAAACCAAGCTATGGGTTTTACAAGGAATACAGGAAACAGATAAATGAAATGAAAAGCGAAACGGATGAATTTGCAGAGGTGCACAATGCGGGCTTTTGCGGATTCTTGATGATGGCAATGGATTTATAATCTTTTATTTTTGAGCCGGTCATTTATTCGACCGGCTTTTAATTTTTTGTTGTTTAGGTTGGCAAGTTCGGGTAAAAGGAATATATACAGCGGCCTTTGTGAAAGCGGTCAAGCTGTGTTTGCAAGGGGCGGAAGAATTGTCCTTTGCCAATTGTCTTTAAGTCAATTTTAGCATTAGGATATCTCAAATAAAAATACCTATGTTTGCACATCAAATATATGTGCTTAAACATAGCATTCGAGGAGTTGAAATAATGAAGAAAAACAAGATGCTTAGAATTATAAATCTTTTGCTTGCAATTGATTTGCTGTTAGTAATAACAACGGCGGCATTAAGCGATTATATTTATCCTACGGGTTATTACAGGACTTTGCATGTATTGCCGGGGTCGATTTTTGTAGCGTTGCTTGCTGTCCATATTTTCTTGAACTGGGCATGGATAAAATCAAATTATTTGAAGAAGAAAAACTGATGTGATGGCAAAACATTTGTGAATTAACATCATAGATGCTTATAGCATTTACAAACTGAAAGGGGAAATATAAATGAAAGTAGTAGCTATTAACGGAAGTCCCAACAAGGAAGGCAATACTTATTTGGCACTCAAAATGGTTGCGGATGAACTTGAAAAAGAAGGCATCGAGACAGAAATCATTCATGTGGGAAATCATGTTATAAGGGGTTGCATGGCATGTGGTCAATGCGGCAAGAATAAGGACGAAAAATGTGTTTTCGGGGATGATGGAGTGAACGGATGGATTCAGAAGATGAAAGAGGCTGACGGCATTCTGCTCGGCTCTCCGGTCCATTATTCCGCAATAGGCGGGACAATGAAATCATTTTTGGACAGAGCCTTTTTCGTGTCTGGCAAGAATGGCGGATTGTTCAGGCACAAGGTGGGGGCTTCAGTTGTTGCCGTAAGACGTTCAGGGGGGATTCCTGCATTCAACCAGCTCAACAATTATATCAATTATGCAGAAATGTTTGTTCCGACATCAAACTACTGGAATGTAATACACGGCACAAAGCCGGGTGACGCTGCAAGGGACGAGGAAGGGATTCAAATAATGAGGGTTCTAGGAAAAAACATGGCTCTTTTGCTTAAGATGGTTGAGGATGGAATGGATAGAAACGAAATTGCGGAAAGGGAAAAGAAAACATATATGAGTTTTATAAGATAGAAACATCTATAGTTTTAAATCATAAAATTTTGCAAAAGCATGTTGGATTATTTTGATGCATGCTTTTTTGCTTTTGTAATTTTCAGCAGGGTATCAATATCATATTGGGGGAATCGTGGTTTTGAAGTATTGATAATAGAATTGATTTTTTGACAGTATAAAATGTTTTGACATTAAAAAAGGAGGTATTTTTATGTCAGACTACAAAGTTCATGAATTTGACAGCGAGAACGGTATAGACAGGGATGAGCTAGAAGATTTTTTAAACAGGCTGGAAGGTCATGTGGAAGCGATAATACCTGAATTGGGTAGAAAATACAATCCCATTGGGGTTTCTACCTATGTGCAGCATCTTCTTATAGTCGAGAGGACAAAAGAGGAAAACGTCGACTGACAACTATTTCTTTTTCAGATTATTTTGTGTTAATATGTTCTCATTGGCAAACAAAAAGGGAGAGGGAACAGAAATGAAAAAGACAAACATATTCATTGCGGTTTTGCTGGTTCTATCGCTATTCATGAACTACAGAACGGCATCGGAAATGCAGCAGCTTAAAAACAGAGTAAGCAACATGCATAATGACCTTTCAAGAGACATAAGCAACATAAGCAACAGCGTCTACAGGGCCGCCGATGAAATGAAGAAACAAGCTCTATGGGTCAGGGAATCATCAATAGTGGTTACTGAATCAAATGAAAATTACACTAATTTTCAAGCGGAGCTGACATTTACACTCAATGAAAAAAAGAATGGTGAAGTGCTTTCAATCATTGCAGTGGCCGAAGGGGTCAGCAGAAGAATCGAAGTGCCCGAAAGCGAAGGCTTGACATACGAAGCACAGCTTGAACTTGAGGATGAAAATTATACTTTCGAGCTTGTCGGAACCGATGAAGAGGGTTCCCGAAATGTAGAACTTACAGGATTAAATTTAAAAGGGATAGCCAACAGGATGATAGACATAGATGGAATGATACCAAGTTCCAAGTTCAGCCATGATCCTGACATTGGAAAAATAAATTTCTATGTCAATGTATCCACTGTGCATCCAAAGGTCATGAGGGAATTTTCCGGCATAGCAAAAGAGATTGTGTTTGAGAGCATAGAAGCGGATGTTTACACAGGAAGTATTAAGGTGGATACAATAGACCTTATGAACGGAAGAGGCTATGAAATAAAAGAAATTGAAGAAATAGCAGATGAAAGACCAGCAAAACTTGAGTTTTCAGATTCGAAGGAAGTTAAAACATACCAGTTTGCGGGAACATATACACTCGATGGGAAGGTCTGCAGCGACTACCTGGAATCGCAGGATTCTTCAGAGTCTTTTGCATGGATGGAAAACGAAATATTCTTCCTGGTCCGTGCAACCGACAAAGAAGGGAATGTATACAAGGGGCTTTTCCCCGGCTATTTTCATTATCTCGATGGAGATGAAATAATATTTGTGAAGTGATGGAAAATATGGAATAAATAAAATAGTTTTTAAAAGCGCCCATATATTCAAAATGGACGCTTTTTTTCAGAATTATCAATACAAAATATTAACGAAAAAAATGCACGAAAAGATAAAAAAATAACGGACAGGGGTATTTTATTATTCCGAAATGGTACAAAATACCGATATATGATATTTCTATAAAGCGAATTGATATTTATTCTCGTTATTAATGAAAAAAGATATCAATAATAATGATAACTTCTATTAATTGACAAAAAACAAAAAATATTACGTGTTTTCTATTGATAAAAAATACACAAAGAGTAAAATGAAATTGTAGGCAAGTTAACAAACAATATAAAAGGAGTGGATTAAGATGGCAGGAAACCCAAGAGAAATGCTGGCTGAATTCGTAGGTGGACTGGATACTTTCGGCGGCTACGAAGCGACAAAAGGAAATGTTGAAGGATTTATGAGTTTGCTTGGAACTACATATGAAGATGGAATTTTGAGTACTAAGACGAAAGAGCTTATAAGCGTAGGGATCGCTTGCTACAACAGATGCTTGTATTGCATAGTTTTCCATACATACAAGGCTCTTGAGTCAGGTGCCAACAGAGAAGAAATTCTTCAAGCGGCTATGACTTCTGTAGCTTTTGGAGGAGGACCTTCAATGGCTTACAGTGTAACCATGCTTAAGGAGTCTCTCGACGAATTTGAAAAAGATTTCGCATAGAAGAAAATATTTTAGAAGAAAGGAAATATGAATATTTCCTTTCTTCTTGTTCGTTTTAAAACTGTTTGACAAAAACTTATCAAAATTATGGAGGATGAAAATATGACTACAAAAGTAAAGCTCGATAAAATGGAGAAAAATGCTAAGACAGGTAAAGTTGGCAAAATAGCAAAAGCTGTAGGAGATACAGTTAAAAGAGGAGAAAAATTATTGCAAGTTGAATCTGCAAAAGGAAATACAATAATCAAAGCTAGAGTAAATGGAACCATAACGGCTTTTTCTGTAGAAGAAGGTGCTCGAGTCAAGGTCGGTGACGAGCTTCTTGAAATTGAAAAAGCAGATTAGTAGGTTTGTAAAATCCTCAAGTTTCAATCCATGGTTGAATTTGGCTATAGAAGAATATCTTGTTGATCATGTCAAAGCGAACGAAGTAATACTTTATCTTTGGCAGAACATGGATACTGTTGTCATCGGAAGCAATCAGAATCCATGGAAAGAATGCAATATTGAAAAAATGAAGAGTGAAGGCATAAAGCTTGCCAGAAGGTTATCAGGAGGTGGAGCTGTATTTCATGATGTCGGAAATTTGAATTTTACATTTGTGATGGGAAAAGATTTGTATGACCAAAATAAACAATTGAGTGTAATTTTGGATGCAGTTAATGCATTTGGCCTAGATGCTGAATTTTCCGGAAGAAACGATATATTGATAAATGGAAGAAAATTTTCGGGCAATGCATATTATTTTGGAGATAATTCATCGTATCATCACGGAACAATTTTGGTAGATGCCGATATTTCTAAACTTTCTGAAAACCTCAATCCTTCCAAGCAAAAGATTGTTTCGAAAGGTGTGGACTCAGTAAAATCAAGAGTTGTAAACCTGAAGGCGATAAATGATGAAATAACCATTGCAGATATGAAGGCAAGCATATTCAAAAGTTTTCAGAAAGCATTTGGTAATGTTTGTTCGTATACAGAATACGCAAATTCTGAAAACATTAACGAAGAGATAGGTAGACTGTATGAAAAATATTCTTCATGGGAATGGCTATATGCTGAAAGTCCGTCATTTGACGCTTATTACGATAATCGTTTTGATTGGGGAGAAGTCCAGATAGGATTGAATTTTGTCGATGGATGCATTAAAAATGTAAAGGTTTATACAGATTCGATGAATACATCTTTTGTGGATAAGCTGGCTTATTTACTCGATGGCGTCAAATTTCAGAATGAAGAAGTTTTAAAGGCTATAAGATCTGGCAGATTTGAAGGAGAAGAAAAGCAAATATTCGAGGATGTGGCAACTTTGTTCGAATAATAAACGTAGATTAGTAAAGATTTGAGCATTTGGCATATAACTTTATAGGAGGTAATGCAAGTGATTCATACAATTACGAATTTTTTTACAGATGAACAGGTAAGTGCATTGGATGATATTATAGATGCGCATAAAGAAAAACCTGGCAGTTTGATTCCAATGTTGGAAGAGACGCAAGAATTGTTGGGATACATACCAGAATGCGTACAGGAAAGAATTTCGGTAAAAGCAGATATTGCTCCCAACAAGATTTATGGTGTAGTCACTTTTTATTCATTTTTCTCGATGAACCAAAAGGCAAGACACAGAATACAAGTCTGCTTGGGAACTGCATGTTATGTAAAAGGCGGAAAAGAAATCGCAGAAAAAATCGAAAAAGACCTTGGCGTCAAGTTTGGAGAAAGCACCGAAGATGGAAGATTCACCTATGAGAAAGCGAGATGCTTTGGAGCATGCGGGCTTGCACCCATCATACTTGTGGATGGCAAGGTTTATGGGAAAGTTACGCTAGACAGCGTTGATGGAATTCTTAGCCAATACGAATAAAACAATTTAGTCATAGGGAGTGAGTATAATGGGTAAGACAATAGCCGAGATTAACGGCATTAGAGACAATGTTATCAAAAAGACAGCTGAGGACAAAGAGCTTATCAGAATATATGTACATATGGGCACATGCGGGATAGCTTCGGGTGCTACAAGTGTTTTGACTACTTTTAGAAAAATAATAAAGGAAAATAAGTTCAAGGGAGCAAAGATAATTACCACGGGATGTGCAGGAATTTGTTCCAAGGAGCCGCTTGTAACAGTTGCACTTCCAGGACAGGAACCCATAATGTATGAATACATTGATGAAGAAAAAGCAAAAGAAATATTTGCAAGTCATGTTATGGGTGGGGAAATAGTTAAAGAATATGCATACGTAAGAGGAATGGAAACTCAATTGCAAGAAAGAAAGAATAACAATGGAAAGGTAGAGGGAGAAGCCGTTGTTGATTCCAGCATACCGGGAATCGAAGAAGTTCCTTTTTTTGCTGTCCAGGAACAAAGGGTAATGAAAAACAGAGGGCTGATAGATCCAAACAATATCGACCATTACATAGGAAGAGACGGATACCAAGGTGCAATTAAGGCTTTGACATCAATGGATCCAACAGAAATTATCAATGTAGTCCTTGATGCTGGAATTAGAGGAAGAGGAGGCGCAGGTTTCCCAACAGGATTGAAATGGAAATTTGCAGCAAAAGAACCTGAAGGAATGAAATACATGCTATGCAATGCGGACGAGGGAGACCCGGGTGCGTTTATGGACAGAAGTGTTCTTGAGAGTGATCCGCACAGCGTAATAGAAGGCATGATTATTGCTGCAAAGGCAATAGGTGCGCATATGGGATATATCTATTGTAGAGCAGAGTATCCACTTGCAGTTGAAACGCTTAATAAAGCAATCAAGAAAGCAAGAGCATATGGACTTTTGGGAGAAGACATACTAGGAACAGGATTTGATTTTGACATAGAGGTCTATGAAGGGGCAGGAGCATTTGTTTGTGGCGAAGAGACGGCTCTAATGAGATCCATCGAAGGATTGAGGGGGAATCCAAGACCAAAGCCGCCATTCCCGGCGCATGCAGGTCTCTGGGAGAAACCGACAGTTTTGAATAATGTTGAAACACTTGCCAACATACCCCAAATATTGCATAAAGGCAGTGAGTGGTATGCAGAAATTGGAACAGAAAAAAGCAAGGGGACAAAAGTGTTCTCCATCACTGGAGACATCAATAATGTTGGCTGCGTCGAAGTGCCAATAGGAACAAAGCTAGGCACAATTGTAAATGATATAGGTGGAGGAGTTGTTGAAGGCAAAAGTTTCAAGGCGGCTCAGCTTGGAGGACCATCAGGCGGATGCATACCATTGGCTCATATCGATGTACCAGTTGACTACGAGACATTACAGGAGTATGGATCGATAATGGGCTCTGGAGGAATGATTGTAATCACAGACGACAAAAGTGCTGTTGATATTGCTAAATTCTTCATGGAATTCTGTACAGAAGAATCTTGCGGGAAATGCATACCGGGACGTGAAGGCACAAAGCAGATGCTTAATATACTGAATAAAATTGACGAAGGTCGCGGTGAAGCATCTGATATTCCTAGAATAGAGGAATTGGCCAGCGTTATTCAAAAAACTGCGCTTTGCGCACTTGGAAAGACGTCTGCAAATCCTGTATTAAGTACTCTGCGCTACTTCAGAAATGAATATGAAGAAGCGGTATCGAAAAACAATTAGAGGGGTGTAATCATGATATTTACGAAAGCTTTGGAATATGAGGATATTAGAAAAAACATTGACAAAGATAATGATGTCATTACAATAATTGGCTGTGAAACATGTGTGAGAGTTGCAGGTTCAGGTGGGCAGGAAAAAATGAAAGAGCTTGCCATGCAATTGATGAGCGACGGCTACAATGTAAAAGATGGATTCATGGTGCCCACAGCTTGTACTCCCAAAATATTCTTGGCCAAATTGGGCAGAGATGTAAATACGATACTTTCCCTTGCATGCGAAGCCGGTTCGGCAAACCTTGAAAGGTCATATCCCGAATACAAGGTTGTTCAGACAATCAAAGATGTTGGACTCATGGTTGCTGATACCGACAAGGAGGTATTGAAGGTTACAATGCCCTACAAGGGTAGCGAAAATGAAACCGGAAGAGAATTCAAGGCATTTATTGGAGACAGGAACGAAAATGACAACAGTCTGCCGATTATGGAAATGGCGGAAGTGACGGGGGTGGCGAAATGATTATATCACTTCGTTCTATTAGCTACGACGATTTGAAAAAACAATTGAGCAAGGATGATAAAATAGTTATAAACAGCTGCAGCAGCTGCATAGTTGCATGTGGAATTGGCGGAACAATAAAGATGGAAACGCTTGAAAATATGCTTAAGGCCGACGGCTATAATGTGCTTGGAAAAGACTTGATAAGTATAGGTTGCACATTGAACCTTGTTGAAAAACACTGTAAAGACATAAAGAAAAAAGATATGTACGAAGAGGCAACTGTAATCATTCCTTTGATTTGCGAAAATGGTCTCAAAGGGATAGAGCATGTATTTCGCGACAAAAAAGTGATTCGTATAGCAAAAACGCTTGGAACCGGTAACTTTACAATGGATAGGGGAGTGGTTTTGACAAATCCATTTGAAGGTGTCGCGCTGGAAGCGAGCGTTGAAGGATACGAGCTATATGAAGTTGCTGAAGAATTGGGATTGTTTGAAGACTTCTTCGACGAGTTTGATGCACCTGAAATGGAAAGGGAATATGTGAATTTCACTGTCAATGGTGAAGAACTGACAGCTGAAAAAGGTCGAAATCTTTTGACTGTATGCGAAGAGAACGGAATAGAAATTCCACATCTTTGCTACGACGAGGAATTGACCGGGGCCGGAGTATGCAGAATGTGTCTTGTAAAGATAAAAGGCGCCAGAGATCTCCAACCTGCATGCTGCACTCCCGTTTCGGATGGAATGGAAGTAATAAGCGAAGACGAAGAGCTTAACCACTACCGTCGAATTATTCTTGAACTGGTGCTTGCGTCCAGAAACCACAATTGCCTTACATGTTCAAAGGGAGTGCCGAATCCGATGTTTAGCTGCGAACTTCAAAAGCTGATGAGGAAGTTCGGAATCGAGTCAAGCAGATACGAGAACACAAGCGAGCCCATCATCGTGGACGATTCGAGTCCTGTAATAGAATACGATGCTAACAAATGCATACTTTGTGGCAGGTGCGTAAGGGCCTGCGAGGAAATAGCGGGGCAATGCAACATAGGTTTTGTTAACAGAGGTTCTGAGACCATGGTTGCCGCAGGACTAAATGTCGAGATGGACCAAAGCGCATGTGCAGCATGCATGGCATGTGTAAACGTATGTCCTACAGGTGCGCTTACTGAAAGAGTAATACATTTCATAGGCAAAGATTGGGAGCCTGTAAAAGTTTATGCTGATTATGCGGAATAAGACGAACAGCATTAAATGAGAATTGAATTACGGTTTTCACTGAAATTTATGGAAGCCTAGCGGGTTCGATAAATAATTAAAATATTTAAATAGCTCATCCAGGCACATATAGTGCCCGGATGAGCTATTTTGATTTTTGCTGAACAGCTTTGCTGTTAGTGTAGGGATATAGATGAATTGCAATTACTATTGACTGATTCGGTGAAAGTAGTAAAATGTAGGAGATGAGGGGGCAACATTCCCAAAAGGGAGGCGGAGTCGTCATGACGGATAGGTATCCCGGTTCTGCCGTCAGAAATATTTTGTGAGACTCAGCAATTTGTATTGCTGCGTTTTTTTAGTTGACGAGTGGTAGAAGGAGGCAGTAAATTGGAAAAAATACTTCATGATTTGTTTATGCAATGGTCTACAGTTGCATTATTCGCAGTTATTGCCTTTTCATTGCTTCTTCTAAGCAAAGGAGCCGACATTCTGGTTGATGAAGCCGTAAGCCTTTCAATCAGGTGGGGAATACCTAAAATGATTATTGGGGCGACCATTGTATCTATTGGTACAACCCTGCCCGAAGCCACTGTTTCAGTAATGGCTGCTGTAGATGGCAATCCCGATCTTGCGCTTGGAAACGCCATAGGGTCCATAATTGCAGATACCGGTTTGATTATCGGGATATCCGCATTGATCGGAAGACTGCCGGTTGACAAGAGCGTGGTCAACAGGCAGGGGAAGATTCAACTCTCAGCAGGGTTTTTGCTGGCGATTGCTGCGCTCCCTGTCTTTTCCAGGACTGGCCAGGGCAACATAAGCCAAATAACCGGAGGGATTTTTCTGATTCTTTTGGCTGCTTACATACTGCTTACAATACATTGGTCAAGAACGGCTCATGGGGCAATGGACCAATTGAAAGAAGATGAAGTTTCATTGGCCATTGTTATCTTTAAATTGATCATTGGAGTTTTTCTTGTAATAGTTTCATCGCAGATACTTATTTCATCTGTTGAAATAACAGCTGTCAGAGTAGGAATTCCACAAGGTATCATTGCCGCAACCCTGGTTGCATTCGGCACCAGTCTTCCAGAGCTCATAACCTGCGTGACAGCCGTAAGGAAAGGCCATGGAGAAATAGCCATAGGCAATATTGTGGGAGCCGATATTCTGAATGTTTTGTTTGTAATCGGTAGCTCGGCCCTTGTTACAAAGGGAGGGCTTGATGTCCCCTTCGTTTTTTACAAACTTCAGATTCCTGCCATGCTTATCATTTTGACATCATTCAGAATATTTACAAGCAAGACGGAAGATGGAGAAGAAATAAATAAATTTGAAGGAATGGTGCTCTTTGGAATGTATGCCATTTATATTGTTCTTAATTATGTAATGATTTAGCGTTTGGACACTGGAGCGTTGCCAGGATACCAAGGAGTTTTTCGATGCGAAAATTCATAAAATCAAATAAAGACTTGATATTGGCCAGTTTGCTTTTGCTGGCAAAATATTTCAAATTTCTTGGCAAAAAGACGATTGGAATAGAGGTTTAACCATGAAAAAATACATATTGATAGGATGTGCAATACTTGCTATGTCAATTTGCCTGATTGCCTCAATCTCAATCATTGGGCAGATTGGATTCAACAGAAGCGTGAAGAAAGAAAAAGAGATTTTGCTGGAAAAACAAAATGGAAGCAAAGATTTGGATTTGCAAGCCGCAATGTCCAAATTGCCGGATCCTGTGGCAAAATGGCTTTTGGCTTCAGGGTTTGACGGACAAAATTATGTTGGAACAGTCAAATTGAAGCAAAATGGCGAACTTAGGACAGCTATAGGCAAGCCGTGGCTTCCAATGGAGGCAAAGCAGTTGTTCGTAACAGCTCAGCCGGGATTCGTATGGGATGCAAAAATTAGAATGGCTCCAGGAATATATTTGAATGGCATTGACATATATTCAAATGGAAAAGGAAGCATGCTGATAAAGCTTATGTCGGTAGTAAATGTAGTAGACGCACAAGGTCCGGAAATTGACCAAGGAACATTGGTCAGATATCTTGCCGAGATTGCCTGGTTTCCTACAGCCGCATTGTCCGAATACATTGAATGGGAAGCTATAGATGAAAAAACGGCAAAGGCGAAAATAACTTATGGAGGAATAGAGGCCGAAGGGATATTTGAATTCAACGAAAAAGGACAAGTGCTTGCATTTTCGGCAAAACGATTTATGGAAAATAAAGGTGAATATAAACTTAAGGACTGGAAAGCCCTTCTTGACGGCCACGAAAATTTGGGAGGGTTTATAGTTCCAACGAGGGCTAAGCTTATATGGGAATTGGAAGAAGGAGATTTTGAGTGGTTCAGGTGCGAGGTGACTGAAATTAAGTATGAATGATGATTAAATTTAAAACAGCTATTATAATAAAGATATTTTGACTGGATCAACAGGATCATATAAAAAAAGTTGCGTTTAAACGCAACTTTTTTTATATGATCCTAGTATTTTAAAGAAACTTGTCTGTTTTTTCAGGTGGTGAAGAGATGACCTTATTTTGCTTTCCATCAAAGAGCCTTCAATATCGACAAAGAAATAATACTCCCAAGGTTTGTTTTCTATCGGCCGCGATTCTATCCGCATCATGTTTATTCCATAATCGGATAGATGCTTTAAAGCGCCGTATAAACACCCGGGTTCGTGCTTTGTTGTAAAAACAAGGCTTGTAATGGAGTTAGAAGCTGGTATGGCCGGCTTTTTCGAAAGAATGAAAAAGCGTGTGGTGTTGTGCTGGAAATTGCTTATGTTCTTTTCCAATATTTTAAGATCGTGTATTCGGCATGCCGATTCCGATGCCACTGCCGCGCATTTTTTATCTTTTGAATGTTTTACTAAAGAAGCTGCAGAACCGGTATCTTTGCACAGCTTGCTTTCAAGTTTCTTCATACGTATGAATTCAGACGACTGCATAAGCCCCTGAGGATGAGAACATACAATTTCAATGTCTTCAAGCGAGGATTCGGCAAGCCCAATAAGATGGTGTTCTATGTTGAGATACACCTCTCCTGATACTTTGACGTCGCACTTGACGAGCAGGTCGTAGACATCACGTATGCCGCCTGTTGATGAGTTCTCGATTGGAACAACTCCATATTCAACAGTTTTGTTTTCAAGTGCCTTGAATACGTCTTCAAAGTGGTTGAAAGAGGTGAACGACCCTCCCTTGAAGTATTTTTTGGCGGCTTCATGGCTGTAGGAACCATTGTTGCCTATGTGTCCTATTAATGCGGTTTCTTTTTTCGGGGTATTAGGATTTTTCATTGTATGTATCCTCCATAGGAAAATCGATAAATAAAAAAGAAGGCTCAAAAGAGCCTTCCGGTTAGCTTTGGTCAATTATGCGGAAGCTTCACTCTTTCTTTTTATGACTTTGATTTGCATGTCAAGTGCCCGGCGCTAAATATAAAGCCCCAGTTAAAAAAGAAAGTTTCAAATTGTGAAGACATATTCGCATTTGGATGTTTCATGATTATTCCTCCAAAATATATTGTCACTATTTTATATCGAACACGCTCTTAAGTCAATGATTCTTTAAAGAAATTTTGTGCAATTGAGACAGCTGCTCGGGCGTCCTTGCCGTAATAGTCGGATTCAATTTGTTTTGCCAATCTAGGATTCAGCACAGCTCCGCCTACAAATGTTCGGCAGGATGGATGATGCAAATGAAGCAATTTGATTGTTTCCGACATGGCATCGACAGTAGTTGTCATGAGTGCGCTTAGCCCCACCAGTTTAATGTCGTTTCTCAACGCTTCGTCAAGGATGGTTTGGGGGGCTACATTTTTGCCCAAATCAAGAATTTCATATCCATAGTTCTGAAGCAGTGTCTTGACAATATTTTTTCCAATGTCGTGGACATCGCCATTTACAGTTGCCAGTATTATGCTGCCCCTGTTGAGCCGGGGTTTACCGTCCTTTGAAATATTATCCTGCAGGATTTCAAAGGAGCTTTTGACTGTTTCAGCGGACCTGATGAGCTGTGGGAGAAATAGTTTTCCTTTTTCGTATTGGTCTCCAACAAAATCCAAAGCCGGTATCAAGTGCTCGTTTACTATTTCCATAGCATCCATTGCCTTTAGCATATCGAATGTCGCATCTTTGACAATGCCCTTTTGACCGTCGACAATGATTTCCCTCAGAGTTTTTTTGTATGTTGGGGCTTTGACATCATAGGTTTTAGATTCCGCCTTGAATGAATTAATATAGTCGGCGGCATTTTCGTCCTTGCCTGAAAGGACCCTGTAGGCCTTTACTGCGTTTTGTATATTCCTGCATAGGGGATCGACAATTGGCGCATCAAGTCCTGCTGAAAGCGCCATTGCAAGGAAAGTGCCGTTTAATAAGCTTCTTTCGGGAAGACCGAAAGAGACGTTGCTTATTCCAAGAACCGTTTTGACTCCGTATTCATTCTTGATTAGAGATATTGCCTTTATGGTTTCAGCAACTTCCTTTTGTTGCGCAGAGGCAGTAAGCACAAGGCAGTCTATCAATATGTCCTCTTTTGGTATGCCTTGGTCAAGAGCTCTTCTTATTATCTTTCCGGCAACATTCAATCTTTCTTCAGCGGTCTTTGGGATGCCTTTTTCATCGAGAGTCAGCCCCAATATGCAGGCTCCATACTTTTTGGCCAAAGGGAGTATGGAGTCGAGGCTTTTTTCTTCACCGCTTACAGAGTTTATTATCGGCTTTCCGTTAATGATCCGTAAAGCGGCTTCGAGCACTGCCGGCTTTGTGCTATCGATTTGTATAGGGGTGTCCATCACGTCTTGGATTTCTTTTATCGCCTTGACCATTGTAGATTCTTCGTCAATTTCTCTCATGCCGACATTGACATCGAGTATTGATGCTCCGGCTTCTTTCTGCAAAATGGCTTCCGTAGCGAGCTGGTCGAAGGAACCCCTTTTAAGTGCTTCCCTTAGAGCCTTCTTTCCGCTAGGGTTTATTCTTTCGCCTATTAGTACGGGGTCGCCTCCAATATGCACCGTTTTTGTAGAGGAGCAAACGACTGTGGATTTGTTCGCTTCTATAGAAACGGGAAACAATCCATCTGTCCTTTGTCTCATCAGTTTAATGAATTGGGGAGTCGATCCGCAGCAGCCGCCCAGAACAGAAGCTCCTGCATCGACAAGAGATGCTGCCTTTTGGGCAAAATCTTCGGCAGATATGTCGAAGTAAGTTATGCCGTCTATTATTTTGGGCAGTCCCGCATTTGGCTGCACCATTATCGGGACATCGGTGGCTTTGCTCATCGATGAGACTATCGGCAGCAATTCTGAGGGGCCGAGCGAACAATTGACACCCAGAGCCGCGACTCCGAGCCTTCCTATCACATGGGCCATTGTTTCTGGGTCAGTTCCAGTAAGAGTTCTCCCATCGCCTTGGAAAGTCATTGTGGCAAATACAGGCAGATTGGAGTTTTCACGGGCCGCAAATATTGCCGCTTTCATTTCGTGAAGGTCGGATACCGTTTCAATCAGTATGGCGTCTGCTCCGGCCTTAGCTCCTGCAACTACCTGACGCTTGAATATTTCATAGGCGCGTTGAAAACTCAAGTCGCCTATGGGTTCAATCAATTGGCCTATGGGACCGATGTCCAGAGCCACAAGCTTTCCGCTTGAAGAGCTTTTCGCCAAAGCCACGGCTTGACCGATGACATCCTCAACCGAATAAATCGAATCTTCAAGCTTGATTTCGTTTGCTCCGAATGTATTGGTGGTTATTATGTCGGCGCCTGCCTCTGAATACTGGCCATGTATTTCTCTTATGATTTCAGGATGGGTGAAATTGTATTCTTCGGGTAGACCGCCTGCGGGCAGACCCGATTTTTGAAGCATTGTTCCCATAGCTCCGTCAAAGAAAATGAATTCTTTTCCGATTTTCCTTTTCAATTCAAATATGTTCAAATCAATCATCCTCCTTTCTATAAGGGCATGAAAGTCCAGTCATGCAAGTTTTACAGTGCGGTTTGGTCGAGTCTTCCGGATTTTCCTGCAAGCCCATTATGGTTGTGACAGACTTGCGCGGTATCATGACGAGTTTTTCTGTTGTAGTCAATCCTATTTTTCGGGGCGCGTCCAGTGCTCGAAGAATATGGGGCTGGACGGAAAGGGGCAAATCGCCATATCCTGGGCTGAATCTGTGTGTTGCGAACAAACCGTCTTTTTTCGCTTGAGCACTGATGGAAGATTCAATTTCATCGCAAAATGCTTCTATGGCGGTTGTGGCGACTGCATCCATAATAATTGCCTCTGACAAATTCGTCCGGCTTATGTATCTGATGGCCTTGTCGATCTCCGGGCCCAAAGTAGCCGCCATAATGACGCAAAGGCGGGATTTCGACAAATGGCTGCGTATGGATTCGCCTTGCAAGTTCAAGTTTTCAGCATCGGCGCGCAGCGGACCGCCGTCCCTTATTATATTGAATTTACTGTGGATTTCCCGCAGACGCATGTGACGTTTGACTTCGATTATGCATGAGTCAATCGCTTTTTCGGTTTTGCCGTCTGCGGTTTTCTTGCCGAAACCCAAGTATCTTCTTACTTCCTGCCTGTCTATGTTCATGCAATCTCCTTGCTAAGAGCATCGCGGATGTATGAGATGCTGTTTATTATTTTGCGCGTTGTTTTTGGCCTGTTCATTGTATATAAATGCACTCCGTCGACCCCCCATGACAGAAGGTCGATGATTTGTTCAATTGCATAAGCGGTGCCGGCTTCCTTGAGAGCCTCGGGTTTGTGCGAGTATTTTTCCAATATGCGGGTGAATTTTGGAGGAAGATTGCAACCGCATAGTTTGACTATGTGCTCCATTTGATTTTTGCTGATTACAGGTAGGATGCCTGCGGATATGGGCACATCAATTCCTGTTCGCGCAGCCTTGTCGAGGAAATCATAATAAAGCTCGTTGTCGAAGAACAGTTGGCTAATCAGAAAATCTGTTCCCGCATCAACCTTTTCTTTTACATGTTTGAGGTCAAGCGCGAGGTTTTCGCATTCAATATGTCCTTCAGGATAAACTGCGCCTCCCACGCAGAAGCCCCCATGATCTTTTATGTGCGCCACAAGATCCCCGGCATGCTTGTAGTTGCGGGAATCCGGGAATTTGAAACCTTTTTCATTCGGAAGATCTCCCCTGAGGGCAAGAATATTCTGCACCCCGTTTTTTTCAAGCGTATCCAGAATCCCGCTTATCTCGTCTTTTGTCGACGTGGCGCAAGTCAAATGGGCAAGTGTTTCCACATCATATTTGTTTCTTATTGTAGATGCAAGCTCGATTGTCGTTCTTGCGGTGCTTCCTCCCGCTCCGTATGTCACGCTTATGAATCCGGGCCTCAGGTCCTTTAACGACTCAATTGTATCATAGACCACATCTATGGGTTTGTCTTTCTTTGGAGGAAATATTTCAAAAGAAATAACAGGTTCATCATTTGTGTACAGTTTGCTTATTTTCATACGAGGTCTCCTTATTTTATGGACGGGAAAGCGAAATATTTCCGGCCGCCCCCAATTTGTCATCAATAATCACTAAAAGACCGGATATTCCTGGAAGCGCCATCCCCCAGGATATCGCGGATTCTATGTCTCGAGTGCATTTTACCTTGTTTGCAACAGCAGTGGCTGCGGCATCTGCAAGGCATGTGTTTGGCGACAGGGCAACAACCGCATCCGCTTTGCCGAAACTGAGCGAATGGCCGATTTTACCCGAGGATGTGCATATTCCCGTCGGGTGGTCTGAAGAATCTACAAGAATTGCCAACTTTTCAGAAAAAGGCGAGTCTCCCGCATGGATCAGAACTTTTTTGGTATTTTTGCATTTGATGAACAGGTCTCCGCCGTTTTCAATGATTATTTCGTCAGAATGCTTTAGAAGTGAATTTCCGACATATTCAGCCACTGCACCAGCTACGGATGCCATTGGACCGACATTTGCAATCGATGCGGTATCCGCCATTTTGCGTATCACAGAAGGGGCTGAAGGACCGACACCTACAGGAACAAGGCTGGACTTGAATCCCGGGTGGCCGCTTATATAGGCGCATAACTGGGAACGGATTTGCAAAAGGCTTGAACGGGCATTTTGCTCAAGATTGGATTTGGCCGAAATATGCAGGTCCGATTCATTTTCAATTACCGTAAAACTTGCCAGTCCATCTGTGCACATCAATTTTCTGTAAGTCCTTTCCTCATACATGGTGAAGGCCCGCGCTGTTTGAAATTGCACCAGAAGGGCATGCCGGAACGCAGTGTCCGCATTCAAGGCATTTTTCGCCTTCAAAAGAAATCAACCAGCTTGAAGTATCGAGTGAAAGGGCTTTTGTAGGACAGATGGCAGTGCATGCTCCGCAATGGACACAAAGTGCTTCCTTCCACACAATCTGCGAATCGCCCGGATCGACATTTACACCAGTGTTTTTAAGCCAAGCGAGTGCGGAATCAATTTGATTTTCGCTTCCGTCAGCCAGAATAAGCAGATTTCCAGAGACATTTAGGTCAATTGAAGCCTTGAGTATATTTATTTTCAGGTTGAAATTCTTGATCAGGGCATATGTGACGGGTTCCCCGGTCAATTCAGGAGGAAAGGTCAAAAGCCATTTTGTTTTCATATTATTTGCCTCCCTTGCTTTTTATCTCGAGAGATTTAAGAGTGCTGTTTGATGGGAACCTTTGCACGGGTTTGGTGATTTCGAATTCGCCTTTTTTTATTTGCTGTTTTAAAAGTTCCGCTATTTGCCTTGATTTATGCAGACTGGTTATTGGAGCGGTCGGTATGCTCCTTCCTTCAAGCCTTATATTGCCGCTCCTCAGCTCCTCGTATGAAACCGTCCCCAAACTTGGCTTGTCTCTTCGCTTAACGCCGTAGTCTTCAATTGTTGTGAAAATGTCCCTGTCTGATACCGAAACGCACGACATCATTTCTTCATCCAAAATTGGTATTGGAACACCTATGCCTACAAACATGGATATACCGTAATCCTTGAATACGGCAGGCTTAAGGAAATCGGTGGTCATGCTTCTCAAGTCTCCGCTTACGGCCAGAGTCCCTCCGGGCTCATTTGGAATACCTTTGCCGCTGCGTTTGCGGCCGGAGCAAAACTGGGTTCCCATCCAGGACACAAATCCCTGTGCCCCGGCCAGAAAAATCCTTGTTCCTATTCCAATGGCTCGATAATATGGATCGTTCAGCAGAGGGCTCAACTGGCCCGAAGTGCAATAATGGACATTTCCCATGTGGGGCTTCAAAATGCCCATATAGGTATACAGCGGATCGTCTGAAGTGTTTGTTGCGGCACTGTAATTCTGGTAGGCGTTTCTTGGATTGAAAAGATAGGCTTCATTTATGTCATCCAGATCGATCCATGTTTCTATGTTTTTTCTGGGATAGCAGTCGGTGCCGGGAGAAGAAGCGTTTAAACGAATGCTTTTACCGTCGACAAGATCGCATATGACGTGGGCCCCTCCATAGCTTGTCCCCTTGTCCAAAGATGTTTCGGTCGCGCCCATATAAGCGTCAACTGCGGCAAGCCCGGCATAGGCGGGAACATTGTTTAAAAGCACGTTGGTCATTCGTATGGGCGGGTCGGAATGACCGAAATTCATGAATGCCCCTGTAGAACACATGGGGCCGAAAGTTGCGGTGGTGACAACATCCACATATTTTGCGGCTTCCTTTATGCCTTTTTCCGCAACTATGTCCAGAACCTCGTCCGCAGTAACGACAATCGCATTTCCTTCCTTTATTTTTTGATTGATTTCATCGTATGTTTTCCTTGCAGCCATTTTAATCTCCTTTCATAAATAGAAAAAACTTCTTTCAACAGAAAGAAGTTCATTAAACAATACAGTTCTCATCTGCCGGTTAATACCGCTGGATTTGGCACCGTGTACATGATGTACTGGTTGCCGGGCGTCATAGGGCCAGTCCCTCGACCACTCTTGATAAGTGTGATATTCAGTTGTTTAGATGCTATTCTATTTCATAAAAAGTCATTTGTCAAAGCATTTTTGAAATAGAATTTAAAAAATGCATTTTAATTTAAAAGGATCTATGGCCAGGGGCAACAGATCCTTTTAAATTAAAATTATAATGTCTGAATCGTCTTCCATATTGTCCTCCTAATTATTATTCAGAGAATCTGCCGCTACCGAAATGGTTCACATTGGGATCAAAGCCCTTGAGCATTTCCATTTGTTCTTTAGTCAAAGTTTTTTTGTCTTCCATGATTTGGTCTCCTTTCAACTGTATATGGGTCGGTTTTAAGTTTTAAAATGGCGAGGCCGATTATTCAGAGAATCTGCCGCTACCGAAATGGTTCACGTTGGAATCAAAGCCCTTGAGCATTTCCATTTGCTCTTTAGTCAAAGTTTTTTTGTCTTTCATGATTTGGTCTCCTTTCAACTGTATATGGGTCGGTTTTAAGTTTTAAAATGGCGAGGCCGATTATTCAGAGAATCTGCCGCTACCGAAATGGTTCACGTTGGGATCAAAGCCCTTGAGCATTTCCATTTGCTCTTTAGTCAAAGTTTTTTTGTCTTTCATTTTTACACCTCCTTTTTTGTAAAAAAATAACCGTCCTTGAAGTAAACTTCAAGGACGGATTTTCCGCGGTACCACCTTAATTGCACTGATGTGCCTCTTTGTCGGTTCTATCAAACCTAGGCCGGTAACGGGGCCAAACGTTGCAAGCTACTTGTTTCGCCTGCAAAACTCCAGAGTGATCATCGCTTTTTCGCACTGTCGGTTTCCACCTTCCCGACTCTCTGTGAATGCTTTGTAAAAAGTTTTGTCTCCATCAACGTTTATAATATATTAATGAGAAGTATAACAGATGAAATATGATAATGCAACAGTAATTTTAAAATAAATTTAAAAATTCAGACAATACTTAAAAAAACAACAAGGAAAAGGGGACAGACCCCTTTTCCTTGTTGTTTTGCCTTATGTATTCAATTTACTGCAAAATTAAATGCTGCCCAAGTTTCCTTCAGGCAGCATTTGTCTGGTCGGAGTGACAGGACTTGAACCTGCGACTTCTTGGCCCCCAGCCAAGCGCTCTACCAAACTGAGCCACACCCCGTAGTCGACTATTATATTATGATATAAAACATTAAAATGTGCAAGTATTTTTATTAAAAACAGCATCAATATTATGAGAAATAACAGTATTGTGTTGACTATCAATGTGGTTACATGTATAATTGCATACAAATATACTCGTAAACGGAGGGAAAAGGAATGGGAAAAAGCTTGACGCATAAAATTTTGGAAAACCATCTTTTGGAAGGTGACCTAAAACAGGGGAATGAAATAAAAATCAAGGTGGACCAAACCCTCACGCAGGATTCTACTGGAACCATGGTATACCTTCAGCTTGAAGCTATGGGAGTCTCTGAAAGAAAGACTGAATTGTCAGTTGCGTATATTGACCACAATATGCTGCAGGCGGGTTTCGAGAATGCCGACGACCACGAATTCATAAAAACTGCAGCCGCAAAGTATGGAATAGTTTATTCGAAACCAGGTAATGGCATATGCCACCAGATTCATCTGGAAAGATTTTCAAAGCCGGGCAAGGTTTTGATAGGTTCGGACAGCCATACACCCACATGCGGCGGCATGGGAATGATTGCAATAGGGGCGGGAGGACTAGACGTGGCAGTTGGTATTGCTGAGGGTCATTATTCAATAAGAGTGCCCAAGGTCATGAATGTAAAGCTCGAGGGATCTTTGAATCCGTACGTGACAGCCAAAGACGTAATATTGCACGTCTTGCGGGAACTCAGCGTCAAGGGCGGAGTCGGTTATGTTGTAGAGTATTCAGGAGAAGGCGTTTCAGACTTGTCGCTTACGGACAGAGCGACAATAACAAACATGGGGGCCGAGCTCGGCGCTACGACTTCCATTTTCCCTTCGGACAAAAGAACAGAGGATTTTCTTAAAAGGCAGGGAAGAAAAGGGGACTATCTTGAAATTCGCGCCGACGAAAATGCATTCTATGATTCTGTGCTGCAAGTGGATTTGGGAAGTCTCAAACCAATGGCCGCTATGCCTCACAGTCCAGACAATGTGGCCCAAATAGAATCGATAAAGGGTTTTTCAATCGACCAGGTTGCCATAGGGAGTTGCACTAATTCATCCTATACCGACTTGATGAAGGTGGCTCAAATACTCAAAGGCAAAAAAGTGCATCCCGATGTAAGCCTGGTGATTTCGCCGGGATCTTCAAACATATTGAAAATGATGGCGGACAATGGCGCTCTTGGTGACCTTATTGCTTCGGGAGCAAGGTTGCTGGAGGCGGGTTGCGGTCCTTGCATAGGCATGGGGCAGGCGCCAAAGACGGGAGCTCTTTCGCTTAGGACGTTCAACAGGAACTTCAAGGGCAGATGCGGAACAATGCAAGCTGGTGTATATCTTGTAAGTCCTGAGACCGCAGCATATTCGGCTATAAAAGGAATCCTGTCGGATCCCACTGAGCTTGGGCAAGCGATAGATTTGCCTTTGCCGGACCAATATTTCTTTGAAGACAACTATTTCATATATCCTGGCAAGGGCAGGAGGGAAACGGAAGTAGCCATGGGTCCCAACATAAAGCCCTTTCCGCTTTCGGAAAAGCTTGGTCAAACATATACAGGCAAAGTGCTCCTTAAGACCGGCGACAACATAACAACTGACGATATTATGCCGTCAAACGCAAAACTTCTTCCATTCAGGTCCAACATCCCGGAGCTTTCCAAGCACTGTTTCGGAACCCAATGCGACGACTTCAAGGAGCGTTCCGACAAGTTCGGGGGAGGCATTGTCGTTGGCGGTGAAAACTACGGCCAAGGTTCAAGCCGTGAACATGCGGCGCTTGTGCCTCTGCATCTTAAGGTCAAAGCGGTTTTGGTGAAATCTTTTGCCAGAATTCACAAGGCCAATCTTATAAATGCCGGCATCCTGCCTTTGGAATTCAAGAATCCCGACGACTATGACAAGATCGGCTTGTATGACCAACTGTATTTGGGAAATGTCGGTGAAGCCATAAAAAGCGGATCGGAAGTCGTAATAGAGAATAGAAGCAAAGGGACTTCAATACTGGCCGTCATGACCGGATCGGACAGGGACAGAAAAACCCTGCTTGCTGGAGGAACAATCAACAGTATGAAGATGAAAGGACAAAAGCCATGAACAAATATGAAATTACTCTTGTGCCGGGTGACGGAATAGGGCCGGAAGTTTCTGAAGCCGCTGTCGAAATAATCGAGGCTTCGGGAGTAAGGATAATATGGGAAAAGGTCAATGCCGGCAAAAAGGTTTTTGAAGAAACAGGCAGCCTCATACCCGATTCTGTATTCAAAAGCATAGAAAAAAATAAAGTAGTTCTGAAAGGGCCGATTACAACTCCAATAGGAAGCGGATTCAGAAGCGTAAATGTTGCGCTTCGCAAAAAATATGATTTATATGCAAATATAAGACCGATCAAGAGCCTTAAGGGGCTCGAGAGCAGATATGAAGACGTGGACATGACAATTTTCAGGGAAAACACCGAAGGACTTTATATAGGCATAGAGAGGGTTGTCGACGAGGACTGCGTGGAGGCCGTCAAGAGAATTACACGCAGCGCATCCGAAAAAGTGCTTAAGAGAGCTTTTGAATACGCCAAAGAAAATGGTTATGACAAACTGACGGTTGCCCACAAGGCAAACATACTCAAGCTTGCAGACGGAATGTTTCTTGATGTTGCCAGAAGAATGGCCGAAAGATATGATTTGCGACTTGAGGAAATCATAATAGACAACATGTGCATGCAGATGGTCATGAACCCTGAGCAGTTCGGAGTAATTGCCACCATGAATCTTTACGGAGACATACTTTCCGATTTGGGATCCGGTCTTGTTGGAGGCCTCGGGATGATACCTGGAGCCAACATAGGCGACGATACAGCCATTTTCGAGGCGGTACACGGGAGTGCGCCGGATATTGCCGGAAAAGGGCTTGCAAACCCCATAGCATTGACACTTTCGGGTGCAATGATGCTTAGGCACATAGGAGAGACCCATGCCGCCGAAAAAATCGAAAAAGCCGTTTCAAAGGTAATAGAGGACGGAAAGGTGAGAACTGCGGACCTTGGAGGAAATGCCTCGACTCAAGACATGAAAAATGAAATCATAAGTATATTGAATCGGTGAAAGAAGGAGACGAAATGATGGATGTAAAAGGCTTTGTAAAAGATATGTCCGGTTTGTTGGAGGAAAATAATACAATAAATCCTGAATTTTATGATAAATATAAAATTAAAAGCGGTCTCAGAAACAAGAACGGAACGGGTGTTGTAGTTGGACTCACCGAGGTTAGCAGTGTTGTTGGATATGTCATGAAGGACGGAATAAAGAAAGCGACTGAAGGGAAAATTTATTACAGAGGGATTGAAATGAGAGATATTGTAAATGCTTGCGTCAATGAAAAAAGGAGAGGATTTGAGGAAACGGCATATCTTTTATTGTTCGGAGAATTGCCTACGGCACAAAAGCTCAAGGCTTTCAACCAAGTTCTTGATGAATTTCGTGAATTACCCATTTCTTTCACGGAAAACATGATTTTGAAGATTCCATCCAAGGACATAATGAATAAACTTCAAAGAAGCATACTTGTACTTTATTCCCATGACGAGAATCCGGACGATACTGATTCTCAAAATCTTCTTTTGCAGAGCATAATGCTCCTGGCGAGATTCCCAACCATAATTTCATACGGTTACCAGGCAAAAGCCCATTATTTTGACAACAAGAGCCTTTTCATACACTCTCCCCAAAAAGGCGTTGGAACAGCCGAGAACATACTCCATATGATAAGGCCCGACAATGAATACACAGAGACCGAAGCTTCAGTTTTGGATCTTTGCCTCCTTATCCATGCCGACCATGGAGGCGGCAACAATTCCGCTTTCGCAACCCATGTAGTTTCTTCAACCGGAACTGACACATATTCTGCCATTGCCGCCGCGGTAGGCTGTCTTAAAGGCCCTAAACACGGAGGAGCCAACATAAAGGTCAGGGAAATGATTGACGACATTAAGGAAAATTGCGACTATAGCGATAGAAAGGCATTGAAAAAATATCTTATTAAGATTTTGAAAAAAGAAGCGAACGACCGTTCAGGACTCATTTACGGCATGGGGCATGCGGTCTATACAATTTCAGACGCAAGGGCGGAAATACTGAAGAAGGAAGCCGCAAAGCTGGCAATGGAAAAAGATAATTGTGAAACTTATCAATTGTACAAGAACATAGAGGAATTGACAAAGGGAATATTCAAGGAAATAAAAGGCGAGGACGCGATGATATGCGCAAATGTGGACTTGTACTCCGGACTCGTTTATGAAATGCTTAACATACCCAAAGAATTGTACACCCCCCTGTTTGCAACCGCAAGGGTTGCCGGATGGTGCTCACACAGGATAGAGCAAGTAATGAGCGACAAGAAAATCATAAGACCGGCATACAAGTATGTGCGGGTTTTCGAGGACTACGTTCCAATTGAATCCAGGACAGAAAAAGGGAATGATGAAATCAAGCTGCCGAGCGCCATTTAGCTCGGCGGTTTTAATGCATGGTTTTCATTCATCTCCTTTGGGTAGAAATCAAATACTACAAAGGAGGGGTTCGAAATGATGCAATTCTTTAAAACATATATTGTCGTATTTTTTGTCTTTATGGTTGTCGACATGCTTTGGCTGGGTATTTTGGCAAAAAAATTATACAGGGATCAAATTGGATTTTTGCTAAAAAGCGACGTCAACTGGACGGCGGCAATAGTCTTTTATCTTCTTTACGTTGTTGGATTGATAGTATTTGTCGTTGAACCGGCAATTTTGCGCGCAAGCGCGTCTTATGCACTTTTTGCAGGCATGTTCTTCGGTTTTGTCACTTATGCGACTTACGACTTGACGAATCTTGCAACCATGAAGGACTGGCCTCTTTCCATCACATTGATAGATATGGCTTGGGGCACCACGCTCGGCGGATTGACTTCATATATAGGATACATTCTGCTTGGAGCTTTGGGTTGGAGATAGAAAATACGGGAGCTTTAATGGTGGATAATTTTGTAAATCTGCAAAAAAACGGTTGTAAAAATGCTTTAATCTGATAGTCTATATAGTGTGAATATAAGGACATTGTATAGATTCGCTGATGTGGCTCAGAGGTAGAGCAGCGCACTCGTAATGCGCAGGTCGTGGGTTCAATTCCCACCATCAGCTCCACAAAAAATATGTAAAACCGGCTGGAAAAGCCGGTTTTCTTGTTTGAATATGCCTGTAAAAATGTATAATGGTAATAAGACCTTAAATTTTCTGAAAATTGACAATAACACATAATACCAAATGGAAGGAATGAGAAAATCCATGATAAAGCTGTTGGCTGATTCAACGTGCGACCTGAGCGACGAGATTATTGAAAAGTACAATATAGGAATAGCGCCTCTGAACATTCATATCGAAGGCAAAAGCTACAAGGACAGGGTGAACATTCAACCGGATGAGTTTTATGGAATGATCGACGAAGTTGAAGGTGAAATAAGAACCGCAAACCCCAGCCCGAGAGATTTTTTGGATTTGATTGAAGAGAGCGTTGAGGCTGGATACGACGAGGTTTTATGCATATGCATGTCAAGCGGAACAAGCGGATCGTACCAATCGGCTGAAATAGCAAGAAATTATTTTTTTGACGAACATCCGGAGTCTGAAGAGAAGATTCATGTTGTGGATTCTGTTTCAATGAGCCACGGCAGCGGATGGCTTATAATGAAAACTGCACGCCTGATGGAAAAGGGGGCAACTTTCGAGGAACTCGTGGAATTTAATGAAACACACAAGTACAATGTAAAACATTTTCTGTCGGTGGATGATTTGGACCACCTTATAAAAAGCGGCCGCCTGTCAAATGGCAGCGCCATAATAGGCAAAATGCTAAAGATCAAGCCAATAATGACCATGAAAGACAAAAAAGGCGCAATAATTGCGAAAGAACGCGGAAGAAAGAATGTGTACAAGCATTATGTAAGGGAATTCAGGGAGCGCGTTGACCTTGCAATGACCGATTTCATAATAATAGGCTACACGTCAGATATCAAGATCGCCGAGAATCTGAAGAGCCTATTGTCGAAGGAAAGCCAGTACCAAGGGGAGATTTTCATAATGCAGATGGGAGTCAGCGTAGGAACCCATGTCGGATTGGGAGGACTGTCCCTGTTCTTCATGGAGAAAGACCGTATAAAGGACAATATATTGCGGAATGAACTTCTTTTGATGAGGGAAAGAAAGAACAGGATATTTGAAACGTTGAAAAGGTATAAATAATATTTTCGTTATTCGCTTGCTAAAAGAATAATTTAAGTGTATACTGCTAATTGAACCTTGATTCATGATGAATCGAATAATTATTTGGAAAAAACGTTTTTTTGCATGGCCTTTTTATTGAAACAAAATGCAGCGTCCAACATAATTAATTTAGTCAAATTGAATTAAAGGAATAAAATTTTGGAGGAATACACGCATGAATGGTTCAGTAAAATGGTTTAACGCAGAAAAAGGATTTGGTTTTATCCAAGCAGAAGACGGAAACGACGTTTTCGTACACTACTCACAAATCAACAAAGAAGGATTCAAAACTCTTGAAGAAGGCGAAGAAGTAACTTTCGACGTAACTAGAGGCCCTAAAGGCCCTCAAGCTGAAAACGTAACATCTGTAAAATAATACAGAAATGTTCACCCCGGTCATTTGGCCGGGGTTTTTTCATTTTTTGTATTTTTACGGGATAGTATTATAATAAAGAAGAAGTTTGTTTGAAAATAAAGAAAGGTGGTTTGTGATGAAACTCACAGTATTGGTTGACAATCATGCAAAGGGAAAACTCCAGGCGGAGTGGGGATTGTCTATGCTTTTGGAAACAGGAGAGGGCAAAACGCTTTTCGATTTCGGAAGCTCGGATTTGTATTTGAAGAATGCAGGCAAAATGGGCATTGATTTGGAGGATGTGAGAAGGTGTGTTTTAAGCCATGGGCATTGGGACCATGGGACGGGTCTTGCCTTTTGGGAAAACGGAGGTCAATTGATTTGCCATCCCGATGTTTTTACAGAAAGGTATAGAAAAAATAAAGTTTTGGGTCTGCCTTTTTCGAAAGATGAAATTTCACATAAGATGTCAATAAAAATGAGTGCAGAGCCTTTGGAAATCGAAAGGAATGTATTTTTCTTGGGAGAAATTCCTAGAAAAACCGACTTTGAATCCAAATACACACCCTTTAACAAGGCTGACGGAAGCGATGATTTTGTTATGGATGATACCGGTTTGGCAATGGTCACAGAAAAAGGGCTCACAGTGCTTTCGGGTTGCGCCCATTCGGGAATATGCAACATGGTTGAAAGGGCAAGGCAAGTGACTGGAGTCGAAAAAGTTCACGCTGTTCTTGGAGGATTCCATTTGAAAGGCAATGGAGAGCGAACAAGGAATACGATTGCCTATTTGAAGGGCGTGGGACCCGATTACATATCAACCAGTCATTGTACGGACTTCGAGGCTCTTACAGCCTTTTATGAAACGTTTGACAGTATTCCTTTTGGCGTTGGGGATGTCATAGAGTTTTAAATGTAAAAGGACAGGCTATGGCTATATCTGTAGCATATATGGCAAGAAAAAAAGAAGGCATTTCCCTATTTTGTAGAAATGCCTTCTTTTTTCTTGTCTTCAGTAATGAATTTATAAAGTCCTATGAAATTCATCTGACCCTTTAGTCTGGGATCATAATTAAAAAAGCTGAAAACCAAATCCAGCATTCTCCCACCCATCAAAGCGACCATAATGGTTCCTATTCCGAGGGGCCCGCCCATTATTATACCCAAGACCGTTACTGTGACTTCAATGCTTGTTTTAATTATAGTGACGCTTTTGCCGGTAAGATGCATAAGAGAAATCATGAGTCCGTCGCGTGGACCGGCTCCTAGCCCGCAACTTAGATAAAGGTATACGCCCAATGAGAATATAAATAATCCAGCAAGATTCATGGGGATTTGAAAAATAATATTTTCAGGAGAAGGCATAAGTTGGGAGTCAAGTATGAGATCCATAAAAAAACCTATCAGATACATGTTCAGTATTGTGGCAATTCCGGGAACAACTTTTAGGAACATGGTAAAAACAATTACTGCAAGTCCAATTATTTGTGACCATTGTCCAAAACTTATGGTAGTGACATTAACCAATCCGGCATTAAGTGTCCCCCATGGGTGGAGGCCTATATTTGACATAAGCATAGTGACAATGCCCAATCCGCAGAGGAAGAGACCTAAAATCAGTTTTGGAAAAATGCAAATAACTTTTTTAAAATTGTTTATGTTTATTGAATTCATATAAATCCCCCAAAGCTATATATTTTTATTATTTCATTTCATTATATATTAAAAACCTCTCGCTTTTTTATGCAAATTGTATTTTACAGCGTACAATTTGCCAAAGAAGTTAGATTTGATTTGTGGTGGGTATCAATATTTTGCAAGTGTAGAATACTTTTGCAGAGGGGGGTAGGAATGGTTTTAACGAGAAAAATAAAAGGAATTTACCCAGGAAGACAATTGAAGGACAAAGCTGGAGTGAAACTGACGAGAATGTTCGGTCAATTGGAGTATCCGGATTTCGATCCTTTTTTACTTTTGGATATTTTTGATTTAAAAGATTCAGAGAAATATATAAAAGGCTTTCCATGGCAGATAGATAGTGGAATTGTAAGAATGGCATACTTGATTGACGGAATTGCGCCCCAGGAAAAGCCTATTGAAAACATGCGTCTCTCGGGGGTCCAATTATGTATATGCGTGCTATCAGATAAAAATATGGTGGAGCCGGCATATCATAGCATCAAAAGTTCCGAGACAAAGTTGGTTGAAATAGATAAAGCGAAAGTCAAGGTCATATTAGGCAGGTACGGAAAAGCTTCAGTAAATTTCGAAAGCATAGGACCGGACACTACATTACTGGATGTCGAAATAAAACCTTACGAGGAATTTGAATATAAAACTGAATTTGACTTTAATGTGTCGGTTTTTGTCATTGAAGGAAAGGGCTTTTTTGATAATGACAAGAATGATTTTGTATCAAAGGGGAGTCTTGCCAATTTTGAAGAGGGGAAAAAGATTGATGTTGTCGCGAGCAGCCAAGGGGTCAGATTTCTGCTTTTGTCAGGCAAGCCGTCGGAGAGAAAAATTGATTGGTAAAATATTTGTAATTCATAAATTAATAGTGTATAATTATAAAGTTGTAGATAAGATTTCATTGAAGCTGCATAAGAATGCCGATTCAGTTGTGGCTTTATTTATGGAAAGTATAATAAGAAGCAGAAAGGAAATGTATGCAAACCATTAATTTTAAAGAGTTGACAATTTCAGAAAAGATTATGAAAGCTGTGGATGATATGGGTTTTGAAGAGGCCACTCCCATACAAACGCAATCAATCCCCCATCTTATGAAGGGTACGGATATTATAGGCCAGGCTCAAACAGGGACAGGCAAAACGGCTGCCTTCGGGATACCATTGCTTGAAAAAATATCGCCAAACAAAAAAGCTTTGCAGGCGATGGTAATATGCCCAACAAGGGAGCTTGCGATACAGGTGTCTGATGAAATAAAAAGGCTTTCAAAATACATGAAGAGAATAAATGTTTTGCCGGTTTACGGGGGACAACCCATAGGCAGGCAGATTCATGCGCTTAGAAAAGGAGTTCAGGTTGTAGTGGGAACACCTGGAAGACTCATGGACCACATGAGAAGAGGCACAATAGACGTTTCACACATCAATATGGTTGTTTTGGATGAAGCCGACGAAATGCTCAACATGGGCTTTCGTGAAGACATAGAAACCATATTGAAGGATACACCGTCCGAAAGGCAGACGGCGATGTTTTCGGCCACTCTTCCTAAACCCATACTCCAGATAGCAAAAAAACACCTCAAAGGATACAAGACTCTAAAAGTTGCACACAAAGAGTTGACAGTTCCCAAAATAAGACAATCATATATTGAGGTTAAGAAAAGAAATAAATTCGAGTTGTTGACAAGGCTGATAGATATAAACAATCCTAATTTGTCGCTTGTATTTTGCAATACCAAGAGACGTGTAGACGAGATAGTCCAGGAACTTCAAGGAAGAGGGTATTTCGCGGATGGTTTGCATGGTGACCTTAAGCAATCTCAAAGAGACAGAGTAATGAATAGTTTCAGGAATGGATCCATAGAGATTCTTGTTGCAACAGATGTTGCTGCAAGGGGCATAGATGTTGATGACGTGGAAATAGTTTTCAACTATGATGTCCCCCAAGATGAGGAGTATTATGTCCATAGAATAGGAAGAACCGGAAGAGCCGGAAGGGAAGGGCAGGCAATAACCTTTGCATTCGGAAAAGAAGTCTACAAGTTAAAGGGTATTGAAAGATACGCAAAAACAAAAATCAAAAGAGAAAAAATGCCTTCAATAAATGATGTAGAAGAAGCGCGTTTTAACGGGTTGGCCCAGCAGGTTGGGCAAATCGTTGAAAACGAAAATATACGCAAGGAAACCCATATAATAGAGAAGCTTCTTGAAGATGATTATTCAACATTGGATATTGCCGCTGCGCTTCTGAAAATGGTTATGGGTGACAGCAAACAGGACAACAAAAAAAGCTCAGCATCAATAAAAGAAAACGGATCGGAGCCTGGAATGGCCAGACTGTTTATTAATATTGGAAAGAAACAGGGTGTGCGTCCGGGGGATATTGTTGGAGCAATTGCCGGTGAAACAGGAATGCCCGGAGACCTTATAGGATCAATAGATATCTTCGACAAATATACATTTGTAGAAGTTCCGGTAAAACATGCGGACAAAGTTCTTAGAATAATGGGTAGAAATACTATAAAGGGCAAGCCGATACAAATTGAACCTGCTACTGCAAAATAGGCACAGGTTAATTTTGAGTTTGATTTTAAAAGGCGCGAATGCAAACATGCATTTGTGCCTTATGTTTATTTTTGGTATGAATTGGGATATAATATATAATGGAATAATTCAGAGAGGACTGAGTTTATGGCTTTTGTATACATATTGGAATGTTCGGATGGGAGCTTATACACAGGGTGGACTTCAAACCTGGAAAAAAGGGTTGAAAGGCACAATCAGGGAAAGGCTTCCAAATACACCCGCTCAAAAAGACCTGTGCTTCTTAAATATTTTGAGCTTTGCCAAGACAAGTCAGAGGCTCTCAAAAGAGAGGCCGAAATAAAAAAAATGAAAAGGGCCGAAAAGCTTTTACTGCTTAAAAATTTCAAGAAAGAAGGATGATTAAATGAAAGACAAAAAAATTATTGGACTTATACTTCTGGCAATAGGAATTGTGAATTTTGCATCCAGGCAAGGTTGGATTTCAGGAGATTATTTTTTGATTGGTCTTGGGGCGGTATTTCTTCTTGCGTATTTTGTAAGGCAAAGGCCGATTGGCTTTTTGATTCCTGCGTCTATATTAATCATGTTGGGTCTTTATTCAAATATGCAAAAGCCAAGTGTATTTTTTTTGGATGAAAAGGTGGCTGGTTCAGCTTTTTTCTTTTTCATGGCAATTGCTTTTTATATGATTTTTTTCATACATAATGCGAGAAATGAAGGTGAAGGGAAAAAGGCTGGTTGGAGTGTTGTTGTGGGAACAGCTCTTGCTGCTTTTGGCATATTTGTGTTTATTGCAGGGAATTGGGACATCGGAAAGTGGCTTATATTCATGGACCGCTATTGGCCTTTGATTTTGATTGCTTTCGGGCTGTATCTTGTTTTTTCCAAAAAAACCGGACAAAAATAGCGTGTGTTTTAAGGCCGTATGATAGAATATACCATAAAGTGATTATAAGGAGAGTAAAACAATGGATATGAAGCAGAAGGGAATAGCTGCCAAACAAGCATCTCTTGAAATGGCGGCACTTGACGGAAAGATTAAAAACAAAATATTGAATTCGGTTGCAAAAGCTTTGCATGAGAATATGGATTCCATTATGGAAGCCAATTCTTTGGATTTGCAAAGAAGCGAGCAGGAAAATTTGCCATCGCCGATACTCAAACGTTTGAAATTTAAGAAAGATAAGATAGATGGCGTTGTAGATGGTATAGAAAGTCTTGTTGGCTTGGAGGATCCGGTAGGGAAGACAACTTATTCAATGGAAATTGACGAAGGTCTGGAATTATTCAGGGTCACGTGTCCAATTGGAGTGGTTGGAGTAATTTTTGAATCAAGGCCGGATGCACTTGTTCAAATATCTTCATTATGCCTCAAGAGCGGCAATTCAGTTCTTCTAAAGGGCGGCAGCGAGGCGATGGAAACCAACAGAAAGCTGTATGAGGTTATAAGGGAGGCATCTGCCCTTGCGGGAGCTCCTGAAGGATGGATACAGCTTATGGAAACAAGGGAAGATGTTGCTGAAATGTTGGGGATGGACGAGGAAATCGACTTGATTCTTCCAAGGGGTTCGAATGCATTTGTCAAATATATAATGGACAATTCAAACATACCGGTATTGGGACATTCGGATGGCATTTGCCATACATATGTTCATTCGGATGCTGAAATGGACAAGTCGGTAAAAGTTATCTACGATTCTAAAACACAATACGTCGCAGCTTGTAATGCGACCGAGACTATTCTTGTAAACGAAGAAGTTGCAAAAGAATTTCTTCCTGAAATCAAGAGGATTTTTGATGGTAAAGTGGAGATTTTCGGCTGCAAAAGAACAAGGGAATATATCGATGTCGAGATTGCGGATGAATCCAGTTGGGAAACGGAATATCTTGACTATAAAGTGTCTGTAAAAGTTGTTGGCAACATAGATGAGGCCATAAGACATATAAATAAATACGGGTCAAGACATACAGAATGCATACTAACTGAAGATGAAACAGCCGCCAAAAAATTTATGGCTTTGGTTGATGCGGCAAGCACTTATTGGAATTGTTCAACCAGGTTCGCCGATGGCTTCAGGTATGGATTTGGAGCTGAAGTAGGAATAAGCACAAGCAAGATACATGCGAGGGGACCTGTTGGCTTGGACGGGCTTATGATATACAAATATAAAATGCTCGGAAATGGACACATTGTGGAAGACTACGCAAGCAAGAAAAAGGTTTTCAAACACAAAAGAATGGAAAAAACATTCGAATAACATATTTGAATATCCAGAGGGTAATTGAAGACTGCATCTTGGGGGAAAACGGTGAAAGAAACATTGGGAATGGTTGCGAAAAACTATAAGAAGATAGTATGGATGGCGGTTCCTATTGCTATGCAAAATTTGGTTACTACTGCTCTGAGTTTAATAGACACTTTGATGATTGGTCGATTGGGAGAAGAGAAAATTGCAGCCGTAGGAATTGCAAATCAGTATTTTTTTATACTAATTCTGTTGCTTTTTGGAATAAATAGCGGAATTTCTATTTTCATAAGTCAGTTTTGGGGAAGCAAGGAAACAGGAAAAATAAAAAAGACCTTGGGGCTTGGAATATTTTCTGGAATTGCATTTGCTCTGGTGTTTGCAATTGGAGGCATATTGTTCACAGAGCCGATATTGGGGATTTTTACCAAGGATACCGGTGTTGTAAGAGAGGGAGCGGTTTATATGAGAATCGTTTCTTTTTCTCTTGCCATGCTTGCTGTTACTCTCAGTTATTCAATAGCATCGAGAAGTATCGGAAACCCTAAATTGCCTTTGGCAATAAGTGCTCTTTCTCTTGTGGTAAACACCGTACTTAATCTGTTTTTGATTTTTGGAATTGGACCCTTTCCGGCTTTGGGGGTAAAGGGGGCTGCGATAGCGACCTTGATTTCCAGATTTTTTGAAATGGTTTTGACGGTATTGATGATAAGTCGGAAGGGCATTGTCATTTCTGCATCGATAAAGGAACTTTTTGAATTTGATTTTATTTATATAAAGACCGTATATCGAAAGATATGGCCGGTTATTATGAATGAAGGCATATGGGCTGTGGGAATGAGTCTTTATGTTGTGGCATATGGCCGAATGGGTACAGATGAATTTGCTGCGGTTAGAATTTCAGAGACGGTAATGAATATATTTTTTATAGCGGCTGTGGGATTGGGAAATGCGGGCGCTGTAATAACCGGAAATTTGATTGGAGAAAAAAGTGGGGAAGTAAGGCTTTACGCAAATAGATTGATGAAACTGTCTGTTGCAAGTGGATTGCTTCTGGGGATAGTCATGTACGCTTCGTCCGGATTTGTGCCTTTGTTGTTCAATGTAAGTGGGCAAGTAAGGGAAATGGCTAAGCATGTATTATGTATTTACGGAGCAATGATGCCGGTCAAGTTCCTAAATAATGTTTATGTTATTGGACTGTTCAGGGGTGGTGGAGACACGAAATTTTCGCTTTTCCTCGAATTGGGCAGTATTTATTTGATTGGAGTGCCGCTTGCTTTTGCGGGAGCCCTCTATTGGGGCCTTCCTCTGCATATGGTGGTAGTCTTGGTAAATCTTGAGGAAGTGGGCAAAACTATTGTCGGATATTCCAGAATAAGGACAGACAAGTGGATTAACGATCTGACCGGAGCATAGAAAAAAAGCGCGGGCTATTTATTTGAATTACATGCTTAAATTGAATGGGGGAGATTTTTTTGAAAGAAAAAAAGATTTACATTTTAATGGCCTTTGCCGCACTTTGTTGGGCTGGGGCCTTTATAGCCGGCAAGATTGCAGTTGCAGAGCTGCCTGTCTTTACGGTTGCGTTTTTAAGGTTTTTGATTGCCACTGCGGTAATTTTCCCGTTTATGGTAGTTAAAGAATCCGAATGGAGGATGGACAGAAAATCTTTGCCTATGCTTATCGCTCTTGGTCTGGTGGGAATGTTTGGCTACCATGCATTGTTTTTTACTGCTTTGAAATATACGACAGCTGTCAACTCATCAATGATTGGAGCTACAAACCCCCTAATGACAAGCGTATTGGCAGCGATATTCCTTAAGGAGGCATTCGGAATAAAAAGAATGGGAGCTCTGCTCTTGGCTTTTGGCGGAGTGGTTTTGTCGATCTCGGGAGGAAGAATTGAAACAGTTACGGAGCTTAGTTTCAATAAGGGAGACTTGATAATGCTAAGCGCGGTTGTGTGCTGGGCTGCGTATTCAATTTTGAGTAAGCGTGCAGCAAAAGATCATACGCCAATCTTTCTTACCAGCTACAGCTTCCTTATTTGCACAATAATATTTTTGCCGTTTTCATTGATGGAAAGACCCTGGATGTTCATAGGAACCACTTCGGTTGCGGCGTGGCTTTCTATTGTATATATGGCAGTATTCGCATCTTGCGTGGGATATTTTATACAACAGGTTGCGATAAGAAAAATAGGCCCTAGCAAGACGAATATATTCATAAATCTTGTGCCGGTATTTTCAATGGCTCTTGCGGCCATAATATTGGATGAAAGCATAGGCTGGTATAATGCAGCTGGAATGCTGATGATCGTTACAGGCGTTTATTCCAACTCAATGATAAGAACTGTAAAGGAGAAAAAAATTGTTGGATCTAAAGAGCATGTTTCCTGAGGAAATAAAAAATAAAACAGTAGAAATGGGCGAACCGGCTTTTAGGGGAGACCAGATTTTCAACTGGGTTTCAAAAGGCGTCAACTCGTTCCAAGAAATGGCAAATATGCCCAAAACGTTAAGAATAAAAATGAATGAAGTCTTCAAACTGACAAAAGATGAAATAGTCGCAAGGCAAGTTTCATCCGACGGAACTGTAAAGTATGCAATGAAATTACATGACGGTCGAATAATTGAATCGGTTTTAATGAAATATCATCACGGTTACAGCATTTGCATATCGACACAGGTAGGGTGCAGGATGAAATGCAGCTTTTGCGCTTCAACAATAGGGGGCCTTGAAAGAAATCTTACAGCAGGAGAGATGATGGGACAGGTCTTAGCGGCGCAAAATGACAGAGGCATAAGGATTTCAAATATTGTTCTTATGGGAAGTGGGGAACCGTTTGACAATTATGACAATGTTATACGTTTCATACGCCTTGCACACGAAGAAAAAGGTTTGGGAATAAGCTACCGAAGCATAACTGTTTCCACAAGCGGGATTGTACCGGGAATATATAAGCTTGCGGAAGAGGAATTACCTGTAACCTTGGCGATTTCTCTTCATTCTCCCGATGACGAGGATAGAAGCCGAATCATGCCAGTAAACAAAAAATACCCTATAGATGAGCTCATAGGAGCTTGCAGAACATATGTTGAAAAGACAGGAAGAAGGATAACTTTCGAATATGCACTTATGAAAGGTGTAAACGACGACATCGACAGCTTCAGAAAAACCGCAAAACTTCTAAAGGGCATAAATTGTCATGTAAATATTATAGGCTACAATTCTGTTGAAGAAAGGAATTTTACAACTTCAAAAAGGGCCACGCAGGAAAAATTCAAAGAATTTTTGGAGTCCAGAGGAATAGCGGCAAGCATACGGCGGACACTTGGAGAGGATATAGACGCGGCGTGCGGGCAATTGCGCAACAGTTTAAAGACGAACATTTAAGGGATAAATAAAATAATTGTTTTTAAAGGAATAAGGATTCTTAAATAGAAATATATACTTAAGACATCAAGGAACTGGTTTCGCTAATAAAAGGAGGAGATTACATTGATAAGTATAATTGCATCCGGAAAGGGAACTGGCAAGACTAAGAAAATAATCGACATGGCAAATGCCGACATGAAAATTGTTGAAGGAAATGTTGTTTATATCGACGACGACAACAGGCACATGTATGATTTAAATCACGATGTGCGGTTTGTAAATCTGGAGGAATTCCCCTTAAAAACAACGGAAGAATTCATAGGATTTATTTATGGCATAATCGCAAACAACTATGACATCGAAAAAATTTACATTGACGGCTTGTATAATATTATGGGTAGTGAAAACGAAAATGTAATTAATTTTATAGATAGGATAGAGTGGCTTTCCGAAAAGCATTCAATCGATTTTGTGATGACTCTCAGTTGTAATCCCGAACTTCTTTCTGAAACAATTAAAAAGTATGTAATTTAATGCAAACAAAAAAACAAGAGCATATGCTCTTGTTTTTTTATGAGTATTTTTTCCAGTAAATGTGTATATATATAAGGGCGGTAAAGAAAGGGGAATCATATGAAAACCCACAACATCATGGTTTGTGTGACTCAGCAAAAATCATGCAAACGGCTTATTGAGGCTGGGGCTAATATTGCAAAAGAAGAAGAAGGCAACCTTTATGTAATTCATGTCGTGAAGGAGGGTTGGAAGTATTTCGGAAAATTGAAAGAAGCCGACGCCATTGAATATTTGTTTGAGGAAAGCAAGAAAAACGGCGGAGACTTGACGATTGTAAAGGCTGACGACATTGTTGGAACCTTGAAGAAATTCGCTCGCGAAAAAGAGATAGATATAATTGTTATGGGGAAATCCAAAGAGAAAACCGCTGACCAGGACATGATAAAAAGGTTCAGGGGAAAGGGATTGAAGGAAATAGAACTGAAGATTGTGACATAACAAAATAGGGAGGATAAAAAGTATGTTTCAAAAAAGAAAAATCGGTTTGCTTTTATTTTTGATTATGATTTTGACCGTATTCATGTCGGGCTTTTCCGGTGTGTATGCGGCTGAAGAACCGGTAAATATTGTAATAGCCCATACCAATGACATGCATGGACGTGTTGACGAAGGCAAGTACGACGGTATGGGGATGGCCAAAATCGGGGCTTTAGTGGAAGAGCTTCGGGCAGAGTATGACAATGTTCTTTTGTTTGATGCAGGAGATGCTTTTCACGGGCAGCCCATAGCCACTATTTTTGAGGGTTCCAGCATTGTTGAAATAATGAACCTGATCGGCTATGACCTTATGGTTCCAGGAAACCACGAGTTCAACTATGGAAAGGAACGATTGGTTGAATTGCTTGACATGGCAGAATTTGATGCTGTAAGCGCCAACATTTATACTGAAGAAGATGAAATGTTTATAGCGCCATATAAAATTTACGAGATTGAAGGTGTAAAGTTGGGAGTCTTCGGCCTTACTACTCCCGAAACTAAATTCAAATCTCATCCGGACAACACTATAGGCTTGGAATTCAGAGATCCTTCAACGGTTGCAGGGATGATGGTCGAAGAATTGGAAGACGAAGTTGATATCATTATCGCACTGGCCCATCTTGGTCTTGACGATACATATGGCCTCACAAGTGAGAAGGTTGCCATGGATGTGGATGGAATAGACCTTATAATAGACGGTCACAGTCACGACAAACTGCCGGAAGGCATGATGGTGGGGGACACGCTTATTGTTCAGGCAGAAGAGTACGACAAGAATTTGGGCGTAGTTCAAATTGAATGGATGGACGGAGAGGCTGAAATCAGCGCCAGCCTTTTGGAAAAAGAGAATGTTACTATTGAAGGTGAGCCTGAAGTTTTGGCTCTTATAGAAGACATAAAGTCGGAATATGAGGAGCTTGTATCACCTGTGGTTGGGACTACAGATGTTATCCTTGACGGAGAACGCGGCATGGTTAGAAAAGGAGAAACCAATCTGGGCAATTTGCTTACAGATGCCATTTTAGATGCTACGGGAGCCGATCTGGTAATGACCAATGGAGGCGGAATAAGGGCGTCAATAGATGTGGGCGAAATAACCATAGAGGAAATCATTACGGTATTGCCATTCGGAAATACAGTGATTGTAAAACCTTTGACAGGAACAGAAGTCAAGGAAGCTCTTGAAACTGGAGCTACTGACTATCCCGAGCTTAAAGGGGCTTTCACACATGTGGCAGGGATGACATATCAGATAGATTCTTCAAAACCTGCCGGCAGCAGAATAATGAACGTAATGGTTGGAGGAATGCCTCTTGACCTTGCAGCCACTTATGAAGTGGCAACCAATGACTTCATGGCGGCCGGAGGAGATGGATATACCATGTTTGACGGCAAGGAGGAGCTGATGCTTCTCGGCGGAATGGAAGAAATCCTTATGGACTACATTGAAGTTAACGGAACTGCCGGCGCAAAAGTTGAAGGACGAATTACGGAATATGTTCCTTCTGTTGTAGAAGTTCCCTCTGTGGCAGATACTTATGTAGTCAAGTCCGGGGACGTGCTTTGGAGAATAGGAAGACAATTTGAAATAGAATGGCAAGTTTTGGCGGAATTCAATGAGATGGACAATCCTCATTTGATTTTCCCGGGACAGGAAGTATTGATTCCCGTTCAATAGGGGTTTGTTATATGTATTCAATTGGTGTATATTGAATTTAAAGCAGCCTTTAAGGCTGCTTTAAATTTGCATGAAAAAGAGGGCCTTTTGCTATGAAAAGATTGTATAGAAGATATTCAGATTACTTGAAAGAAAAATACGGGGAAAAAACCTATAAACTGCCTGTCAATCTGCCGGTGAGCTGTCCCAACAGAGACGGTAATATTTCGACCGGGGGCTGTATATTTTGCGGTGAGGATGCGGCTGGTTTCGAAATGCTCAGCTTGAATCTTTCTGTGTATGAGCAGTTGCATAAGAATAAAGACTATATAGGAAAAAAATACAAGGCGAATGCCTTTATAGCTTATTTTCAAAATTATACCAATACATATATGCCCCTTGAGACATTCAAGGCAAGAATGGAAGAAGCGTGCATAGACGGCGTAGTTGAGATATGTGTTTCGACAAGGCCGGATTGCGTGGATGAAGATTATTTGAATGTGCTCGAAGATGTTTCAAAGAGAAAAGGTGTTTCAATTTCCATAGAGCTTGGATTGCAGAGTGTAAATTATAAAACATTGGAAAAGTTGAATCGGGGCCATAGCCTGGCTGAATTCATAAATTGCGTTGGCATGATAAGACCATACGGATTTGACATAGGAACGCATATGATATTGAATCTTCCATGGGATGACGATGGCGATGCAGTTGAAGCCGCCAAGATACTTTCGGCCTTGAAAATACAGACCGTTAAGCTTCATTCTCTTTATATATTGGAAAACACATATTTGGGCGATTTGTACAAGAATAATGAATTTGATATTTGTACTATGGATGAATATGCAGACAGGGTTCTTCTGTTTTTAGAAAAACTGGATCCGCAAATTGCTATACAAAGGCTTTTAGCAAGAGCACCAAAAGAAAAAACGCTTTTTTGCAATTGGAATACAAGCTGGTGGAAGATAAGGGACCATATTGAAGAAAAAATGATCGAAAAAAATGTTTGGCAAGGCAAAGAATACAATTATTTGCTTAATCGTTCAGTTGAACGTTTTGCGAAAAATAAATGATAAATATGTTACTCTAAATAAAAAATATGATATAATACTCAAGGCGAACAAAACAAAAGGAGGGTGCTGAGAATGAAAACAAAAATTGGTATCAACGGTTTTGGCAGAATAGGGAAACATGTTTTAAAAATTGCTCTTGAAAGGGATGATTTGGAAGTTGTTGCAATAAACAGCACTAGCGGACCTGAAAAGCACGCGCACATATTCAAGTATGATTCCATGTACGGTATTTATCCGAAGGATGTAAGGGCCGACAAGGAAACACTTTACGTAGGGGACAAAACAATCAAGTTTACCGCATTCAGAAATCCTGAAGAAATTCCATGGAAAGACCTTGGAGTGGAAATAGTGATAGAGTCTACCGGAATATTCAACAACAGGGAAGACGCCTACAAGCATGTGAAGGCAGGCGCCAAGAAAGTGGTTTTATCTGCTCCCGGGAAAAATGTCGACGGGACTTTTGTAATGGGTGTGAACGAATCCACATATGACACTGACAAGCATGAAATAGTGTCAAATGCGTCGTGTACAACCAACTGCCTTGGTCCGGTTGTGAAAGTCTTAAACGATTCGTTTGGAATCGAAGAGGGCCTTATGACGACTATACATGCATATACAAATGACCAGCAACTTTTGGACAAGCCCCACAAGAAAGACCCCAGAAGAGCCAGATCTGCAGCTCTTTCAATGATACCTACGACCACAGGAGCCGCAAAGGCAATTGGCCTTGTAATACCTGAAATGGCAGGCAAACTGAATGGAATGGCTGTAAGGGTTCCTACTCCTGTTGTTTCACTTGTGGACCTGGTCGTAAATCTCAAGAAAGAGGCAACTGTTGAAGAAGTCAATGCGGCAATGAAGAAGGCTTCCGAAAACGAATTAAAAGGAATACTCGGTTTCAACGAACTGCCTTTGGTTTCAAAGGATTTTACCGGGGATTACAGATCGTCAATTCTTGATTCCGATCTTACTTCAAAAGTTGGAGATAAAATGGTGAAAGTTGTATCCTGGTATGATAATGAGTGGGGCTATTCTGCAAGAGTAGTCGACCTTGTAGGTTATATGGCTGAAAGGCTGTAGAATACCAATCTGAAATCTGTTGCTTTTGGCAAAGTATCCGTAAGGCACAGGCATACGCAGAAATCAGGGTTTTTAATCAGTATGAGGCCTCCACTTGTGGAGGCTTTTGTATCTGTGTTAATATTGTAATATAAAGTCTTAGCCATTATGGAGTGATACTATGTATAGAATAAGAGACTGGGAAAGAATATTGATTCCCTACGAACAGGCTGTTGAAGAATTGAAAGTCAAACTCAAGTCTTTAAGGGACGAGTTTAGGGAGATGAACGAATACTCTCCTATTGAATTTGTTACTGGAAGAGTGAAAAAAATAAACAGCATATTGGAAAAGGCAAAACGCAACAATATCGATGAAGATGACATAGAAGACAAAATGGAGGACATCGCCGGAATTCGCATAATGTGCCAGTTCGTCGACGACATCTACAGCGTGGTCGATTTGTTGAGAATAAGAGACGGCAAGGATTTGAAGATTGAAAAAGAAAAGGATTATGTGCACAATCGAAAAGACAGCGGATATAGAAGCTACCATGTTATCATAAGGTATCCGGTGCAGACGGCGTTCGGAGAAAAAGAAATTCTTGCTGAAATACAGATACGCACACTGGCAATGAACTTTTGGGCAACCATTGAGCACTCACTTAAATACAAATATAAAAGGGAAATACCCGAAGACATAAGAAGGCGTCTTATGCGGGCGTCCGAAGCTGCATTCCTTTTGGACAGGGAAATGTGTGAAATTCGAAATGAGGTAATAAATGCGCAAATATTGTTTGAAGAAAAGTCAAACACCATATCGAATATAGTAAGCAATATTCGTCTGCTTAATTTGCTGGGGCAACAGTCGGAGGCCATGAAATTTCAAATAGAGTTTGATGACTTGTGGGACAAAGGAAGTTTGGACGAATTGGAAGACCTTTTAAAAAAAATAAAAGTCAACATAGCCAAATATCAGGTTTTTGACTGACAGGGAAAGTGATAATGAATGGCGCTATATGCTATAGGTGACTTGCACCTAAGTTTTTCCGCGGATAAGCCCATGGATGTTTTTGGGCCCCAATGGGAAAGGCATTACGAAAAAATCGAAGAGAATTGGAAAAAACATATTTCTCATGAAGATACGGTGTTGATACCGGGCGATATATCATGGGCAATGCATCTAACTGACGCAAAAGAAGATTTGGAATGGATAGCGGCTTTGCCGGGAAGAAAAATACTCAGCAGAGGAAATCATGACTATTGGTGGACTTCTCTCAAAAAAATGAAAAGAGCATATCCTGAACATATATTTTTACAGAACAACCACGAGCAGTATGGAGAATTTGCAATTTGTGGAACAAGAGGTTGGATATGCCCGAGTGATTCAAAATCGAATATGCATGACGAAAAGATTTATAAAAGAGAACTCATGAGGTTTGAGTTGTCCCTTGAATCCGCAAAGAAAGAAGGCTGGAGAAGAATAATCGCAATGCTTCACTATCCTCCCACAAACGAAAAGCTTGAGCCTTCCGGATTTACCGATTTGATAAAGCAATATGGCGTCGAAATTACACTTTACGGACATTTGCACAACAGCAACGCTTATGGAGCTGGAATAAAAGGTGTGATTGACGGTACAAGCTATGAATTGGTTTCAAGCGATTACATAGATTTTAAGCCAAAACTTATATTGCCATAGAAGTCCCTATCTTAAAGCAACAATAATTTGCTTAAAGGATAGGGTTTTTTGGTATATATGGAATAAAAGATGGAAGGGAGCGATGATATGTTTGAAAACTTGGAATTATCCATTGGAGACAGTTTGACCATTCAGGAACGTGTAAAGGAAAGACATACAGGAATGGAGTACGGAACAGGAAGACTTGGTGATTTGCTGGCTACTCCGGGAGTGATTGCTTTTATGATAAAGGCGTCGGTTGAATTGATAGATTCAAAATTGCCGGAAGGATACATATCTGTTGCCACAATGGTTCATGCCGAGCACTTCAAACCGACAATCATAGGAGAGGTTGTAAGTGTAAAGGTTACCGTATCTTCATTCGACGGGTCAAGAGTAAAAATGAGCATGGAAGCATTCGATGAAGTAGGGCTGATCAGTAAAGGAAGCATGGACAGATATATAGTGAATGAAAAATCATTGATTAAAACAGCCAAAGAAAGGTCGAAATCTCTTGTTAGCATGGATTACTGATGATATGATTAATTGAATAATATTTAGAAAAAACGAAATCAACCTTAGAAAGGTTGATTTCGCTATGGGGTGGATAAATGTTTTTTGATTGCAAAGCCTTCATATTTGATTTGGATGGAACTCTTGTCGATTCCATGTGGATATGGAAGCAGATTGATATAGACTATTTGAAAAAATACGGCATTGAATTGCCGGACGACCTTCAGCATGAAATAGAAGGCATGAGCTTTACCGAGACAGCCCAGTATTTTAAGGACCGATTCGACATAAATGAAGATATAGAAAAGATAAAGGACGAATGGAACGGCATGGCGTCATATTTGTACGAGAAAGAAATACGATTGAAAAAAGGAGTTGCAAAACTAGTAGAGAGACTGAGTAAAAGAGGTGTTAGCCTTGGCATAGGAACCAGCAATTTCAGGGCACTTGCCGAATCTGTTCTCCATTCAAACGGAATCCATGGATATTTTGACGTAATACGAACATCTTGCGAGGTCGAGCGTGGCAAGCCGAGCCCCGATATATACCTAAAAGTGGCTGAAGAGCTTAAAACAGAACCTTCAAAGTGTCTTGTGTTCGAGGATACCTACGCCGGAATATTGGCGGCTAAAAGAGCTGGTATGAAAGCTTGTGCGGTATACGACGAACACTCCAAGGCAAGATGGCAGGAACTTGTGGAATTGTCCGACATGAATGTTAAAAGCATGGATGAAATTGATGCCGAATTCGATTCCGGATTTTATATTTGATTTTGTTTCTTCAATAGAGTACGATTATTAAGGAATGCTGAAATGCAGGTGGCAGATAATATTGTTGCCTGTTGAATAAGATAGACAATAATAATATTGGCAGAAATTTAAATTTGCGAGGAGTGCATATGGAAAAAGGTTTTGATTCGGAAAAATATTTGGAAGAACAGTCAAAGTTTATTTTGCAGCGCGTAAACGACTATGACAAACTATATTTGGAATTCGGAGGGAAACTTCTCTTTGACATGCATGCAAAGCGTTGTCTTCCTGGTTTTGAAGCGGATGCAAAAATCAAGCTTCTGCGAAAGCTTAGAGACAAGGCTGAAGTCATAATTTGCGTATATGCCGGGGATATCGAGAGAAACAAGATACGCGGCGATTTTGGAATAACCTATGACATGGATGTGCTAAGGATGATTGACGAGCTCAGGTCTAAGGAATTGGATGTAAACAGTATAGTTATTACTCGCTACAATGATCAGCCGGCAGCGAAACTTTTCATGAACAAACTGAAGAGAAGAGACATAAAGGTTTATACGCATAGGGCCACTAAAGGATACCCGACAGATGTTGACACAATCGTAAGCGATGAAGGATACGGCAAGAATCCTTACATAGAAACGACAAAGCAGATTGTAGTAGTTACCGCACCGGGTCCCGGGAGCGGAAAACTTGCCACATGTTTAGGGCAGCTTTATCATGAGAATAAGAGAGGCCGTGCAGTTGGTTACTCCAAGTTTGAGACATTCCCTGTATGGAACATGCCTCTAAAACACCCACTCAATATAGCGTACGAGGCTGCGACAGTAGATCTCAAGGATGTAAACATGATAGATTCATTTCATTTCGATGCTTATGGAGAGATTTCAGTAAATTACAACCGGGACATTGAGACATTTCCGGTGCTTAAAAGAATAATAGAGAAAATAACAGGTAAGGAGTCAATCTATAAATCGCCAACTGATATGGGAGTCAACAGAGTCGGTTTTGGAATAGTCGACGACCATTTGGTACAAGAAGCTTCGTGCCAGGAAATAATAAGAAGGTATTACAATACAGGATGCGAATACAAGAAAGGCCTTGTCGACCTTGAGACTTTTCAAAGGGCAAAATTGATAATGGAGGAGCTTGACCTTGATCCTTCCGACAGAAAGGTCGTAAATCCTGCAAAGGAAAAAGCCGATAGTCTTAAAGCTTCCGGACGTTGCAAGGACACCTGCTCGGTTTTCGCAATAGAGATGCACGACGGAACCATTGTAACCGGAAGAATGACTGAAATAATGGATGCTCCTTCGGCCGCTATTCTAAATGCGGTAAAATACCTGGCTAAAATAGACGACAAGCTGCATCTCATAGCTCCAATGATTCTTGAGCCGATTCGAAAGCTTAAGAAAGAATCGCTTGGTTCCATGAATCTTATACTTGATGCTGAAGAAATACTAATAGCTCTAAGCATAAGCGCTGTTACAAATCCAATTGCCAAAGTGGCTGTGGATAAACTAAAATTACTCAAGGGTTGTCAGGCTCATTGTACAACCATTCTCACATCTGCAAACGAAAACATAATCAGAAGATTGCAGATAGAAGTAACAAGCGAGCCGGTTTATTTTTCATCCAGTCTCTATGAAGGTAAATAAAAACATATGTAGAAGAAAAGACTGCCGGCTCTATAAAAAAGAGCCGGCAGTCTTGCTTTATAAATCTAATCAAAACAATTTTAAAGAACAAGGTTATTTTTCAAATGAACCATGAAATCCTGCACATTTGTAACAATCGATGTGACCTCTAGAGAACCTCTGTCGCCGAGTTTGTTGACGGCGAATTCGGATATGTCTACGCTGTATATGAAAACCGGCCTAACCTTTCCATTCTCAAAAGTATATGATGGAGTCATATTCCCAGAAGCTATAGTGTGCAGGGTTGTTGCAAGGCAAATGACAGTAGTAGCCTTTTGGGTTTGAACCCGCATGGCATCTTGAGCATCATAAGCGTTTCCGTAAACGGACGGCAGCGGTCCGTCGTCTCTTATTGAACCTGCAAGAACCAGGGGAACATTGTTTTCAATACAGGTTTTTATGACTCCGTCCCTTACATTACCCTCTTTTATAAAATTTTCTATAGAACCAGATCGCCTTACTTCGTTTATAAGGTCGAGATGGTTGTAGTGGCCGTTTGCAACAGATTCTTGGGTATATATATTCTGGCCCAGTGCGGTTTCAAGAAATCCGCCTTCAAGATCGTGCGTTGCCAATGCGTTTCCCGCCAGCAAAGCGTGGACAAAGCCCTTCTCTATAAGAGAAGATAAAGCCTTTCTGGAATCAAAGTCGAATACGACCGCAGGACCAAGCACCCATACAATATGCCCATTGTCCCTGTCGTGTCTCAGTCTTTCGTAAAGCCGGTCATAATCTTTTGAAAAAGCGGTTTCCCTCGATCGGCCACCCCGGAAAGTGAAGTTGTCTGTATTCATGCTTTTCGCTTTGAAGCCATTTTTGTGGAGATAAATCCCTTCGCTTGCGTCTTCAGTCCGACCTACTACAATTTCATCGCCGAGCTTAAGATTTCTGAATTCGACAATTTTTATATTCTTACTTTTGTCAATCAAGGGAACGCAGTCCATACGGCTTCCTGAGGGCAATATCCATTCTCCGTCTACCTTGAAATATTCAGGATAAATAGAAGTGGAATGAAAATTCTCAGGGGCAACTCCGTCTTTTTCAACTTTCAGAGTTGTGCAGTTTGGAGCATTCTTTAAAAAAGCCTGATTGAAATCGGGATGCGTGTATTTTGGAAATGTGCAAGGCATAAGCATAATCCTCCTTATTTTAATGATTGTATATATAAAAAACATCACAATCTTATTCTAATACGCATGATTTTTTAAATCAAGCATTGAAATTTACTAGGACCTAAACGGTCCAGAAATTAACAAATCTTTTGTTATAAGCTATGGCAGAGTGTTATACTTTTAATGATATTAGTTTAGAATTATAACATTGAGAGAGGAAGACAATATGAAAAAAAGAGAAACATTGGAACTTACAATAGAAAAAATGCTTTTCCCCAACATAGGGATAGCTTTCCACGAGGAAATTGAAGTGCGTGTGAAAAATGCTCTGCCAGGGCAGAAGATACTAGCAAAGGTCGGAAAAATCAAAGAAAGCCATGCGGAAGCGAGGCTTCTTGAGGTAGTTGCGCATAGGGATGACGAGATTGCCGCCGAGTGCATGCACGACGATTTTTGCGGTGGCTGCGCAAGGCAGAATATTCCATACCGGAGCCAGCTTGAAGAAAAGGAGATGGCGGTAATGAACCTGTTCGAAGATAACGGGCTTAAAGACATCCCCTACAGCGGCATGACTGAAAGCCCCAAAATATACAGATACAGAAACAAAATGGAATATACATTCGGAGACATGGAAAAGGGCGGGGAGACAACCCTTGGAATGCACAGGAAAGGCAGATACATGGATGTCTTGACCATAAGCCATTGCCTCTTGACTCATTCGGACTTCAGCAAAATAATGAATGAGACTTTGTCCTTCTGCAAGGCCCGGGGGCTTTCCCACTACAACAACAAGACACATACTGGACTTCTCAGAAACCTTATCGTGAGAAAGGGTGAAAAAACCGGAGAAATAATGGTTAATATAGTAACAAGTACCCAGGAACATTTCCCCGAGAACGAGTACAGCAAGGCGGTTATGGCATTGGAACTCGAAGGGGATGTAAAGGGTGTTTTGAGGACGGTAAATGATGATGTAGGAAACGCCGTAAGATGTGGCGAATTGAGAATCATCTCTGGAAGGGACTGGATAATTGAAGAAGTGGGAGGGCTGAAATTCAAGATTTCGCCGTTCTCCTTCTTCCAAACCAATACATCGGGCGCAGAACTGTTATATGAAAAAGGTTTCTCCATGCTCGGCGATTTGTCTGACAAAGTTGTTTACGACCTCTACTCGGGAACCGGAACAATAGGGCAGATTCTTGCCCCTGAGGCAAAGTCTGTTTATGGGGTCGAAATAGTGGAAGAGGCGGTCGTAAAGGCAAACGAGAATGCCGCTCTCAACAATCTTTCAAACTGCCATTTCTACGCAGGGGACGTGCGCGACGGACTGAAAATCATTCCCAAAAGGCCCGACATAATAGTCCTTGACCCTCCAAGGGAGGGCATCATGGAGAAAGCCCTTATGGACATAATCGCCTATGACGTTGAAGAGATACTCTACATTTCATGCAATCCCAAAACGCTCGTAAGGGATCTTATCATTCTAAGTGACAATGGTTATGAAATGACAGAAATTGCATTGGTGGACATGTTCCCGCATACCCCACATGTGGAGACGGTG
>Ga0209943_1000110_pt1 | contig 54941 bp, 46 predicted proteins | sample SalPonR1_B_D2_MG_FD_185698 | JGI IMG/M metagenome (GOLD analysis project Ga0209943, IMG submission 185698) | Salt pond soil microbial communities from South San Francisco under conditions of wetland restoration - Salt Pond MetaG R1_B_D2_MG... ... | reverse complement strand
AAAAGCCCGCGAGAATGTCCGACGGGCCATCACCGCACTCGATCAGGGCATGACCGGTGATTTTCTCTCAATTGACCTCCGCGCTGCACTTAAAGACCTCGGAACCATCACGGGAGATATTACGAATGAGGATATCCTTGATTCTATCTTTTCGCGGTTCTGCATCGGGAAATAACCGTACAGCGGGTCGCTGACCCGCTTCCCCTTCATCATCCATATGAGGATTCGTTTGGAACCTAAATACCTCACACCTGAAGCATGAAAAGTGGTTCTTTTAGCAGAACATTGATTTAATTAAGTTATCCTACCAAATTAAAACTGAATCGATCCTCCAATAACTATGAAAATACGGTACATTATTTCAATTGCTTTTCTACTCAGCGGTATGTTAGTCCATACAGCGCTGGCACAGCTCCAAAGCCCGGCTGAATATCTCGGGTATGAACTTGGCGACCGGTACACGCCGCATCACAAAGTGATGGACTACGCCCGGCATGTAGCCGATCACTCGGACCGGGCGATTCTTGAATCATATGGTGAAACATATGAAAACAGGGAGCTGGTTCATCTGGTTGTTACATCACCCGGAAACCAACAGAACCTTGAAGAGATTCGTACCAACAATTTAAAGTTAACCGGTTTAATCGATGGTGAAGCAACCAACCTGCGAAAAGCGATTGTCTGGCTCAGCTACAATATCCATGGAAATGAAACATCAAGCAGTGAAGCGGCAATGAATACGCTTTATCAGCTCACCGATCCCGGTAACAGTGAAGCGGCAGAATGGCTCGATAACACCGTGGTGGTTATCGACCCGATGATTAATCCGGACGGCCGGGAGCGTTATGTGAATTGGTTTAGGGGAATCACGGGCAGTGAGTACGATCCCAAGGTAGAATCCCGTGAGCACGATGAACCATGGCCGGGCGGACGTTCGAATCACTACTATTTTGATTTGAATCGAGACTGGGCCTGGCAAACACAGCAGGAATCTCAGGCACGGGCTGTGATATATAAACAGTGGATGCCACATGTTCATGTCGATTTTCACGAGCAGGGATACAACTCCCCCTACTATTTTGCACCGGCAGCAGAACCTTTTCACGAGGCAATTACTGACTGGCAGCGAGAATTTCAGACAACCATTGGTGAAAATCACACCACTTATTTTGATGAAGAAGGCTGGTTGTATTTTACGAAACAACGGTTTGATCTTTTTTACCCTAGTTACGGCGATACCTGGCCCACGTTTAATGGCGCTATTGGAATGACGTATGAGCAAGCCGGTCACAGTCAGGGCGGTGCAGCCGTTATTACCGCTGATGGTGATACACTAACCCTTAAAGACCGCCTGACACACCACACGGTTACAGGAATTTCCACGGTTGAAGTAACTTCGCAAAATGCGGATCGCGTGATCAGTGAGTTTGAGAATCACTTTGATAATGCTGTCGAGAATCCTGCAGGGCGATACAAGTCGTACGTGGTGGCAGCAAACAATGACCCCGATAAGATCTACAATCTATTGTCATTTCTTGATAATCAGCAGATCCAGTATGGACGCGTAGGGTCCTCGGGCCGGTCGGAAGGCTACAATTATATGACGGGCCAAACAGAGCGTTTTAACTACGAAGATGATGATATTGTTATCAGCGCCTATCAGCCGAATTCACAGCTTGCAAGAGTCTTTTTTGAACCCGATCCGGCTCTGTCAGATTCTCTGACTTACGATATTACGGCATGGGAGGCACACTACCGTTTTGGTCTTTCAGGATACGCAACCGAGCGGAGAATCGATCCTGAAGTGGAGATTTCTGCGGATGATTTTTGGCGCTCAAACTATACGGGGGTGGAACGGCCTTACGCCTATATTGCTGAGTGGGGATCTATGCATGATGCCCGATTCCTGGCTGAAATCACTCAAATGGGTGTAAGTACTCGATTTAGCACGGTTCCTTTTCAAATGGATGGAAAGGAATACAAGCGGGGTACTCTGGTGATTACCCGTGCGGGTAACAAGTCTATAGGGAGCCGTTTCGACGAGATCGTAAGAAACGCGGCTGATACATATGGCCGGTCATTGCATGGAACTGCCAGCGGTTATGTTCAGGATGGAGCAGATTTTGGTTCGTCTGATGTAGCATTTATTGAGAAACCTGAAATAGCTGTCTTTATGGGGGAAGGAACGAGCTCGCTCGCTGCAGGTGAGGTGTGGCACTTTTTTGATCAGCAACTGAACTATCCTGCGACGCTTTTTCATACGGAGCAGTTTAGCAGTGCAGATCTCAGCGATTATAACACAATCGTTATGCCAAGTGGTAGTTATTCCGGAATGCTTAATGAGAGTGGCCGTTCAAAACTTAGTGACTGGGTCCGTTCAGGAGGCAGATTGATTGCTATTGACAGTGCCGTCTCGCTTCTTTCAGGTATAGATGGTTTCCTGATTTCCAGTAAGACAGAGCCTGATACTGAAGATGAAGCTGCAGACACAGATCTCCGGACATATGATCAGAGAAGCCGGGAATATGCAATGAATTCAACACCAGGATCCATTTTCAAAACCACACTTGATCAATCACATCCGCTGGCCTTTGGCTACGATGCCAATTATTACTCGCTCAAAACAGATGCATCTGCATTTGATTATCTCAGCAGCGGCTGGAATGTGGGTACAATTCTGGAAAATGCCCACATGAGTGGATTTGTTGGCCATAAAGCAGAGAAGAATCTGGAAGGAAGCCTTTCATTTGGCGTACAGTCGGTTGGGTCAGGCGACGTAGTGTATATGGTGGATAATCCGCTGTTCAGAGGTTTCTGGGAGAACGGTAAGCTTCTGATGGTAAATGCGCTCTTTTTTGTAGGGCAGTAGACTGTAAAACACCTTGATTAAACATCATGATTAAATCGGGGTGATTCACAAATCTTAAGTATTAAACCAAGCCGATGATTGTCAAAAACGATCATCGGCTTTTTTGTTTGTACAACATCGATCAGACAGTGTGCTATACTTCGGCCTAACCTAAGAAATATAATTTGAGCAAATTTAGGTCCAGCTAAGTTAGTGAGTAACTATTTTCTTTTTCCACTTCCTAACCTGAGTTCGATTCTGAAATATCAAATAAATACATTGTGTTGTCCAAAAAGGGCGTTTGTTAAGATATTTCATTCTCAATACCGTCATGCCGGACCCCGATCCGGCATCTCCTGCCTTTATAACGATGGGAGATCCCGCATCGAGCGCGGGATGACGCCCTTTTAAACGCCTCAATTAACATATTATGAATCGAACTCAGGTTCCTAGGAAATTTTATATAGTTGAAGAAAAATACCTGCTTATTCAGGGAGAAAAGCCTCTTTTTTGATTTTAAAATTGAACTGAGCTCACAAAAGAATGTCAGCTCCTTCTCCGATTGAAATTTTTGATTTATAAGTTTGAAGCTTTTTGATGATATCCGGGTTGGTAAGGTCAATTGTTTTTCTCTCTTCTGCAGATAGGTATGCGGCCTGCACAAGCTGCGAGATTTCCAGACCGTAATCCCATGTCAGTTTGCCATCTCTGTCATCCTGAAAGGCCTCAACAGCATCCCGCAGTTCAGGAGCGTATCCGTAGAGATCGGCTTCGTTCGGCTGAATAGCAAGCAAACCTTTGGAAGACGTTGATTTCTCAAGCGCTGCCTCGGAGTCGGCAACGGACGCGGCGGCTTCATCGCCAATAAATATCTCAGACGGAGAGATCAGTGTATTGACTTCCATGGCGTATCCAGGTCCTAAGCCGTCCATCGATAGACGCAAACCCTGCTTATCGAACATCCAGGAGTCCGTGAACTGCCCCTTCAGTTTCTGCCCAGTTTCGGGATCTTTAAACGTGACGATTCCGGTTGCAAAATCCTCAGCGGGTGTTTTGGAATAATCGACGCCATAGGTATCGAGCAGCTGCCTGCGATATTTGGGCTGCCCCCATTTTAGCAGGCTCATATCGCACTGCATCGAAACGGGGGAAAGGTAGGATGGAGGCTTTCCGGGTGGTGTGAGCATGTGCCGGCAAACAGCCACACTATGGCAGCCCATGTCTGACATTGCTCCGCCTCCCTGTCGAATAGGGTCCCAGAACCAGGAGCTGTGAGGTCCTGCATGCTCTTCTGTGCTTCTGGCGATCATCAGGCCGCCCATTGATTCCATCTGAGGCCGAAGCTGCTCAAGCGACTTGTTGATGGCATTCATGAAGAGCATATTTTCAAAATATGCCGTCTTCAACCCGCTCTCTTTAGCCAGGTTAACCATTTGGCGCGACTCCTCAACATTCCTGCCAAGCGGCTTTTCACAAATTACGCCTGTAAGAGTAGAGCCGGATGCTATAGCCTCTGCAATCTTTTCCATTGTAGAGACGCGTGCAAAATTGGGCGTGAGAATAGCGACGGCATCAGAGGCATCTATAATCTCTTTAATAGAGTCTGATATAATTGGATCTCCCATATGATTGTTTCTGGCATATGAAGCCAGTTGTTTTGCATCCGAGCGTTCATAAATAGCAGATAGTTCGCAATGTCTGACCTGTATCATTGCTTTGGCAATAAATCGTGCAATAAATCCGGAGCCAATAAAACCGATTTTTAATGGGTTCATATCTAAAAATTTCCTGCGGCAAGGTTTACATAAACTGTTTTGAAGCAGCCACAGCTATTCGGTCGACCCGATTATTAAGTTCATTTGTAGAATGACCTTTTACTTTAATCCAGTCAACTTTGTGGGGTGCCATCACTCTGAGCATTTCTTTCCAAAGATCCTGGTTTTCGACCGGTTTTTTGTTCGATTTTCTCCAACCACGTTTTTGCCAGTTGGTAATCCAGTGTTGGTTAAATGCATTGATGATGAGCGCGCTGTCACTGTGAATTTTCACATGGCATTTCTCTTTAAGTGCTCTAAGGCCTTCAATGATAGCCTTCATCTCCATGCGATTGTTTGTGGTATTAGCTTCGCCGCCATAGAGTTCTTTTTCAGTGCCGTTCCAGATAAGCAACGCTCCCCAACCGCCAGGTCCGGGATTTCCGCTACAGGCTCCATCTGTGTACAAAATAACTTCTTTCATTAATCTGTTTTGTAATATTGTGTGATCGGATCCAGCTGTAGCCGCGTTTCAGAGGCTTTTGAGGCTACAAGCTCCTCCCAGTTCTCGTTGTCTTCGCCGGCATAAATAATCGCTCTTGATGAATTCACCAGCGGAAGGCCGGTGTGTCCCATCAGCATTTTACTGAGTTGGCCGGGATCGCCTCCCTGAGCTCCGATTCCCGGAATTAATAACGGTGAATCTTGAAAAGCATCCAGCACCTGCCGAGCTGTGGCTGTTTTTGTAGCTCCAATAACCATCCCGATTGAAGTTGCTGAAAGTGCCTGTTTTTTCTTTAGATGCTCTGAAATATACCCCCCGAGTGTAAGCCGCCCTTCTACAGGAAGCTCTAAAAAATCAGAAGCTCCTCTGTTCGAGGTCAACGTTAAGACATACACTGCTTTTGAATTGTCATCCAGGTAGGGATCCAGCGTTTCAAGGCCCATGAGCGGATTTAGCGTGATGGCATCTACCTGCATCATATCAAAAAAGGCAGCTTTGTATTTTTCTGCGGTGGTGCCAATGTCACCTCGTTTAGCATCAGCGATGATAATTTTCCCATGAGGGATCACATCGAGAAGGGATTCCAGGACCTTCCAGCCTCCGCTGCCAAGCGCTTCAAAAAAAGCAAGGTTGGGTTTATAGGCCGCGGCTTCAGATTTTGTAGATTCAATGACGCGCCTGCAGAATTCAAACACTAGGTCATGGGGATCGCTGATACGTTGCCGAAGAGGTAGCGGAATTCTTTTGGGATCGGGGTCGAGCCCTACACTAAGCACGGAATTTGACGACTGAATGGATCGTGAGAGTTTTTCTGTAAATGTCATCTTGCCTGATGGGTTACGTTTGTGCCAAAGATAGAAAAACATGGCCACTAATCGGAAAGTAATGTAGCGTAGTTATTCGGTTTCAGATGGTTATTATTTGAGAGGTGATATTATAGTCAGCTCATACTATCTTCCTGCGGTGTATTGAAAGGATTTTTTAAGATAGCAGTTCAGAGTCCGAGAATAAAAATACAGACTGAACATAACAGTACAACAGACAGGTATTATGAATGGGTTGGTTTGAAGAATGGTTCGATAGTCCACTGTATGAAATATTGTATGCGAATAGAAATGAGGAAGAGGCAAAAAGACTGGCAGATCTCATTGAGCATAATATACCGGTGGAAAAGTATCCGGAAGTTGTTGACGTAGGATGTGGAAGAGGGCGCCATTCCATCACGCTGGCTGAACGGGGATACAACGTTACCGGATTTGATCTTTCGCCTAAGGCTATCAAAAAGGCGCGCCGGATTGCTGAGGAACGCGGGCTTGAAAATGTGGAGTTTTTGATTCAGGATATGCGAAAACCACTTAGCTCCCGGTTTGACGCAGCTTTAAACCTTTTTACGACTTTCGGCTATTTTTTGGACGATGATGAAAATGCGCGCGTGCTGAAAAGCGTGAACCGCATGCTGAAGCCGGAGGGTCTGTTTTTGATCGATTATTTGAACGCAGTGAAGGTAAGAAAAGAACTAATTCCAAAAGCGAAGGGGAGTCTTGAGGGAATTGATTATACAGTAGAAAAACATATCGAAAACGGCTGTGTGCACAAAAACATCCGGTTTACGGGAAAAGAAATCGGCCAGCCCAAAGAGTATAATGAACGGGTAAAGCTTTATGGTAAACAATGGTTCGAAGAGAATTTGGGACGTGCGGGATTTACAGTAGAGAATATGTGGGGTGATTACGAGGGAGATATATTTGATGAGTCATCATCGCCCAGACTGATTATTGTTGCTAAAAAAAGAGTGTAACGGACTCAAAATTCGCAAAATAAAGAGTGCTGCGATAGCTGCAATGCTACAGCACAGTTTCCTCAAAAACCTCTTCAGCTCCGTGGGGAGGGTTATCCAGCGTCCATGTTTCAAAATAGAATTTTCTTTCAGACCTTACTCGCTTACCGTTAATACTGAAAAACCTGAACTGATCACCGACAAGAGACTTTAGCGGGTAAAACAGATCAGGGTATATGTTGTTTTTTGAAAACAGGTGGAGGTCAAATCCATCGTGTGCCTGCTCTTTGTAGAGAAGCAGGTCATCTGTTTTTAGAAGCGCTGCAATGGATTCCTTTTTATGTCCTGCATTGCTGTTTGAATCAATGGTAAGTTCGGGAAGATCCCATGTAACAGAATCGAATTTTGAAAGCACGATAGGCTCCCCGATATCGCTCTCGTTTATGGCTTGCTTAAGATCTTTATAGCCTTTCCCGGTAAATAAGCGATAATCGGTCAGGGTATTTTGAAGGTGGGTGATAATATCGTCGTAGGCTGCAAGAGTATTAAGCCCGAACTGTTTCTCATCAAGCCTTGTACCTGTGAAATAAAATTTGGAGTAGGTAAGGTCTGGTTTGAGAAAATCCTCAAGTGAAGACGATACATCCTGAGTGTTTCGGTCGGTGTGTCGCTCTTTCAGCTGATCGAGCCTGAGGTCGTGTTCAAAGATGAGTTTGAATATATCCATGAGAAATGGGGCTGTATTATCGAACTATGAAACTCTGTAGTTTGAAACAGGCTGTTAGTTATGATCATTCATAGCCTGTTCAATACCGGCGCGCAGAAATGTAAATACTGCATCGCAGGAATCGTCGAGCGCATGATCAACTTCAGGCCGCTGATCTTTTGAAAATGGGCTGAGTACGTAATCTGCCTGGCGCCCGCGGCTGAAGTCGTCGCCAACACCAATCCGGAGCCGTGGGAATTTACGGGTTTGCATTCGGTCTATGATATCCTGGATGCCGTTATGTCCTCCGGCACTGCCTGAAGGGCGTAAACGAATTTTACCAGGGGGAAGGTTGATGTCATCGTAACAAACGAGACAATCAGACAGAGAATTTCCTGTTATGGCAAGCGCACTGCTAACAGCTCGTCCGCTCCGGTTCATAAGAGTTGTTGGCTTAATAATGTGAACCGGGGATCCTTTAAAAGATCCTTCAGCAATCAAAAAAGGCCCGCCTGCCGTGGAAAAATCCACTGACAATTCGCGAGCCAATTTATCTGCAAGTTCAAACCCAACGTTATGACGGGTTCCGCTATACTCTTCCCCGATGTTACCTAAACCAACGATTAACGCCATGGGAAGCGGGCCAATACCCGGGTTTTATTTTTCTGCCTCGTCGCCTTCTTCGGCACCCTCTTCAGGTTCTTCACCCTCTTCGAGCTCTTCACCTTCTTCAAGTTCAACATCTTCTGCTGCAACTTCTTCTTCCTCAGTTGGGATAGAAGATGTAAACAATGCTTCGGATTTTGGAGGAGCAATCGTAACGATGGTTCTGGAGTCGTCATCAAGAGCAACTGCATCTTCCATGTCGAGATCACCTACGTGAACTGAATCGCCGATTTCAAGGTCGGTAATATCTACTTCAAACTGAGACGGAATACTATCCGGCAAAACCTTGATTGAAACTATGCGCATTGGCTGAAAAACACGGCCACCGCCATCACGAACACCAACAGCTGTTCCGGAAACACGGATAGGTACCTTCAGCGTCACAGGAATATCAGATTCAAGGACATAAAAATCAGCGTGAAGTGCACGGTCGGTAACTGGATGAAAGTCAACATCCTTGAGGAGCGTCCGGTAGTCTTTCCCGTCAACAGTGAGTGTCTGCAGTTTGGTTTCGCTGCGACTTAGTATTTTCTCAAGATCACTTTCACTTATTGAGAAATGGACATTCTCTTTTTGCTTCGGTCCGTACAATACGGCGGGAATACGAAGTTCTTCACGCAGCCTGTCGGACTCTTTTCTGCCTGATTCTCTTTTGGTTCCCTCTAAGGGGTATATTTCTGGTTGCGTCATGGTGTGTTCAGTTATGAATTAATCATCGAAAAGTGCGCTAATCGTATCATTTGTATGGATACGTTCTATTGCTTCTGCAAAAATATTAGCTACACTTAGTACTTTAATTTTCTCTGATGGCTTTCGCAGCGGCACGGTGTCCGTTACGAGAAGTTCATCAATGGGTGAATCTTCTATTCTCTGGTATGCAGGCCCTGATAAAATCGGATGGGTTGATGCTGCCCGAATGCTAAGAGCACCGCGTTCTTTCAAAGCAACAGCGGCATTCGTCAACGTTCCAGCGGTGTCAATCAAATCATCAATGATCAACACGTTTTTAGCTTCAACCTCGCCGATGATATTCATCACCTCGGCGACATTCTGTTTTGGTCTGCGTTTATCAATAAAAGCGAGGCTCGCTCCAAGTCGTTTCGAATAGGAACGGGCCATTTTTATACTGCCTACATCCGGTGCAACAACCACAAGGTTGTCGATCGGGTCTTCTTTTTTATAGTGATCAATAAAAGCCCGGCTTGCATAAAGATGATCAAGCGGGATATCAAAAAAGCCTTGTATCTGCGATGCGTGCAGATCCATGGTTAAAATTCTGTCGGCCCCGGCTTCAACCAGCAGGTTTGCCATTAATTTGGCAGCGATAGAAACCCGGGGTTGATCTTTTCTGTCCTGGCGCGCATATCCAAAATAAGGGATAACAGCCGTAACACGTTTCACGGATGCACGCTTGGCCGCATCCAGCAAAAGCAATAATTCAATAATATTGTCACCGGGCGGGGGTGTGGATTGAATGACAAATACATCCTCTCCCCGGATACTTTGCTCATACTTGGCATAAAGTTCACCATCCGAAAATGATTTGATGGTAACGGCACCCAGCTTCGCACCATAGCTTTCGGCAATGGCACGGGATAATGCAATATTGCTTCTCCCGGCAAATATAGCTAGAGGCGTATCCAATGAACTTAGAATTCAAGTGTGATTAAAAGAAAAAGGATGACCATTCAGGCATCCTTCTTATGTGTTGCCCGGGGAGGATTCGAACCCCCACTGACTGGACCAAAACCAGCTGTCCTGCCATTAGACGACCGGGCATTCTGTAAAAGTTAACAGACACCAAAGATAGAAAGGTAAAATTTTTCAGTCAAGGATTAATTGCTTTTTTAAACACTTCGCATCTGTGGCAGTTTAGTGGGCGGCAGTAACGTTTTAGCTGATGTGCAAGACCGGGCTTTAGTGTTCTGCCCTTAATGTTGAATCCTGAAGTTTCAAATGGCCGGATGACTGAACCGGGTACACCTCCGGATGCATTGAGCCAGCACGAATAAGCATGTGCCTTAACTTTTTTCGCATGTAAGAATTCTCCCAGAAGGTAAACCGAGGGATACAAAATAGTGAATTCCAATATGTTGCTCATTTGCTTACCGGGTTGCAGGCGTTTTGGTATTTGGCCTAAAACAACTTGCCATAGATCATCGCTCGCCGTGAGAAAGGTTTTGAAAGGTATGGAGTGAATAGAGTGGTAAAGAGCAGCAGCCTGCGGAACTCTTTTTGAAGGAAGGCTTGCAGGACGCATACCGGATGCTACCCAGGGTGTTGTGTTTTTTGAAATGTCTTGAAAAGCAATTTCATTGGCTTTGGTAATAAACCTGCTAATGGATGAATCCAGATTGAGTGCCTGAAGCCTCTTATGGTACTGTTCCATTTGTACCCGGTTACGGGGAATACCAATCGTACTGAATAAACCCTGAGTTAAAAGACCCAGCCAGGCTTTTGTAAGTGGCTGGTGACCATCGTAGTAGTTCAATAAAAAATTAGTCTTAAATTCAAAATAGTCCCGGTGCGCTTTCTCTATTTGGTGTTCAAATGCTTTTTGGTTTATAAAGCTGATCTGGCCGCTACAAGGAAGACCGGCATTTCGCTGGCGTTCGAATAACCGGGCAAGTGACTTCTGAAGATAGGGTTCGAGTATCAGAAGCGGCGGCGTCGTTCCATCCGGACGATATGCCGGTTGATTATTTTGAATCTCACCGTCAAAAACGACATGAAGGATGACGCTGTTAAAATCGTCTGACTCCTTATGATTGTGCTGAGCCCAGTGACTATTTTTTATATGAATTTCAACGTCACCGAAAAATTTCAGAGAATTTATTCGCAGTTCGGCATCTTTAAAATCCGGACCTGCACCGTTATTAATTGTACCGGGCTTGATTATTTCTACTGAGTCACCGGCTGACGTTCGCAGAGAGGTTGTGTCAAATTCCAGTTCTTTCCATATCCATTGGAGAAGAGTTTCGCGGTATGGGTACCCGCTGTTACTCATTCATTGCAAGATCGAGGCCTAAATCGTCCATTGGGGTTGTGGCATCGAACTCAGGAATTGTGGGAGTAATTTTATATCTGGTAATGTTTTCTGAAGACTCCTTAAAGGATGCAAGATGTTCTTTTAAAGGGCCGGATAATCGGGAAGCTGTATAACCTGCAATAAGACCGGACGCAAATAAGCCGCAGGCTGTCGCTGTTTTATTCAATTTTGTTTTCATTGGAGTTGTTTGTGATGTGGATTTAAAACTCATGATTGATGCTCTTTTGATAAATCTTTTTGGCGGAAGTTCTACAACGTTTAACTGTATAACTTGTTCTATATATCTTAATTATTTAAAAATTATGCAATATGTTTCCTGTCATTTATTTGGTTTAGTCAGGCAGCTTAAGTTTTACCGTTTATTTTTATAGCCGCACATAACAGTAATTCTTGTTTTGAGTAACATTTTCAAACCTTTAATCGGTTAAATTCAGGTTTCTTATAAAATTTAAAAAAGGATAACTTGATACATTTCTCATAAAACAATCTATACCTATGGTTTTACTGGATCATCAGCAGCTGACACGCATCATTAAGCGTATGGCGTTTCAAGTGGTTGAAAAAGCGAAGGGACATCCGGTTGATCTTATCGGCTTAAATGAACGAGGGTTTGCCGTTGCCGAAATGATTAAAAAAGTTATAACCGACGAAGCAGGGGGTGAGGCCCTGCTCCATCAAATGGTGGTAGATCAGAATGAAAACCCGATGGTTCCCGATGTTGAAAATGACGAACTGATTATTGTTGATGACGTAATTTATTCAGGAAGCACTATGTTCAGGGCCCTCACGCATATCCCGGAACTATATAATTATGAGTTTGTTACAGTTGCATCAGTTATTGACAGGGGGCATCGTAAATTGCCCGTAGCCGCAGACATTGTTGGCCTGAAAATACCTACAAAAGTGAATGAACACGTAGATTTTCAATTAAAAAATAATAAACCGCATCAGGTACTGCTAACCAAAAAATAGTAAACACAGTCATGAAAAAATTTGCAGCATTACTACTACTTTTACTTATAACATACACCGGCGCAAGGGCCCAGGAAACAATCGTTGTGCCAGATACTTTAGCAGGCTGGGATTACGGTTGGGTAGCCGGCCTTAATGGCTCCCAGGCCTCTTATTCCAACTGGGCTCAGGGCGGGGTTAATACAATTGCGATAACGGGTAACTCTACATTCAGGACCTACTTCCGTGATGGAAAATTTTCTTATGGCTTCCTTTTAAATACAAGATTCGGTAAAACCAGAATTGATGGCGAAGGCACGCGGAAAACAGACGACCGGCTTTCAATACGAAATAGGTTTTTATATGATCTTGGAAATGAGGATAGCCACTTTTCTATTTATGGTAACCTCAATTTCAGAACCCAGTTTGACCGCGGCTTTGAGTACGGGGAAGACGCCGCAGATCCTGATATTGTAATATCAAACTTCTTTTCTCCTGCATACGTCACAGAAAGTGTAGGTCTGCTTTATCGTCCGACCGAAGATCTTTCATTCGAGGCAGGTCTTGGGCTTCAGCAAACTATTGTCACTGATGACACTGTTTTGACGGGTGCAAGCGCGGATGAGAACAACAGGTATGGTCTGCAGGAGGGTGATAATTTCAGAAATGAGGGCGGTATTAACCTTGGAGCAAGCTACCAGAGAAACATTTCATCAAACATTATCCTTAGCTCGACGGCTGAAACATTCACGAACCTTAATAAGTCAGTAAGTAGTACAGACGTTTTCTTCTCAAACGAATTTATTGGTAATCTTAATAACTTTATCAATACGTCACTTAGGTTCGATATAGCGTACGATGATGATTTCTCAACTGAACTTCAGGTACGGCAGTCAATCACAGTTGGTATTTCATTCATTCTGATTTAAAGGTCTGTAAATTTGAACAGGTACGAAGCATATCTTCCTATTCTGCAAACGTCTCTCAGGGCGCTGGATGACTGGCGCTCTGAATTTGGAGAAGAACAGCTTGTAGGATTTACAGATACGCCTGATATAATTGAGATTGTCAGGGAGCTGCAAAAAAAGTTGGAAGGCAACTACCCGTTTCATCATCCTCAGTATGCGGGGCAAATGCTCAAACCGCCTCATCCGCTCGCGTGGATAGCCTATGCCATGACGATGACGGTAAATCCGAATAACCATGCACTCGACGGTGGGCCCCCTACATCCGAGATGGAGAAAGAAGCTGTTGCAAAGCTGGCTCAGATGGTAGGTTATCAAAATCCGTATCTCGGGCACTTGTCGTCTGGCGGAACGATAGCCAATCTCGAAGCACTTTTTGTGGCCAGGGAAATACATCCGGATAAGGCCATAGCTGCATCATCGAAAGCACACTATACGCACAACAGAATGTGCCGCGTATTGAATACTGAGTTCATAGAGATACCGGACACCAGTGAGGGAGAGACCGATTGGGATTACCTGATGGATCATCTAGATGATATCGGCACCTTGGTGGTTACAATGGGAACCACCGGGCTTGGCGAAGTTGAGCCACTGGCCGATCTGCTGCCCAGCCTGAAAAAACATGGTGTGAGGGTACACGTGGATGGCGCATATGGTGGATTCTTTAAGATTATTGAATCAGAGCTAAACTCTGAGATTCACTGGTCCAAACTCCACGAGGCAGACAGCATTGTCATTGATCCTCACAAACACGGGCTCCAACCCTACGGATGCGGAAGTATAATATTTAAGGATCCGGCTGTGGGTCAGTTTTTTAAACACGATTCGCCCTATACATATTTTACTTCCGACGATCTTCATTTGGGCGAGATTAGTCTGGAATGTTCGCGTGCAGGGGCGTCTGCCGCCGCATTCTGGGCAACCCTCAAGCTCTTTCCTTTGAATGAGCATGGGTTGGGAAAACATTTAAAATCAACAGTTAAAGCCGCAAAATTGATGTACGGGTCATTGTCAGGATCCGACAAATTTGAATGCTTCAACAAACCTGATTTAGATATTTTAGCTTACTTTCCTGTACCCGGTGAAAAATCTATGCGGGCAGTCTCTGAACTTTGCAGTGAACTTTTTGAGGCCGGTGCAGAGGCTGCGCCAGGCGAGGGACTTCACCTAAGTTTATTCAAGGTTAGTGCCGATCAGTTTCAGGCAAAATTTCCAGAATACAAGAAAGATGCTGAGACTGTTACACTGCTGCGCAGCGTGCTGATGAAGCCGGAACATGAGCTCTTTGTAACTAAGCTCATCAAAAGGTTGAATACACTTCTGGATAACCTCTAGAATTGTCTAGCCAGCACTGCTACTTTTTTAAATTGCTTTTTATCACCTGTGGAGCTGTTAAATGCTTCAATGTGAACAATGTAAATGCCTATTCTTCCTGTAACCCCATCATCGTGTCTGCCATCCCAGGTGAGCGATCCTTCAAATCCGGCATGAAGCGAATGAGCCAGTGATCTGACGTGGCGCCCGTAGCGGTCAAAAATGCGCACTCTTAACATGTAATTCGGGTCCTCGAACAGATAGTTGATAAATAATCGATCCTCATGACCATCAGCATCAGGGGAAAAGGGATTGGGTGTAACTTCCAGCGTGTTCATTTCCGTTAATGCTCCAGGTGTTTGGAAAAGTGAGTTCTTGAGTCCGGGTGTGCCACCGGCCGGCACCGTACTTGATCCCCAATTAGACTCGTTAGCTGTTTCACCTTCAGGATTAATACGTTCCAGTGCTATCCCTTTGGTATCGAGGAGATTGGGATTATGCCACTGTTCATTATAGTGCACCTTGTCAATAACCGAGCTGAGACTATCAGCGAGATAAATTTCACGTCCTGAAAGAGGAAGACTGAGCGTGCTTCGACCTATTTGAATGGCATGGGGAGTAATGGCTTTGGAAAGGCTGAAGAAACGCCCGATTCTGCTTGAATCAACGGCGACCGGCTCGTTTTCAGGGTAGATAAGAGCAAACCCAGTGCCCGGGATCCATTTAGACTGGCTTGATATTGGGGTCATAGAACGAATCTCACCATTTTCGTCAGGTATATCGTGCAGGAATATACCTTCCAGTGAAATTGCGAAAGAGCGCCGATTGAATAGCTCCACGTAGTCGGATTGGTTTGGAATCTGATCAAAATCGCTATCGAGCGGATCAAACATGATCTCATTGAAAACCAAGTCGCCCGGCATAATGGGCTGTGCCACGGGTAGCTGCATGTTTGTAGAGATGTTTCCCTGGTAATCCGTAGCTTGATCAACCGCCAGAAGAATTTCACTCCGGAGGCGGGATTCAAAATCTGATGCCTCGATTATTAACTCATTCCTTTTGATGCCGTATACCCTTTTTACCGACACATCTTGACCATTTAGGGTAATGTTCAGTGGATCATCAGAGTTGATGAATTCATTAAAGCGGACAAGAACACTGTTCTTTAAGGGTAACAGTTTTGCAAAGAGTAACTCAGGAGGGAATGTATCAGGTTGAAACCGGGTGTTTATTTCAAGGGGTGTTGATCTGGTGCCTGAATTAGCGGAGGTCCAGTTGCTGGGGTCGGGGGATATCGCATGGGGGTCTTTTCGTTCAAGCGAAATCCCTGCAGTATTGCCGCCCCATTCAGGTTCATATGTGAGGCTGTCGATTGTAAGTTTCTGTTTGTCTTTCAGGATGATAGCGTCACCTGTTGTTCGCAAAGGCACAAATCCCTGAAGTTCAATTGCATTGCCTGTCGCCTCAAAACCTGAAGGCCCGTCTGTCAATAAAAAATATCCGGTGGGTTTAAGGACAGTGCCATTGGGTATTTCAGCAGAGCCACGGTCGGTTATCAGCGACCAACCGCCCAAATTTAATGGAGTATCGGTTGTGTTATAAAGCTCCACGAACTGGATGTCTTCAGGAGGTGCGCGTCTATAGAGAAACTCATTGATAACCACGTCTCTGGCTGTGGCCTCACCGAACCTGTAGGTGGAGATGGATGAGCCAATCGGGAGCTGCCAGCCTTCTTCACTTTTAATTGGGCTCATTGCAATTGTTATCTCTCCGGATGGCAGCTCATCACTGAAGCGTAATTCAACTCGTGACGAGTCGATTTGTATTGTGGAAGGATTAACGGCCTGATTGATCGAGAAATCAGATATGCCTGTCGAGCTTTTATGAACAGGTCTTGTAAAATGAACGTCAATTGTTCGGTTCGACGTAATCTCTGCCTGTACAAGCGAGAAAGGATTTATAAATGAAAATTCCGCTTCAGCGGGTTGCAGGATCTCATTTCCATATATACTCTCAAGGTTTTTAACCTGCACCTTGTAATCCCCATCAGCAATGGCTTCCTGATAGGATAGCAAAACGCTGCCTGGTGAGTTTCCAAGCTCTGTGGAACCGGGTATTCCCAGAGACGGTATGAAAAAGTTATCTGATTCCAGACTTGATTCCTCAACCGGATAGTTGAATTGAAGTTCAATGCTGGTTGCAGTTATCACTCTTGCCCTGGTGAGCTGAAAAGATGCTGAGTTTTGTATCCTGATATTGTCGAAGTAAACGTTGCTGACATTGCCGGACGAATATCTGAGTAAAATGCCGAAATATGATGATAGTGTATAGGTTAGATCGGTGTGCGGGCCTCCATCTATCTCAGGGGGTGAATTAATTCCCGGAGCAATATAGAGGCGCCACTCTCCTTCCAATGATCTGGTAACCCTGATGGAGTAGCCGGTATTTTCTTCAATAATAGTTTCTGATGTGATCAGCTCTGTTTGGTCCCCATCATCAAATCGTACGAGTCTAAACTTGCGTGGGGTTTCGTTATCCCCGGTTCTGAGGGCATATCCGCTCACGTCACTTCCATCAAGATAGTTCAGGTCAGGCTTGTCGGCCATCAGAAAAATAAAAGCGCGATTGAAGTTTGAAGGCAAAAAATCCTGCCTTACATAAAACTCCCACAATCCGGCAGTGACTGAACTTTGAGTATAAATCTGGGTGCGGGAGGGATCCGAATTGGCATTAAGCTGCAGCAATGTGTTCCCATCTGTGTTAGCATCCGGAACCCAGAATTTAAAATCATCTAAATCGCCAGTCCATAATGGGTTATTGGTAAGGTCCCGATCCTCAAACGATTCGAAAAGAACGGTTGTCTGCGATTGGCTTTTTAATGGTAAAGCAGCCAGCAGAAGACATATCATAATTAACCGGGATTTCATCTCTCTTGATTATAGACTTGTAGTAAAAGGAGGGTGTAAAATTGAAAGCCGGAAGATCAACTCCGGCTTTCTAAGAAGGACATTTGGAAAGTGTTGCTCTGGCACTTCCCAAACTAGTTTATATGTATCGTGTTCTCTGAGTGTATGATCACAAAAGCATCAACGCCTTACACTCTAATTGAAAAATTTTTATGCGTCTGCAGGCTTTAAAAAGGGATGACTCAAAAAAAATAAAAAATCCTCGCCCGTGTCTGTTCGAGGTTGTGCTTCGAAGTGGACCGATGTCAGTGAAATGATGTAAGAAATTGGGGTCGTCTTATAAATACTCTTTTCTTACGAGCAGTTCTGCATTCAGGATAGCTCCGCCCGCTGCACCCCGAACCGTATTGTGTGCCATTGCCACATACGAGATGTCGAGTACGTTCGATTTTCGCATTTTACCAACCGATGTTCGCATCCCTTTTTCACTGTCTGCATGCAAACGGGGCTGAGGATAAAAAGGATTGTCGTGATAATAAATAGGGAAATCGGGTGCTGATGGTAAATCAAGATCTTTAATCGGACTTTCCCATGACTTGTAAAGCTCGATAACGTCTTCTTCAGATGCTGGTTTGTCATTCAACCCAACCGCAACTGACAGCAGATGGCCGTTAATAACCGGAACGCGTGTGGCAGTTGCCTGAACCGGAAAAGAGGCATGTGTCAGTTCTCCGTTCTTGAGTGCCCCAAGCATTTTCAGGGGTTCTTCTACGATTTTTGATTCTTCCCCGTTAATATGCGGGATCACATTTCCAAGGATATCAAGTGAGGGCACCCCGGGATATCCGGCACCGGAGATGGCCTGCATAGACGTTACAATGACGCTTTTTATTCCATATTGATCATGAAGTGGTTTTAGTGATGTCGTCAACGGAACAGCGACGCAATTTGGATTCGTCACAATCCAGCCGCTTCGATCACTGGTAAAAGTTTGTGTGTCAATTAGTTTTACATGGTCAGGATTGACCTCAGGAATCAGAAGTGGAACTGAGGGGTCCGTCCGGTAATTTTTTGCATTGCTGATCACCGGAATTCCAGCCGTGGCAAACGCCAGCTCAACATCCCCGGCTACGGAAGAATCGAGTCCTGAAAAAACAAAATCAACCTCAGAAAAGTGCATTGGATCACAATCTTTAACCACAACATCTCTCACTTCGGATGGCATCTCAACTGATTCAATCCAGTTAGCCGCCACTGAATAAGGTTTGCCGGCAGAGCGGCTGGACGCTCCTAAAACTGAAATTTTAAACCATGGATGACCTTGAAGCAACCGGATAAATTTTTGTCCTACAGCTCCGGTTGCGCCAAGTATTCCTACATTATATTCAGGCATTATATTGTGATGTCTTTAATTTCAGGTTCGGGATTTGATCGGCTTTGATCTGCTACTGAGTTTTGAAGTTCAACTTGCAAAAGCCTGAAAAATAAGAAATGATTCTGACAATGGATTCATCAAAGGGCAGATTTTTCCTATCTTAACAGGCTTTCGACATTATTAAAAATGAAAACAGTGATAAGCAGGTAATCATGGCCGAAAATACGCTCGACAATCTCGATAAAATTGTTTCGCTCTCCAAAGCACGGGGATACATCTTCCAATCATCAGAAATCTATGGCGGCCTCGCTGCTGTATATGATTACGGGCCTCTAGGCTCCGAACTGAAAAAGAATATCCGTGATAACTGGTGGGGTGCCATGACCCGCAAGCACGATAACGTTGTTGGTCTCGATGCAGCCATCTTTATGCATCCTAAAACCTGGGAGGCCAGCGGCCATGTTGAAGGATTTAACGATCCAATGATTGATGATAAGCAATCAAAGAAACGCTACCGCGCCGATATGCTTATCGAGCAGCATATTTTGAAGTTACGCGAAAAAGGGAAGGATGATCAGGCAGATGCTCTTCAGGCCGAGCTTGATACAACAGGGACCCGTAAGGGATTGTGCGAAGATCTTCATGATATTATTATTAAAGAAGAGATCCGTGCGCCGGAATCCGGCGCTTTTGACTGGACCGATGTGAGGCAGTTTAACCTGATGTTTAAAACCCACTACGGGGCAACGGCATCAGATGATGATGACGCTATATACCTGCGGCCTGAAACAGCGCAGGGAATTTTTGTGAACTACAAAAACGTGATGGACACGGCCCGCGTGCAGGTGCCTTTTGGGATTGCACAGATTGGGAAAGCATTCAGGAATGAAGTTGTGGCACGGCAATTTGTCTTTCGAATGCGTGAGTTTGAGCAGATGGAAATGCAATACTTCGTGAAGCCAGGCAGCGACGAAAAAGAATATGATGCGTGGCTTGAGAAACGACTCCAATGGCATAAGGATATAGGTATAAGGGAAGAAAATCTCCGGGTGGCTCCTCATCCTGATGACAAGCTTGCGCATTATGCGCGTGCGGCTGCAGACATCCAGTACCACTACCCGATTGGTTGGCAGGAAGTGGAAGGGATTCATAACCGGACCGACTTCGATCTGTCGCGACACCAGGAATATTCCGGTAAAAAAATGGAGTACTTCGACCAGAAAGAGCAGGAACGCTATATTCCGTATGTAATTGAAACGTCTGTGGGGCTCGATAGGGTAACATTGATGGTACTTTGTGATGCGTATCGCGAAGAGGAGGTCGACGGTGATACACGAACCGTATTAAAAATGCATCCAAAATTAGCTCCAACGAAAGCGGGGATCTTTCCTTTGATGAAAAAACCTGAGCTCCAGGAGCTGGCTCACAAGATTGAAAAAGATCTGAATGAGCAGTTTATGGTCCGATATGACGAATCAGGATCCATTGGAAAACGGTATCGGCGACAGGATGAAGCGGGAACACCGTTTTGTATCACCGTTGACTTTGAAGGTCTCGAAGACAACACGGTTACGATTCGCTATCGTGATGATATGGCGCAGGATCGTGTATCAGTCGATAAACTTGAAACAGTGATACGAGACAGGATGAATAGCTGGAAACCTGAGTAAAAGCTGATAATCTTGGGTTGATTTATAAGTGTCCATTTTAGCCATTTAAATATTGCTTTTGCATGGGTATTCTTGTTAAAACTCACCCGGCGCGAAAGAATTGGCGGATTGAGGGAACCTCAAGACCTGCGGAAGACCCTTCCGGAAATTTCAGAAAAGGTGTTCAAGCAAACGAAGATTTATAGTGAAGGTCACTATCAGGGTTTTATTCAACCCGGGTCAAAAACCCTGCTATTTCATCGATCAGATCTGGCGCAAATTCTTTATCGAGAATACCGTATTCTCCCGGCATTCCTGATTCAGAAACCTGGAAAAGGTGATTGGCATTCGGAATGGTCACGATCGTGAAATCCCCTTCAATCTGTTCAAGTTCTTCAAGATTGGAAGATAGCTTAACCTGCGAATCGTTCTCGCCAAATACAGCAAGTGTCGGAACATCCAGCGACTGTAAATAGGGACGTGGATCTGTTTCAATAAAGGATTTAAACCATTGGCTTTTCGCACCATCGAGCTGTCGCGAAACCTGGGTCTGAATAAACTGATCCATGTTTCCGAGCGTTGACTGCTGCTCTTCCGGGAGCTGACTTAACTGCGCCCTCAAACGGTCTTCGATGTTCGTCTCAAGAGAATCCCATCCCTCGCCCGAACGGGCAGCTTCAAAAACCCGCTGCTGAAACTTTATATTTCGTTCGAGAATGTCATCAGAAATACCTTGTACCGTGGAAATATCACGCATTTGTTGTAAGATAATCTTGTCACCCGGCATCATTGGACTTGCAAGAAGTACCAGCCGGGCAGGGGTAAAATCTTCGGCAGCAATCAAGCTAATCAATCCACCCTGGCTGTGGCCCAGGTAAACGATATCATCAAAAGATGAGGTGTAGTCCGTTTCTGAAAAATGGTTGGCAATCGCCGTCAGATCACCTGCAAGGTCATTCAACGTAGCATCACTCTTTCCTGTTGATTCTCCGGTACCGCGGTCATCATACCTGAAGCTTGATATGCCCCTGAATGCAAGCTGATCCGCAAGTTCCGCGAATAGCTCGAATCCGGCAACTGAGCTATTGCGCGTCTGCGACCCGCTGCCACTGATAAATATTACGAGAGCCTCGCTTTCAAGTGAATCAGGTACTACAAGGGTACCTGCAATTGTTATTGAGTCGGCTTCGATGTATATATTTTCCTCGCGGAAATAGTCCGACTGCGTAATTTCTTCCTCAGACCTGACAATCTCAAAAGGAAGTTCAACCCCGGATTGTGTAAAAATCCCAATAATTTCATCAGGGTCAGGCGATTTGAGACTGGCTCTGAAGGCTGCTGTTCCGGTCCCGGTTTCAAAAGAAAATTCCAGCGAATCGGGCGTGAGCACAGAAACTGAAACAGGGAGATTGAAAGCGGATTGCTGAGGTATATTGATAGAGCCATCTGTATCTCCATCCATCGTATTGAATGTGACGGAAATTAAAAGTGGCTGGTTTTGAAGTATAATAGATCCTTCCCAGGTACCATCGATTGCGGAATTATTCTGGCCGAAAAGAACGGCAGGAGCAAGAATTACAAGGAGAGTAAAAAGAAATTTTTTCATTAATTACTGATGATTCGGAAGTTAGCAATAAAAAACCTGCCCAATGACCAGGCAGGTTTTTAATGAAAACGTTATGTCTCAAATAATATTACTGTTGTGCAATACCTATTACTCCGCAGCTCAGACGAGATCCGGCCGCACCTGTAGGCTGGGTCTCAAAATCATCTTCGCCGGCATGAACTATAATACCGCGACCAATAATACTGGCGGGGCCATCAAATGATAGCATGGAGTCTGTTATATCTAACTGAGCAAAGCCATTTTGATCTACAGTAATATTGCCCAGGTCACCAACATGCCGTTGGTCAGAATCAGGCCCTCCATGTTCGGCGTCGAACGGATTGAAGTGCCCGCCTGCAGTTGTTCCATCAAGTGCGCTGCAGTCGCCATACTCATGAATATGAAAACCATGTGTTGAATTTGGTGCCAGGTCATAAACTTCAGCTATGACTCGTACGCCTTCTTCTGTTTTAAAAAATCTAACAACACCATTTACATCGTTTCCAACTGTAGGGTGAAGTATGGATACGAGTTCGGTAATTTCTTCTTCAGAACTGTCCATCTCATTTGAAGTCTGTTCCATATCAGATTGTCCCGCACATGACACAAGTAGCAGTATTATCGTCAAGAGTGTACTCAATTTGAAGATTTTCATAGTTTATTTGGTTGAATTATGATTGTTGTTAATAGTCTAAATATAGATTTCACTCCACTCGGCAATTAATTTACCAGCGTATTGACTATAATCCGGGTCAGTAAGCAGATGATCTGCTTTGTGGAGTGATAAAAAGCTTTTAGGATGCTTGGCACCTGAGTAAAGCTTTGCTGCATTATTAATATCAACTGTTTGATCCATAGGTGCATGCATAATGAGCAGGGCACGGTTGAGAGTGCTTATTTTATCTTCCCTGCCAGCTGCCTCAAGATCATCCAGAAATTGTTTTTTGATTTTAAACGGCCTGCCTGCCAATGTTACCTCTGCTTCACCCGTTTCTTCAATCTCATCCAGTTTCATCTCAAAGTTCTCTTTTACGTGAGAAGGATCTGAAGGTGCCCCGATCGTTGCGACGGCTTTAACTGACTCGAGTTCATGTGCCGCATACAGAACAGCTGCGCCTCCAAGGGAATGCCCGATGAGCAGGGCAGGAGCTTTCAATTCCGATTCCATATATTCTGCGGCTGCAACCAGATCTTCAACATTAGAGCTGAAGTTGGTATTTGCAAACTCTCCTTCACTTTGCCCAAGCCCCGTAAAATCGAAACGCAGGGTAGAGATACCACGTTTAGCCAGAGATTTTGTTATGTGGCCAACAGCTTTCAGGTTTTTCGAACATGTGAAACAGTGGGCAAATAGTGCAAATTCAGAATTACTATTTTCTGAGCTGTCGAGTTTTGCCGAAAGTGTATCTCCGAGCGCACCGGTAAATTCAATATTTTTTGAGTTCATATAAAAACGTCGGAATTATTTGTAAGACAGTAAAGTACACAGATTCTGGAAACACATCTGTATCTCATTAATATTAATAAAGAATAGCGTAGATCCGTTCATGTTTACCACGGGCAATTGGTTAATTTATAAATATGTTTAAGATCATTTTACATAATCCATTGGTATTTTACTTGAATGAAAACACGTTTAAGACGACTTTATTCATCTGAAATCAAATCCAATAATTATTCAATATGAAAACTAATCGTTTAATATTAAAAATCACTACAGGGCTATTGTCGCTGTTTCTGCTTGCCGGATGCGGTATTTTCGGCGCCTCGCAAGATGATACACCGGCGGAACGTCCATCTTCTCAAAAGGGCTCATCTTCTGAAGATGGCATCAAGGCATTCAGCGATGTCATTGAAGATTCATTTCAAAAAGATGAAGGCCTTTTCACCGTCTATGAAGACGATGGTACTTTCTATTACGAAATTCCGGATTCACTACTTAGCCGGGAAATGTTAATGGTGTCCAGAATTGCTAAAACAGCAGATGGAATTGGCTACGGCGGTGAAAAATCTGAGACTCAGGTCTTACGATGGGAACGCCGGGAGGATGATATCTTACTCCGGCGGGTGTCATTCGAAAACACCGCGAGCGATACATTACCGATTTATGAGGCCGTTCGTAATTCGAACTTCGAGCCAATCATCATGACGTTTCAAATTAAATCACTCAATGAAGACTCAACAGGAACCGTAATTGATGTGACGGAACTCTTTGAATCTGATGTTCCTGCTCTTGGTTTGGATCAGGGTGATCGCCGGAATTACCAGGTACGTCGCCTTGATGCCAGCAGATCCTTTATTGAAAGTGTGAATAGCTATCCCGAAAATATTGAAGCGCGGCATCTGCTCACATATGAAGCGTCGAACCCGCCATCCAACTCGTCTGTGGGAGCCATCTCACTTGAGATCAACCACAGTATGATTCTGATGGCTGAAGAAGCTGTTCAGGCACGTGAGTTCGATCAGCGCGTTGGATATTTCAGTGTCGCACAGCGCGATTACGGCCTTGACGTTCACAGAGCAGACCTGACACGCAATGTTACCCGATGGAATCTTGTCCCTAGTGATAAAGAAGCCTACATGCGCGGTGAGCTTGTTGAACCGGTAGACCCCATTATCTTTTATATAGATCGTGCAACACCCGAGCGATACCGGGAGTATCTCATACAGGGTGTAAACGACTGGCAGGTTGCATTTGAAGCAGCAGGCTTTAAAAATGCCATTATTGGAAAGATGGAGCCGACACCTGAGGAAAATCCTGAATTCAGCCCGGAAGATATTCGATATTCAATGATCCGTTATTTTGCATCCCCAACTCAGAACGCCTATGGACCACACGTACACGATCCACGGTCTGGTCAGATTCTGACGTCAAGCATCGGTTGGTTCCACAACGTGGCAAACTTGCTTCGGAACTGGTATTTCGTGCAAACAGCAGCTGCCAATCCGGAAGCGCGTGCGGTGGACATGCCTGATGAAGTGATGGGTGAACTTATACGTTTTGTATCTGCCCATGAAGTTGGTCATACACTGGGTCTTCCCCACAACTATGGTTCGAGCTATGCTACCCCGGTTGATTCACTTCGTTCACCTACTTTTACCGATACACACGGAACGGCCCCATCTATTATGGATTATGCACGTTTCAACTACATTGCACAACCAGGGGACGGCGTAACGAATTTTCACCCTCGAGTTGGCGAATACGACAAATGGTCTGTGAAATGGGGATACACCTGGTTTGGAGACATGTCAATTGAAGAACAACAGGAAACACTCAATGAATGGGTACGGGAACGTGCTGATGATCCCCGTTACTTTTATGGGCGGCAGACGTCATCTAAAATTGATCCAAGATCTCAAAACGAAGATCTCGGCAATGATGCCATGCGTGCCAGCGAATACGGACTTGCAAACCTTCAGGTGATCACAGATAACCTGATTGACTGGGTTGAGCAAGACGGTGAAAATTTCAGCCACCTTCAGGAAATATACAATAACATCATTGGGCAGTGGGGCCGGTATATGGGGCATGTCGCGTCCAATATCGCAGGCGTATATGAGAATCATAAAACCTTCGAGCAGGACGGCGCCGTATACAGCCCGGTACCTGTCGAAGATCAGCAACGAGCAATGAGCTTCCTGAGTACACATGCGTTCACGCCTCCAACGTGGGCCTATAACGAAGATATACTCAGCCGTATTAATCAGGCTGACTTTGTTGATACATTCCGAAGTGTTCAGGCACGGGTACTCAATAATATTCTTGATTCACAGCGCTTGGCACGCCTCATAGAATATGACATACGTTCGGACATTTCATATTCACCATTTGAATTTATGGATGATGTGAGAGCCTCCGTTTGGTCTGAATTAAATGACGGATCAGCTATCAGCGTGTATCGACGGAATCTCCAGCGTGCATATCTTGAGCGTCTTGAAGAACTGATGACTGAAGAATTACCAACTATTCCGGCCCGTTTCCGTGAGCGAATCGGCTGGACTCAGGTTAACGTCAGCCAGTCAGATATTCGGCCTATGGTTCGTGAGCAGCTTGAAAATCTTCAGGCAGATGCGCAGAGAGCAGTGTCGCGCACAAGTGATCGTGCTACGGTTGTTCATCTGAAAGATGTAGATCGTCGAATCGAAAATATTCTGGATCCGTCCTAACCGGCGAGTCAAAAACAGTTATTCAAAAGCCGTGTCTCTGCAGAGGCGCGGCTTTTTTTATTTATGTAAGATCGCGTGTCTATTTAGATGGGCTATTTTAAAAATCAGTAGTTTCAGGATATAGTATGGCCAGCACTTGGCTCCATCAATTCCTGTACTATCTGATCTCCAATAGCAAGGCCGGCGGTTGCGGCAGGGCTTGGAGCATTCAATACGTGAACCTGATCTTTCCGTTTTTCAAACCAGAAATCATCGAGAATTTCCCCGTCTTGTTTCAGCGCCATGGCTCGAACTCCTGCAGGGGATGGGGTAATGTCATTCAGGGTAATGGATGGGATAAGCTTTCTCAGGTTTTCCAGAAATGCCCGTTTAGAGAATGATCGATAATATTCATCAATTCCCTGCTGCCAGTGTTTGCCAGCCAGCTTCCAGAACCCGGGGAAATTGACTGTTTCAATAGTATCCTTAAAATTGAAGGACGTCTTTTTGTAACCCTCCCGATTGAAAGCAAACACAGCATTTGGCCCGCATTCAACACCACCAAGTGCCATACGCGTGAAATGTACGCCTAGAAATGGAAATTCAGGGTTTGGCAGCGGATAAATAAGTCCTTTTACCTTATGTTCTGCCCCCGGCGTGAGCTCGTAGTACTCTCCCCTGAAAGGGACAATTTGAATATGAGGTTCCACACCTGAAGATTTTGCAACAAGATCGCTTTGGAGTCCGGCGCAGTTGATTACCTGCTTGGTGTGAAAGGTCTCTTTTTCTGTCTTTACTCTCAGATCTCCTTCATCCGAATAGACACCATCAACTTTTCTGTTGAACAGAATTTTATTGCCCGGCTGATCCGTAATTAAATCCGCTAATACCCTGCACATGCCTTTATAGTCTACGATTCCTGAGCAGGGCACATGAATAGCTTCCACACCGTTAACATATGGTTCTAAAGAGTGGAGCCTTTTTTCATCAATCAATTCAATGCCTTCAATATCATTACTCAGGCCACGCTCATATATTGCTTTTAACCGTGGCCGCTCACTTTCACCAGTTGCTACGATTACTTTACCACAAATTTCGTACTCCACGTTATGTTCTTCGCAGAAATCCACGAGCTGATGGCGCCCATTGATACAATTTTTAGCCTTGTAGGATCCTGGTTTGTAATAAATCCCTGAATGAATAACGCCTGAATTGCGTCCGGTTTGATGAACCGCCACGCTACTCTCTTTTTCCAAAACAAGAATTTTCAGATCAGGATAGGAAAGAGAAAATTTGTAAGCTGATGATAGTCCGACAATTCCGGCGCCGATGATCGCAATGTCAAAAGTAGGGTATGAGTTCATTAAAATAGTCTTTGATCAAGTATATGTTGAAAAGATATGCCTTGATTGTATCGAGAACAAATAATTTAAGGGGTTTAAGTGGGAACTTAATGGTATCGGCAATTATTATGCCTGGCATAATGGACACCATTCGAAGGAGATATTCCGTTGAATAAGTGCTATATTTTGATTTCGAAAGAATTACACAAAATATCGTCAAATAATTACCGCCTCATGAAATTTAAGACATTTGCACAATACATTTTATTGGCAATGATATTGTTTGCCTCAGGTTGTTCTCAAGAGTCTTCAGAACAATCGGGATCATCATCTGAACAACAAAGCATGGATACTGCGGCACAGAATTTAAGTCAACAAAGGGAAATTATTGCAAACGCGACATTTACAGATCTCGATGGTAATATCGTTAGTATCGATCAATTTGAGGGTAAACTTGTGTTAATCGATTTTTGGGAATCCTGGTGTGGGCCCTGTCTTCAGGTTTTTCCAGCCATGGCTGATCTTCTTGAGGAATATCCCGACAATTTTGAGGTATTGGCCGTTACAGTAGGCTTAACTGAGGGGCCTGCAGAAGCTAAAGCATTTGCCGAAGAGAATGATTATCCTTTTATCTGGCTTTATGATGAAAATGGTGTGTTTGATGAGCTTGGCGGAGTGGGTATCCCATACAAAGTATTTATATCGCCAAGCGGTGAACTTCTCGAAATAGAGATGGGTTCAAGAGGCCGCGAAGGAGATTACAACAAAACAGAAGCAAAAATTCTGGAATATTTATAGCTGGCGATCAACTGAAACAGTTGAGACTCTAAGAGTTACAATGTATTGCCAATGAATACACAACAGGTGAACCCTTTTTAAAAGGTATCTGTTAACTAATAAACCAACCAACAAGTACAATTTTAACAACAATTTGATGGAAAAAGAAGTAGAAAAATTACCTTACAAAGTAAAAGATATAACTCAAGCCAGATTTGGCCGTCAGGAAATCCGCCTTGCAGAGGCAGAGATGCCCGGCCTTATGGCGACCCGGGAAGAATTTGGAGATGAAAAGCCACTTCAGGGTGCGCGGATTGCAGGCTGTTTGCATATGACTGTTCAAACAGCTGTGCTTATCGAAACGCTGGTTGAACTTGGAGCCGACGTTCAGTGGTCATCATGTAATATCTATTCAACTCAGGATCACGCAGCTGCTGCAATCGCCGAATCAGGTGTTCCGGTATATGCATGGAAAGGAATGAATGAAGAGGAGTATGAGTGGTGCATTGAGCAAACTCTTTTCTTTGAAGATGGTAAGCCATTGAATATGATTCTTGATGATGGTGGCGATCTGACAAATCTGGTTCTGGATAAATATCCTGAGCTGGCTCAAAATATTCGTGGAATATCTGAAGAAACAACAACCGGAGTGCTCCGATTGTACGAGCGGATGAAAAACGGAACACTCACAATTCCGGCAATTAACGTAAACGATTCCGTTACGAAATCTAAGTTTGATAACAAATACGGATGCCGTGAGTCATGTGCTGACGCGATCCGCCGTGCCACTGATGTGATGATGGCTGGTAAAGTAGCCGTTGTAGCAGGTTACGGAGATGTAGGTAAAGGATCTGCTGCCTCTTTAAGAGGTGCCGGTGCCCGCGTAATTGTTACTGAAATTGATCCGATTTGTGCGCTTCAGGCTGCTATGGATGGGTTTGAAGTTAAGAAAATGAGCGATGCCGTGAAGGAAGCAGACATCGTCGTAACAGCCACAGGCAACAAAGATATTCTTACAGAAGAGCATTTTCGCTCAATGAAAGACAAAGCAATTGTTGGAAACATCGGTCACTTTGATAATGAAATTGATGTGAAGTGGTTAAAAGGCAACTCTGAAGAAGAAAACATCAAACCTCAGGTTGACCTGTTTAAGCTGGAAGACGGCAAAGAATTGATTCTTCTGTCACAAGGACGACTTATGAATCTTGGAAATGCCACAGGCCACCCCAGTTTCGTGATGAGCAACAGCTTTACAAACCAGACAATGGCACAAATTGCGCTTTGGAATGATGAGTTTGAAGTGGACGTCCATGTACTGCCCAAGCACCTGGATGAAAAAGTTGCCCGTCTGCACCTTCAGAAAATTGGTGTTGAGCTCGAAGAGCTTACAACAGAGCAGTCCGAATATATCGGAATTCCCAAAGAAGGACCCTATAAGCCGGAACAGTACCGATACTAAGAATTGGAACTGACTGATAGTTTTTAAGAATCCGCGTCGGTTGCCGGCGCGGATTTTTTTATGTCTTGAATTTAACCTTGAATACAGGATAAGCTTTAAATCTTTATCACTTCTCAGGAGATTGAATGGCTGGAAAAACGCTACATCAATTTATGAAGTTGAAATCCTTTATTTGAGCTCTAAAAAGCAGTAATTTTATTGTTTTGCTAACTTAGCGGACGTTTTTTAAATGACCTATATCGCATTTGCAATCAAAGAGAGAAAGCTCCTTTCATTTGCTGTATCCTTTACGTTTTTTTCGAGTTTCGGTCAGACATTTCTTATTGCACTTTTTGTGCCTTTTTTCCTGTCAGCTTTTAATCTGACCAACGCTTCATTCGGTACTCTCTATTCAGCTGCAACGCTTACGAGTGCATTTACACTTCCATACCTGGGGCAATGGATCGACAGGGTGCCGCTTCGGCGTTACAGCATGCTAGTGGCTGGCGGATTGTTTGTTTCAGCGGTACTGATGACGATTTCATGGCATATTTCTGTCTTGTTTATATCGCTTGTAATGTTACGATTGACCGGCCAGGGTCTCAGCAGCCATACCGCACAAACGACTATGGCCCGATTCTTTGATCATCAGCGGGGTAAAGCTCTTAGCATTTCAAACCTGGGTTTCCCGTTGGGGGAAGCAATATTTCCGGTAGTGATTGCCGGACTACTGGCAGTATTTCATTGGCGAACGACATGGAGCATAATTTCAGCGTTAATTTTATTTGTGCTCATTCCGGGCATCTGGTTTTTGGTACGTGAAAGTGAGACTGTTGCTGAAAAAGACGAGGAGCGAAAGCGGGATCTATCGACAAAAGAGAGCTATAAAATCATCTTCAGGCATCCAAAGTTATTATTTGTCCTGCCTTCTATTTTGCTGCCTCCTTTTTGGGCAACAGGCATATTTCTCTACCAGGTATCGTATGCAGAGCAGCTCGGATGGACAGCAGCTATTATTGCGTCGTCGTTTGTAATGTTCGCTGCAACCAGAATATTGATGGGTCTTTTTACGGGGCCTCTCGTAGATAAATACTCTGCCCATACTGTATTCCCGTTTTTCCTGATCCCAATGATACTTGGATTTTTTATAGGCGGCCAGTTTTCTTCAACCTGGGCGTCATTTGTATATATGGGCCTGTTTGGTGCTACGTTTGGGATGGCAGGAACGGTGAAATCTGCTTTATGGACAGAAATGTTCGGAATAAAAATGATAGGTACCGTTCGAAGCCTGTTTTCTTCAATTATGGTTGTGAGCACTGCTGCAAGCCCGTTTCTTATGGGGCTTTGGCTCGATAAAGGAATTACTATGCCAACCATATTTTTTATCGCGCTGGCGACCACAATTGTTGGCGGATTATTTTCCCTTCGCCTGCTGGTTGATGAACCTAAGCCGGAATAAAATGAATATTAAGCAGAATATGTTTCGGGTACTTAAAGCAGAATGAACTCTTTTGGTTGCATTTATTGTAATTTCCACTTTCTTTGGATTTTCAAACCCATGAGGTCCGAATGACTTTTGAGATTGCTTTTGTACTAATTTTACTAGTTGCGGCAACCTATCTATTCGTGACAGATCACGTTACGTACGACGTGACGGCTATCATTATTATGGTCAGTTTGCTTGTTAGCGGCATATTGACACCTCAGGAGGGACTATCAGGCTTCAGTAATGCAGCAACCGTAACTGTTGCGGCTATGTTTGTATTGAGCGCCGGTATTCGCCGAACAGGTATTCTAAATTCTGCCGGTGATTTCTTTTCGGGCCGTATGCAGCAAAATTTCAATCTGTGGCTGTTGATGCTGCTTGTCTTCATTGGATTTGTATCGGCCTTCATCAATAACACGGCAGCGGTTGCTATTTTCATCCCTGTTGTCATGAATATCTCGACGCGGGTTGGCGTAAGCCCGTCAAAACTTCTTATGCCGCTTTCATTTGCAGGTATGTTCGGGGGCGTTTGTACTCTGATTGGTACGTCTACAAATATTCTTGTGAGTTCAATTGCAGTTGAACGGGGACTGGACGCAATTGGTATGTTTGAGTTTACAGGAATGGGCCTGATTTTTTTTGTATCAGGTTTGATCTTTATGTTCGCGTACGGAATTAAGATGATTCCAAATCGCAGGGCACAAGACGATCTGACTAAGGATTTTGAAATGCAGAATTTCCTCACGGATATCATCATTAACTCAAAGTCGGATCTTGTTGGAAAGGTTTTCGACAAGAAAGAACTCACCGAACATCTAGACCTTGACGTCATACGGGTATTCAAAGAGGATATGGATTCGTCGGCTCAGCGAAATAAGGTAAAAATCCAGACAGGGGATATTATCCGGATTCGGGGTAATAAAGATGAGATTAAAAAACTCGTAAAGCGAGAAGATATAAGTCTAAAACCCCCGCGGGAATGGGCAGATGTTGATCTTAAGCGCGGACAGGATGCACTTGTTGAGATTGTAGTTGCCCCTGAAACAGGGCTGGTCGGGACGAGCTTGAAAGAATACAATTTTTATGAAAAATTCGGCGCAGTCCCGCTGGCTATTCGGCACAAGGAGAGCATTAAGCATAATGAACTTTCAGATATTAAGCTTTCGAGCGGTGACACCCTGCTGTTAAGTATGGACAGTGAACGGCTGAATGAAATTGAATCTGAACCGTCCGTGATAATGGTGACTGATCCCGATATCATATCACAGCGAGAAAGTAAAACTCCCATTGCTTTATTAATCATAGCAGGAGTTGTATTAACTGCAGCCATAGGCGTAACGTCAATTGTGATCAGTGCAGTTACAGGTGTTGTACTGATGATACTTACAGGCTGCCTCAAAACAAGTGAAGCTTATGAAGCCGTGAACTGGAAAGTGGTGATGCTATTAGCCGGTGTGTTACCGCTTGGGACGGCAATGGATAAAACGGGAACAGCTGAATTATTGGCAAATGGAATGATCCACGGCTTGGCTGACTTCGGACCGACAATACTTATGTCTGGCTTTTTTGTGATCACTCTGATAATTACAGCCGTTATGTCTAATAATGCCTCTGCGGCCCTTTTGGCTCCAATTGCCATAGAATCAGCAACAAATCTTGGGGTACAGCCTGAACCATTTTTATATGCTGTAACCTTTGCGGCGTCTCTAAGCCTTATCACTCCATTTGGCTATCAGACTAATACCATGATTTATGGGCCGGGTCAGTATAAGGTGACTGATTTTCTGAAGGTTGGTTTGGTTCTGAATCTGATATTTTGGGTGCTCGCAACCGTCTTTATACCAATATTATGGCCGTTCTGATAAGAGCTGAATTTTAATAGCAATATAGGCACGTTTGGCAACACTTTTACGTTACTGTCCCCAAGGCTAAACAAAAGATACCAACGCCATGAAATTGATTTTAACACTAATACTTATTGGATTTTCAATGACAGTTCAGAACTACGGTGACGAAACAGGTGATGACACAGAAGTAGCAACATTCGGAGCAGGATGTTTCTGGTGCGTTGAGGCAATTTATCAGCGCGTAGAAGGTGTAGTTGATATAGAGTCAGGTTATGCAGGAGGCCATGTAGAAAATCCTACCTACAATGAGGTTGTCAGGGGTAATACAGGCCATGCAGAAGTTGCTCGCGTTACATACGATCCGGACGTTATCGATTACGAAACGCTTCTTGAGGTTTTCTGGCATACACACAATCCTACAACATTGAACCGTCAGGGAAACGATGTGGGGCCCCAGTATCGATCCGCTATTTTCTACCATAATGATGAGCAGAAAAGGATTGCTGAAGAATCACTGAAAAAAACTGATGCCTCTGATCTTTGGGAAGATCCGATTGTGACTGAAATCACACCTCTTAAAAACTATAGTGTGGCTGAAAATTACCATCAGAATTACTACAACAACAATCCGAATGCAGGATATTGCTCAATTGTAATTGCACCAAAAATTGCTAAATTCAAAAAGGATTTTCCTAACCTGCTTCAAGACAGTATCAACTAACCAACCAGAAACCAACCAATAATCATGCTTAGAAACAGAATATTTACATTCCTCGCGACTATTTTAGTAGCTTTATTAGTTGCCTTACCTGCAGCTGCACAAGAACGTTCTAATGATAGCGCAAAAGCAAGCCCGAATGCTGCTGTAACTCAAACAATCGGCACCACGCAAGTTTCTCTTACGTATGGTCGTCCCAGTGTCAACGATCGGGTCATTTTTGGAGATTTGGTACCTTATGATGAAGTATGGAGAACCGGAGCGAATGAATCAACAGCGATTACATTTTCTGATGATGTGATGATTGAAGGTGAACCTGTAGATGCAGGAACATATTCACTCTATACTGTGCCGGGTGAAGAGACATGGAGTATTATCATAAATGATAAACTATCCTGGGGCACACAATATGATGTCAGCGAAGATGTACTTCGTGTAGAAGTTGATGCTGAAGAGTCGTTCTTTGTTGAACAGATGCTTATTTACTTTGAGGATATCTCAGCAGAAAGTGGCAATATGGTTATTCATTGGGCAGATACCAAAGTGTCTGTACAGATTGAACCTGCTGAGTAATATTAAACTGCTATTTTTGAATTAGTAAAACACCCGCTCATAGCGGGTGTTTTTTTTAGCAGCAGAAGTACTTCAGGCTATTCATCTATCAACAGCATCCTGCGCCCGGCGTACAGCCTGCGGTAGACTGAACTTGAACCATCTCTTTATCAGGTGTTGAACTTCTGGCGGGCTTTTCTGGAACTCCACATAATTCTTTGGCCAAACAGTCTGTTTGTTTGGTTACAAGCTGAAAGTGCCCGCTATTAAAGGAAAGACTATATCGCCCGATGGTATTCGTTTGATATTCAATCTCCAGGTCGAGATCTCGGCCGTCAAAAAGAGAATCTGCTTTATTAAGAATGCCAAGCAGCTTGGCGGGTGTTAATCTATGATCATAATCGTCTGCCGTCCAGAGTTGCATGCTCACCACGGAATCTTTCCTGACGGTGCCGCCGCAATCGATGAAATGTTTTGTTGTAAGGCCTGCTTCGGTAATGTGAAAATGGGAGGGTACTTCCTGACCCGCAGGAGTTCGAAAGCGAACTGTTTTAACCGATTGAAGTGCTGTTTTGAAATCTGATAGTTTCATGCTGAATGCCTGGTGTGGTTTGATTTATTTAATCGTAAAATTACGATTAATAAGAGTACCATCAAACTAATTCTAAAGCTATTGAAGTAATATCCTCGTGAGTCTGCCAGCGATCTTGCAATAAAAAAGGGAGCCCCAATTTAAGAATTGCAGCTCCCTTCGTTTGCGCGTCAAGTAAACTCGTTTATCAGGACCGTGGCGTTGGGCTATTCGCTGACAGCGTGGCGGTCATTACAGTATGGGTTGATCCCGCATCTTCCATCGCCTGGAGTACTTCTTGAAGCCCGTTGAAAATATTCTGTGCCGGGCCATCAAGCATTGTTTCATAATGCGTGAGTTCGACGTCAACCTCGTGACTCTTCATTGCCTCAATACGTTCGTAAATCAAATCCATATAGTTGCCTCCACCCATCGGATAGAGTGCAAATTTTGCTGAAATATCCTGATTTACGGGATCAATAAGCTTACGATTCATCACGTTGTCGTCCACATCCATATAGGCGTGACCTTCCGTGTCTCCCGGGCATCCTACTGAAAACGTGGCGCTATAAACTACGTGTGCGCCTGTTTTGGCGATATCGAGAAATGCAGCCTGTGTTACATCAAAAATATGTGATATGCGACCCCTGACGATCGTGCTTACTCTGTCTGTTTTGATCCAGACCTTATCTGTATCAACTTTTTTGAGCGCAGATACTATCAAATCTGCATATTGATCGCTCATTGGATAAAGCGAAAAACTGCATCCTGCAATTCGTGGCTGTTTTTGTTTATCATCAGGCATAGTCAGTTATTTTTTGATTATCGTTTCGAAGCAATAAGTTGCTGTACCCGGGGTATCATTAAAATCTGAACTCAATTTCGGCAAAGACGTGTCTTGGTGGCTGCACAATGTAACCCGGAGTATCAATCGAGCCATCGAAATTCGTGTCAAGGGGTGCTCCGTTGGTAAAGTATAGCTCATCTGTCAAATTGTTGATCTTTAACGATGCTGAGATATTATTCCTGAGGCGAGCGTCAAAGCCTAGATCTGTCTTAAAAAATGAAGGAAGAATCATGTCTTCCCGGTTGGTTAATTCGAGATAGGCCTCACCCATATAGCGTCCCGAAAGCGTGATATCAAGCCAGGCCTGTGGGGAATAAGTAATGGATCCGTTGATGAGCCAGTCAGGAGTTAAAATGGATTCTACATCTTCGTATACCTGATTTGATCCGCCGGGTGAAAATGATGCGATATTCGTTTGCATCCAGGTAGCATTCCCGGAAAGCAGTAGCTGTCGGTGTAGCGTCCATTGAATCTGGGTTTCAATCCCGTATCGCGAACTTTCATCAATATTTTCACGGAGCTGTATAAAGCCTTCCGGGATGAATTCACCAGTCGGCGAAATCTCATTGCTGAATTTCATAAAAAACCCATTAATCTTTCCCGCAAATCTTGTTGACCGATACCGTAAACCACCCTCAAAATCATTTACGTATTCGGGCTCAACTGAATTGGGATCACTTACAACAGCTAAGTTAGAGGCATTGATATTTGTGGCTCCCAGAATATCCTGACGGGTAGGTTCGCGTCCGCTGCGCCCGAATGATGTATATACGTTAGTCTGATCGCTTAGAAAATAAGTGACTCCGACTTTGGGACTCAAAAATGTGTACTGACGAGTCGGCACACTGACCTGTGATGTCGGTACATTTTGATCTGCCAGGAATGACATATCAGGATTCAAATCCAGCCAGAGTGTTCTCAGCTGCAGATCTCCGTAAAATTCAATATCACCGATTCGACGCGACGCTTTAATAAATGTGCTGATTTCGTCTTTTTTTGAATCATCCTGGTAAAAGGCTGTCTCGCTTTGAGGCTCAAATGATTCTTCATTAACACGATCAAACCTGTAGACGTGAAGCCCGCCTGATAGGTTAAATCGATCACCATCAGCAAACTGCAGGGTAGACTGCAGTCCATAATGATCGTTAAACAGACTGAAGTTCTGTTGTATAAACTCACCTTCAGCGCCCGTAAAACCAACCGGGAAATCACCACCGGCGCCTCCGTAGTATACAGACGAGGTTAACGTAAGCCGGTCTGAAAAACTCCGGCCGTATTGGAACTGCAGAAACTGCTGGCCAAAATTATCTATGTCGTGTACAGATAAATTATTGGTTTGGGGATCTTGCCTGATTTGATCGATTGGGATGTGAGTGTAGGCGAGTTCATTTTTGGTGAAGCCTGTAAAAGCTGTGACTTTGAAAATGTTACGGCTTCCAAAATATCCGCCCGACATGAAAAAAGAGCGGGAATCAGTCCCGCTGTTATCCCGATATCCATCGGATTCGGTTTTACTAAACCGCCCGTAAAGACCATAGCCATTCATAGAGCCGGTGTTTAATTCAGCACTGGCTCTGTAAGAATTAAATGCACCGCCTGACAGCTTCAATCCGGCAGAGGCTTCATCCATTACAATATTTCGGGACTCAAAGTTGATTGATCCCGCATAGGATGCCGTTCCGTGAGTAGTGGTTCCCACACCTCGCTGAACCTGAACAGATTGGATGCTGTTTCCAAAGTCATTAAAATTTGAAAAGAAAACTCCCTGATCAATCATGTCATTCAGGGGAATACCGTTCAAAGTCATATTTATCCTTGTTTGATCCATGCCCCGAAGCCGCATATAACCGTAGTTGGCAAAGCGTGTGCCGGCATCTGAATGTGTAAGGATTGAGGGAGTGAGACGCTCAAGCGTGTAAACAGGATCCTGGCCGATATTATCCTGCTCAATTTTTGCCCGGGCAATGGTAGTCTGTGAGACAGGTGCCTGGGCATCCACCCGAACATCATCAACAAAAATGGTGCTTCCGCGAAATGATGACGGTTCAAGTACAATCGTTAGTGAGGTGTCTGTTTGCCTGTTATTGAGACTAACTTCTTTTGTACTATAGCCAACATAGCTGACTATAAGTATAGCGGGGTCAGATTTTTGTGCTTCTTGAAGTGTAAGTTCAAACTGACCATTTTGCCCGGTCACGGCACCGTTTTGGGTTCCTTTCTGAAGAACAGTAGCTCCGAATAGAGGCTCATCGGTTGATGAGTCTTTCACGGTGCCACTTAAGGTTTGTGAGAATAGATAACCTGGCACAATTAAAAACGCCAGTAAAAACAGTAAAGAAGAGTAGATTACTTTTTTTAGCATGATGCCTCCATCAATTTCCAATTCGATTGAAGGAGGGGGCACAGCAAATACTACCAATCTGGTTATAAGCTATTTGCTGCAGATCTCGGTTTCCCTACGCCGGTATGACCCGGTTCAGGTTCACAGGGTATGATCTCAGTCCCGATAATTTCAGGGACACCCCCAACCTTTATTAGATTGACTCCAAGGTAAGGGAGTTTTGGGTGGGCTTCAAGAGGGGATATAATATTCAACCAACTGTTTATGGTGGTGGCTTTTTTTGAGGTAACGGTAACCAAATAATTTCTTTGAAATTGCGTTCCTCACATGTACAAACTATATTATTGTAGAAATGACGGAGTCCAACATGTTGAAAAAAATCAAATCTTATCTGCGATTTTGGAGTGATAAACCATCCTATCACATGGAAAGTTCTGTTTATGGAGGGCTTCGTATGGATATAGATAAATACTATTCTATTGAGGAGAATCAAGAAGAACTTGAAGAGATAAATAACACCTTTGGTAAAATGTTCAGCAGCGAAAAAACTGAGCAAGAAGAGACTACCTCGATCACATAACACTTAATGCTTACACTGAACACCATTCTTATACCGGTATTAGGTGGTTTTGTATTTGTCAAATACAGCTATTTGATGAGTTTCAGGTCTGTGAGGGATAATGGGTATGTGATTCTTTTCAAATCTGCTGTTGTTGGGCTGACATCTTATGGTTTTTCGTTTCTAATCTGGAGAGCTGCTATTCTTGATGAAAATACCAATCCTAAAGTACCGGAGTTGATTGAAATTCTGCACAGACATCTTGCTTATCCAGAGCTTCTTCCCGCGATACTGTCTCTTGTATTTATTGGGATTACATTAGCCATATGTAATTATATTCTTGATAAAGACGAAATGAAAAAAAGGGTTATCAGGCAGGATGATGATGCATTTGAAATGACCCTTTTACAATCGTTTGAAAAAAACAGCAATGTACTTATTACATTGGATAGCAGAAAAGTATATGTAGGAAAAGTGACCGACACATATTTCCGAGTTAATGATGAAATACGGTCAGTAATGCTCAATCCGTTAACCAGCGGCTACAGAGATCCGAACAATTTTAAAATAGACTTTACGACATACTATGGGATGATATATAAGCAGATCATTGAAAGTCCTGACGATTTTGAGGTGAAGATATCCGATTTTTCTGTAGCTATTCGATATGATAAAATCGTATCAGTTAGCCCGTTCGATCCTAAGACATATACCAAGTTTAGAAAGTTGGGTGCCAAATAGATGCCTTTAAATAATACGGCACAAACTCAAACGCCGGTTTCCGCTGCCGGCGGGTAAACAACTGCAGCAGCTTTTGAAAGTGGGTAGCCTTCAGTCCTCCGCCGAACGTTTCAAGCAGTGTCAATATGACTTTTCTGCGGTAGTAAATGGGTGGTTTTTCCACGCTTATGATTTGCCTAATCTCTTTTCGATATGTTCTGGATTTTGCCTGCAATCAAGAATGGCATCAACATAAACAGTCTCTTTCTCTATATAATAATAGATGGCAAAAGGGAAACGCTTTGATAACACACAGTAATACTCATCAAATTTAACCGGATGAATTCCTGAATAGATCATCAGCGAATCGATATCAGAGTAGAGTGAATTCAGGAAATAATCTCCCAATCCTTCTCCCTATTTTTCATAGAAATGGAATCCTCTTATTAAATCTCTCTTTGCAGGCTCAAGAATCCGAAGGGTCATGAAACCTCTTTTCGAATCTCCTTTTTGGCTTTATCCCATTCCGTATAGGTTACCTTTCCTTCTTTAACTGCAGTCTTTCGGCGAGCCAGTTCTTCACCGTGCCATTTCGGGGGAGCATAATCCGGCGAGGATGAAAGATCGTCCCACAGTTTTTCCATGAGCTCCATTTTCTCGGCGGTGGACAGGTTTTCTATGGTGATTGTTTTACTCATATAAGTTATAAATCTAGTCATTTTGGAATTAGAATCAAGAATGATTTTCATTAGACGTATCTTTTATCGCTCTTTATCTGGCCGGCACTTGGGAAACAGCATTTCCGTCAGGTTTGAATGCCGTCCTTTTATAAGTAAATACAGACAAAAGCCCCAAAAATTTTTACTGTGAATGGATGGTTTAAACTGTATTTTCAGGACTAATTAAACAATGGTTGTTTTATGTTCAAACAGAAAATGACGGGTAACCGAAACGGGTTAGTGACAGCTCTGATTATTGTAGCGCTGAGTGTATCTGTCGCCGGCTGTTCGCAGACCGCCGATCAGGAAGGTGGCGATTTGTCCGCCATCAGCGAGCATGTTGAGTTTCTTGCGGACGAAGAGCTTGACGGACGATTGGCAGGAACAGCCGGTGAGGCAGCCGCAGCGAATTATATTGCAGATCAGTTTTTAATAGCGGGTCTATTGCCTGCAGGTGATGGAGGTACTTATCTCCAGCAATTTGAATTGCAGGGCCCGATGCCGCAGGCGATGCAGATTGAAAATTACATTTCGCGAAATGTAGTCGGATTTATTGAAGGAAGCGACAGATCCGAACAATACATTATCATCGGGGCACATTACGACTCACAAGGAATGGGCGGGATGATTTCCATGGAACAGAACGAAGACCCCATGATCCATCCGGGTGCTGATGATAACGCCTCTGGTGTAGCGGGTCTTTTACAACTCGCAAATCATTTTTCTGATTATCCACCTCAAAAAAATATGATGTTTATTGCCTTCTCAGGTGAAGAGCTCGGACTGCTTGGATCACGCTATTTTGTTGATCAAATGGATGTAGCAGCAGACAGTGTTTTAGCGATGATAAACCTTGATATGATTGGCAGGTTGAATGAGAACGCACTGACGATATTCGGGACCGGCACATCAAACCGCTGGGATGAGATACTGAGCGACATTGAAACTGATTCCCTGTCAATTACCCGAACCCCGTCAGGCACGGGTGCAAGCGATCACACGTCATTCTATGAGGCGGAAATTCCGGTGCTTCATTATTTTACCGGCACGCATGAAAACTATCATCGTCCGTCTGATACGGCTGAAAAAATAAATGTGTCAGGCATTCAAAAAGTGACAGATCACATAATTGAGGTTGTCTCATCTTTGGATACATATGAGGCATCTGATATTGCGTTTATGGAATCAACCAATCCACATTCCACTACTTTCGATATGGATGGGCCGACACTTGGTGTGCTGCCTGACTACTCTTATTCAGGAGAAGGATTCAGGGTTCAGGGCGTGAGGAGTGGCGAAGCGGCAGATCTCGGCGGGATGCAGGATGGGGATGTGATCATTGGGATGGGAGAGTCAGATATTACCGATGTCTATGATTACATGGAGAATTTATCAAAGTTTGATGTGGGTGATCAGGTTATGGTAACAGTTGAACGAAATGGTGAAGAAGTTGTACTCAATATTCAGTTTTAGTAAATAAACATAAACAGTTTATCAAACACACTTATGACACCTCTTAAAAAATATCTACTGCCGGCTTTTGCTATCCTTTTAATAATTCTGATAAATGCTTGTAGCAGTGAACAGGCACTTCCGGAATTGCCGGATGGGGCTCAGGCTGTGTCTCTCTTGGGAGATACATTATATACGCCTGAACTTGATCCTGAAACTGAAGCAGAGTTTAATGAAAACGTCCGGGCGTTGCTTCTTGAATACCGTAAAGACCCTGAAAATGCAGATAATATTATCTGGCTCGGGCGCCGCACGGCTTATCTTGGGGAGTACAGAGAGGCTATTTCACTTTTTACCGAAGGTGTTTACAAGCACCCGGAAGATCCAAGAATGTACCGTCATCGCGGGCACCGGTATATTACGGTGCGAATGTTTGATAAGGCAATTCAGGATTTTGAATCCGCAGCTCAGCTGATGCGTAATATGCCGGATCAGGTTGAACCTGATGGCCTTCCCAATGAACTGAATCAGCCAACCAGTACGCTGAAATCAAATGTATGGTATCATAAAGGATTGGCACATTATGTGAAGGGTGAATATCCTGAAGCGATCTCAGCTTACGAAAACGCTTTGAATCTGGAACTGACTGAAGATATGCGAATCGCTACGCTCTACTGGTACTACATGGCGCTCCGCCGTGACGGACAGGTCGAAAAGGCAGGCACGTCAATATCAGATATCTCGGAAGAAATCGAGGTTATTGAGAATGATGCCTATCTGGATTTACTGCTCGTTTTTAATGGTGTGTTCAGGGCAGATCAGTTGATGGACTCTTCAGAAGATCCTCTGCAGAATGCAACAATTGGTTATGGTATTGGGAACTGGCACTTTATGAACGACAGGGAAGAGCGGGCGATCGAAATCTGGCAGCAAATATACGATGATGGCAACTGGCCCGCCTTCGGGTACATCGCGGCTGAGGCGGACTTGGCGAGAGTTCAGGGCAATAGTGCTGATAGTTAAATCAGATTTCAGTGATCAGTGTATCAGTAATCGATTTAAAAAATTGATGACAGTTGTTTGGATTTTTGGGTAGAGAGCCTATTTATTGATTGCTTCGGCCATAGATAATAGTCGTTTCTTTTACAGATCCTTCACTGTGCCCTCAAAAGCAAGGACGTCGTTCATGATGAGAGGCTCCTTGGTAAGAGAGCGGGCGGCGTGATTTTGAAATCTAAATTCTTTGGTGCCAATTCAACACGCCGCCCTTGATCCCCTGATGGGCGTTGTCATTCTGCCTGTCCCTTGGGGGAATCAAACGGTGCCAGTGTTTTTCGGATCCCGCTTTTTTCAGGGCCGTTTGATGAAGAATCTGTAAAAGCAATGTGTTTCTTTTTTAAAATATATAAGTAATTGGCTTTTTTGATGTGCGACTATCCGGGCTTTAAAGCACGTATTTAAACTTTTCCTTTTTAAAATTATTTCATTTACCCACAAGATTTCCCATAGAACCGACTTTTGTTTGGATAGTGATTACTATAGAAACAATCTTCACTGACCACTGACCACTGACCACTGACCACTGACCACTGACCACTGACTTACTTCCGGCACTCGTAAATCACAAACTTCTTATTCTGTGCTAGTACGCCGGCTGATCTGAAAAATTTCTTCAAATGAGACAGATACCCCAGGTGCTTGTTGGCTACACAAACAAATCGGCCTCCGGGCTTTAACAGACCTGCCGTCTCTCTGAATAAACTGACTGATATTTCGATGTTGGTTTCATGTCCAAAATGAAACGGGGGATTAGATAGAGCTAAATCAATCGATTGATCTTCAAGATCTTCCAGCGTATCCGTCCAGTGAAAATCTGCATTTTTATCAGATATATTTAATTTTGATGATTCAATAGCCAGGACAGAATCATCGATCAGATGCAGGCATGCATCAGGATTTTGAATTTGCATGGCACGGGAAATCACGCCATTTCCTGAACCCACGTCTGCAATTTGTAATTCATTTGAATCCGGAGAAAATGTTTCAAGCAGAAACTGCGTGGCATAATCTACCTGTCCGGATGAAAATACTCCCGGGTACTGTTTTATGTTTTCAGTATAATCGCTATCAAACGAATATGAAAAGCTTTCAATAAAAGAGGCATCGGGCAGGGGTTTCTTCTTGCCAAGGATCAATATCCGAGACTTCTTTTTCGCCAGGCTTTGTTCAACATCCTCAAAATAGTCATCCGCAATCTCTAGCAGTGCAGGGGTGAAATACTTGGTCATAAATGCACATAGCGCAATTCCGTCATCGGTAATAGACTCAGACAGCTTGTGAAGAAAATATCTGAAAAGATCGAGGGACTTAGGAATCTGCATCAGCCCGATATCTGCGGTTTGGGGCAAGGAGTTGAAAGGAGTGGTGAATTGACCTTGTTCAAAGGTGAGATTGTTTAGTTGTGAATTCATCAATACAGACTTCTCCTGGCTCTTTCGATGAACAACGCATTGTGGTTCAAAAGCTGCTAAGTGACAGCTTAGATAACCGAATCGATCATTGTAGATAGCAAAAGATTTGCCCGTGGCAAGATCCATTTCATCTAGGTGCTCCAAAATGTATTCGTCACCTGCATTCCAGGCCCGCAATGATTTATTCGATGTATCGGGATATCGGCGGATGGTGAGGTTTTCAGGAAAGCTGGAGTGAGTCATGATGAATCATTTAGGGGTTAACTCTTTATTGTTTAGAGTGAAAAGGCAAAAGGCAAAAGTGAAAAGTTAGTCCTTTTTACTGAGTCCTGAGAAGTCCAAAAATCTGGTTCTAATTTCCTTATTTAAGATTGGTCAATTAGCTAATCTCAGCTTTTCACTTTTCACTTTTCACTCAAAACTCAAAACTCAAAACTCAAAACTCAAAACTCAAAACTACGCCTCAGCAACCTCATCCATTCGCACACCAACCAGGCGGCTGACCCCGGTATCCGGCATGGTCACGCCGTACATCATTTCTGCTTTAGACATGGTCTTTTTGTTGTGCGTAATGATGATGAATTGAGTCTTTTCGCTGAAAGAGCGAATCATAGATGCAAACCGTTCAATGTTGGCATCATCCAGCGGTGCGTCTACTTCATCAAGCACACAGAAAGGGGATGGTTTTACCAGGTAGATAGCAAACAGCAGGGCAATGGCCGTCAGTGTTTTTTCACCACCAGAAAGCTGACTAATGCTCGACGGACGCTTTCCGCGCGGGTTTGCCCTGATTTCAATCTTAGCTTCGAGCGGATCTTCCACATCTTCCTCAATCAGTAAATCGCAATAGTCGTCCTCTTCGAAGAGCGTATGAAATACCGAGTGGAAGTTTGTTCTGATCTGTTCAAACGTTGTATTAAATCGTTCAGTTGCGGTCTGATTGATCTCATCAATCGTCTCCCGCATCTCTTTTTCTGCACCCCGAAGATCTTCTATTTGCTCTACATAGAAATCGAGTCGTTCTTTTTCCTCTTCAAACTCTTCGATGGCAAGCGGATTAACGTCACCGATTTTATTTAGCTTCTGTTTTAACCAGCTCACACGCTGTTTTGCCTCGTCAGCGTTCATTTCCTCAGGGAGCTTTTGAGTCAGCTGATCCATGAGAATGCCATAGGTTTCCCATACGTAATCGGAGAGAGACTGTGCCTGCATCTCAAATTTCTCTTTTGCCATGCTAAGATGGTGAACCAGCTCTGTATTCACCTCTTTTTTTCGCCGCAATTCCTTCAGAGAATCATCTATCTCTTTAATTTTACCCCGTTCGGTTGCAGTGGCCTCTTCGGCTGCCGAAAGCTTTTCATCGGCGGTCACTTTCAGTTCCCGTGTGTTTTTGAGCTGAATTTCAGTCTTTTCAATCGATTCCGTATACGATTCAATTTTCTCTGCGCTCTCCGCCATCATTTTCTTTCGGGAATTGAGACGATGCTGAACCGATTCAATTCCCCGTTCAGCCCGTTCGATCTCTTTTTCCAGATTTTCGGCTTTATTCTTCACGTCCTGATGCTTCAGCTGGGCATCGTTGTAGCGATTTTGAGCAATAGCCCGTTCGTCTTCCAGTGACTCAAGCTTCTCCTTTTTCTCGTTTTGGAGATCCGTTAGCTCAATAATATTTTCCTGCAGCTCTTTTTGCTTCGGCTGAAGCGTTTCGAGCTTCTCTTCCGCCTGCTCACGGTTTTCCGAAATATTTTCTTTCCGGTTTGTCAGGTCGCCAATATTTTTTTGATAGACCTGGATACCGGATTGATACCGGCTGATCTGCTGCTCAAGTTTCCTGCTTTCCTGTTGTTTTTCCTTGATGAGCTGCCGCACTTTCTCAGGATTAAGCTGAGAGAGTTTTTCCTCAACAGTGACGAGTTCGGACTCTGCTTTATCAAAATCACCGGTGTGTTTTGCAAGCTTACCCTCGAGTTTTTCAATCTTGTCTTTGATACCAAGTCTGATGCCAGCCTGTTTATTCTGGCTTCCGCTTTTATAGAATTTTTCCCTGGTAATCAGGTCACCTTCTTTTGAAACAGCCATTGTAATGCCGTCGGGAAGAATAGTGTTCCTCTCGAGTGATTCAGAAAGCATCACAGAACCTGTAAGAAGCTGTGTAAGTGCATTAAAACGATTATTGGTGTAAACTGATGTGTAAATAGATTCATCGGCCACAGGGTAAGAATCACTCAGTTCCGCCAGCGGTATAAAGGTAGCGCGTCCTTTTTTATTCTCCTTTAACAGGCGCGATGCACGCACGGCATCGTCCATCGTATCAACCACAAGGTAATGGATGGCGTCACTCAGTGCTGTTTCCAGAGCTGCGGCTTTCTCTTCATCAGTTTCAAGGATGTCCCCGACAGAGCGCAGTGTTCCAAATGCTTCTGAGTGATTTTCAACAAGCCAGGCAACCGATCCCGGAAGACCTTCATTTGATTCAGCCAGGCTCTCCATCAAAGAAATTTCAGAGCGGGTGGATTCCATTTTACTTTTCGCCGACCGGATGTTTTCACGAAGATCCTCGCGGTCTGACTGAAGCGCCTCCCGCTTTTCTGTGACCTGTTTGAGCTCTGCTTCCAGCTCATTGATCTCTGCATTAACCTTTTCAAGCTTTTTGTTGGCGATTCCCATTTCACCTTTGGCGTTCTCTATCTCATCTTCCAGGTCTTTGATATCTCGATTGATACGAAGCTGGTCATCTTCACTGTTTTCAAGCTTTGACTCCAGTTTGATACGATCTGACTGAAGCTCACGAAGCTTCTTGTTAACATTGCCAACCGAAATCTCGTGCTCATAGAGCTCGTGGCGAACTTTTGTGTATTGCTGCTGAAGAGCATTGAATGTCTCTTTAGACTCGTGCAGGCTTTTTTCTGACTGTTCAAGGGTGTCTGAAAAATTATTCAGCAGTTTCTCATTCGTCTCTTTCAGCTCACGGAGTTCTTTGAAGTCTGAACGGCTTTGTTCAATGTCTTTATCATGTCTTTCAATAACTCCTTTCTCATTTTTGATTTTCTCACGAACAATACGAAGGTTCGTTTCCATCTCGTTGATCGAATTCCCAAGCTGACTTACCCGTCGTTGGGCTTCGCCTTGAATTCTCTCTTTTTCAATCAGATGATTGGCTGCTTTTTCTTCCGCCTCTTCCAGCTCCTCCAGTTTTGATGAGATCTCCCGCTTCTCTTTTTCAGCATTTTTGATGCGGTCGTTCAAAGGAGTTAATTCTTCCTGGATCGATTCATGCTGCTGTCGATTATACGCTTTATCCAGTGTTACAAGCTCATCCCTGTATTTTTTGGCTTTTGCTGCCTTTTCAGCCTGAATTTCAAGCGAACGGGTTTTCTTTCGCACTTCAATAAGAATATCTTCCAGCCGCTGAAGATCCTTCATCGTTTGTTCCAGCTTTCGAAGTGTTCGCTTCCGCTGATCTTTATAACGGGTTACGCCGGCTGCTTCCTCAAACAGACGTCGCCGGTCATTATTTCTGTCGTTGAGAATTTCCTCAACCATTTTAAGCTCAATAACCGAATAGGCATCAGAGCTCATTCCGGTATCCATGAAGAGCTCCATGATGTCTTTTAACCGACAGGGTGTATTATTGATCAGGTACTCACTATCTCCTGAACGATAGAGCCGTCTTGTGATGGTAAGTTCACTGTATTCTGTGGGAAGAATTCCTTTATTATTTACAAACGTAAGTGAAACGTCGGCCAGGCCAAGAGCTTTCTTTTTAGCTGTACCGTTGAAGATAACGTTGCTCATAGAGCTTGACCTCAGAAGGGTAGGGCGCTGCTCTCCCAGGACCCATCGCAGTGCATCCACGATATTTGATTTTCCGCATCCGTTGGGCCCCACAATCGCCGTGATTCCCTTATCAAACTTCACATGTGTTTTATGAGCAAAGCTTTTGAAACCGTGTAATTCAAGTTCAGATATATACATAGAGTCGGTTAATCAATAAAAACAGAAAATGCCGGGAATAAGTAATACCGGCATTTTGGAGACTTGTACTAATATTTGGTTACTGAAAGATTGAAAAAGATTCTTTTTGTTGCGGATAAAAGCTATAAGAAAATTTTAAAAATTATCCCCAATTGCCCCCTTCCAAGGGGGATACTTTTAACCAGTTTATCAATAAGAAAAAATAGTTCAGGCAATGAAAATTTGATGATGATTAGTAGTTTACCCCTAATAACCAATAAACCAATCAACAAATAACTAAATTACACCGTCATAATTTCTTCTTCCTTCTTCTCGAGCAGTTTGTCTACCTTTTCAATGTAAGTGTCGGTATACGACTGAACTTCTTCTTCTGCTTCGAAACGGCTGTCTTCCGGCAGGGATTCACTTTCGACGGTTTTCTTAATCTCATCGTTGGCATCCCGGCGGGTGTTACGGATACTGATTCGTGCTTTTTCAGCAACTTCCTTGGCATGTTTTACAAGTTCTACCCGGCGTTCTTCAGACAAGATTGGCAAAGGAATCCGAATAATGTTGCCATCGTTGCTTGGATTCAGGCCAAGCCCGGCAGCCATGATTGCTTTTTCAATATCTTCAAGAACCGACTTATCGTACGGCTGAACTGTAAGAAGCCGAGCTTCGGGAGCACTTACATTGGCAAGCTGATTTAAAGGTGTTTGTGAACCGTAATAGCTTACTTTTACATTATCGAGAAGTGCGGGACTGGCCTTGCCTGCCCGGATATGAGAGAATTCTTTTTTGGCAAAAGCAACAGCTTCATTCATGCTATCTTTTGCAGAATCAATAATAAGTTGAAGATCTTCAGGTATCATATCGCCGTTATTAAATGATTAAATAAGAGTGGTGTTGTGTCAATTCCCATTTGTTGAATCAAGAACTGACAGCATTCCCGGGTTTCTGTCAGAGTCAAAAACCAACGCTGTCAGATCCAGTGGGTGCTGACAGGTTGCTTGCGTCATTTCATATCTGACATTACAGTAGTATCGTGACAGAGATAAATTTCTCGATAAACCATCGTTGATACAACTAAAGTTTACAATCAATAAATTTACGAATTCTCGGGGTCATCCCAAACAACGGTCGTGCCTACAGGTTCTTCTGTACAAACAACTTTTTTGAAGTTTTGCGGTACGTTCATGTCGAATACAATGATGGGCGTTTTATTCTCACGGCAGAGCGTGAAAGCCGTCAGATCCATCACATCAAGCCTCATATCCAGCACTTTATCACCGGAGATAGTGTCGAACTTTTCAGCATCTTTATTCTTCTCTGGATCTGAATCATAAATTCCATCCACACGTGTTCCCTTCAAAATCACATCCGACTCAATTTCAATAGCGCGTAACGCAGCTGCAGTGTCAGTTGTAAAGTAGGGATTGCCCGTGCCGGCTCCGAAAATGATGACACGTCCTTTTTCAAGATGCCGGATTGCACGTCGCCGGATATAGGGTTCTGCGATTTCCTCCATCCGAATGGCACTCATCAGGCGTGTATGTACGCCTTTTCTTTCAAGCGCATCCTGCAGGGCCATACTGTTGATCATGGTTGCAAGCATACCCATGTAATCGCCTTGAACGCGATCCATTCCTTCAGTGGCGCCCTTAACACCGCGAAAGATGTTTCCTCCACCAATCACAATGGAGATTTCGATACCCTCTTCGTGAACAGATTTAATTTCGTTAGCATAAAGAGTGAGTATATCTCCGTCTATGCCGTGTCCCTGTTCACCGAGAAGAGCTTCGCCGCTTAGCTTAAGAAGTATGCGTTTGTATTGATTTGCCACGTGTTGAACAATTTAAAAAGTTAAGATCAAAAAAAAGGCCGCCAAAATTGGCAGCCTTAAAATAGTGAAGTGAATTAAGATTCACCAAGCTGAAGTCGATGGAACGACCTCACCAGCGGAGCATCATTCTGCTCCAGGTACTCTTTAACAGAGATGCCGTTATCTTTAACGTATTTCTGCTCCAGTAATACCCGCTCTTCGTAAAAACGTCGAAGTTTACCTTTAGCCGCTTTTTCAGCGATCTCTTCCGGTTTGCCTTCGTTAATGAGTTGTTCTTTGGCAATTTCGAGCTCTTTTTCAACAACAGTAGAGTCTACATTGTCACGAACAACGGCAAGCGGATTCATTGCAGCAATTTGCATTGCTACATTCTTTCCGATCTGATCGTCTTCAATCTGGCCTTCAAATTCTACTAATACACCCAGCTGGTTACCCGGATGGATATAGTCGACAAGTCCGCCGTCTGTTTCTACAAAAACAACTTTATTGATTTCAATTTTTTCACCGATTTTTCCAACCATAGATTCCAGGTGCTTTTCAATGGTAATACCATCAACTTCCTGGTCAAGAAGCTCTGCAACGGTCTTGATTTCACTTTCAAAAGCTACGTCAAGAAACTTTTCAGCCTGGTTCTGGAAATCTTCGTTTCTGGCAACAAAGTCTGTTTCACAGTTAATTTCAATCATTACTGCTTTTGTAGCATCATCGCTGATGCGTGACAGTACGAGTCCCTGATCTGCTTCACGATCGGCGCGTTTCTCAGAAACTTTTTGCCCTTTCTTGCGGAGAAATTCTATGGCTTTGTCCATATCTCCGCCACTCTCTTTCAGAGCTTTTTTACAGTCCATCATTCCTGCGCCTGTTTTGTCGCGCAGCAATTTTACATCTTTTGCACTAATACTCATGGTAGTAATCGTTAATTCTATTGGAGTTATTTAGATTCTTTTTCGTCGTCTGAATCTTCATCAGCCTTGGGTTCTTCAGCATCTGCACTTTTCGTCTCTTCTTTGGTGCTTTCGCTTTTTTCTACCTTCTTCGGCTCTTCTTTTTTCTCTTCTGTTGCAGTTTCAGTCTGAGTCTCAGTTTCAGTTTCAGTATCTGATTCCGACTTGGTGCTTTCGCTTTTTTCTGCCTTCTTAGGCTCTTCTTTATTCTCTTCAGTTTCAGTCTCAGAACTAGTATCAGTATCTGATTCCGAGGCAGAGGCTTCTCCGCTGTCGTCCTTGCGGCGACGTCTCTTACGACGCTTGGTAGGTGTTGCGGCGTCTTTTACAGAAACATCCTCATCTTCGGCATCGCCTTTAGATTCGGAGCGTGCTTCCTGAGCTGCTTCTTCCATCAATTCTTCTTCTTTCAGAGCTTCGCGTTCTGCGTTACCTTCGATAATAGCGTCGGCTACTTGACCTGTAACCAGCTGGATTGTTCTCGCAGAGTCATCATTTGCCGGGATAATATGATCAGGAGTATCAGGATCACTGTTAGTGTCAATCATTGCCACAATCGGGATGTTCAGCTTTACAGCTTCGTTCATCGCGATATTCTCTTTTGTAGTATCAACCACAAAAATAGCGCCGGGCAGCCTGTTCATATTAGCAATACCGCCGAGGGTTTGTTCCAGCTTGTCCTGCTCTCGTTCGAGCATTAAGCCTTCCTTTTTCGTCAGCTCTTCAAATGTACCATCAGTTTTCATCTGCTCAATTTCTTCCATTCGCGAAATGCTCTTGCGGACGGTACTGAAGTTGGTGAGCATTCCACCCAGCCATCTGTGAGTGATGAAAGGCATGCCACAACGAATCGCTTCTGTTTTTACGATTTCCTGTGCCTGCTTTTTAGTTCCGACAAAGAGAATCGTTTTGCCGGCTCTTGCCAATTTTGTCACCTCGTCGAGGGCTTCCTGCAGGTAGTGGTGGGATTTCTTAAGATCGATGATGTGGATGCCGTTTCTTGGCATGAAGATGAATTCTTTCATCTTTGGATTCCAACGGCGTGTCAGGTGACCAAAATGGGCGCCTGATTTCAATAGTTCTTGTACGGATGCTGCTTTAGGCATTATATATGTGTATTTATTTTTGAGTTAGTCCTCTACGCAGGTCATCCCCGATGCGCTAATCCCGGATTGAAGTAATTCAGAGCCGGGACACTCGGCGAAGGGTCGCTGCGTATGTGTTTTTCAGTGAGTCCCCCTTAGCATAGGGGGATTTAGGGGGGTGTTAAACTGAGTTATAAAACGTACTGTAACACCCCTCTGTGTTTCCCCTTATTAGGGGAGAGTATTTTTATCGTTTACTAAACTGGAATTTCTTCCGGGCTTTTGGCTGGCCATACTTTTTACGTTCAACCATGCGGTCGTCACGCGTCAGAAGGCTTAATGCTTTGAGCCTATCGTGGACGTCATCATGGTGATCGTCCAATGCTCTTGCCAGGGCAAGGGAAATTGCACCGGCCTGACCTGTTACACCGCCGCCTCGAACAGTTACTTTAAAGTCGTACTGACCTTCAAGCTCTGTAGCAACGAGGGGCAATTTAGCAACGTTGATTCGAGCTTGTGTGCTCAAATATTCATCAATGGGCTGGCCATTTACAATAAACTTACCCGTTCCCGGCTTAACATATAAGCGGGCGGTAGATGTCTTTCGTCGTCCTATGTAATTATCTTTCGGCATATGAACTAATTTAGTCGATCTCTATTTTTTCAGGTTTTTGTGCAGTCAGGTTATGTACCGGACCGGCAAAAATTCTGATATTCTTCATTAATTTTCGGCCCAGCTTATTTTTAGGGAGCATTCCTTTCACTGCCATCTCAATCAATGATGTTGGATCTTTCTCCATCATCTCTGCAGCACTTGTGAAAATTTCGCCGCCCGGGTAGCCGGTATGACGGAAATACTCTTTATTAGTCATCTTATTTCCGCTAAGCGCAACTTTTTCTGAGTTGATGACCACGACGTTATCACCCACATCCATGTGAGGTGTAAATTCCGGTTTATTCTTACCGCGAAGAATAGCAGCTATTTTGCTGCTCAATCGCCCAAGAGGCTGGTCTTCAGCATCAATCAGAACCCACTTTTTCTCAATGGTATCCGGTGTGGCCGTAAATGTTTTATTACTAATCGTATTCACGAGATTCTCTTTTTGTTTTGCAAAATTGACAAGTCGATAAAAATAAGGGTAATAAATTTTGATTGCAACAGTAGGAGTAGAAAACCTTTATTGAGAGACATGGCATTTCTATTGTCACTTAGGAATATAGATGCAAGCCGGGTGCGATGAGAGGCTGAGGCACGACAGTACCTATTCGAGAAATGCTATGTCTGATGGAGGTTAGGTTAGATTAGATTAGGGAGAGACACTGCATTTCCATTGCTTTTGAATGATGCCGAGGGTGCCGGTAATTATGGGGCGAAGACGAACGCAGATGCTGTCACGAGAAATGCTATGTCTGAGTTGGCCTGTCCAAGATCCGCAATGTATTTTTGAGACATTGCGAATCTCATGATCGACATCGAAACAAACCTGACTGGTCTTGCCAATATGGTTTAATCAAGCGTTAAGGCACATGATTGATCAGATGGATCGGATCCTGTGTGGAAACATCTGGAAAATTTGGAACTGAATCGGGTAGATTTGGCCAAAAGGGTTCCTGTTCTCCGGTTGAAAAATTGTACTTGAAGGGTATGTATCGCGCACCCTCTCCTTTATGGGTGTCGCGGTTAAAAATAAAATAGTCGTGTTCACGTACCCAGCGAACCTGGTGGCCACCTAATTCAGTAAGCTGTCGTACCGTCTCACCATGTTGGTTAATTTGAAACAACTGCCAGGCGTTATCCACAAACTTTGGGAGAATAATTTCTGGTCCTGATGGATTGGGGATTGGATAATTCGAATATCTGCGGAGAGAATCACTATCTGTGTGATAGGTTGTGAGCCAGTTGAACTCTTCTGTCTCAAGATTGTAAAGTGCTTTATTTGCACTAAGGTTGTTAGTGGTATATTGAATTCCAACTATCCATCTTTCATTGTTACCCAATAGTGAGCCTTGAAAAAACTCTTTAACTGGCCCAATATGTGTAGTGTCAGAAGTACTTAATATATAGGTTCCCCTTTCATATTCTTGCTGGTATGCTTTTCCATGTACTCCAAAGAGTAACCTGTCACCGTCTTGAAACCAGCCACGCACAGACGAAGTATATTTATTGAAAAATTGGTATTCTTTGCTGTTGTGAAGCTCTAAATCAGATGAGTCAAGGTTCAAAGTAAAAGCATATAAGTACGGCGTTGTGTGAGGGTTATATGTGAATGAAATTTTATTCTCTGAAGGATGCCAGTCAACACCGCGTGTATTGTACGTAATAAGCCTAGTATTAGCCCCATTCCTATCCATCACCCATAATTGATAAAGAGGATCTGACTTACCAGGAGTGCGTTCTCTGATTAGAGCTACTTTTTTACCATCAGGACTTGGGCTAATCTGGAATAGTCGTTCAGTGCCCGCCAATTGTTCGCCGCCATATTCACCGGGCTGGAAGTAGGTTTCTTTTTCTTCAGGGTCGTCTACCGGTGGATCTTCTATTCCGGTTGTGCAGGATGCAGCGGTTGCTAACATGGTAACAATGATAGCCAAAAGCCTGATGTTCCTCATAACTGATGAATGATAGTTGTTGGCGGCAAAGAATGTTTATTAACTCAATTCAAGATAATAGAAATCTGGTTGGAATAAGAAACTGAAGTACCTGCATGATGATGTGATGGAGGTGAGACATGGCATTTCTATTGCTATTGAGGTGATAAGTTGCCATATCCTAGAATTCAGAACAGAGAAACCAAGAGACAGCCGCGAGAAATGCTATGTCTGGCGGAACTTTGAATCGATATCGAAACAAGACCTGTCAGGTTTTGAAAACCTGACAGGTCTGGCCCATTTGATTTGAAGAAGCGTTAAGGCACATGATCGATCAGATGGATCGGGTTCTGTGTTGAGAAATCAGGAAAGTCAGGAACTGAATCGGGCAGATTTGGCCAGATCGGCTCCTCCTCTCCCGTTGAAAAATCGTATTTAAATGGAATATAGCGCGCACCGGGT
>Ga0209943_1000109_pt1 | contig 55234 bp, 52 predicted proteins | sample SalPonR1_B_D2_MG_FD_185698 | JGI IMG/M metagenome (GOLD analysis project Ga0209943, IMG submission 185698) | Salt pond soil microbial communities from South San Francisco under conditions of wetland restoration - Salt Pond MetaG R1_B_D2_MG... ... | reverse complement strand
AATCAATCACAGATGCGGTCGTTTTTCTTTCAAATTCAGATGATGCCGATTTGCCGGAATGGTTTGAAGGGCGACTCGGAGATAAAAATACATTCAAAGAAAGATTCGGATTCGAACAAGTATGGCCGGAGAGGGATGACTATTATAGGGGAGACGGAACATATTTGGGCATATCGCTTACATTCGACCAGGGCCCTATAGCGATAGATGGCTACGAGTGGGCGATTAGACAAAGAATCAAGGGAGAAGGAGAAGAACCTACAAGTGTTTATGGCGAAAGAGGTGTGTATGGAATCTATTGGATTATTGAACCCAATGGGGATGTACCTTCTTTGAAAATAACACTGGATGATGAAACTATCATTGAACATGACATGAATGAATATATTGACCGAATAACAGAAAAATATCCTCCCGGAGAAAGAAGTTTCAATGAAGCGCCATTTGAAGACATGAGTGTGAGGCTTGAAAGCGAAGAAGTTGAAGTGCTGCTTGTTTTCGGAAACATAGACATATCCGTCAATCCGAGAGAAGACAGAATAAATTACTGGCTTTCCCTGGATGCAATTTATCTGAAGGAAAAGCAGTAATCATTTAAGCGTTGAAAACATAAAGAATCATTTTCCTTATTGGATTGCAGTACATCCAGAGGGCTTTCAACTCGATGGAATGAACATGACCAATTTGTTTTCAGTATTTAACATTGGTGCGCTTAGGCTTTACGGAAGGAGCTGGATTTAATTGAACAAATACATGGATTTGGCTGTGAGGGAAGCGATGGAAGGGATTAGACAAGGCAAGGGAGGCCCTTTTGGAGCCGTGATTGTAAAAGACGGCGAGGTCATAAGCGCTGCATGCAACGAGGTTACAAGTTCCAACGATCCTACTGCGCATGCTGAAATTCTTGCAATACGCAGGGCAAGTGAAAAACTTGGAACATACGATCTGTCGGGATGTGTCATTTATGCAACAGGTGAGCCGTGCCCAATGTGCCTTTCGGCAATAATATGGGCTAACATAAAGCAGATTTTCCATGCTTTGAATGCTGAGGATGCCGAAAAAATAGGTTTTAGAGATGAAAAAATATACCGGCATCTGCGGGGCGAAGAAAAAATTGTCGGGATTGAAAGGATTGAAAGCAGAGGAGCCGGTGAATTGTATGAAGAATACATAAGGCTCGGGAAAAAAATATATTGATATGTTATCTTGATTTAGTGGCAAGACATTTGAAAATTCTGCAGGGTTTAAAGGATATTTAAGAGGAGGAATCAGAATGGTTTCTTTGCAAGAAATGGAAATCATGCTGAAAGACATTGCGGCTGAATTTCCAGAGCAGCTTTTTGAGGAACTCAACGGAGGAATTTTGCTTTTGCCGGATACGAAAATGAATCCGGCAGGGATTGACAACGACCTTTTCATATTGGGGGAATACCATAGAGGAGGCAATATGGGTAGGTACATATCAATTTATTACGGTTCATTCATGAAAGTCTACGGCAGGCTCGGCAAGGAAGCTCTTTTGCAAAAGCTTGTTCATACTTTGAAGCATGAATTCACTCATCATCTGGAATCACTGGCAGGAGAAAGGGATCTTGAAATTGAAGACGCGAGGTATTTGAAAAACTATCTTAGAAATCACCGGAAATGATGAAAAAAATGCAGGCATCAAAATGCTATACAATTTTGGTTGTCCAATCTTCCACATTCCAAAAGTCTGTTATCCAGTCTTTGTAAAAATCGGGTTCATGGGAAACCAGAAGAATGGTCCCCTTGAATTCAATCAGCGCATTTTTCAATTCCATCTTGGCATCTGCGTCAAGATGGTTTGTAGGTTCATCCAATACAAGCCAATTTACGGATTTAAGCATTAATTTGCACAAACGGACCTTTGCATTTTCTCCGCCGCTCAGGACTTTCATTTGGCTGGTTATGTGCTCGTTGGTCAGTCCGCAGCTTGCAAGGGCGGAACGGACTTCCCTGTTTTCCATGGATGGATACTCCTGCCAGATTTCTTCGAGAGCAGTATTTGAATTGTTTCTGTTTGATTCCTGTTCGAAATATCCGGGATGCAGATATTCTCCAGTGTCAATTTTGCCGGAGAAAGGCTTAATTATACCAAGCATTGTTTTTAAAAGAGTTGATTTGCCGATACCGTTTACACCGGTAACGGCAATTTTTTTGTTTCTTTCCAAAACCATGTCCAAGGGCTTGGTCAGAGGCTCGCCATATCCGAGCACAAGTCCCTTTGCTTCGAAGACGAATCTGCCGGGTGTACGAGCTTCTTTGAAGGAAAAGGATGGTTTTGTTTTTTCTCTCGGCTTTTCTATTATTTCAAGTTTGTCGAGTCTCTTTTGCCTGCTGTTGGCCATTCCTCTAGTGGCAACCCGAGCTTTATTTCTTGCAATGAAATTTTCCATTTTCTCAATTTCCTGCTTTTGCCGCTCATAGGCCTTCATTTGTTGTTCTTTTTTTGCTGAATACATTCGGGTGAATTTGTCGTGATTGCCGGAATATCGTGTTAGAATTCCATTTTCGACATGGTAGACTACATTTATGACTTCATTGAGGAAGTTGGTGTCATGGGAAATCAAAATGAAGCTGTTTTCATATTCCTTCAAATATTTTTTCAGCCATTCTATGTGCTCAAAATCCAAAAAATTTGTTGGTTCGTCAAGAAGAAGTATTGTCGGGTTTTGAAGAAGCAGCTTGGCAATGAGCACTTTTGTTCGCTGGCCTCCGCTCAAATCAGAAACATCCCTTTCCAAACCTACGTCCCCAAGACCGAGTCCGTTGGCGACTTCTTCAATTTTTGCATTGATCATATAAAATCCGCTGTGTTCCAACAGACTTTGGATTTCCCCCACCTCTTCCATTATGGAATCGAGCTCTTTCGGTTGGGCATCGCCCATTTTTTCATAGAGCAGCATCATTTCGGATTCCATATCGAACATGCCTTGGAATGCCTCCTCAAGCACATTTCTGATAGTCTTGCCTTTTGAAAGTACGGAATGCTGGTCAAGATATCCGACAGTCGCTCTTTTGGACCATTCGATTTTGCCTTCATCCGGCATCATTTTGCCTGTTATTATATTCAGGAAGGTTGATTTTCCTTCTCCATTGGCGCCGATAAGACCGACATGTTCACCCAATTGGAGGTGGAAAGACGCCTCATCCAGTATTTTTCTTGCTCCGAAATCGTGTGAAACATTGATTGCAGTCATTACACTCATATTTAACTCCTTAAAAATGCTGATGATTTTGCTACTTTTCCATATTATCCGTTATGATATTGTCTGTCAAAATTATTTTTGCATGAAAAGAAGGCAAAACGGTAAATTATTGTTTGGAAATATGTCATAATTAAGTTAGTATTCAGTTCATGCAAAATTAATATCAACATAGAAGAAAAAAATGGAGAGAATAATGGATAAATTGTCAGAACATCTAAACAAAGTATTATCAAATTCGCCATACAAGCTTGTGATAAGCGCTCCTGTGGGCAAAACGCAAAAATATCGCAAAATTGCAATAAACCTCAAGAAAGATTATTATCAGGCTGAAAAATATACCCAAAAGCAGGTTTTCCATGAAAATTTTTCAAAGGAAGAAATCAAGGATTTTTGTATGGCATTGCTTTCGGGCCAGTACAGGGAGCTAAACGCATGGGACGGCGAACATAGTTACAATATTAAAATTTCTAAAAAAGGAAAGGCTTTTTTGGGGAAAAAAAGAAGCGAAAACCAACCGGAACGCTCAATGGAACACAACAGAAAAAAAGAATATATCCTTTCGGAAGGGCGAATCATAAAGCCATTGATTGACATGGGAATATTCACAAAAACAGGCAAGGTGGCAAGCTCAATGCATGACAAGTACAAACAGATCAACAGGTTTGTTGAAATAATCGACGATGCAATCAGGGGCAAGGATATAAAAGAATTGAAAGTCATTGATTTCGGTTGCGGCAAATCATATTTGACATTCATAATGTATTACTATTTTACAGAAATCAAAGGTATAAAGGTTGATATGGTCGGTCTCGACCTTAAAAAAGAAGTCATCGAAAGATGCAATTTCATAAGCCGAAAATACGGGTATGAAAATCTGCATTTCGAAGTCGGAGACATAAACGGATACAAATTCAGCGGGACGGTCGATGTGGTGATAGCGCTGCATGCCTGTGACACCGCAACGGACTATGCACTCTTCAATGCGGTAAAATGGGGCGCGGAAATGATATTTTCGGCGCCTTGTTGCCAGCATGAATTGAATGCGCAAATAAAAAGCGATGAATTTTCCATATTGACCCGCTATGGAATAATAAAAGAGAGGGTGTCGGCGCTTGTCACAGATTCAATAAGGGGGAATCTTCTGGTTCACTGCGGATACAAGACACAGATTCTTGAGTTCATTGACTACGGGCACACCCCGAAGAATATCATGATAAGGGCGGTCAAGTCGAACATGACTAAAAAATATAAAAAAGAAGCGCTTGATGAAGTTCTTCGAATAAAAGAAGAGCTTGATTTAAGCCCGAAATTGCTTGAATTATTGAAGAATGAGGACATGATAAATGTGGGATAGGTTTTTAAAGGGCAAATCATTTTTTATGGCAAGTTTTGAATTTTTAATAATGGGAGGGGTTTGAATTGTATTATTCTGTTTTTGAAACGTCAATTTGTTTAATGACAATAGCAGGAGATGAAAAAGGAGTATGCAATTTATATTTCAATACGGGAAAAGGGAAGAGGTCCTTTGAAATTTTAGAAGAATGGGCGGTTAATGATGATTTTCACAAAGAAAGCATTATGCAGATAAAGGATTATTTGGACGGGAAAAGAAAGAGATTTGACATTGAAATAAATCCGCGGGGAACTGAATATCAAAAAAAAGTATGGGCTGAACTGCTTGATATACCATACGCAAATTTATGCAGTTACAAGGATATAGCTATAAAAACGGGCAATGGAAAAGCTTCTAGGGCTGTTGGAATGGCAATTGGAAAAAATCCAATACCTTTAATTATACCTTGCCACAGAGTTGTAGGAAAGAATGGAAAGCTTACTGGCTTTGCACATGGGGTTGAGATGAAAAGACAATTGATTGAATTGGAACAAAACAATCTATGATGAACAAAACAATCTATGATGAACAAAACAAGGGGTGTCAACAGTGAAAATGTTTCGTATCGAGTTGGAAAATGAATTTGAAGCGGATATATTTAGCAATATTCTTGAAGAAGAAGGGATTCCCTATACTATAGTCGGCAACGAGAGTCTTGTATATGACGGACTATTTACAATGACACTTGGATGGGGGCATGTCGAAATCCCCTATGAATACAAGGAAAAAGCCATCAATCTATACGATGGATACAGGGAAGCTGTCGAAAAGTCTACTGATTAGAGAATTATTGCTAAAATAATGTGTTTTATTAGTAGAGAGTTGAAAAAAATATAAATAACAACATTGTTGAAACATTTCAGAAAGTGGTTTCGTCAAAGACATATGGAGGTGTAAAAATGAAAAATAAAAATACAATATGGATTATAGCTTTTGTGTTGCTGGTATTATTTGCAGGATGCATACGTCAGGAAAAAGAGTCGCCTTCTGACGAGCAGGCTTCAGGCGGGGAATTGACAGAAAAGGCCGAAGATGTGGAAGAAAGTGGCGAGGAAGCGGTTTCAATCAAGGCAATATACATAGGAAGAATGGATCCTAGCTTTGTTGAGATTCTTCGGGATGGAGAATACGAATCGTACATGTTTCATCAGGACGGGAAGGCGGCTCGCGAAGCCGAAGAATTAGAAAGTTATTCGGCGGTGGACATCCGGTACATTGAAGATGAGCAAGGCAGGCGCCAAATCGAATCGATGATCAAGGCGGATCCTCCGGGGGTTGGAAATGCCCCTGAAATTGCTGCTGAAGGGGAAATAGAAGATATGTTTGGAGCGGACGTATGCATGATTGAAGGAAAGCCTTACCATCTAGCATATGAATTGCTGCTTTCGAGCTCAAAGCTTGTTGAAGAATATGAATATATTGAATTCGATTATTATGTAGACGATTATGGTCGTAAGGTCATAACATCTTATGAGAAGATATTGACGGAAAGTGGAAGGTTTGACGGAATCGTAGGGACATCGATATCCGTCAAGCTGAGCGGCAATCCAGATGAGATAGGAGCTAAAAAATACTTGCTTTCTGATGAAGTGGAGAAGGCAATGGATAGCATTCAATTGAAAATCGGCGACGAAATACGATTCCATTATATTGTCGGCCAAGAAGGCTTGAAAAAAATCGTTTCACTGGAACGTATGGAGAAATAGGGATTAACCTTCGGGAAAAACGGAAATCATTTGAATTGACCTACTGAATCCAATATATAAGAAATCTCAATATCACAGGCTGTAGAAAACCTTCTATTTCAAGGCGATTCCAAAAGCCAGTGATGGGAGCGTATTGAGACATACGTGACCAAACGGGTTTTGGCAAGGCAACGCAGAAATTGTTGTTTTTCTACAGTCTGAAGCTGCCGGCCAAATGGCCGGCAGCTTAAATATGGGGGTGTTTCAATTGATGATAATTAAAGTTCTCCGCATTTTTTAAGTAGTTCTTCCCATTTTCTGTCGACTTCATTTTGGATGTCTTCAATCAAATGCTTGTTGCCTGGCTTGAAGAGGTGCTTAAAGCGACCTTGTGGTCTGAGGTACTCTTCTACAGGGAGCTTTTTCTTTGGCTTGTATGAGAGCTTCCATTCTCCGTTGATTACTTCAAAGAGAGGCCAGAAGCAAGTGTCAACAGCAAGCTTGCATATTTTCATCAAATCTTCGGTCTCATATCTCCAACCTCTTGGGCATGGAGCAAGTACATTCATGAATGCGGGACCTTCTGTATAGATGGCTTTCTCAGCTTTCTCGTGAAGATCCTTGAAGTTGCCCATGAAAGTTGTTTGGGCCACATAGGGTATTTCATGAGAAACCATTATTTCAGAAAGATCTTTTTTGAATTGTCTTTTACCTGGAATAACCTTTCCGGCTGGCGTAGTAGTGGTGTCGGTATATTTGGGGGTTGCAGATGAACGCTGTATGCCGGTGTTCATATATGCGTTGTTGTCATAGCAAACATAGACCATGTCGTGTCCGCGCTCCATAGCGCCCGAGAGAGATTGGAACCCTATGTCGTATGTTCCGCCGTCACCTCCGAATGTTATGAATTTATATGTTTCATCGATCTTGTTTTTTCTCTTAAGAGCATTATAGGCCGCTTCGGCGCCTGAAACTGTTGCAGCCGCATTCTCGAATGCGGTGTGTATGAAAGAATCCTTGAAGGCGACATACGGGTACGTGAAGGTGGAAACTTCAAGACATCCTGTTGCAACGCCTACAACCGCCTTGTCCTCTTCTTTCAGAGCTCTCATGACTCCTCTTACAGCCAAGGGAGCGCCGCAACCTGCACACATTCTATGGCCGCCGGTAAGTCTTTCCGGTTTGTTCATTACATCTTTAAATTGATATGCCATTTTTATCACTCCTATTCTCGGACACCGAGGTAACGGTATGCCTCGCCTTGGTCTTTGCCATCTTTTATTTCAAGAAGTTCGTTGTAAATTGACTCGATATGAATCGTTCTAACATCGCGTCCACCCAAACCGTAAACGTAGCTGATGGTTTTTGGCGGATTGGGAAGGTCGTAGAGGACAGTGCGCACCTCAGAAAATACAGGGCCTCCTATTGTGGAAAAACCTTCGTGGCGGTCCATTACTGCCACTGCTTTTACGTTCTTAAGGGCCCTGGCGATTTCTTCGCCCGGGAAAGGTCTGAATACGCGCAGCTTGAGAAGACCGACTTTTTTGCCTTCTTCCCGCATCGCGTCGACGACATCCTTGGCGGTTCCGGCAGTCGAGTTCAAGACAACTATGGAGACTTCGGCGTCTTCGAGTTTGTATGATTCGAAGAATTCGTAGAATCTGCCTGACATCTCACCAAACTCTTTTCCTACGGATAAAATCACTTCCTTGGCATTCTTCATAGCCTCGAGCTGCTGGCGCTTATGTTCCATATAGTAGACAGGGCTGTCATACGGGCCGTGGGCAATAGTTTCGTTTGGATTGAGCATATAGTTTTGAGGGCAGTAATCGCCTACAAAATTTTTGACTTTTTCACCTTCGATAAGTTCTATGTTTTCCACTCCATGCGATGTGATGAAACCGTCCTGGCAAACCATTACGGGCAATTGAACGTCAGGATGCTCTCCTATCCTGAATGCCTGTATGAAGTTGTCGTAGGCTTCCTGATTGTTTTCTGAATAAATTTGTATCCATCCGGAGTCCCTCGCGCCCATGGAATCGCCATGGTCTGCGTTTATGTTTATGGGCCCTGTAAGAGCCCTGTTTACACAAGCCAGGGTGATTGGAAGCCTTGAAGATGCGGCGACATAAAGAACCTCATGCATGAGAGCCAGTCCAGCTGAAGAAGTGGCGGTTACGGTTCTTGCTCCGGCCGCTTCCGAACCTATGCATGCGCTCATTGCGCTGTGCTCGGATTCTACAGTTACAAATTCTGTATCAACTTCTCCATTTGCTACAAATTGAGAAAAATACTGCGGTATTTCAGTCGAAGGCGTAATTGGAAATGCGGGCATGACATCCGGATTGATTTGTTTCATTGCATTTGCAATCGCTTCGTTTCCTGACATTCTATCTCTGATTCCCATGTTAAACCTCCTTTTTCTCGTCTTTGATGAAATCTATGGCGCCGAATGGACATACATTTGCGCATATGCCGCATCCTTTGCAATGATCATAGTCAAAGTCTAATCTTTTATTATTTTTTACTGGTATGGAAGAGTCCGGGCAAACCGGTACGCAGAGCAGACATTGCTTGCATTTATCCTCTTTGAAGACAGGTATCATTGTTCTCCAGTCGCCGGTTTTAAAAAGGTCCGCGCTTCCTGATTGAGTGATTGCTCCACCAGGGGAAATGTTTTTCCAATTTACTTGCGGATTGATATTTTCTGTTTTTCGCTTGTCCATTATTTTGCCACCTCCTGCATTGCTTCTTTTAGAGCTGCCATGTTTCCGCTTATAACTTCAGGTTTTGTGGCGAATTTATGCTTGAAGGAACCCTCCATTGCATCGAGGAAAGCTTTTTCCTCCATTACACCGCTTACTTTAACTACTGCGCCAAGCATTGGCGTGTTTGGAAAGTTTCTTCCCAAAGTTTCTTCTGAAATTTTGCGTGCGTCGATTGTGAACATTCGACCGCTGTAGCCTGCTATTTTGGATTTGATTTCGTCGACAGATTTAGGCGTGTTTATTATTATTGCGCCCTCCGGTTTCAATCCGGCTGTAACATCCACCGTTGAGAGCAGTGTTTCGTCGACCACAACCACAAAATCAGGTTCATAAATGTTTGAGTGCACCCTCAAAGGAGCTGAACTGATTCGGTTGTAGGCAGTAATTGGGGCCCCCATTCTCTCAGGGCCGTATTCTGGAAAACCCTGGACATAATTGCCTGTGTTGAAAGCTGCATCCGCCAAAAGCAGGGAAGCCGTTTTTGCGCCTTGCCCGCCTCTTCCATGCCAGCGAATCTCTGTAAGATTTGACATAAAGCATACCTCCTTAAATTTGTTAACTATATATGCAAATGATGTGCCAAAAAAAGAATGTGGATTTTTCAATGTTTTTTTGGCACAGTACCTATTTGAATGTTAGAATCAGTGTTATAATGCGAATAAAGTGTTAGAATAACGGAGGATAAAATGGGGAACAATTTAAAATTCGAAGTTGTGGACAATATAATGAATAAATCAAACGACGGGGTCAATGTTGTCGACAAAAGCGGGATTCTAATATATGTGAATCAGGCTTCGGCAGATTATGCAGGATACAAAATTAACGAGATGGTCGGAAACAATATAACTAAATATTATCCGCATGCTGTACTTTTGAAGGTGCTTGAGGATCGTCAGCCCATATTGGAAAAAAGGATTCACTATGTAAAGAACAAACGGTATGTTGTGAATTCATATCCGTATTATATTGAAGGAGAATTCTCGGGGGCGTTTTCCATTTTCAGAAGCATAAAGGAAATCGATGAATTGAACAAGAAAATCAAATATCTTGAGCTCCAATTGGAATTGAATTCAGTGGTTGAAGATGTTCCTTCCATAATAGGTAAAGGTGGAAGCCTGAGTGAAGTAATCAAGAGGGCGAGAAGAACTGTCGGATCTTTAGGCGGACCTCGCCACTCTATCATAATAGGAGAATCAGGCACAGGAAAAACTATGGTTGCCAACATGATATACAATTATGCCAAAGAGATTGGCGTCATAAGTCATGAGGCTCCCTACATCGAAATAAATTGTGCGCAATTCACAAATCCTGATATCGCCGCTGTAGAAATATTCGGCAGCGAGGAAGGTGCATATACGGGATCCAAAAGGAAAAAGGGACTTTTTGAACAGGCAAACGGTGGGATACTCTTCCTTGACGAGGCCCATGCATTGGAGCATTACCAAAATCTTCTTCTAAAGGTCATTGAAACAGGCAAGATAAGGCGCATTGGAGGATCAAAAGAGCACAGGGTGGATGTAATTGTGATAGCCGCGTCTACAAGGAACCTTAAAGACGAATTATTGCCTGAACTTTATCAAAGGCTTGCTCAATACGAAATATACCTTCCTTCTCTAAGCGAAAGGGATATGAGGGAAAAAAATGATCTGCTGGACTATTTCATAATGAAATACCAGGAGGCGGTAAAAAATCTTCACGAAATTGACTACAAAGTGGTAATTGAGAATGAAGCCAGGGAGATATTGCTAAATGCCTACTATCCAAGAAACATAAGACAAATGAGGGATGTGATAAATTTCAGCATAGATTCAGCATCCCCCTTGATAGACGACATAAACAGGGACAAGGAAATAATAACAAGAGTGGGAATCGACGACTTGCCATTTGAATTGATAGGAGCGAAAAACGGAAAGAATCCGAAACGAATAGACAAAACCATTGAAAGGATGATAAACATTTATCATTCCGAAGGAATGGGTTCCAGGAAAATCGCTAAGGAACTTAAACGCAACGGTTATGAAATAGAATATTACCAGGTAGCATATTTTTTAAAAAAAACAAAGAGTAAAATCATTTAAAATCGAAAAACCTTGTTGGCTGAATTACATGATATAATATCACTATAATATATTTTTAAGGAGGCCTTGTTATGCCGGAATTTGCGAAAAGGATGTTGGCGATGGAAAAATCGGCAAATGTCATTAAAGGACTTTTTGGGGCGATGAATGATCCCGACCTTATTTCATTCGGCGGTGGAGCGCCGGCGGTTGAGGCTTTGCCCGTGGGTGCTGTGAGGGAAATAACAAATGATGTGATACGAAAAGATAAAAGAGGAGTGGAAGCTCTTCAATACGGGAATGTAATGGGTGTTGAGGACTTGAGGGAAGTAGTGGTAAAAGAACTTTTACAACCGAAGGGTGTAGATGCGAAAATTGAAAACATAATGATAATCAATGGCGGACTTGAAGCCATGAATCTGCTTTGCCAACTTTACATAGAGCCGGGGGACGTAATATTGGTTGAGTCTCCTTCATTCGTGCATTCTGTCGAGATCTTCGATATGTTCGAAGCAAAGTGCATAGGAGTTGATATGGATGATGAGGGAATGGTTCCCGAGGATTTGGAGAAAAAAATCAAGAGCTACAAACCCAAAATGGTATATGTGATTCCCACCTTTCACAATCCAACAGGAAGAACACTCTCCATTGAAAGAAGAAAAAAGATTGCCGAATTTGGCGGTAGATACGATGTGATTATTCTAGAAGACGATCCGTACAGGGATATAAGATACAGCGGAGCCGACTTGCTGCCAATAAAGGCATTTGATAAAACCGGTCATACAGTTCTTGCAAACAGCTTTTCGAAAATCTTTTCGCCAGGGAGCAGACTAGGCTATATTCTTGCAAATGATGAAATAATGCAAAAGCTGTTTGCTGCTAAAACTGCAACTAATTCACATACATCCATGCTTCCCCAAATACTCTGCGCCGAATTTTTCAAGAGAGGATATTATCCCGGGCATCACAAGATGATATGCGATTTGTACAGGGAAAGAAGAGATACCATGATAGAGAGCATAGATAAATATTTTCCTGAAGGAACAAAAAGGGTGTTTCCCGACGGCGGACTCTTTACATGGGTTGAGTTGCCGGGAGGAATAAACACAACAGAGCTTTTGGCTGAATCTGTGAAAAATCCAAACGTAAAAGTGGCTTTTGTTGCAGGGGAAGGTTTTTTTGTTGAGGGGAATGGTAAAGGGAACAACTGCATGAGGATAAGCTACGGTTCGGTCCCGCCAGAAAAAATCATTGCTGGAATAAAAAGGCTGGGAAAATTAATCGATAAAAAATTGGAAAACAAGCAATAATTCATGCAGTTTGAAGTTGTATGCAACTGGTATTCAAACTATGTGCCGGGAGAATGGAACTCAATTTTAATACTGAAATATTAAAGAGTCATATGTGCGCTATTTATTTTCGATGGAGCCAAATTATGACTCTTTTTCAATGAAAAATCCTGATAAAACACTGGATTTGAACAAATACCAACGGAAACGGGTTTTTTAAGACATATTCAACTTTCGGGACTTGCCGTATGATATAATTTACTGCAAATCGTTAATTTGAAATACAATTTATAGTGCAAACAAAACAGGCATTGGTTTTGACAATAAAGGAGACGGCAATGGCAGTAAACATCGAAAAGAGAATTTTTACAAAATTGATGATAACGGCTGCTTTTGTTTTTGCGGCAATAATTTTAACAACATTGCCTTCCTATGCGGAAGAGACATTTTTTGAAAACGAAAATGAGCCGATATTTGAAAAAATCGGAAGAGAAATGAATTTGTCGAATTTGTCAGTTTCATCAATGGTGCAGGACAAGTACGGTTTTTTGTGGTTTGGCACCCAGGGCGGATTGAACTACTATAATGGAAGAAGCATCAAGACCTTTAAAAACAATCCTTTTGAAAACAACAGATTGGTACACAACCTCATACAAACGATGTATTATGATGAAGAAAACCATGAATTGTGGATTGGGACATATCAAGGCTTGTCAAATTATAAAATTGCTGAAAATGTGTTCAAGAATTACACGGTAGAAGAAGACGGGCTGTCGAATGCTGTTGTGGTTGCAATCGAAAAGGATACTGATGGAATGGTTTGGATCGGGACACTTGAGGGTTTGAATAGATTGGATCCTGAAAGCGGCGATATTGCCAATTATGATGTGCCGGGGGATGTAGTTAGGGACCTGCTCGTCGATTCAAGTGGAAGACTTCTCATTGGGAGCTATCAAGGGCTTTTGTATTTCAATAGAAGGACGGAGTCGGTTGAAAAAACAGAAGTCAATTTGCCTTCCCCTTATGTCATGCAGGTCAAGGAGTTTGAAAAGGGGATAATTACATTGGGCCTTTGGGATGGAGGGACTGTCGAAACAACACTTGAGGGTGAAGAAATTGATACAAGCTCATATGACGACAATAGAGTGTATTGCATATTGAAAACTGGTGACGGAACCCTTTGGACGGGAACCTGGGGCGGCGGCCTATTTGCAAAGACTAAGGATGGAGATGTGTTTCGTTTTGCAGGGGACGACAATGTGAATTCGCTTGCCAATCCGGTAGTTTACTCTCTTTTGCAGGACAAATCAGGGATATTGTGGATAGGCACAAACGGAGGGGGGATATCGAAGCTCAATCCCCGTAAAAGAAATTATGTCAAATATCGTTATGATCCAAAAAATGAAGAAAGTCTGAGCCAGGGTAAAATAAATAGCATATTTAGAGACAGCGTAGGAAATTTATGGGTTGCAATCTATAATTCGGGCGTCAACCGTTTTGATGAAGAAAAAAACGGGTTTGTAAAATATGCGAAAGGAATGGACGAGCCATTCTCATTGGTTGATAACCAAGTAGTAACCTTTCTTGAAACAAAAGGAAATGAACTCTTGCTTGGAACCGGGGCTGGAGTGGAAAAATTCAACTATGAAACGGGCGAATTTGAATATTTGAATATAATTCCAGAGGATAGCATGGTCTATGCATTGGAAAACGGAATAAACGACGAGCTGCTAATTGGCACATATACTGATGGATTATACATTTACGATGAAGGCACGGAAGGCCTTAAGCATTACTACCACAATGAAAATGGCGAAAAAAGTCTTTCCGACAATCTGGTTTATGATATTTTGACTGACAGCAGAGACAGAATTTGGGTGGCAACAAACAATGGACTTAACCTTATGAAACCGGGAGAAGATGAATTCAGGATATTCATGAAAAAAATGGGGTATTACAGTCAAATTGCCAGCAATACCATAAGGTGTCTGTTTCAAGATTCAAAAGAAAGAATATGGATTGGAACTGTAAGCGGAGGTGTAGCGCTTTATAACGAAAGCGATGAAACATTTAAAAGCTACACTGAATCTGAAGGTATGCCGGGAAATACAGTAATCAGTATTTTGGAAGGCGATGACGGGATGATTTGGATGGCTACACAAAACGGAATTGCTATTCTGAATCCTGAGAATGGCGAAATATTCAAGTTGACACCAGAAGACGGAATAGGATTTTGGGAATTCAATTCAGGCCATTTTGCCGACAAGGATGGAAGCCTTCTTTTCGGTGGAATTGATGGAATTACATCAATTCCAAGCAGTGTTGAAATCAACAACTATGAATCTCCAAGCGTCTATATAACGGGAGTGAATGTTAGGCAAAAGGAAATTGATCCCAACAAGCAGATTTTTAATGGTCAAGAAATTGAGTTGAGTCATGAAGACAATTTGCTTAGTTTCGATTTTGTTGCATTGGACTACGATTCTCCATACAAGATAAAATTTCTATACAAACTCCAAGGATTTGAGGATTCCTGGAACAGTGCCGAAACGAGGAACTATGTTTCGTATTCTAATTTGTCTCCAGGAAAATATGAATTCATAGTCAAAGCGGAAACATTCCGAGGGGTAAGCACTGAAACGGCAAATTTTATTTTCACTATTCAAAAACCTTGGTATATGACATTTTATGCTTACAGCTTGTTTGTATTGATATTCTTTGGGATTGTTTTAGCCGCATTCAAGATAAGAGAAAGCTATGTTTTGAACGCTAAAAATTCGGAGTTGTCAGTCTTGAACAATAAATTGGAGGAGACAAACAATGCTCTGGAAAAAGCGTCTATAAGAGATCATTTGACAGGCGTATACAACAGGGGATATTTCGATGTTCTAATAACGCAGGAGTTGGATTTTGCAAAGAGAAGCAACTCGAGCATATCACTGATAATGTTTGATGTTGACAATTTCAAAGATATAAATGATACATTCGGGCATTTGGCAGGTGATGATTTTTTGGTGAAGATAAGCGATGCGATAGCGTCTGCCTTGCCCCGCAGCACCGATACTTTAACACGATTCGGCGGAGATGAATTTGCTGTTGTTTTATACGATACAGACAAAAGAGGCTCCACTTTGGTTGCCGAGAGAATAATAAAGGCATTTGAAGAGGTCAGTACCATGCCGAAGTTTACAAATGAAAAAATAAGAGCCACTCTTAGCATCGGGGTTGTTTCAATAAAGCCAAATGAGGACACGACTACGGAAATGTTGCTTGAGGCTGCTGACAGTGCGCTCTACGAGGCTAAACGTCAAGGCAAGAATAGAATATGCATTGGCAAATAAATAGGGATATAAAAAGGATTCGCTTACATGCGAATCCTTTTTTATGTCATTTTTTACAATCAAGGCAGATTCTAAAGCCATTTGTTTTCAATCAAATCTTTCGCATTTCTTGTAAGTGGAATCAAATCTGTTTTGTCCAAATAGCATACATCGAATTTTCGATTTAGGGCGGCGAAATGCCTGAGCCCAAAAGCAATTTTGTTTAAATATGAAAAAACTCCAATTGCCCCTGGAGAGAAATCGTTGGCCTTTTTTCCGTATATGGCTCTGAGGTCCGCGAGGTCTCCGTATATTTCTTCTATGGTATCTCCGTATTTTTTAAACAAGTTTGGCACTTTGCCGGCATTTATCATATCGCCTGTTTTTTTGCCGCTCATGGCTGCAGCCATAGCCGCCCTGCAAATGCCTATTGCAGCAACATCTCCATCGCCATAGGCAAGTGCTTTGAATACCTGGTCTTCGGATGCGAAACCACCGGTTATTGTTATTGCAGGGATAGAAAGATCTTCAGCTTTAAGTTTTTTGACGATTGTGCATATGGCCTCTTCCATAATGACTGTGGGGTAAGCCCACTCGTTCATCATTTTGCAGGGACTGTATCCGCTCCCGCCTCCTGCACCGTCGAAGGTTATCATGTCAACCCCGGCCTTTATTCCAAGGCGTATGGATTTCTCCAGATCGGCGGGATCGTATCCCGCCATCTTGAAGTATATGTTTTTGGCGCCCAGGGACCTGAGTTCCGCTATCCTTGGAACAAGATACTCCTCAGTCCATTGAGGGAGCCTTGAATATGTATAAAAATTCGGGCATACTCCGTTTTCATAAGCCGCAGCTACTTTTGGGTCGCTCGGATCGGGATGAACAAAATACCCGGTGCTTTGTTTGGCAAGGGCATCTTCTAATCCGTTAACGCGCTTTACAGGCTGAGTACCTTTTGCTCCCTGTCCGAACTTGATTTCTATGGCCTCGGCCCCGTGTTCTCTTATTGCATAGTCAGCAACACCGAGCATGTCGTCTTCGACATTTGTTTGTATGATTATTTGCCCGTATCCGCGGTAGTATTTCCTGAATGTGTCGAGCATCCTGCCAATTGCGGGGAAATTGACAATCTTGCCGTTTTCAATCTTGAGTTCGGGATCCTTTTCCCTTGCGTCCTCGCCGATTACGCAGCAAACGCCTGCCATGGCCGCTCCTCCAAAATAATCCTCCCAGTTGAGTTTTATGAGCGCGGGCAAAATAACCGGCATTGCAAGTTTTACAGGGTTGATCAAGCCAAACTCGCTTTCTAAGTTTACATTGAATATGGTTGCCTCTTCATGGGTTGGATTGGCGCCAATTGCTCCAAAAACACGTCCATTTATATTGAAATGGGAGTAGTCAATTGGATAGTCTTTTTCAGAACCTATTTGATTTGCACCTGTTGTTGTTGGATAAACAGTTCGCATGCCAAGAACCGCAGCCAATCCGAGCTCGCAAGTTGTGGCGCAATCTTCAGTGCACAAGGAGCACATTCCGGATTGAGGCGACAGCTTGTCGATTCGATTTTTTGTTTCATTGAAAGCTGACGATAGTGATGGTGAATAAGTCATTTTATTTCCCCCCTAATTTTGGAATAAATATCTAAATAAAAAAATGTATTCAAGGTTAAAAAGGGCAAATGCTCTTTACTGTAATATTATAACAAATGCTTGTTTTATAAGCAAGAATAAGAGGATTTCAAATACTTGGATTAATTGTTGTTTGGATAAACGGTTTTGCTGAGGGGGAATTCATTATTTAATTTCAATTAAAAAAATTGCCTTTATGGAAGGCAATTTTTGAATTCATTTGCTTGTATTTTCTGCTACAGTCTTATCACTCATGAGACGAAATGCCGATATGGTTTGATTAATGGTTTCATGCCGAACATCTGTCGGGTCGAATTTCAGCAGCTTGAATATTGATTGTATGAAAAAACCGATAGCGAAAGAGGAAATGACTGTACCCACGCCGAACATTCCGCCAAGCCTCCAACCGGCAAGTGCTGTTGAAACTTCAATAGCCCCGCGGCATACCCCTACAGGCAAACCAGTTTTTCGGGTGACGGCGACCATGAGGCTGTCCCGGGGGCCTGCGCCGAAACCGGATGCGATGTAGTTGTAACTTCCATAAGATAGAATAATCATTCCGACAGACATCATGGTGATGCCTAAAACAAAGTTGTCTGCTGGAGGAAGAATATCAAGCATGAGGAATAAATCAATGAACAAACCGATTACAACCATGTTGGCTATTGTTCCAATCCCGATTTTTTCTCCGAGTATAATTGTTGCAAGGCCAACAAACAAACCTGTAAGAATAGATGCGCTCCCTATGGTCAAGCCAATTGTGTTGGCGAGTCCGGCGTGAAAAACATCCCATGGGGGATATCCTATATTTGCTTTTATCATAAAAACTATTCCAACTGAGCAAATAAACAGCCCCCAGTTTAGGCGGGCAAAACGAATTGCAAATGATTTCATAGACGATTCCTTTCAATGTCCATGCGCCATTAAAGGCATGGATAAAAATAATTTAATGCATCATTATAATTCTAAACGTTATTGATGCCAAGTCAATAGGAAGAATGCTTGACTTGGCTTATATATAACTGATATATTAGTTATATATAAACAGAGGAGGTATTGCTATGATTGAGATCAGATGGCACGGAAGAGGTGGCCAGGGCAGTTTTACTGCATCCAGAATTCTTGGTGCGGCGGCTTCAGTGCATGGAGGCAAGCATGCTATGGCTTTTCCGTCATTCGGACCGGAGAGGCGGGGAGCGCCGGTAGCCGGATTTACGAGGATATCGGATAAGAAGATTACGGACAGGAGCGAAATAATTTCACCAGACTATGTAATTGTGTTGGATGAAACACTTTGGGCAAACGGAGTGACGAACGGACTAAAGGAAGATACTGTACTCATCATCAACACAGACAAGCCCGAAATGTACAAAAATCTTCTTGCGCAAAGGGTTGTTGCTGTTGATGCAACTTCAATAGCTTTGGATATCTTGGGATTGCCCATAACAAATACTGCAATGATGGGAGCTTTTATCGCCGTAAGCGGACTTGTTTCTCTTGAAGATGCAAAGAAGGCGATTGACGACAATCTTAAACCAAAGGTGGCCGAGAAAAACAAGAAGCTTATCGAAAAAGTATATGACTTGGTGAAAGGAGCGTAATGATGGATAGACCAAAAGTTAAAGAATGGGCTGCCCCGAAATTTGTCAGGGAGTTCCCTTTGGGCTCAACCTGTGAAAGCGGCCATTTGACAAGCATAAATGCGGGATGGAGAACATTCAAGCCTGTCATTGACCAGGACAAGTGTGTAAATTGTCTGAGATGTTTCCTGGTTTGTCCTGACGGGGTTATAGACAAATCAGAAGAAAAGCTTGAAATAGATTACGACTACTGCAAGGGTTGCGGAATATGCGCAACTGAATGCAAGCTTGGAGCCATAGAAATGGTAAAGGAGGTGAAATGACATGGGTAAAACAATGAAGTTTATTTGTGGAGACGATGCAGTTGCTGAAGGAGCAAGGCTTTCAAGGCCGCATGTCATTTCTGCCTATCCGATAACGCCGCAGACTATTGTTGTGGAAAGACTTTCGGAATTCGTTGAAGACGGATCTCTCAAGTCGGAATTTATGCATGTTGAATCCGAGCACAGCGCAATGTCATGCGCCATAGGCATAAGCGCAGTCGGGGCGAGGGCCTTTACGGCCACCTCGTCGCAGGGACTCCTATACATGGCAGAGGCTCTTCCATACGCAAGCGGGCAACGCCTCCCGATAGTCATGATGAACGCAAACAGGTCAATAGCAACCCCGTGGAGCATTTTTGGAGACCACATGGATTCCATGTTTCTTCTGAATTCGGGATGGATTCAAATATATGTAGAGGATGCCCAGGAAGCGCTCGACATGATTATACAGGCTTACAGAATTGCAGAAACCAAAGAGGTCATGACTCCTGTGATGGTGAATGTCGACGGATTTGTCTTAACTCACACATACGAAATGGTTGAAATACCGCAGCAGGAAAAAGTCGACGAGTTCTTGCCTCCGATTTCAATGCCTGACAACAGCATGTCTCTTGAGGATCCAAAGAGCCTTTGCATATCTGCAGGTAAAGACACCAATATGGAATTCAACATGAAGCGCCATTTTGAAATGGTCGAATCGGAAAAGCATATAGAAGCGATAGACAAGGAGTTCGGGGACGCCTTCGGCAGATACTATCATGGAATGATGGAAAAAATTCATATGGAGGATGCCGAGGTTGCTTTGATAACAACCGGAACGGTGACGGGTACGGCTCGTGTAGTGCTTGAAAAAATGCGAAGAGACGGCAAAAAAGTAGGCTTGATAAAGCTCAGGGTTCTAAGGCCTTTTCCGATGGATAAAATAAACGAGGCTCTGGAAGGTTTGAAGGCTTTTGGTGTGCTCGACAAGAATATTTCATTCGGTTACGAAGGAAGCATATTCACTAACGTGAATTCTTCAATAATCGAGATGGTCAACATTCCCAAGGCAATCAATTTCATAGGAGGAATAGGCGGAAGGGATATAACCCATGAAGACATAGAGAAAGCTTATGACGAACTCTTGTCTGCGGCCGAAGGAAATTCATTTGAACGCGTACAGTACATGAATGTGGGGTGTGAATACTAATGGCAAAACTTAATGCGCGCACAATAACAAACAAAGAGTATTTTTATGGGCACAAGGCATGTGGAGGCTGTGGAGAAAGCTTGGCTCTCAGGCATGCGATGAAAATATTGGGAGAAAACACCTTTGCTGCTCTCCCTGCAGGGTGCATGGCTGCGGTATCCTTCATATACCCTCATATGTCTTTTACAACAAATGCGATGATTACTCCTTTTGCCGCAACAGGGGCTGTAGCTTCAGGAATGGCTGCAGGGCTTAAGGCACTCGGAGTTGAAAACACACAGACCATCGGTTTTGCAGGAGATGGAGGAACGGCTGACATAGGCCTTCAGGCCTTGTCGGGCGCAATCGACAGAAACGACGATATAATATACATGTGCACTGACAATGAAGCCTATATGAACACGGGCATCCAAAAGAGCGGGTTGACTCCGTATGGGACAAGGACAACCACTTCTCCTGCGGGTAAAAACCTTCCGGGTTCAATAACCCACAAGAAGAACATGTTCGAGATAGTTGCCGCACATGGAATATCTTACGCGGCGACAGCGAGCGTGGGTTATCTTGAGGATTTCCTCATGAAGGTGCAGAAGGCAAAGGATACTAAGGGCACATCATTTCTTCATGTATTTGTTCCCTGCCCTACCGGATGGGGTTATCCGGCAAATCAAACCGTGGCGCTTGCAAAAGCCGTTGTTGACACGGGACTTTGGTATTTGGCGGAGTATGAAAACGGCGAATTCATCGTAAACAAGAATCCGAAAGAGTTTGCTCCTGCAAAGGACTATTTAAAGGCGCAGGGTAGATTCAAGCATTTGACTGATGAAGACATAGAGGTCATAGAGGCTCATAGAGACAAGAAGTGGGAAATGATAAGGAAAAAGTGGAACGTATAGAAAGACTGGGGTAAAGCAAATGAAAAAGCAGGCGAATGCCGGAATCTTTCAGATTTTAAAAAAAAGAATCATAGAAATGGAATATGAGCCTGGCATGGCGCTTTCCGAAAAGGATTTGATTGAGGAGTTCGGAGTAAGCCGGACTCCTGTAAGGGAGGCCTTGCTGAGATTGTCGCAAATAGGGCTCGTTGAGATGATTCCCAGGGTGGGCACATTCGTTACCCAAATTGATTTGATGATGGTTAAATATGCTTATGAGGTCAAAAAGAATCTTGAGGGTTTGGCGGCCGAACTGGCATGTGAGAGGGCTGAAGAAGAAGAAATCGAAGAGCTTTTCGAAATAATTGACCGGTTTTCAAAATACGACATAGTAAAAGACTACAAATTTTGTATTCAGGATGACCAAAGATTCCATGCCATAGTCAGGCAAGCTGCAGGAAACCCGATTCTTTCAGAGACGTTGGATGAGCTAAATGCAAAGACAGCGAGATTCTTGCAGTATATTCACTATATAATAGATGATTACGAGTGGTTCAGTTCGTCGCTCAAGGAGATGGCCGAGGCGATAAGAAGAAGGGATTGTAAAGAGGCTCGCATTTCAACCGAAAGGCATACATTGAAATTCCTGGAACAGTTGTCAAAGAAATTTTTTGGGAATCCTCAATAGTTGAGGATTCCTTTCCATTTTGGGTAAAAATCCAAAAGGAGGGGATGGAATGAAAAAAAACTCTAATCTTAAAATGCTGGCAGTATTGAACACAATCATATTTTTGGGAGTGCTTGCTGTCAACTACATGGCAAACGCGCTTCCTATAAACGGACTCAATACCGGGGAGGTGTCAGCCTCAGTACCCAATTTGTTCGTGCCAGCTGGCCTTACATTCTCGATTTGGGGTCTTATATACGTATTGCTTGCCATCTTCATACTTTATCAATTCAATTCGCTGAAAAAGCGGAATGGAAGGTTTGTCGGGGATATAGGCATTTGGTTCATTGTTTCATGTATCGCGAACATGGGTTGGATTTTTGCATGGCATTATAGGCAGATATTCTTATCTCTGGCACTTATGCTGATTATTTTAATGAGCCTCATTGTTATTGTATTGCGTTTGAGACCCAACAGAAAATATGCAACAGGACTTGAAAGAATAGCGGTCTACCATACATTCAGCATATATTTGGGCTGGATTTCGGTTGCGACAATTGCCAATGTCACCACAGTCCTTGTAACTGTTGGATGGGACGGATTCGGAATTGGTGATGAATTTTGGACAGTTGTAGTAATTGCGGTCGCAATTCTTCTTGCATTGACAAGCATTAACAAATACGGCGACATACCTTACGCTATTGTAATTGATTGGGCCCTTGCGGGCATAATCCTTAAGAGATACCAAACGGATGGAACTGAATATGTTTGGATACTTCTTGTGGCGGCGACAGGGATTTTACTGATAAGTTTTATAGGAATATACAATTTCGTAAAAAGGTAGCCATTATATAAAAAAGAGACAATGGGTTTCCATTGTCTCTTTTTTATTCTATTTCAAATCTCCATCATTGTCGTATCCCAAGCTTTCCCAATATCCCTTGAAGTCCGGGTTGTTCGACAATTCAATTTTCGTCACCCACCTCGCCCACTTGTAGCCGATTTTATCTTCTGCAACTACAATAAACGGATATCCTAGGTCGGGAGGCAATTCGATGCCGTTTGACGAATATGCAAGAATCATTTTATTTTCAATCACTTCGGCTATCGGCATCGAAGTATTGTAGTCATCTGCACAATGGAATATTATTGTATTCGCTTCGGATTGTATTGAGGAAGGCCCAATTATGTCTTCGATGAGGACGCCCTTCCAAAGAACAGTCGATTCCCAGCCTTCAACACAGTGCAGAGTCACAAGCCTTTCGTATTCAGGAAGAGATAAAACTTCTTCATAAGTGTAAGTAAGCGGCTCATCCGCCAATCCGAGTACTTCAAGACTATAGCTGTCGATATCGATATTTTGGATTCCTTTTATGGAATTGTCTCTTGGTCCTATTGAAGGGTCCAAACGAATACCTTGGTAATCCCTGACTTCACTTTCCATGTAGCGGCTTTCGGTAGCTTTTGTAACGGCATCAGAGTTGGAATCTTCTTCAATATTCGGGCTGCCGCAGGACGAAGCAAAAATAATAATTGCTGTAATTAAAAGAGAAAAAAATATTTTGTTTTTCATGAGTTTCTCCTTTCAAAAATAGATGACATATGAAATATATACCCTAAATAAGGGTCGAGAAATAAGTTTTTATTATAAATGATGAATTCGTTTACTAGAATATAAACCCGTGAATGAAGGGCCCTTCTATCCGGCTTGACTGACATCGACAATGGCTATATCATGGAAAAGACAATCAACAATCATAACAAAGTAGAAATCTAATATTCCAGATTGAAGCAAACAGATGAATTTCCGCAGGGGCATCTGTTTTTAAGGAGAAATAAATGAGTGTTTTGGAAGTAGAAAAAATATCCAAGAGTTACAGCGAAAAGGTGCTGTTTGACAACATATCGATAGCAATAAACGAAGGGGAAAAAATTGGTTTGATCGGAATCAACGGAACCGGAAAATCGACTCTGCTCAAGGTGATTGCCGGACTCGAAACCGCAGACAAAGGAAGAATAATAAACGGAAGCGATGTTAAAATCGGGTATCTTTTACAAAACCCGGAATTCAAGAAAGGAACAACTGTGCTGGAGCAGGTTTTCAAAGGGAATACGCCGGTAATGAAATTAATACGTGAATATGAGGATATCCTCCAAAGGCTGGAAGAAAACCCGGGAGACTCCCATTTTCAAAAGAAAATGATTGAATTGACTCAGAAGATGGATTTAATGGAAGCTTGGTCGATTGAGACCGAAGCAAAAATAATTCTCACAAAACTCGGAATAAGCGATTTCAAGGCTGATGTTGCAAAGCTTTCAGGCGGGCAGCGGAAAAGAGTTGCTATGGCAAGCGTGCTCATAACACCTGCCGACCTTTTGATACTCGACGAACCAACAAACCATATAGACAACGAAACGGTGGATTGGTTGGAGAGTTATATAAAAAACCGAAAGGGCGCCCTCCTTATGGTTACCCATGACAGATATCTGCTTGACAGGGTTGCAAACAGAATAATTGAACTTGACAGAGGAAAGCTTTACAGCTATCAGGCAAATTATAGCAAGTACCTTGAAATGAAGATTGAAAGGAACGAAATAGAAGAGGCTTCTGAACGGAAACGGCAAAATCTAATCAAGAGAGAACTTGAATGGATAAAAAGGGGAGCCAAGGCGCGCTCTACAAAGCAAAAGGCAAGATTGGAAAGATTTGAAAATCTAAACCGGGAAAAGGCGCCTCTCGAGGCGGGTACTGTCGAAATGCAAGGAGCGTTTTCAAGGCTTGGAAGAAAGATAATCGAAATGAAGAACATAAGCAAGAGCTTTTCCTGTGGAGAAATCATCAGGGATTTCAGTTATGTGCTTTTGCGAAATGACAGGATAGGAATAATAGGGCCAAACGGCGCCGGAAAGTCTACGCTTATGAAAATCGCTTCGGGGGTCATCGAGCCAGACACAGGAATCGTAGATACCGGTGAGACTGTTAAAATAGGATATTTCTCTCAGGAAAACGACGATATGGATAAAAGCATGAGGGTGATGGATTATATAAGGGAACAGGCGGAATTCGTCGACACCGGAAAAGGTATGGCAAGCGCTTCTCAAATGCTGGAAAGATTCTTGTTTCCTCCGAGTGAACAGTGGAAGCTGATTTCAAAATTGTCCGGAGGAGAAAGAAGAAGGCTGTATCTTTTGAGGATACTCATGGGGGCGCCGAATGTACTTATGCTTGACGAGCCTACAAATGATTTGGATATCCAGACATTGACCGTTCTTGAAGAATATTTGGAAGAATTTGCGGGAGCTGTTGTAGTAGTTTCACATGACAGGTATTTCCTTGACAGGGTTGCGGACAGCATATTTTCGTTTGAAGGAAAGGGTTTCATAAAGCAGTTCGCCGGAAATTATTCGGATTACAGCGAATTCGTCAAGAATTTCAATCAGGTTAAAACGGATTCTGTTTCTGCCAGAGATAGCGATGCAGGCGGGAAAAGGGAAAAAAAGAAAACAAAAAATCTAAAATTCACATACAAGGAACAAAAGGAGTTTGAATGCATCGACGACGTGATTGCCGACCTTGAAGTAAATATAGACGAGATTGGAATCCTGATGCAGCAGGCATCACGAGACTTTGAGAGACTTCAGCCGCTTGCGGACAAGAAAGACCAACTGGAAAAGGAATTGGAAAAAGCCATGGATCGATGGACCTATTTGAATGAATTGAATGAGGAAATAGAAGGCAGCAAAAGCAAGTAAAAAAGTAAACCGTATTATCGACAAGCTTACTTTTTATCTACATGGAAAGCTCATTTTTGCAAATTTCGACTATGTTTTTTGGAAAGCCGATATCGCCAAATAAATGTGCAGTCCGTTCTGAATGATTATTTCGGATTTGCTTTTGGAAAGATAAAAGCCTCTGTCCATATTCCACAATTACATCGAAGCTTCTGATATGCTGTTCTATTCATCATCGGCTTTTTTGTCGTAGCTTATGATGTGAAATATTCATATCGAATAAATTATGAAAATGAAATACCATTTAATGAAGAGCAAATGACTATATGAAAGAGGTGTTTAGGATGAACGGAACCAAAAGAATTGAGATAAAGCCGGGAATGGAAGTCAAAGTGGTTCAGAAGCAGGACCAACGTTCGGGCAAATTGACTGATGGTATTGTGAGCAGGATACTCACCAAATCGCCGAATCATCCGCATGGCATAAAAGTTATGCTTGAAGACGGCATAGTTGGCCGTGTAAAGAAAATAATCAAATAGCCATGGAATAAAATTCAATTCAAGTCGACACATGTAAAGGAGGATGCAAAATAAATTGTGCATCCTCCTTTACATGTGTCGACTTGACAAATTAGCGGGGTATCATTCCAATAGGAAGACTGCTTTTAACTCAAAATGATTTGATGATTGGATAATAAAAAGGAGGTTCATAATGAAAAGCACAACATTTGGAGGTTTGGTGCTGATACTGTATGCGTTTTTTGTCATCTATATTACGATTAAGAGACCTAAAAGCATCTGGCAGAAGAAAAAGATCAAAATATTCATTAACCTGATAGGAGAAAGGGGAACGGTAATTTTGTTTTTTGTTTGGTCTGCGCTTGTTTTGGCGGTTGCTGTATTTCTGCTGACCACATAGATAAATATATTTGCCGCAGATTCATATAAATTCAATTTTGTGGTATCATTCGCAATAGGGTGGAATATAGCTTTCAAAAGGAGTTTTTATGTATCAAAAATGGATGGAATCGTTTAAGAAAATCGAATTGTTCAAAGGGATTGAAGACGGCGAGCTCAATAGTGTGCTTATGTGCTTCAGGCCCCAGATATCATCCTTCCAAAGGAAAGAAAGTATTGTAGCCGAAGGTGACCGGTTTGCAGGGATAGGCATTATTCTGGAAGGAGAGGTAACAATAGCAAAAGACAATGCGGCAGGTGACAGGGTGATTATGGCCAAGTTGAAAGAGAACAGCATATTCGGTGAGGTCTTTGCTTTTTCAAGCAGCGACAAATGGGGAGTGTCAGTGATTGCGACAACAGGCTGCAAAGTAATGTTCATAACTCCTGAAAGGATAATCGGCAATTGTCGCAACATGTGCATAGGGCACAGGCAATTGATTCAAAATATGCTGAGAATTGTTTCGCAGAAAGCTCTCGGGCTTGAAAAAAAAATAAAATACCTTTCTATGAAAAGCATAAGGGCGAAGGCGTGTGCATATTTGCTTGAGCAACGAAGTATCGCAGGCGGAGACAGATTCATGATTCCAATGAAAAGGAATGAACTGGCGGAGTTTCTGTATGTATCAAGGCCGTCGCTTTCGAGGGAAATCATCAAGATGAAGGATGAGGGGATAATTGACTTTTACAGGTCTTCGTTTCATATAATGGATATTGAAGCCTTGAAATCTTACATTTGAAGAAAGACTTAAAATCAAAGAAACGAATTATTGGAATTGCATTGGTGAAAAACCACCGATGCAATTTTTTTATTTTAGTAACACAGGATACGGTTATATGTTGCCGCCGTTGTTATGATGAAGCGGAAGTGATGAAAAATCATTATAAAGAGAGGTGCAAGAATGGAAAACATGTATTTTGATTTGAACGACACCTTGTTGGAAATCACAAACAACCATACTGAAGCGATCGATTTGCTTTCATCAATAGGATTTGAAAATATACGCGACGAGAAACAAAGGAAAGCATTTGGCGGTTCGGTCACGCTGGAGACCGCTTTGAGAATAAAAAAAATAAATGAAAACACGTTTGTAAAACAGCTTGTGGAAGCCATTGAAAACGGAATCGGCGAATCAGACGGAGGGTTGGAATCTAATGGCGTACCTAAAGATGCTGATTTGCGGATTGTCGTGTCCCGTAAGGGTGCCGTTGATGGAGACTTTTCAGGGTTGGATGAAGAAAAATGGCGAAAGCATAAAAAAACGGTGGGTTATGATTTGAAAGCCGCATCAAAGGTCCGTTCTGTAAACTCAAAAGCGACAACCATGCATATAAACGGACTGACGGGCCAGGGAACGTATGAACTCAGCACTCTACTGTATGATGAAAAAGAGGATATAGAAACCATCAAGGGAAAGGAACTCAGGTTTTCGATGCCTTCAGCGCTATGCTCATACTGCCTTGGCGAAAAAAGAATTGGGGAAGATTATCAGATGGGGAACATCAGAAAAATCAAGTTGAACGAAGGTGATGATTAATATGAGAGATTTTGGAAAGATGAAGATAAGTGAAATCGAAAACAAATATCCTTTCGCCATATCGTTTTTCCAAAACAACAATTTGGATATCAAAGGGCATGAAGACAGCACTTTAGAGCAATACTTGGATCATTTTACTGAAGAAGAAATAGAGGATTGGGCAATAGATATCAAAAATTAAAATGGATTTTTGGACGTACATTCATCAAATGCTTGAGTTTCTGGGTATCAAAGGCGATGAGCGAGTAGATTCTCTGACCATAGTTGCGGGCTTCGACAAGGACGGAAAAAAAGAGAATTTTGAACAAATAAAATTAACAGAAGCGAGATTGTTACAATAGTGGGTCCGACCGGTTCCGGCAAAAGCCGCCTGTTGGCTGACATAGAATGGGTGGCGAACAAGGATACCCCTACTGAAAGAGTGGTTTTGATAAACGGGAAGAAGCCCGACGGCAGGTGGAGACTGTCTTCGGCCAACAAGCTTGTCGCGCAATTGTTCCAAAACATGAATTTTGTCATGGATTTGACCGTAAGCGAATTTCTGGAATTGCATGCCCAAAGCCGTGTGGTTGAAAACGAGCAGGAGATTGTTTTAAGGATAGTGGATGCGGCAAATCATTTGGCGGGAGAAAATTCGAAATGTTGACATTTGCGGACAAGTTTTCCGAATGCGGAATGGTTCACGGCGTTACGCCTTGCCATGCTTTCGACCCGGCCAGTGTAAAAGCTGCTGGCATATATTATTAAGAAAACAACGGTAACGCCAGATACCGAAAACGAATTGAAGTTGGTATATTCTAAACGCACAAGTTAAAGAATTAAACACTAAAAGGGAGGAATAATCATGAGCATGTTTTGTTATCAATGCCAGGAAGCGGCAAAAGGAACAGGTTGTACAATCAAAGGGGTTTGCGGAAAGCCGGATTACGTTGCAAACCTTCAGGATCTGATGATTTACACACTTAAGGGGATTGCCTTGGTGAAAGAGGAAGGCTGGAAAGCAGGCCTTGAATTTCCTAAAGCGGACCATTTTACAATGACAGGGCTTTTCATGACCATCACGAACGCAAACTTCGATGATGAAGCTTTCAGGGCAAAAATCAAAGAAGGGCTTGCGTTAAGAGAAGAAATGAAGGAAGAACTAAAGGAAAAAGGCGTTTCATTGGTTGACATGCATGACGCTGCCACTTGGTTCGCAGATACAGCCGACGCGATGCAGGCAAAAGCGGATTCGGTGCAGGTTGGAGTTCTTGCCACAGAAAATGAAGATGTGAGGTCTCTAAGGGAACTTGTCACATATGGGCTCAAAGGTATTGCGGCATATGCCGAGCATGCATTCAATCTTGGAAAAGAAGACAAAAATGTTTACGATTTCATAACTAAGGCTTTAACTGCAACTCTTGATGATTCTCTAAGCGCAGACGAGCTTGTCGCACTTACTCTTGAAACAGGCAAATTCGGTGTTGACGTAATGGCTCTTCTCGATGCAGCTAATACTGAAACATACGGAAACCCTGAGATTACGGAAGTAAACATAGGTGTAGGAAAGAATCCTGGAATACTTATCACGGGTCACGATTTGAAAGACATGGAGCAGCTGCTCGAGCAGACAAAGGGAACGGGAGTGGATGTATATACCCATGGGGAAATGCTTCCTGCAAACTATTACCCGGCATTTAAGAAATACGACAACTTTGTCGGAAACTACGGCAATTCATGGTGGAAGCAAAAAGAGGAATTTACAACATTCAACGGACCTATTCTCTTTACTACGAATTGCATTGTACCGCCAAAAGAGGATCAAATCGAAAGGATCTACACAACCGGGTCAGCAGGATATCCTGGATGCAAGCACATCGAGCCCGATGAAAACGGAATTAAAGATTTCTCCGAGATAATCGAACAAGCCAAGAAACTCGATCCGCCTGTTGAGATTGAAAATGGAACTATAGTCGGCGGATTCGCGCACGCGCAGGTATTCGCATTGGCGGACAAGGTTGTGGATGCTGTCAAATCTGGCGCAATCAAGAAATTCTTTGTGATGGCAGGCTGTGACGGAAGAATGAAATCAAGGTCCTATTATACGGAGTTTGCGGAAAAATTGCCTGAGGATACGGTTATACTTACAGCCGGTTGCGCAAAATACCGTTACAACAAGCTTGAACTTGGGGACATCGGCGGAATACCGAGAGTTCTCGACGCAGGGCAGTGCAACGACTCCTACTCATTGGCAGTAATTGCCCTCAAGCTGAAAGAAGTATTCGAACTCAACGACATAAACGACTTGCCGATAGCATACAATATAGCATGGTATGAGCAGAAGGCAGTAATAGTGTTGCTTGCACTTCTTTACCTTGGAGTAAAGAATATCAAGCTTGGACCGACACTGCCGGCATTCCTGTCGCCAAATGTGGCAAAAGTGCTTGTAGAGACATTTGGGATAAACGGCATAAACAGCGTAGAAGAAGATATGGAGCAGTTCTTCGCATGAATTAAATGTATTGCTGGATCATATTCGGGAGCCGGGATTGTTCGCGGCTCCCGAATTTTTCAAAAATGCATCATTACTTGAGGAATCAGATGGAGGTGACAATCTGTTGGAAAAAATTTATGAATTTTATACAGGAAATGAAAAGACCATAGAGAGAATAGTGAATGATGGGAATATTCACTTGAACCACATGGTTTTTAAAGAAGGGGAAGGTTTCCCGGAGCATTATTCGAATTCAAATGTATATATGATCGTTGCAAGGGGGACTGTATCGCTGAGGCTTGCCGAGCAGGAAACCATAGAATATGAAAGAGGTAGCATTATAAATATTCCCTACAACGTAAAAATGAACGGAATGAACAAACATGGAGAGACGCTGGAGCTTTTTATTGTAAAAGCGCCCAACCCCAAGGACTATGTACCAAAGAAAGATGAAATGAAAGCATAAAAAAGGCAAAAGGAATTTCAAAGAAAACAAAATTCCTTTTGCCTTAAATTGTATTTTTTCGTTTAAAATATGCGGCCTCTCAAAACAAAATGGCAGCCGAAGATATTCCAAGTAAGCTGCAGATTCTCAAATGATAAAAGAGAGCCTCTTATTCGATCAGGAACATGATGCGGGTTTCAAGCTTTTCCTCCGGTACATTATCAGGGCCATTAAGATAAAACTCATAGGCGACACCGTTTGATCTGTATTCATTCTCATCCATCCATTTCATCAAAGTGTCGTAGGTTGACCCTATTTCACTGTATGGACCGACATGGATGCACTGCACATAAGTGCCTTTCGGCAATTCGCTTGGTTCAATGTAATTTTTAATTGGCAGTTTTCGCTCTACAGGGAAACCTATTTCGATGTCAAGATTTTTCATATCCATGTTGTAATAGGCTACAAATGGAGCATCGGAAGGATATTCGCCTATTTCAGACAAGTAGTTCATTATTTTCCCATAAGCTTTTGAGAGCACGATCGGCAAATCTTCAACAGTGGCTGTCGTCCTTATTGACAAAGCCGGCTGAAGTTCTTTCTCGACCAGTTCAAATTTATAATTCATGGTAACCCTCCTAATAATAATTTGTGGCAATATTTTTATACCCAGTCTTGATAGAATTATCTATTGAAGGAGACATTAGTTGGATTAAGACTTTTCAACAATACTTAAATGCGGTTGACATTTCGAGAAAACATTGATAATATGTTAACGAAATTGATATTCCAGATTTGCGGAGAGTTTTCTTCGTATATCTGGAAAAATAGAATATGACCTTGAGAAAAAGAGTATTCTGATTCGAAAAGGGAGTAGGACATAGCCTTGCGCATACGGCGGAGAATTTTGCCATTGCGACAATAGACCATGCAGCCTTCCTTTTGGAAGGCTTTTATATTTGAAAAAAACAAGGCGAATTGAAGGGAGAAAGTATTTTTGAAAAAATACAGGGGATTTGTTTTTCCGCTGGCAATTTTGCTGTTGTGGGCGGCAGGTTCCGAAATGGAATTGTTCAATACATATATAGTTCCACATCCGGTCAAAGTGCTTAACACAGGCTTGGCATTATCTGAGAATGGAATACTGATAAGACATTTGGGCATAAGCCTTTTCAGGGTGCTTGCGGGTTTTGCAATAACCTTTTTTATCGCATTTCCAATGGCGGTGCTTGTCGGGCTCAACAAAAAAACATTTGAATATCTGTCTCCCTTTCTTGAGTTTGTGAGGCACATACCTCCGATAGCCATGATACCGCTCCTCATACTGTGGTTTGGAATAGGTGAAACCTCAAAAATCGCAGTAATAATTTTAGCGACTTTCTTCCCAATATTCATAAACACAGTAAGCGGCATTTCAGGATGCGACAACAGGCTTGTGGAAGTCGGAAGGACGTACGGGTTCACCAAATGGCAAACCTTGATTAAAATTATTCTTCCCCAGGCTCTACCGTCAATATTGGCGGGAATGCAGCTTGGACTTGGATACAGCTGGAGGTCGCTTATGGGAGCCGAACTAATTGCAGCTTCTTCGGGCATTGGATACATGATAATTGAAGCTGAACAACTGTCAAGGATAGACATAATTTTTGTCGGGATAATTGTAATAGGAACTTTGGGTTGCGGAATAGATTATTTTTTCTTGAAAGCGACCAATAGACTCTTGATGTGGGAGGGTGGAAATCATGACAGGGATAAAAATCAGGAACTTATCAAAGATTTTTATGCTTAAAAACAAGGAAGTGCCGGTTTTTGAGGGGATGGATCTTTTTGTGGAAAAACAAAGCTTTGTAACTGTTGTTGGAAAGAGCGGCTGCGGGAAAACGACGCTTTTGAGAATCTTATGCGGGCTTGAAGAAAAAAGCGGAGGAGAAGTCTTGTATATAGAAAATGGTAGAGAATGCGGGAAATGCCCCAAAATGTCCATTGTGTTTCAAGAACCGCGCCTTATGCCATGGCTGACCGTAAAACAAAACATGGCTTTTTCACTCGAAAACGAAAAAGACAGCAAAAAAGTCGAAAGCACCGTAAACAAATATCTTGAAATCCTGGGTTTGGATGGGTTCAAAGACGCATATCCGAGCCAGATATCAGGAGGCATGGCGCAAAGGGCCGCATTGGGAAGAACTCTTTGTTACGAGCCAGATGTAATACTGATGGATGAGCCCTTGGGAGCGCTTGACGCATACAATCGAAAAATTCTGCAAGACGAATTGATCCATATTTTCAATACGTGCAAAAAAACAATAGTATTTGTCACACATGATATTGAAGAGGCTCTTTATCTGGGTCAAAGACTAATTGTTATAGATGATGGAAAAATAATGGAAGATATTGACATTAAGGAAAACTATCCAAGGGACATTCACTCGGCGAAGTTTTCAAGACTAAGGGAAAAAGCCATGAACACCATCATGGATTCCAAGAATAAATTAGCTGTGGCACAATGAAAACATTATCGCAAAAGATCGCAAAAGGGGGAGAAACATTTAAAACCGGTATGAATTGAAACTATCAGGGGAAAAGGAGGATTTTATGAAAAAATTATCATTTTTTATGGCAGTTCTTGTTATGGCGATGGCTGTTTTGTCTGCTTGTGCAAGCGGTGCAGGTGATTTGGCTGAAGTTCCGAAAAAAGAAAAGGTCAATATCTCCTATGTTAAATTGCCGCTCAATGTGCCATCAATAGTTGAAAAAAATGAGATGCTTTTTGAAGATGCATTTGGAGAAGAGGGTATTGAGGTGATTTTTCCAGAAATAACCCAAGGCTCCAAAATGACTCAAGCTCTCGCGTCAGGCTCGTTGGATTTTTGCAATGCCCTGGGAGGCACTTCTGCTATTCTTGCCGCGGCGAATGGCGTGGATGTTAAAATAATTGGAATTTACAGCAGGGCTCCAAAGGCTTTTACAATCATGGCCAAGGATGATTCGATAGTTGGGATAAAAGACTTGAAAGGGAAAAAAATAGTTGGGCCAAAGGGGACGATCCTTCATCAATTGCTTTTAGGGGCATTGGTGGAAAACGGAATGAAAATGGACGATGTTGAATTCATAAACATGGGGATAGGAGACGCAATGGCAGCTCTTTCTTCCGGAAACGCAGATGCGGCATTGGTTGCGGGACCTGCTGTTACTATTGCACTCGAAAACGGAAACAGGGTTATTGAGACTGGTGAAGGGCTTCTGGACGCTACAATCGTAATCGCTACAAGCGGTGAAATGATTGAAAAGTATCCCGAGGTTGTCGATACATATATGGACGTGCATGCAAAAAGTCTCGAATATATGGAGAGCAATCCTGAAGATACCTTCGCAATGACGGCTGAAGAGACCAACATAGATGTTGAAGCAGTAAAAACTATGTTTGCATGGTATGATTTCAGCCCGCAAATAAGCGAGAGAGATATAGAAGATTTGGTTAAGACACAAGAATTTCTTATCGAAAACGGCATGCTGGAAAGCAAAATAGATATTGAGGACATAATAGTCGATATGGCGGTAAAATAGCAATATCAATGAAAAGGCAATACTGCCATGGCCGGATGATATCTCCCCTATCCGGCCATGGATTTTTATTTTTGAACAATAAATAAAAAAGGTTGACAAAAAATCAATCATAGTTTAAAATCTTCATAAATAATAAATATGATGGCGTTGAAGGGAAGAGTAGTCCATTTTGGTAGTAATAGAGAGCTGATGACGGTGGAAAATCAGTACGGATCAATGGATGAAGAACCTCCCCGAGTCGCTGACCGAAAGCTATTGAGCGAGTAGATTCAGCCGTAACCGGTGCGTTAAACCGGTAGATATCGACAAAACATGTCTGTATTGAAATGAGCCGGGTCTTTAGACCAAATTGGGTGGCACCGCGCAAGTACAAACCTGCGTCCCTTTGAAACAAACAAAGAGGACCGGGTTTTTTTGTTTTTGAAGAAAAGGAGTGTGATAATATGGGCGATTCAATGAAAGGCATGAAAAGAACTCACTATTGCGGGAAGTTGACAGATAACAATATTGGGGAAACTGTCACGGTAATGGGATGGGTTAAGAGACGAAGGGACCTTGGCGGAGTCATTTTTATCGATTTGCGGGATGTTTCAGGAATTGTGCAGGTTGTATTAGACGCGGGAAGCATTGGAAATGAAAATTTCGCAAAAGGCGAATCTATAAGGAATGAATATGTGGTGGCTGTTTCAGGCAGGCTGGAAAGGCGTGACGAAGAAACTGTAAACATGAACCTGCCGACAGGCACAATAGATGTGAGGGCGACAGAGCTTCGCATTCTCAACAAGTCAAAGACGCCCCCCTTCATTATCGACGAATATGTGGATGTGAGGGAAGAATTGAGGCTCAAGTACAGATATCTTGATTTGAGAAGGGCAGAAATGCTTGACAACCTTAAAACGAGGCAGTCAGTGCTTTCTTCAATAAGAAATTATTTTGAGCAGAAAGATTTCATGGAGATAGAAACCCCTATTCTTACAAAGAGTACACCGGAGGGGGCAAGGGATTACCTTGTTCCCAGCAGGGTTTCGAAGGGGACTTTTTATGCATTGCCGCAATCCCCCCAAATATACAAGCAATTGCTTATGGTTTCAGGTGTCGACAAGTATTATCAAGTGGCAAAATGCTTCAGGGACGAAGATTTAAGGCGTGACCGTCAGCCTGAATTCACCCAGGTAGATATGGAAATGAGTTTTGTCGATCAAGAGGATGTAATAGGAATACTTGAAGAATTGTTTGCGAAAATTTTGAAGAAGACGAAGGGAATAGATATTAAGATGCCTTTCCCGAGAATGACCTATGAAGAAGCAATGGACAAGTATGGATTCGATAAGCCGGATTTAAGATTCGATATGCCTATGGTTGACTTAACCGAAATAATGGAGGTATGCAGCTTTGAGGTATTCCGAAAAGTAGTTGACCGTGGAGGAATAGTAAAAGGCCTGTGTATAAAAGGCGGAAATGAATTGACAAGGACTCAAATAGAGCAGCTTACGAAAAAGGCATTTGAGTTCGGGGGCAAAGGAATGGCATGGATTGCAATTGAGCCCGATGGAAGTTTGAGGTCTGTCCTTACCAAATATTTTTCAGAAGAAGACATGGTAAGAATCATTGCGAAATTAGAGGCCAAACCAGGAGACATGATAGTATTCAGCGCCGACCAGAAAGAAAAGGCAAGAAATATTCTTGGCAACCTCCGGCTTGAAATCGCCGATTTGCTGGATCTTAGGGATAAAGACAAGTTTGCGTTTGCGGTTGTCACTGATTTTCCCTTGCTTGAATGGTCAGAGCAAGAAAAACGATACGTTGCAATGCATCACCCATTCACAATGCCCAACGACGAAGACATTGAACTCCTTAAAAGCAAGCCTGAAGATGTCAGGGCAAAATCCTATGATGTTGTATTGAACGGAATAGAGCTGGGAAGTGGAAGCATAAGAATCCATCAAAGCGAAATACAGTCAAAGATATTTGAACTTTTGGGTTTTGAATCAGAAGAGGCAAAGGACAGGTTCGGATTTCTTCTAAAGGCATTCGATTACGGGACGCCTCCCCACGGAGGGTTTGCATTCGGCCTTGACAGGCTGATAATGATGATTGCGGGAGCTCCTAACATCAGAGAGGTAATAGCTTTTCCAAAATTGAGGGACGCGTCGTGTCCAATGATAGAAACACCCTCGAAGGTTGCTGCAGATCAGCTGATGGAACTTGATCTTCTGGTTGCGCTTTCCGAAATAGCAGATGACGGAGGAGAAAAGGCAATAGCTGAGGAAATGCTTGAGCACATAGCAAATCTTGCCAAACTCAACGTTGAAGATGATGAAAGATCCGAGTTGGCAAAGAACCTGACTGACATAATCGATTTTGCAAATCAATTGAATTCGGTTGAAATGGGAGATGTGGATCCTCTTTCCTATATCATTGACAACAACAATGTGTTTAGAAAAGACCAAGTAAAACCTTCTTTGTCGGTTGAGGAAGTTTTAAAGAACGCTTCGATTAAAAAAGGTGATTATTTCTATGTGCCTAAAAGCATATAGAGAAAACAGGGTGTAAGGAGGGGTGGAAAATGAAAATTATTGACATGGATATAATGACAATGAGAAAGGCACTATTGTCAAAAGAAATATCTTCTGTTGAAATAACAAAAGAGTATCTCTCAAGCATAAATGAAAGAGACAGGGACATATCTGCCTATTTATATGTTGACAATTTGAATGCATTGAAAAAATCTGAGAAAATAGACAAAAAACTTTCGAACGGGGTGGATGTTGGAGTGCTTGCAGGCATTCCGACGGCATTGAAAGACAATATTTGCACTATCGACATGCCGACTACTTGCGGTTCGAGAATGCTTGAAAAATATAAATCGCCGTTTAATGCAAGCGTCGTGGAGATTCTTGAGGATTCTGACGCAGTAGTGCTTGGAAAACTTAATATGGACGAGTTCGCAATGGGTTCGACTACAGAAAACTCCTATTACCAGAACACGAAGAATCCGCACGACTTTTCAAGAGTCCCTGGAGGAAGCTCCGGAGGGTCGGCTGCTGCTGTCGCGTCTAAACAGGCATTGTTCGCTTTGGGCTCCGATACAGGCGGGTCCATTAGGCAACCAGCAAGCTTTTGTGGAGTTTTAGGGCTTAAGCCGACTTATGGAAGAATATCGAGGTATGGTTTGATAGCTTTTGCCTCATCGCTTGACCAAATTGGACCTTTTGCAAGAAGTACAAGTGATTTGGCATACGTCATGAATGTCTTGTGCGGTTTTGACGAAAAGGATTCCACTTCTGTAAAATTGGAAGATGAAAACTTTATGGAATCTCTTGAAAGGGACATCAGTGGGATGAGAATAGCGCTGCCAAAGAATTATTTTGACGAAGGGTTAGCTCCGGAGGTCAAAAAAGATGTTTTAGCAGCTGCGGAAAACTTTAAAAAACTTGGGGCTTCTGTTGAAGAAGTCGAAATATCGAGCGTAAAGCATGCTTTGCCTGCGTATTATATTATTTCATCTGCCGAGGCATCGTCCAACCTGTCTCGTTTTGACGGAATACAATACGGCTTTAGGCCTGAAGGCGATTTCAGCCTCGATGAATTGTACAAGGAAGCTAGGAGCAAGGGTTTTGGCAAAGAGGTTAAAAGAAGAATTCTTTTGGGAACATACGCATTGAGCTCTGGTTACTATGATGCATACTACAAAAAGGCTCAACAAGTAAGGAGCCTTATAAAAGCCGAATTTGACAATTTGTATAAGAATTTCGACCTTGTTTTGTCTCCCACTGCTCCTACTTCGGCATATCCCATAGGGTCCAAAAGCGCAAACCCGATAGAAATGTACATGGGGGACATATATACAGTTCCTGTGAATATAGCGGGGCTGCCGGGGCTGTCCATGAATTGCGGATTCGACAAAGACGGTTTGCCAATTGGAATGCAATTGATTGGAAATGCATTTGACGAGGCGTCAATATTGCGTGCGGCTCATGCATATGAAAGAGGTGGATTCAATGATTGATGATTATGAAATAGTTATTGGCCTTGAGGTTCATGTCGAACTGAAAACTGATACAAAGATATTTTGTGGATGCAGAACTTCATTTGGAGCAAAGCCAAATACACAATGCTGCCCGGTATGCTTGGGATTGCCAGGATCCCTTCCTGTATTAAACGAGCAGGTGGTGGAATTTGCGGTCCTTTCGGGATTGGCGACGAAATGCGAGATTACGAGAATTGGAAAACAGGACAGGAAAAATTATTTCTATCCGGATTCTCCCAAAGCATATCAAATTTCACAATACGACTTGCCTCTTTGCCATTCGGGGCATGTCGACATAGAAGTGAAGGGAGAGTCGAAAAGAATTAGAATAACAAGAATCCACATAGAGGAAGATGCTGGAAAGCTTGTCCATGATGCTGAAGGCGGCTCACTAGTTGATTACAACCGATGCGGGGTTCCGCTGATAGAAATAGTATCAGAGCCGGATATCCGTTCAGCCGAGGAGGCAAAGGCATACGTTCAAAAGCTTCGAGCAATACTTCTCTATGTTGGGGTTTCAGATTGCAGAATGAACGAAGGATCTCTCAGATGCGATGTCAATCTTTCTGTAAGAAGAAAAGGGGAAAAGAATCTCGGAACACGAACAGAAATGAAAAACCTGAATTCTTTTGTCTCTATTTCAAAAGCTATTGAAAACGAGACCTTGCGTCAAATAAAATTAATCGAGTCCGGAGGTAATGTGGTACAGGAAACAAGGAGATGGGAACAGTCGGCTGGAAAATCGGTGTCAATGAGAACAAAGGAAGACGCACATGATTACAGATATTTTCCGGATCCCGATTTGATGCCTATAAAACTTGGAGATTCATTTATTGAAAGATTGGAAAAAACGCTGCCAGAACTTCCGGATGAAAGAAAAGCGAAATATATAAAGGACTACCAACTGAATGTATATGATGCCGAACAAATTGTGTCTAATAAATATCTTTCGGACTATTTCGAAAAGACGGCAAAAAAGGTCAATTCCCCCAAGACAGCCGCAAATATTTTGATGACAGACATAATAAGGCTTATGTCAAAAGAGGGCGAGGATGCCTGTATACCTTTTGCAAGCGATGATTTTGCACGGCTTTCAGACCTGGTTTTCTTAGGAACAATCAACAGTACATTGGCAAAAAAGGTTATTGAAAAGATGTGGAGGGAGAATCTTTCTCCCGATTTTATCATTGAAAGAGATGATTTGCGTTTAATAAAAGATGAAGATTATCTTTCGAGCCTTGCGGGGGAAATAGTCGGTCAAATGCCAAAAGTTGTAGAGGATTATCTTTCTGGAAAAGATAAGGCTTTGCAGTCCCTGATAGGACAAATAATGAGGAAGACGTCAGGCAAAGCCGACCCGGGCATAGCAAAAAGAGTTTTGCTAAAAAAAATAAGTGATTCAAATCTATAGCAAGCTTGATTATAGGGTTTGGTCAAAGAAAAGGAGTCTGCCACATGGCAGACTCCTTGATTGATTTTATGATTAACCGATAAAACTCAAATTTCTGGTTTTATGCTTTTCCGCTGCATCCCAAAACATTCTTTATTTTATGAGAGACCATTTCTTCTATGGCGGTCCTTCCCTTGCCCAGGTATTTTCTTGGATCGAAAACGTCCGGGTTTTCTACGAATGATTTTCGGATTGCGGCTGTCATTGCCAAACGCAGGTCTGTATCAATGTTTATTTTGCAAACACCCAATTTTGACGCTTGCCTGAGCATGGGTTCGGGAACGCCCTTGGCTCCGGGAATGTTTCCGCCGTAATCGTTGCACATTTGAACAAATTCGGGAATGACAGTCGAAGAACCGTGTAGAACCAGTGGGTATTCCGGAAGAAGTCTTGTTATTGTTTCCAAAAGCTCAAAATCGAGTTTGGGTTCGCCTTTGAATTTATAAGCTCCATGGCTTGTTCCTATGGCTATGGCCAAAGAATCAACCTTTGTCCTTTCGACAAATTCAACAGCCTCGTCCGGGTCTGTGAATGTGGCGTTTCTTCCGGATACCTTGATATTGTCTTCTATGCCTGCAAGTTTGCCCAATTCAGCCTCGACTACAACTCCTTTTTCATGGGCGTAGTCGACTACTCGTTTTGTGAGAGCTATGTTTTCCTCGAATGGATGTTTCGAACCGTCAATCATTACAGAAGTGAATCCGTCATCGATGCATTGCTTGCAGATTTCAAAATCCTCACCATGGTCAAGATGAAGAACGATGTTAAGCCCCGTATCTTCGATTGCCGCTTCAACCAATTTTTTAAGGTATACAGGTTGCGCATATTTTCTTGCGCCCGCAGATACCTGGAGAATCAACGGAGCATTTTCCTTTGCCGCCGCCTGTACGATCCCTTGAATTATTTCCATGTTGTTTACATTAAAGGCTCCTACGGCATATTTTTCGGAATATGCACGCTTGAACATATCGGTAGATGTAACTAAAGGCATGTCAGCCCCTCCTTTGTATGTATTGAATAGTTTTATTCCCAATATAATTATATACCTAAGACAAAGATATTTCTACAATGCAAAGCCTAATTGTGATATATTGAAGCATATTAATAAAGGAAGAAGAGGGAATCGGATGAAATTGCCGGAAAAATTCAAATCAAGAATAAAAAAAGATCTTAAGTTGGAATATGAAAATTTTATCGGAATTTACAATGAAAAGCCGCTGCATGGTATAAGGCTGAACACAATGAAAATTTCAAGGGAAGAATTCTTGGAAATATGCCCTTTCGAACTGCAGAGCGTACCATGGGATGAAAATGGCTTCATATATGATATTGAAAAATGCAAGCCTTCAAAACATCCGTTTTATCACGCGGGTCTGTATTATATACAGGAACCTTCGGCAATGGCTCCTGCCAATCTTCTCAGCCCGCAACCAGGAGATGCTGTATTGGACCTCTGCGCCGCTCCGGGAGGAAAGTCAGTACAATTGTCGTCAATGATAAAGGACAAGGGGCTTTTGGTTTGCAACGACATAAATCCCAAGAGGGTCAGGGCATTGATACGAAACATGGAATGGTTTGGAATAAAGAACGTGATGATTTTGAATGAGGAACCTGCAAGGATGGCTGGAATTTGGAAGTATTCATTTGACTGTGTGCTTGTTGACGCTCCCTGTTCGGGGGAAGGGATGTTAAGAAAAGACTCAAAGGCGGCAGATAGCTGGGAACTGTATGGAGGAAAAGCCTGCACAGGGATACAAAGAGGAATAATTCGAGACGCGAGCGGAATGCTGTCTAAAAACGGCAAATTGGTTTATTCCACATGCACATTTTCAATGAGTGAAAATGAAGAAATCGTATCAGATTTCGTTAAGGAAAACAGCGGTTTTGAAATGGGCATGATTCCAGAGGCCTGGTGTATTTCGGGCGAGTTGGCGATTGATGGAGCGGAGCCTGTTTCAGGATTTGGAAGGATATGGCCCCACAAACACAGGGGCGAGGGACATTTCATGGCAAAGATTCATTGTAGAAAAACCACCGGAGCCGTACAAGTGGAATTTTCTAATGCGGGGAAAACGAAATTTGGCAGAGGGCTTGAACCTGTGAAGGATTTTATTGAAGAAAACATATCGGGTTTTGAAGATTGCATTGAGAGAATGGACATTCATGAAGGTAAAGTGTACATACGCCCCGAAAAAAGTCTTAACCTTTCTGGTTTGAAATACGTGAGAAACGGGTGGTTGATCGGGAAAGTAGCAAAGGGCAGATTCATGCCTTCACAGTCATTTGCAATGGGGCTTAATAAAAATCAGGTTTTAAATTCTGTTGATTTGAGCATAGAAGACCCAGATGTGTACAAATACCTAAAGGGAGAAACCTTGGGGGTCAAGTCCAACAAGGGGTGGAATCTTGTTTGTGTCGAAGGATATCCATTGGGATGGGGAAAAGGCCAGGGCGGTTTTTTGAAGAATATGTACAACAAGAATTGGAGAATGCAGGGGTAAATTTCCATATGTATGCAATCAAGCATTTTCACAAAAATCACTAAGCGGACAATAATTACGCAACACACATGTTTTCGTATGAGTGCTGCGTAATTATTGCGTGTTTTTGTTTTTCTATTGACCTGTCAGCTTGTCGATTATTTCATCCAAATCCATGTCCGAACCTATTTTGAACGAACCGCTCTGGAGTTTCGAACTTAGGCCCCTTGATTCGGTTCTGTTTATGAAATCCGTAGTGCTGTCGATAATGCCTGAATCTTTAAGTATGCCTGCTATTCCTACTCCAGTGCTTCCTGAAGGAATTTTTACTGTTGTGTACACCACGGGTTGTTCTGGCTCGGGTTCAGGTTTGGACTCTGGTTCAGTTTCTGGCTCGGGATCTTCCGCAGGGTTATCACTGACGATTGGTTCTGTTTGTCCGGTTTGATTTTGTTCAGCTTCCGTTTCGACAGGCTGAAAAGAAGATAATTGTTCTTGACTTGCAGGAATATTGGCGCTTGCTTCAAAAGAACCTGCAAATTTCCAGGAAATAACCGTCGTCATTATTGCTATTATAAAAAGAGCGAGCAAGATGTCGCTTATGTCATATAAGAAATCCTTTAATTTTTCCATGTATTCAACCGCCTTTCAAAAATTAGAATAACACAGTTGCCGCTTCTTATACATAGATGTTCATTAATTGTAATAAAAAATTATTATTAAGTATTTTTTATATAAAAAAAATATTATACTATAGAAGAAAGAAACTTATAAAAAGAGGATGTGCTGAATTGAAGGAAATAATTGTTCAGGAAGATGAAAGAGACCAAAGGATAGACCGTTTTTTGCTTAAATTGTTTAAAAACACAACAAGAGGGAACATATATAAACTTTTAAGAAAAAAAGTGATAAAACTTAACGGAAGAAAGGCAAAACCCGAGGAATTCATAAAGGAAGGAGACGCAATACAGATATTTTTAGCCGAGGAAACGTTGAATTCGTTTGTAATAAAAGAGAAAAAAAGCGACGCAGTTTCTTCCGGGCTTGATATTGTCTATGAGGATGAAAATATATTGGTTTTGAATAAACCGAGAGGCCTTCTGACGCATCCGGACAGCAAGGAATATGCAAACACATTGTCAAGCAAGGTTATTGTCTACCTTGAAGAATGCTGTTCAAGAACTTTCAAACCGGCTCCTGTTCAAAGGCTTGACAAGAACACAAGCGGGATAGTTCTTTTCGGCAAAACTTATGACGCAATGAAAAAATACAATGCACTTATGAGAAAAAGAGCCTTTAAAAAATTCTACCTTGCTGTTGTAGAGGGTCAAGTCCCCTCTTCCGGTGAAGTTGTCGGGTATTTGGAAAAGGACAATTCAAGAAACAGGGTTGCTTTGACTTCGGATATGCGGAATCCGGACGCAAAAAAAGCCCATACGAAATACAAGCCGCTAAAAGGATTTGAAGGATATACGCTTATGGAAATAGAACTACTCACAGGAAGGGCCCATCAAATAAGGGTCTCCATGGCATCGATAGGACATCCTATAGTAGGAGACACTAAATACGGAGGTTCAAAAAAATACGGAGTTTCGACACAGCTGCTCCATGCCTACAAAATGATCGTTGAAGATCAGACATTTGAATGTGAAAACAAGGAACTTAATTCTTTTATAAAAAAACTGGAGAAAAAGAAAGGAAACAAATAAATGGCACATGAAATTATGGAATGGGTCAAGACAATATTGTTGTCGGTAGCCATTGCATTTATAATAACGCTTTTTGTAAGGCCCACACTTGTAAAGGGATACTCAATGTATCCGACCCTTGAACCGAACAATTATCTGGTTATAAACAAAATCCCGTATACCTTGGGGGAACCATCCAGAGGAGACATAGTGGTTTTCAAGTCACATCTGCTGACAGATGACGGAAGAGAAAAAGACTTGATCAAAAGGGTTATAGCAGTTCCGGGCGACCATTTGAAAATTGACAGCGGAAGGGTTTATGTAAATGATATGGAGCTTGACGAATCATATATCAATGGCAGCTTTACAAGAGGAGACTTGGACATAAAAGTGCCTGACGAAAAGATTTTTGTTATGGGAGACAATCGTGAGAAGAGCTTGGACAGCAGGGATTCGAGGGTTGGACCGGTCAATCTCGGGATGATTCGTGGAAAGGTTCTTGTTAGACTCTTTCCATTTGACGAAATTGGAAACGTGGATTAGGGGAGGTTCTTGATGAATACAGTCAAGGTTTATTTTAACAGTGAGATGCATGAATTTGAAAAAGGCACCAAATTGATGGAAATGATACCGCATTTGGGTTCTTTTGACTGCAAACCGCTTGCTGCAAGAGTCAACAATCATTTCAGGGACCTGAATTATCCAATCAATCATGATTCCAATGTGGAATTCGCGGATTTGCGCGATTCCGACGGCCAGAAGGTTTACCAGAGAAGCCTCAGCTTTGTGTTCATAAGGGCGGCAAGGGAAATAATTAAGGATGCAAAAGTTTTCATAGAGCATTCTTTGGGCAAAGGCATATATTGCGAGATAAAGACAAAAGAAATATTGGACGAATCCGCAATTAAAAAAATCAAAATCAGAATGATGGAGATAGTTGAGAGAAAAGAGCCTTTCACTCTTTCTGTAATAACCAAAAGCCAAGCTGTAAATCTGTTTGAAAAATGCGGTATGAACGATAAAAAGGAACTCTTCGAGTATTCCAGTGAAAATAAAGTCAGTATTTATAGATGCGGTTGGCTTTTTGATTATTTTTATGGATATATGGTTCCGGATACAGGATATCTTGATCTTTTTGATTTGTTCAAATACCAAAAGGGGCTTGTGCTCCAACTGCCGGACAGGGATAATCCTTCAGTTATAACAGCGTTTGGAAACTATAACAAATTGGCTGCAATTTTTGATGAAACAGAAGCATGGGGAGACATACTGGGAATAGCCAATGTGGCAAACCTCAATGGAATGATAAAAAACGGGAAAAGCGGCGAAATAATACATATTTCCGAAGCCTTGCATGAGAAAAAAATAGCGAATATTGCTGATACAATAAACAGCAGGGATGCCCGAGTAATAATGATAGCCGGACCGTCTTCCTCAGGAAAGACCACTTTTGCCGAAAGGCTTTATATTCAGCTTAGGGTGTTGGGATTGAAACCCATGACGATGTCAACGGACGACTACTTTGTCGATCGTGATAAGACTCCCAAAAAATCGGACGGGTCATACGACTTTGAATCTCTCGACGCTTTGGATATTAAAAAGTTCAATGAAGACTTGAAAAATTTGTTGACTGGAGAATTTGTGAAGTTGCCCAAATTCGATTTCATGAGCGGAAAAAGGCATTATCCAAACAAAGAAATCAAGCTTAATCTGAATCAGCCGATTATTGTTGAAGGAATACATGGATTGAATGGCTTTCTTTTGCCCAAAATACCGAAAGATAGAGTTTTTAAAATTTATATAAGCGCTTTGACACAGTTGAATATTGACAACCACAATAGGGTTAGGACTACGGATGCAAGACTGATTCGGCGAATAGTGAGAGACGGCAGCTACAGGGGACATGATGCGGTCAAGACTATTTCAATGTGGAAAAATGTAAGAGACGGAGAAGAAAACAACATATTTCCATTCCAGGAAGAAGCTGACATAATGTTCAATTCGGCATTGGTATATGAATTGGCAGTACTAAAGAAACATGTCGAACCGCTTCTAAGGGAAATTGACGACAGCAAAAGGGAGTATGCCGAGGCGCGCAGATTGCTGAAATTGTTGAGCAATTTCATTTCCATAGATAACGAGTGCCATATTTTAAAAAATTCAATTTTAAGAGAATTCATTGGTGGAAGTTGTCACATTTAGACGATAAGAAGGGGTAGGATTATGGAGAAAAGCGGTTTGAAGGGTGTCAAATTTGAAATTCGCATCGTTGTTGCATATGCTGTTTTCTTCACAATTTTAATAAGTTCATATAAACTTATGCTGATGAGGATAGGTATGGGAGAGAGCCTGTTCGGGCAAATGAACCAGGATATTTTGTTGACTTGGTATCTTGTTTTGGAGGTCTTTGGCATAGCGATTTCATTGATGATTTGCGCAAATTGCTATTATTCACTTTTGCAGATGAGAAGAATGAGGCTTGCCTATGCATATGCCGGCTTTTTTTCAATGGCCGTCATGGATTTTTTCCATGTGATTTCATATGCTGGATCTACAGGCTTGTTTGAGAACTCTTCTCCGTATGCCAGCATTACATATTGGATACTTGGAAAAATTATCTTTTTCACATTCATAGCTTTTACATCTTTTGTCCCTCTAAAAAGGAAATTCACGAAAAAAATAAGCCTTGTAAATACTACTTTGCTTTTAATGCTCGCAGTCGTATTCCTATTGATTTATTCGGGAACAGTACTTGTTGACGCAAGGTCCAGATTTGTTTTCGCAGGGATTATCATAATTGCCATTCAGATGACTTCTGCCTATAATTTCACTAAAACAGGAATTAAAACAAAAAATTGGTATTTTGTAATTTTTGCGTTTGGCATATTGATGTTCTTGTTCAACGAGGTCATATTTGTGATTAGAGGGCAAAACTATGGGGTTGTAAGCATTTATGCCAACATCATAAAGATTATGGCTCTATTGTTTATGTTCAAGGCTTTGTTCAGCTACAATATCAATTCGCCGTGGATTCAGATGATGGAAGCGCAGGAACGAATAAAAAAATATGCCTCCGATTTGGAAAATGTAATAGACAAGAAGACTCAAAAGATCAATGAAGCAAATAAGAATATAATGAAGGAAATAAACTACGCTAGAGAAATCCAGCAGTCATTGCTTCCTAAGAACGACTTGATTATTAAAGATACGAGATTTGTATCCAGATATATGCCATGCGAGAATTTGAGCGGTGATTATTTTGACATATTCAAAGTGGACGATGAAAACGTAGGCATGTACATATTGGATGTTTCGGGGCATGGAGTTTCTGCGGCTCTAATGACAATGTTCTGCATCAATACAGTAAAATCCACCGAAAGGCTTATTAACAGGTACAGGGGGCTGAAGCCGCATAGAAATCTGATTCATTTTTATGAATCATTCAATAAAATGAGTTTTCCTCCTGCCATGCACATGGTTATATTCTTTGCGACATATAATTTCAAGAACAAGGTGTTGACCTATAGTTCGGGAGGAATGAATTGCTTTCCGATTTTGATCAAGCAAGAAGGAGGACATGCTTTTCTCGACAAAAGCAAAGGTTTTCCGATTTGTCAATGCAGTGAATTCTATACGCCGGAGTATTACAGCAGCAGTATCAATTTGCACAAGGGCGACAGGGTTGTGTTTTATACTGACGGATTGGTGGATCAAAAGAAAAATGGCGTATTTGGACAAGAGGACTTGATAGAATTGATGGAATCCAATAGAGAAAGGGACCTGGAAACTGTCGACAGGTACATCGCAGAGAGAATGGAAGAAAACGGAGGCAGATTTGAAGACGATATAACATATTTCATAATGGAAATCATTTAAAAGGAGAATGATGGGCATGAAAGAAGTAATAGTTCTGCATGAACTTGAACAGATCAAAGCGGTATCCAATTCTTATAGAATTCAAGTCATAAAAGCCTTCGAAGGAGACCTTGCTACTGCAAAGACGATTGCCGATAGGATGGGAGAACCCCATGCAAAGGTAAATTATCATATCAAGGAGTTGCTGAATGTAGGTGTTCTTGAACTTGTAGCAGAGAAGATTAGGCTAGGGATAGTTGAAAAATTCTATAAGCCATCCGCCAAGATTTTTATTGTAGACAGAAATATATTGAACAGAGATGAAGTGTGTGTAGATAATTCTTTGAATGTGAGATGTATGGACATATTCGAAGGTGTGTCCAAAGAATTATACAAGGCGATGGAAGACGAAAATATTTTGAAAGAGGAAACATTTTTAATAAAGAATAAAGATTGTTATCTGACAAAAGAAGAAGCCGGCTTGTTGCATGAACAGGTACAGCGCCATATAGAAAATTTTATTGATGAAAGAAAGGGAAATGGATATGGAGAGACAAGAAGGTATTCAATATCCACTCTTGCCTTTCCTAAATAGCTGTTTTGAAAGGCGATATCGGGGGTTTCCATGAATCGAATTAAAGAGTTTATGAATGAAAACAAAATAAGCCATTATGGTTTGATAAGACCCAAAATCATCAAATATGGAAAAGTACTCTTGGAGAATCAAATAGGCAGTGACACTTACTCCGAATTTGCGGAAAGTGATTTTAACAAACGTTTCGATGTCAATGGAATACTGACGGGAACAGAAAGCATTTTGGTGGTGCTTTTCCCTTATGAAATGAGAAGCCATGTAAAAGGAAGCGACTCCTACGGTGTCGCTTCCTTTGCGGAAAACTTGGATTATCACATAAAAGACAGAGAAATTTTGACTAATCTTGCTGTAAGTCTGGGATTTAAAGCAGATGATTATAGAGTGCATATAGACAATGGACCAATGGTTGACAGGTATTTGGCATATTGCGCGGGGCAGGGATGGTATGGGAAAAACTGCCTTCTTATTAACGCGGAATTAGGCTCTTCATTCACAATCGGCTCGCTTTTCATGAAAAAAGAATTTGATGAAGTTGAATACTGCAACATGACGAAAATGGATGGATGCGGTGAATGTGAATTGTGTCTTAAAGCTTGCCCTAATGGGGCAATAAAGTACGGATACAGAATAGACAGCAAAGTGTGTCTTTCCGAACGACTTCAGTCGAAGAAAGAGATTCCGTATGATATGCGTGAAAAGATTACAAGTGGAGCATATGGTTGTGACATTTGCCAGGAAGCCTGTCCTTACAATAAGCGGAAGGCTAAAGCGGAAGCAAGCCGGATGGATATTTATGAAGATTTGAATCTCGGCAAAAAAAGCTTCATGGAGAAGTACGGTAAAAAAGCGTTTGCGTGGAGGGGAAATTCCCTGCACAGGAGAAATCTTCTCATTTTGCTTGGAAACAAATTCAGTGGCACTTGCGACGGCATACCTTACCAAGCGGCATTGGGATTTGCCGATTCCAGATCGTACATGCTGGCCGCCTGTTCATGGTGGGCTATGTTGAGAATAGACAGTATAAGGGCGGAAGAATGGATTAGAAAAAGGCTGCTTGTTGAAAATGACGAATTGCGTGTAGATGAAATGAAAAAATTAATAAATTATTATTGTGATGAAAATTGAAAATGTATGTGTTATATTAACATAAAAGGCAATAATGACTAAAGTGTGTCAGCCGGGCGAACAAATACATAAAGGAGGGTCATATGAGCAAGGTACACGAGTTGGGATTTCTTAAGGAGAAAATACAGGAACTAAAGAATAAGGGAGTTTACAGAAAGCTTCCGGTTTTAAGCACGGAGAATGGACCGGAAATAATCATAAATGGAAAGAGCGCTATCAATTTGTCTTCCAACAATTATTTGGGCTTTGCCGGCCATCCAAGATTGAAGAAGGCGGCTATTGAAGCAGTTGAAAAATATGGGGTTGGCTCAGGAGCCGTAAGAACTATTGTAGGCAACATGGACATACATGAGGAAATGGAGAAGGCTATAGCCGAATTCAAAAGGGAAGAGGCGGCAATGGTCTATCAGTCCGGTTTCAATTGCAATGCAGGAACCATACAGGCAGTTGTCGGCAAAGGGGACCTGATAGTGTCGGACGAGTTGAATCATGCGAGCATAATTGACGGTAGCCGTCTTTCAAGGGCCGACAAAACAATATACAAGCACAGCGACATGGACAGTCTTGAAGAGGTTCTCAAAAGCAACAGAGACAAATATGAAAACATATTGGTAATTACAGATGGAGTGTTCAGTATGGACGGAGATGTGGCAAATCTTCCGGGAATAGTCGAATTGGCTGAAAAATTTGAGGCGATGACATATGTTGACGATGCGCATGGCTCTGGAGTTTTGGGTGAAAACGGGAGAGGAACCGTAGACCACTTCAATATGCATGGAAGAATTGACTTTAGCATAGGCACTCTTTCCAAGGCGATTGGGGTAATTGGCGGATACGTCGCAGGAAGCGGTACAATGAAAGAATGGCTCAGCCATAGAGGAAGACCCATATTGTTTAGCACTTCGCTTCCGCCTGCAGCGGTAGGAGCAATTATTGAGGCTTTTAAAATATTGAATGAAACCACGGAATATACAGACAAGCTGTGGTCAAACGCAAAGTTTTTCAAGGAAAAGCTCGGAAAGCTTGGCTTCAATACCGGCAACAGCCAGACACCGATTACACCGGTTATAATAGGTGATGAGTCAAAGACAATGGAATTCTCCAGAAAACTAATGGAAAAGGGAGTTTTTGCTTCGGGTATTGTATTCCCGACAGTTCCGGTTGGAACAGGAAGAGTCAGATGCATGGTTACCGCAGCTCATTCTGAAGATCAGCTTGAAAGGGCGGTAAAAGCGTTTGAGGAAGCTGGAAAAGAATTGGGTATTTTGTAAAAGAGACGATGAACATGGCATGGATAAAAGGACACCTGAAAAGGTGTCTTTTTGATTGACAAAAGTAAAGACATGGAATAATATGAGGGTACTGACCGGTCGGTCGGAAATAAATGCGGAGGAAATGAAATGAAAATCAAGAGAATGATATCAGGAGCAATTGTTCTGACTATAATAGTTGCATTGCTGACTGCTTGCGGCGGGGAAAAACAGCAAACAGAAGGCCTTATACAGGAAACATCAATCCCTGTGGTGGTTTCAAATCCCATGAAGGGGAACATATCGCAGGATGTTGTTATTTCAGGACAATTGAAGGCTGAAAATGAAATTTCAATCATACCCAAAATTGCAGGAGCAGCGGACGTTTTGAGCCTGAATATTAAATTGGGTGATTATGTGGAAAAAGGGGATTTGCTTTTTACTCTCGACAATGGGACACTTAGTTCTTCTATAAAGGATGCATTGTTGGCATACGAGACCGCAAAAAATAATTTTGACAGAATTTCAAAGTTGTACGAGGAGGGAGCTGTTTCGAGGCAGCAGTATGAACAGGCCCAATTGTCGGTTTCAAACACACAGATAAAAGCTCTCCAAAATCAAATGAGCGATTCCTATGTAAAAGCACCAATATCTGGAGTAGTATCTGCTTTGAATATTGAGAAAAACGGTATTGCTGTTTCAGGACAGCCTTCAGCAGTTATAACAGATATAAGTGTTTTGCAGATTGAAGCGGATATAACGGAAAAATTGATAAACAAGGTTTTTGTCGGGAAAAATGTTCAGTTGATGATTCCGGCAATATCAGACGAGAAGCTTGATGCGAAAGTAAGTTTGGTTAATCCGGTGCCGAATGCCTTGACAAATCTATACAAAATGAAAATTCAGGTTGTCAACTATAATGATTTGATCAAACCCGGAATGATTGCACAAATATATTTTGTAATTGATGAGAGCAAGGATGTATTGATGCTTCCAATTGACGCTGTTATTCAGGAAGGCAGTGAGTATTTTGTATATATTGTTGAAGAAGGCAAGGCTGTCCATAAAACGGTAAAGGTTGATGTCGACAATGGAGAATATATCGAAATTATTTCTGGAATCAAAGCAGATGACGACGTGATTGTAAGCGGTCAGGAATTTGTAAAGGACATGGCTTCTGTCAGAATAATAAGGGGTGAATAGGATGAAAATATCGAATTTATCCGTAAGAAGACCGGTCTCTGTAATAATGATGATGCTTATTGTTGTGTCTTTGGGATTTGTTTCCCTCAGCAAACTTTCAATAGATTTGTATCCTGATATTGAAGTGCCTGTTGCCCTTGTAATAACAAACTACTCGGGAGTCGGTCCGCAGGAAATGGAATCTTTGGTGACCGTGCCGATAGAGGAGTCTATGGCGACCGTAAACAATGTTGACAGAATAAGTTCTACTTCGAGCGAAGGAAGCTCGGTTGTCGTCTTGGAGTTTGATTATGGCGCCGATATGGATGCGGGGACAATGCAGATGAGGGAAAAGCTCGACTTGATCAGGGATTTTCTGCCTTCTGACGCGAGCAGCCCCTTTGTGTTCAAAATCGATCCAAACGCCATGCCTATAATAATTTCCGGACTCAGCAGCGACAGGGGAATAGAGGAAATTCAGGACATAGCGGAAAACAAACTCAAGAGCCGCATTGAGAGGATTGAAGGAGTCGCATCAGTCGATATATCTGGTGGCTATGAGGACATGGTCAGGGTTTTGGTAAATCCTTTGGAACTCGACAAATACGGATTGAGCATGACTGGAATTTCCAACAGCCTGAAAATGGAGAATCTCAATCTTCCCGGAGGATCTGTAAATAAAGGCGATAAAAATTTGCTGGTCCGTTCGATTGGGGAGTTCGAGTCTGTAAAGGAAATCTCCGACACCCCGATTTTATTGGCAAATGGAGGCAAAATACAATTAAGCGATATAGCCGAAGTATCATTGATTCCAAAAGAAATAGCCAGAATAAATGAGCTTGACGGAAAGCAAAGCGTTAGCATAAATGTATTCAAGCAGTCGGGATACAATACTGTTGATGTTGCAGACAAAGTAAATTCCGAACTTGCCAAGCTTGAAAAAGAAGTGGACAGAATCCAAATAGAAAACGTTTTCGACCAATCGACATATATAAAAAAATCCATACAAAATGTATCGAAAAGCGGTCTTGTCGGAGGAGCTCTCGCCATATTGGTGCTTTACCTTTTCCTCAGAAATATTAGATCCACATTTATAATAGGAATATCAATACCTGTTTCTATAATTGCGACATTCTCACTCATATTCTTTTCGGGAATAACCTTGAATCTGATGACACTAGGAGGACTGGCTCTAGGAATGGGAATGCTGGTTGACAACTCGATAGTGGTTTTGGAAAACATCTATCGGTTCAGGCAGGCAGGATACTCAAGAATAGAGGCGGCAAAAGAAGGGGCCGGCGAAGTTGGAATGGCTGTAATAGCATCTACATTGACGACTGTTGCTGTTTTTCTGCCTATAGTTTTTGTTGAAGGAATAACTTCAATCATATTCAGGGAATTGGCTCTTACAATAACTTTTGCCTTGCTTAGCTCTTTGGTGATTGCCTTGACGGTAGTGCCTATGCTGTCATCGAAGATACTCAGGGTCACATGTTCAGAAAAAAGAAAAGTAAAGGGCAGGACAAAGATTTTTAAAATTTTTGACAATACTTTTTCAGCTTTAGAGGATAACTACAAGACACTTCTTAAAAAAGCAATAGGGCACAAACTTTTGACGATTGCGGTTGCATTGGTTATTTTCATAAGTTCCATTATTGCTGTAGCGCAAGTAGGGGCGGAATTCCTTCCAAGCACGGATGAGGGGAGAATAAGCATAAGTGTTGAACTTCCGACTGGAGCAAAACTTGAAAAAACTAAAAACTATGTTGATGAAATCGAAGAAATTATAAAAGATATCCCGGAAATCAAAACGGTTTTCGCTTCAATTGGCGGGGGCAATTCTTTCATTTCAAGCGGAAGCCAAAGCAATGCAGCATCGCTTGATTTGGCTCTTGTAAGTTTGGCGGAAAGAGAAAGAAGCAGCAAGTATGTCGCTGACGACATAAGGAAAAGGCTTTCGGATATTCCGGGAGCGGATATTCAAGTCCAGGCGGTTTCAAATCAAGCAGGTGGTCCTGGAATGGGATCAACACCCATAAGCATAAGAATACAGGGTGATGAGTTGGATGTTCTCAAGGGAATTTCACAGGATTTTATTGACATATTGAACTCTGTGAAAGGCACGAGGGAAGTTTCATCAAGCTTCGATGAAGGATTGCCGGAAATACAGGTCAAGATAAAACGGAATATCGCTTCACAATACGGCATTTCATCTTACCAGATAGCACAGACAGTGAGAGATAATTTATCCGGAGTCAGCTCCACAAAATACAAAGTCGGCGGAAATGAAATTGATGTAATGATTCAAGCTGTTGATTATTTGAAGGACGATATTAACAATTTCAAATATTTGCAAATAAAAAGCCCCATGGGTATAAGTGTTCCGCTTGAACAGATTGCAGATATTTATGAAACTAAGGGACCGGTCAGTATCAGCAGGGTTGGACAGGTTAGAACGGTCACCGTAACTTCCGATATAATTGGAAGGGATTTGGCAGGCATTGTTTCTGATATTGAAGCCCAAACTGACGATTATTATCTGGAAGACGGATACAGCTTTGAAATAGGCGGCGAAAACGAGGAACTTGTCGAATCATTCAAGAGCCTTTTCCTCGCGCTCATATTGGCTGTTTTCCTGGTTTATATGATTCTTGCTTCGCAATTCGAGTCCCTGCTTTATCCTTTCATTATAATGTTCACGGTGCCGCTAGCATTTTCCGGCGGGGCTTTTGGATTGTTTCTGACGGGTAGAACCCTAAGTGTGCCGTCCGTAATCGGAATTCTTATGTTGGCCGGAATAGTGGTCAACAACGCCATAGTCCTTATCGACTATGTCAATATACTGAGAAGAAAGGGCCACGACGCGATTG
>Ga0209943_1000103_pt1 | contig 56933 bp, 54 predicted proteins | sample SalPonR1_B_D2_MG_FD_185698 | JGI IMG/M metagenome (GOLD analysis project Ga0209943, IMG submission 185698) | Salt pond soil microbial communities from South San Francisco under conditions of wetland restoration - Salt Pond MetaG R1_B_D2_MG... ... | reverse complement strand
AACATATTTATAAATACTTATGGGCTATATGTAAAAAGTGAATCTCATAGAAGGGTTTTCGAGTATTGGTTAAACATCCAATTTTATTCAGAAAAGAAAATTTGTTTTGTAACAAATGAAAATGAAAAATCCAGCTTGTTTCTATGGAATGATAGGGAGGCAGCAAATAGAAAAAGGCATATAACCATATCCACAGCCCGTTCCGGAGGAACGATTGGTCGGTAGAAATAAGACGGGCAAAAATCCACGGTACGTTCCGGAGGAACGTTTGGTGAATGTGATTTCAATTAATAACTATCTGTCAGAGATTTCTGTCGAAACAAAATTTCTAAAAAACAGAACCATTGAAAATGACCATCAAACCTCAAATAAATATTACAATCGATGACAGGAAGAGGAATCCCCTTATATTGAATTATTTGAGAGGAACAGAAAATTCAAGTTTGAAAATTAATCGACTTGCCAACGGGGACTATCTACTAAACAATTTGACTGTAGAGAGAAAAACATTCCCTGATTTTGTTCAATCAATCAAAGACGGACGACTATTTCAACAGGCCAGCTGCTTGTCATCTCTGAACAATCCATGTATGATGATCCTTGAAGGTACATTTAAAGATGTGTTTAAAACAAAAATGAAACGCGAAGCAATACAGGATGCCCTTGTTACACTCGAACTAATCTTCAGAATTCCTGTTTTAAGATCTGCATCACCTGAAGACTCAGCCCGGATTATGATTTATGCAGCGAATCAAATCTGTAAACATGAAATGGGAAGATGGAGTTATAAGAGGCCTGTAAAAAAAGGTATATCTAAATCAAATACATACAGGAACCAGATTCAAATATTACAGGGTTTTCCGTTAGTTGGACCTGTGAAAGCTGAAGGGCTTTTGATAGAGTTAAACCCTCTGAATAAAATTTTTAATGCATCCCCGACTCAAATTTTCAGGACACCTGATATTGGTATGGGTTTGGCGGAACAAATTTATAAAATTGTGAACGAGAAGGTGATTTGAATATGATTTGGTTTTATAGATGAATGTGGTGATGAATGCAGTACGAGCGGACGCTCGTGGCATTGTGAGGAATGCGGTACGAGCGGGGACTTACGGTACCAGCGGATACTCGAACCATTGAGTGGCGGCATATCATTGTCGATTTGCAGTGGTTAATATTTTATCATTTATTGCGGATTAATAAGAATTAATGGAACATCTTCGTGAAAGTATCGTAATTATTTACAGACAGAGATTAATTACAATACAGTATCATGGAACGAAGAGAATATACAACACATTGGAAAGGCACCTGGGTGATGACCCTCCCGTTCTTGTTCTTGCTCTTATACATGTTTATGTAATCCGGCAGGATTAAAGGCGGTTCCAGACAAAATCGGGAATCAGTTTGAATATCCAGGCCATCAGCCGCCATTTTTTAGTGATGTAGGCGAGATTTTTCTTTTTCTCTATCGCTTTTAAAATTTGCTCTGATGCTTTTTCTGTTGATGCAACCCAGAACAGATTTTCGTTCCCCTCTGTCATTTCGCTTTCCACAAAACCGGGTTTGATATCGGTAATTGTAATATCTGAGTCCGCTCTTTTTGCTTTTTGACGGTATCCCTGCATATAAAGCGATATAAACGATTTGGATGCATTATAAACCGCTGAGCGTCCATAGCCAAATAGTGCAGCAACCGATGAAATGCCCACAATCTGCCCGTGCCCCTGTTTTTTAAAATATTCATACGACTCTTTGAAGAGCTGCACAAACCCCGATATGTTTACATTGATAACTTTTTGCTCAACGCTAAGCAGATCTGATCCGTGAAAATTAGAAATACCCGCATTCAGTACGATGATATCCATCCCGCCCATTTCATTGATGAGCGATCGCAGACCCTCTCTCGATTCTTTGTGTTTTGTAACATCCATTCTGACATAGAAGATATTCTCACCTAATTCATCTTTCAGTGAGCGCAATCTTTTCTCACGCCGCCCGGTAATACCCACCCGGTATCCTTCTTTGATGCATATCCTGGCAAGTCCTTCACCGATTCCGGATGTTGCGCCTATGATGATAATATTTTTATTCATTTGTAATAATGCCTTTCCAGGATATTGAACTGAATTGAAGTATAAAATTTAAACACCAAGCCAAATTATTAATATCATGATAGTTTTGGAAATTTAATTCGTATTAATTAAGTTTGAATTTACTTAACCGGTAAATAGAAAGAGATTATCAGGATATTGAAACATCATTTCTCACTTCTGATTGCTGCCTTTATGATGTGGTTTGCCTCGTGTTCTTCCGATAATGGGATTCGTGTCATAAAACTGGGTCATGGCTTAGATGCCAATCATTCCGTACATAAGGCGATGGTATTTATGGCTGAACGTGTTGCTGAAGAATCAGACGGTAAAATGCGTATTGATATTTATCCGAGTCAGCAGTTAGGGTCCGAGCGTGAGTTGCTGGAGTTACTTCAAATAGGCAGTGTGGATATTACCAAAGTATCGTCCAGTGTTATAGAAGGATTTGAACCCTTATATAAAATTTTCAGTGTTCCATTTTTATTTGAAGATGAAGAGCACCGCTTTGAAGTATTTGACGGAGAAATTGGTGATGAATTACTTGAAGCAGGCAGGAGTATCAGGCTTTTGGGATTAACATATTATGATGCAGGAACAAGGAGTTTCTATACAAAAGAGAGGCCAATTTCACATCCGGATGATCTGCAAGGATTAAAGATAAGGGTTCAGGAGAGTCCGGCATCCATTCAGATGGTAAATTTGCTTGGCGGATCAGCCACTCCGATCTCCTGGGGTGAACTATACACGGCACTACAGCAGGGAATCGTTGATGGTGCTGAAAATAATCCTCCCAGTTTTCACCTTTCAAGGCATTATGAAGTTAGTAATTATTATAGTTTGGATGAGCATACGGCTGTTCCTGATATTTTATTCATTAGCCTTGCTACCTGGGAGAGGCTAAACGAGGAAGAAAGAGAGATTATTGAAAAAGCTGCAAAAGAATCGGCTATATATCAAAGAGAATTGTGGAAAGAATCCACCAGAATTGCGATGGAAAGTGTTAGGGAAGCCGGAATTGAGATTAACTACCCGGATAAGAAGCCATTCAAAGAACGATTACAGCCCATGTATGATCAATATGCAAAAGAAGATATCAGGCTAAATCAGTATATCGAACAAATCCGGGAGCTTGTGAATGAATAAACTGATCAGAATATTGGATAACACGATTGCCTGGATCATGATCATATTGATGGCTGTTTTGGTCATTGTAGTTACCTGGCAGGTTATTACACGATATGTACTTGGGGAAGCAAGTTCATTCACGGAAGAGACAGCACGGTTTCTGCTCATCTGGATTGGTCTTTTGGGAGCAGCTTATGCTTATAAACAAAATATGCACCTTGCATTTGACCTCTTTATCGATATGGCGACAGGCATTCGTAAATTCTGGATGGAAATTCTTATTCATCTTCTAATTGCCCTTTTTTCGTTTTTGGTGTTGATTTTGGGAGGATTTTATCTTGTGCAGCTTACCTGGGAACTGAATCAGCTATCCGCTTCTTTACAAGTTCCGCTGGCATATGTTTACACAGCACTTCCGTTGAGCGGAGCCATTATTGTAATCTATTCGACCTGGTTTATTCGGGTAATAATTACAAAAGGACCAATTGAACAAAAACCTCAGATTGACGAGGTGGCCTGATGGAAATTGCAGGGATTTTGGTTCTTGTTATCAGTTTTGTTCTGTTGCTGCTAATCGGGGTTCCTATTGCATTTTGTATTGGTATTGCAACACTTATGACTATGTTTGTAAGTATTTCCTTTGAGCCGGCCATCACTACTGTTGCCCAACGGATGGCAACCGGTCTTGACAGTTTTACACTTCTCGCTATTCCGTTTTTTATACTGGCCGGACAAATCATGAACCAGGGCGGCATTGCCAGGCGTCTGATTGACCTGGCAAAATCAATTGTTGGAATGCTTCCCGGTGGACTTGCTTATGTACAAATTATCGCTGCAATGTTATTCGGTTCAATTTCAGGTTCAGCTGTAGCTACAGCTTCTGCAATTGGAGGTTTTATGGGGCCTCAGATGGAAAAGGAGGGATATGATAAACCTTTTAGCACAGCATTAAATATTACCTCCTCTACAACCGGGCTTATTATACCACCAAGCAATATTCTCATTGTCTTTTCCCTGGCAAGCGGGGGTGTATCCATCGCAGCACTCTTTCTGGCCGGATATCTGCCCGGTATTCTTGTGGGTCTTTCTCTGATGTTTGTATCCGGATATTTTGCAATTAAAAAAAAATATCCGATTAGCGGAAGAGTTCCCTTTAAAGTATTCCTGAAAAGGTTTTTTGATGCAATCCCAAGTTTGTTTCTCATTATACTGGTAATTGGAGGCATCGTTGCAGGAATATTTACGGCGACAGAAGCCTCAGCAATAGCTGTTATTTATGCTTTAATTTTGGGATTGGCCTATAAAAATATAAATCCCAAACAACTTAAAGAGGTGTTTTTATCCAGTTGTAATATTACAGCCATTGTAGCCCTTTTGATTGCTACATCCATGGCAATGTCATGGATTATGTCATACGAAAATATACCGGTCTATGTTAGTGAAAGCCTGATTGCATTAAGTGATAATCCGTTTGTCATTATGATTATAATCAACATTATTTTGCTGATGGTGGGTGTTTTTATGGATATTACTCCTGCGGTACTCATTTTCACTCCTATATTTTTACCCCTGGCAGTAGATTTGGGAATGGATCCGGTTCATTTTGGAATTGTGATGATCTTAAACCTATGTGTTGGTTTAACAACCCCGCCTGTAGGAAGTGTACTTTTTGTGGGGTGCGGTATTTCCGATGTATCTATTACAAAAGTAATCCGGCCATTGCTGCCACTGTATTTGGCGATGGTAATATCTCTTTTGGCCGTAACCTTTTTTGAAGATATAAGCCTTTTTTTACCGCGCTTATTCGGTTATTAATTATTAGATAAGAGTTATGACAGAAATCAATTATAATACAGATCGGTATGATAAAAGAGATCTGTCTCATTTAGAAGATAACCTTGGGGATGTACTTTTCTATGAAAAATCAATAAGACGTGTCGGTAACTGCTGGTACTTCATGATAAAAAAAGGAATTGATAAATATCTTATTATTGCTGCTGATATAAATAGTGAAGAACCCAAAGAATTCGAAGGAAAGAAAATCAATATCAATTCGTCCTCAATTTTAAAGTGTGAACTGACCAGTAAAAACGCGAATGCTCTGCGGTCAGTATTTGATTACACCAACCCGGTTTTAATTGGTAAAATAAATTCCTTCGGTTTTGGCGACCGCTTGGGAAATGCAGGTCCGGCTCATCTTCGATCTGTCAGAGACACAGGCTATAAACCGGTACTTGCTCAACAATCTATACGCGAACTTAATCGCACGAACCGTACGGCCCGGGAGGTGATGAATGCGGCAAGCTGGGCGGTCTTTCAGGAAGGACATAAAGATGGATTTGGTGCAGATGCCGATCATCTGAAAACTACAGATGATATCGACAGAATGGTAAAAGCAGGTTTTACCATGTTCACAATTGATCCAGGCGATTATGTAGTGAATGAAGTCAAAACGATGAATCTTGAAAAACTAAAAAAAAGATTTTTATATCTGCCCTGGACACAGTTAAAATGTGATCCGATCGGATTGCTGAAGAGGTACTCCGGTAAAAAAATAGTCTTAAATAATGATACAAATTTGAATCCTGATGATTACCAGGTTTTACAGGGAATGGTGAAATATGGCAGGGTTATCTTGCATACAAAAATGATGGCTGACTATCTTGAGTACAGATATCCGAATCATCCCGCCGAACTGGAACTATCCGTAGACGAAACAGACTCCCCCACAACTCCATTCGAACACTTTTTAATTGTTTCGGAACTTAACCGGTTAGGAGTAGAATTGGTAAGTCTTGCGCCAAGGTTTTGTGGTGATTTTGAAAAAGGCATCGATTTTAAGGGTGATTTAGATCAATTTCGATCAGAATACAAACAACATCTTGCCATTGCGGAAAGGTTTGGAGGATATAAACTTAGCATCCATTCTGGAAGCGATAAATTTTCGGTATATGAGGTTATTGGTTCCATAAATTCTGGTGCAGTTCATGTTAAAACAGCGGGTACCAGTTACCTGGAAGCATTACGTACCATCGCAGAAGCAGAGCCGGCGTTATTTCGGGAGATACTTGCTTTTTCCGTCAACCGATTTAATGAGGACAAGAAAACTTATCACATTTCAGCCAATCCGGACAGGATTTCTTCTCTGTACAAGTTAAAAGACAGGCAGTTAAGGGAGCTGATGGATGATAACGATGCTCGACAGGTACTGCATGTTGCTTATGGCTCAGTACTTTCCGCAAATTTACCCGAAGCCGCAACCTTTAAAGAACGATTGATGAAATCTCTTGAGGAACATGAGGATCTGTATGAAAAAAATCTCAGTGCACATTTTAACAGACATTTTGAACCATTTAATTAATCTCAAATGGATAATTCACAGCTATTTAATCTTGATGGCAAAGTAGCCGCTGTAATTGGAGGCAGTGGTATATTAGGTGGTCAGATGTCGCAGGCACTTGCTGAAGCAGGGGCCAGTACGGCTGTTATATACAGCGGAAATCGAAATGGAGCGGAACAAAGAGCTTCCGAAATTCAAAATGCTGGTGGAGATTCCATTATTTGTCAGGCTGATGTACGGGATGAAAAATCACTAGTAACAGCGCTTGAGAAGATCATTGAAAAATGGGGGCAATTAGATATTCTAGTGAATGCACCCGGTGTGAATTCTACAACGCCGGTTATGGAGATAACTGAGGAAGAATGGAATCATATCCTTGATATAAATCTGAAAGGCGTATTTTTGGCGAGCAGGATTGCAGCCAAATATATGATTCAAAAAGGTGAAGGTGGAAGCATCATTAACATAACATCAGCATCATCTGAAGTTCCGTTGTCAAAAGTGTTTACATATAGCATTTCCAAAGCGGGAATGAACAATATGACAAAATTTCTTGCCCGGGAATGGGCACCACATAAAATCCGCGTAAATGCAATTATGCCGGGATTTTTTCCTGCTGAACAAAATAGAGAAATTCTTAGCAAGGAGCGTGAAAAAGCAATTTTTGATCACACTCCGATGAGGCGCTACGGCAGGCCGGAGGAGCTTTCGGGGGCAGTGATATGGCTGGCTTCGGAGAAAGCTTCATCCTTTGTAACCGGAGCTTTGATTCCGGTAGATGGCGGATTTACTGCTATGAGTATTTAATCTGAATAATCCAGGGTAAGCAGTTTTTATAGGCTTGATAAATGATAGAATCAGATTTCACCATGAGTTGTCGGCTATCAGCTTAAGCGGCAGATGAAATTTTAGATGAATTGTAAAATGAACAGTGCAATACAGATGAAATTGAAAGATTTTCACTTCATACACGACAACCGGAGGGAGACGTTATTAGTTAACAGGATCACGTGCCTTTTCCGGAAACTTTTTAATCCAATAAATCCAGAATGAATAAGCAGAAAACTCTGGCGCAAATAGAAGCGACTAAAGTGGTTGCCGTGGTGCGCCTGCAGGAAGTAGCTCTGTTTGAACCGGTTGCACTTGCTCTTTATGAAGGCGGAGTAAGAGCAATTGAAATTACCATGACGGTTCCCGGTGCACTTGCAGCTCTTGAAAAAGCAATTTCCAACTTGCCATCTGAAATAATCATAGGAGTTGGATCTGTTCTGAATGAAAAAACAACAGAAAGGGCAGTGAACGCCGGGGCTCAGTTCATTGTGAGTCCGGTGACAAAAAAGGAAATTCTCGACGCTTGTGAAACAGCAAAAGTTGCCGTGATGCCGGGTGCATTTACCCCAACCGAGATACAGAGAGCGTGGGAATGGGGAGCCGATATTGTAAAAGTTTTTCCTGCCGATATTTTAGGGGTGAAATTTTTTAAAGGCTTAAAAGCTCCCATGCCTCACCTGAAGCTGATGCCAACAGGTGGCGTTTCACTCAAGAATGCAGCAGATTGGATTCAGGCCGGCGCCTGTGCTGTGGGCGTCGGAGGTGCTCTATTGGATAAAGAGGCATTGAGAGACAGGAATTTTGAACAGATAAAGAAGAATGCAGAACGTCTAATTTCAAATTTGAAAACAATAAATCAATATGGGTAACATTGTAACTTTTGGAGAGATCATGTTGCGGCTGTCACCTCCCGGCTATTCAAGATTTATTCAAACCAATCAGTTTGAGGTGACCTATGGCGGGGGTGAGGCCAACGTGGCTGTAGCATTAGCCGGCTATGAAATGAACAGTTTTTTTGTAACCAGATTACCCGGCCATGAAATCGGTGAAGCGGCACTTCATGCATTGCAACGATACGGTGTAAATACGCAGCACATTATTCGCGGAGGGGATCGACTTGGCATCTATTTCCTGGAGACGGGTGCCAGCCAGCGACCTTCCAAAGTGATCTATGACCGGGCGAACTCCGCAGTCGAACAGATGGAGGAGTCGATGGTTAATTGGGATAAGGTATTTCAGGATAAGGATTGGTTCCATTGGACGGGAATCACTCCTGCTTTAGGTGAAAAACCGCGTAAATCTGTGATAGCTGCCTGTAAAGCTGCAAAGAGTGCGGGAGTAACCATTAGTTGTGACCTGAATTTCCGGGGGAAACTTTGGAGTGAACAGGAGGCGCAAGCGGTCATGAATCCGCTTATGGAGTATGTGGATGTGTGTATCTGTAATGAAGAAGATGCTCAGAAAAGCCTCGGGTTTGAAGCGGGTAGAACCAACATAGAGGGTGCAGAACTGGATGAAGAAGGGTATTTTACCCTTGCCAGATCCTTGAAAAAAGAGTATGAGTTTCAGTCGGTGGCTATTACACTCAGAGAAAGCTATTCGGCCAGCAGAAACGGCTGGAGTGCACTGCTGCATGATGAGCGTGACTGTAAGCAGCCGGTTCGCTCCGCCCGCTACGAAATTGATATTGTAGACCGCGTGGGAGGCGGAGATTCGTTTGCTTCGGGACTGATTTACGGTCTTTTAACTAAATCGAGCACAATTGATGCCCTGGAGTTTGCTGTGGCTGCTTCTTGCCTGAAACATACCATCCCCGGTGATTTTAATCTTGTCCGGGTGGATGAAGTTGAAAAACTGATTCAAAGCGGGGGTTCGGGACGTGTGGAGAGGTAAACACACCCCTTGTTTGCCCCAACCATCCTGCGGACATTGGGGCTGCACATTTCCCCTCTCGAGAGGGGACAGGGTTGAGCGCGTTCAGCGATCAAGCCAGGGGTGTGTACGGTGGGTTGGCAAAAAACGTATGAAAGATTAAAAGTTAATTTTAACATGCTCGTAAAAATATTTTTTATCAAAAATCCACCCGGAAAATGAAAAAACCATTCATACACAAAAATTTTCTGCTGCAAAATAACCTGGCAGAAGAATTATATCACGAATACGCATCTGACCAGCCAATCATCGATTACCATTGCCATCTGCCGCCACAGCAAATTGCAGATGATATCAATTTCAGAAACCTGACTCATATTTGGCTGGAAGGTGATCATTATAAATGGCGCGCCATGCGTACCTGTGGGATGGATGAAAAATACATTACTGGTAATTCGACTGATAAAGAGAAATTTCTGGCGTGGGCGAAAACGGTGCCTAAAACGATCAGGAATCCACTGTATCACTGGACCCATATGGAACTGAATCATCCTTTTGGAATCAATAAACGATTGTTGAATGATGATACGGCAGAACAAATCTGGTATGAATGCAATGAAATGTTGCAACAGCCTGAGTTTTCTGCGATAGAATTACTCAGACGTAACAAAGTGAATGTTATTGCCACTACGGACGATCCAACTGATTCACTGGAATATCATCAAAAATTCAAACAGGAAAAAGACGCCGGATTTATAATGGTACCCACTTTTCGTCCGGATCGGGGCATGGAAATAGAGAATGGAGATGGATTCAGGAACTGGGTGCAAAAACTGGAAGAGGTTTCCGGAATATCAATAACCTCATACCGGGATTGTCTGGATGCCTTAAAAAATCGTCATGACCTGTTTCACGAACTGGGCTGCCGGGCGTCTGATCATGGAATTGAAGAACCCTATGCAGAACCTTTTAGCGATAAGAAACTTGAAAGAATTTTTTCAAATGGCATGAAAGGTGTAATCGTATCTGAAGAGGAGGTTCGTATTTTTAAGTCTGCATTTCTCTATCACTGCGGATTGATGGATTATGAAAAGGAGTGGGTATTTCAGCTTCACATTGGTGCTTTAAGGAATAATAACTCTCGTATGATGAAAAAGCTTGGCCGGGATACAGGTTTTGATTCTATGGGAGATTTTGAAATTGCCAGGCCGCTTGCTCAACTTTTAGATCGTTTGGATGTGCAGAATAAACTGCCCCGTGTGATTCTATACAATAACAATTCATCTGACAATGAAGTCATTGTAACCATGGCAGGTAATTTTCAAGACGGAACCATCCCCGGAAAAGTACAGCATGGTCCTCCCTGGTGGCATCTGGATCAAAAGGATGGTATCGAAAAGCAGATTGAATCACTTTCAAATATGGGAATTTTAAGTGAATTTATCGGAATGACAACCGATTCCCGCAGCCTCCTATCTTATCCCAGGCACGATTACTTCAGACGGATCCTGTGCAACATTCTTGGAGAGGATATGGAAAAAGGGTTAGTGCCGGATGAGATGGATCTGATTGCTGAATTGGTTGAAAATATCTGCTACCAGAATGCTGACCGCTTTTTTCGATTTAAATCCGGGACTGTCTGAAGTATAGAAATCAGGGTTTTCAGGTAAAGAAAACATTAATACTTGAATAAGTAAAAGCTTATAAAATGTCTCAGCTGAGTTATTTTATTGCAGGATTCATAAACTAACTCATTCTTTTTTTTATTCCCGTTTCCAGACCCCTCAACTCAGCCAGTCCTCTCATTCTTCCGATACAGGAATAGCCCGGGTAACGATTGGTGTGTAAATCCGACAACATATTGTGTCCGTGGTCAGGACGCATAGGCACTTGAAAATCTGGTCTGCCATTCTTCAGACGATGCTTCATTTCCTTTAAGAGTTCTTCCATGACGCCGGCCATATCCACATCACCGTTTAGATGATCTGCTTCATGAAATGTTCTTCCGGATTCTATTTTAATATTTCTCAAATGAATAAAATTAATCCGCTGGGCAAGTCGCTTCACCATTCCAATAAGATCATTGAACGGGTTAGCACCAAATGATCCTGTGCAAAGTGTCCAGCCGTTGGATATAGAATCTGCAGCTTTAATAATATCGGTTAAATCATTTTCAGTACTTACCACCCTGGGTAAACCAAAGAGGGAAAACGGGGGATCATCAGGATGGATGGCTAAGCGGAGATTAGCTTTTTCTGCTTCAGGCACAATCTCACGGAGAAAAAATTTCAAGTGATCTTTCAGATCCGCAGCTGAAATCCCGTTATATGATTTCAGAATTTCCCGAAACTCCTCAAGTGTATAACCATCTTCTGAGCCGGGCAGGCCTGCAAGGATTGTTTGTGTAAGCAGAGATTTATCATCATTATTCAGGGTTTGAAGATAGGATTCGGCCTTTTTAACCAATTCCTGTGAGAATTCCTGATCAGCGCCCTCCCTGTTTAATATAAAAAGATCGAAAGCGGCGAAGGCAACTTCATCGAACCGAAGTGCCGTGGATCCATCGGGCATCGGATAATTTATATCCGTCCGTGTCCAATCGAGTACCGGCATAAAGTTATAGCACAAAACCGGGATTCCACATTCACCCAGATTCCGGATCGAACGTTTATAATGGTCAATCCACTTTATGTAATCATCTGATTGACGCTTAATATCTTCATGGACAGGAATACTTTCTGCTACTGACCAACAAAGCCCGGTGTCTTCGATTTGTTTTTTTCTAGCCAGAATTTCCTGTTTAGTCCAAATTTCGCCAATTTGTAAATGATGTAATGCCGTAACAATTCCAGTGGCACCAGTTTGTTTCACATCCTGAAGAGTGGTTGTGTCATTTGGGCCAAACCAGCGCCAGGTTTGATTTAAATTCATTTTTTTATGAGTGAAACTGCAATTTTTAGTTAAAGTTTGGTAGTCATTTTTATGGTCTATCTGCTGGTATGATAGATGAAAGTGATGTAGAGAAAAATTATAATTAAAAAGTTTCCCAATGGCCGGATATTTAAAATATGGATCAGCCGTTTTTTTCTATAATTTTTTCTTGAATGTCTGTTACAAGAACCAACGATTGATTCGACTTGACCATTTGAAATGAGTTGGCTACATTGCAAAAATTCTTTACCGGTAAAGTATAATAAAAAAAATAATACTATGAACTCAATAAACAGACGTGATTTTATTAAAACATCAGCTCTGGGTTTCGGGGGCCTGGCAGCAGGGTTATCAGTAAAAAGTTACGGCAGAGTTAAAGGTGCCAATGATCGTATCCATGTTGCCTTTATGGGATGCGGACGGCGGGTGGGAGCTTATTATGAAAGTCTCGAAGAAAAGTATAATAGCGAGTTATTATATATCTGTGATGTAAAGAAAAGTATGAGGGATAAGGCTGCCAATGATCTGAAATCAAAACTCGAATATACTCCACAACTTATTGAAGATATTCGGATCGCATTTGAAGATGAGAAGCTTGATGCTGTCTTTATTGCAACTCCTGATCACTGGCATGCGCCTGCCGGATGGATGGCAATGGAAGCAGGAAAACATGTATATATCGAAAAACCTCTTACTCATAATCCGGCTGAAAATGAGTATCTGAGCCGGTTTCAAGAGAAATATGACCGGGTGTTACAAATGGGAAATCAACAGAGGTCTTCAGCTCATACTATCGAAATCATTAATGAAATTCATAACGGAATAATCGGTACACCTTATAAAGCTGTCGCATTTTATAATAATAACAGGGGAGAGGTGCCGAATCCGGTAGAGCAAGCACCTCCTTCTGATTTGAATTGGGATCTTTTCCAGGGACCGGCACCGAGGGAGTCTTACAGACACAATACGTGGGATTACAATTGGCACTGGTACGGATGGAAATGGGGAACTGCTGAGACCGGAAATAATGCTACACATGAACTCGATATAGCCCGCTGGGCATTACAGCTGGATTACCCGGAAAAAGTTCATGTGGAGGCGTTTAAACATCATTATCCTGATGACGGCTGGGAGATGTATGATACGATGTACGCCTCATTTTTTTTTCCGGGAAATAAGGTGATTAATTGGGATGGCAAAAGCCGGAACAACTTTAATACCTATGATGGCGGCAGGGGAACGGTCATATATGGAACGGAGGGCTCGGTATTTATTGACAGATCTCTTTATCGATTATACGACCGGAATGGGAATTTGATGCGCGCACAGGCTTCCGGATCCGGAGAAGCTGGAACTGCACTGGGCGGGGGCGGCAGTATGTCCACCAGCCATGTAATCAATTTCTATGATTCAATACGCGGTAAAGTAAAACCAAACTCTCCAACAGTGGAAGCAGCAAAAAGTACACAGCTATGCCACCTGGCAAATATAGCTTATCGTGTAAATAAATCGTTTGATGTGGATTCCAAAACCGGCCGAATTCTTGATAGCGATGCAATGAAATTGTGGGGAAGGGAATATGAATCCGGCTGGGAGCCGAAGATTTAATGGCGATGTGGACCATGTTAAATGGAGTAGAAAGTAAGAAGTATTTAGTATGGAGTGTTTATTTTAGAATTACTTTTTTAATTACATTTCCGAATAACCACCTATTCTGAAAGTTGGCTTCAACAACTAATTAATCACTAATTATCAGACATTTATAAACCAATGGACTATATCAGTAAACTTAACCGGAATAGAAAAGATCTGCGTAAAATCTTATTCACTGTTTGTTTTGTCTTATTATTAATACCGTTTAACTCTATAGCTCAATCCAGCTGGCAGCCTCTGTTTAACGGTGAGAATCTTGATGGGTGGGTAGTGCTCAACGGGAATGCCGAGTTTAAAGTTGAGAATAACTCGATTATTGGAATTGCAAAATTAAATACACCCAATACGTTTCTCAGTACGGAAAATGATTACGGTGATTTTATCCTGGAATACGATGTAAAGGTAGATCCGCGATTGAATTCTGGTGTTCAAATCAGAAGTATGAGTAAGGATGCGTATCAAAATGGAAGAGTGCACGGTTACCAGGTTGAAATCGATCCGTCGGAAAGAGCATGGAGTGGAGGTATTTATGATGAGGGCAGGCGTGGATGGCTTTATCCCATTACCAAACATGAAGAGTGTCGCATGGCATTTAAGAATGGATTCTGGAATCATTTTCGCGTAGAAGCTATTGGCAGCCAGATTAAAACCTGGGTTAATGATGTGCAATGTGCAAATCTTGTTGATGACATGACCCCGGAAGGATTTATTGGTTTACAGGTGCATAGTATCGGGAATGAAGAGATTGAAGGAGCAGAAGTTAAATGGAAAAATATAAATATAGCTACCAGTAACCTTGATAATTACCGGAAGAAAGATGATCCTGATACCGAAGTGATTAACTGGGTTCCGAATCATCTCAGTGATTCTGAAAAAAAGAAAGGCTGGAGACTCCTTTGGGATGGTAAAACCACCAATGGCTGGAGGGGTGCCAATAAAGAGAGTTTTCCGGAGAAGGGCTGGATTATTGAAAATGAAACGCTGACCGTTATTGAAACAACCGGTGAAGAAGCAGCATTTGGCGGTGATATTGTGACTGAGGATGAATTTAGCAGCTTTGAATTTGAACTGGATTTTAAAATAACAGAGGGAGCCAATAGTGGAATTAAATACTTTGTAGCAGAGGGGCTCAATCCCGGAACCGGTTCTGAAATTGGTCCGGAGTTCCAGATACTGGATGATGAAAATCATCCGGATGCCAAAATGGGAGTGAATGGTAACAGAACTGTCGGATCGCTGTATGACCTGATAACGGCAGAAAACCTTTCTGAGCCGAATCGATCATCCAAACGATTTAAAGGTGTTGGAGAGTGGAATAAGGCACGTGTTGTGGTTCGAGCCAATCATGTAGAGCATTGGCTGAACAGCGTAAAGGTTGTGGAGTATGAACGCGGGTCGCAACTGTATCGCAATCTAATTCAAAAAAGTAAATATGATGTGTTTGAAGATTTTGGTGAGGCTGAATGGGGACATATCCTTTTACAGGATCATGGAAATGAAGTTTCATTTCGAAGTATTAAAATCAGGGAATTATAAATTAACATAAACTGATTTCAGTAAAGTTTTTTTAAAATGGATTTCCCCTGCATTTCAGTTTTTAACAAAAATTCAAATATAACATTGTTACTTATGAAGCGACTCTTACAATGAGGAAAAAAAACATACGATTAATTGATATTGCAGAACGCTTAAATCTCACCAAAGTAAGTATTTCAAAAGCTCTTCGGGATCATCCGGATATTTCTCTTGAAACAAGAAAAAAAGTACAAAAAGTGGCGAAGGAGATGGGATATCGTCCCAATCTTGTCGCCCGTTCACTGACATCAAAACAATCTCATACGATTGGCGTGATTATTCCCAAAATAGCACATTATTTTTTCGCACCGGTGGTTGAAGGTATTTATCACGCAGCGGGTGAAAGCGATTATGAAATTGTTCTCGGAATTTCCCTGGAAGATGAAAAGCTGGAAAAAAAACACCTGGAATCTCTGTTAGATTTGAGAGTTGACGGATTACTGGTTTCCATAACCGAACAGACGAAAGAACCGGAAAGATTTGAAATTGTCAAAGAGATGGGAATCGAACTGGTTTTCTTTGACAGGGGATTTTCTGATGCAGGCTACTCCTACATCCGGGTGGAGGATCGTAAAAGTGCAAAAAAGGGTGTGAAGTATCTAATCGATCAGGGTTTTGAAAACATAGCACATCTGTCAGGATATCCTTCGCTTGAGATCGCCCGTGAACGACGTTTAGGGTATCAGGATGCCCTTAAAGAAGCTTCCCTTAACATGCCAGGCAAGGCAATTGTAGAGGGCGGATTTAGTGAAAAGGATGGCTATGATGGCTTTGCAAGTTTAATTGAGCAGTACGGAAAACCTGAAGCTATTTTTGCTGTAACCTATCCTGTTGGGCTCGGAGCACTCCGGTATATGAATGACAAGGGTATTGATTCAAAAGATGTAACAATCCTTACTTTTGGTGCCAGCGAATTCAATAAATATCTTGCCCACCCATTTATTTGTATTGATCAGCCAACTTACGAATTGGGACGACGGGCTTTTGAACAAATAGTGACTGAAATCAATCAAAAGACCAAAAGACTTCCTGAGATAATTCAGTTACCTGCTCGAGTGGAAAATAGAAATTAATAACATTTCGGTGAGTGAAATTTTCCAATTAAAGCAATTGGGCACAACATTTATCAGTAGCTGTTATCGTTAATATTTAACACCACTCAAAATGCCTTTTTCCTGGCTTCAGTTCCAGTAAATAATAAATATACAAACTGATCCTAAAGCACCTTCCAACGCTCCCACCCAGACCCCTCAAATCCAAAGTCGAAGCCAGACGGATTCAAGATCTCAGCCAAAATTTCAGCAGAATCAGCCAATCTTGGTCCGGGCCGATTGAAATAGTTATGACCATCAAGAATATAGACCGAGTTATTTTGTACCGCCGCCAGACTATTCCACCCGGCTTTACTTGTCAACGACTCCATCTCCTTCACAGTTTGATTGATTTTGTATCCGCAGGGGACAACCAAAAGAAGATCAGGATCAGCTTTCAGAATATCCCGCCAGTTTATCGACGGTGAATGTGTGCCAGCTTCGGCCAGCAAACTCTTTCCGCCTGCTATATCAATCAACTCCGGCATCCAGTTGCCTGCTGTCATCAGCGGATCTATCCATTCAATAGCTGCGACAGATGGTTTCTTTCTGTTCCGTACTCCCCGCTCTATATTTTCAAATCGTTGATTCATTTGTGTGATCAGCTGCTTTCCTTGCTGAGATGCTCCGAGCGCATTGGCAACTGTACGAAAAGATTCTTTCACGCCGGTGAGATCAGATGGGGAGACGGAGATGACAGTGGTCTCTTTTCCCAGGTAGTTGTTAATGGCATCTTCTACTTCCGAAAAGGAAACTGCACAGGCCTCACAGTGATCCTGTGTCAGAATCAGATCAGGTTTAAGCAAACGAAGTTTTTCTTCATCAATGCGGTAGACGGATAAACCTTTCTTCAGGAGTTCATTCACGGATTGATTTATATCCGCACTGTTTGCTGTTTCCGGTATATTATACTTCGGTTCTGAACAGACAGGCAGTGTTTTAACTGACTTAGGATAGTCACATTCGTGCGAGCGTCCCACAAGATTATCTTCAAAACCCAAAGCAACCGCAATTTCAGTGAGACCGGGCAACAGTGAAACAATTCGCAAATTGCAGCCGGTACCCATCAGATCAGGATTGTGTTCTCACCAAAGCAAGATTTGGAAACCTGTACCTGGCATATTCATATGCACCGAACAGAGCAGAACAGTAAACCAGGTCACCGGCAATGGTGTTGTGGAAAAATGGAATGGCTGCTGTATACGTTGCGGCAAGTCCGCCAATATTAAGCGGGTAGATGGGATTAGTGAGCCATACACCAAAATTGGATACGACAAAGAAGATCACCGATGCAGAAAGAGCGCTGCCCAAAACACGCGGCACAGTGACTTTATGTAATACTTTCATTCCAAGAAGTGCAATCAGGATAATCGACCCGTAAATCCAGATCATGCCCCAGTTGAATAGTGTAAATCCACCGTAAATCGCACTGTAAACAAAGTTATTCAAAACGAGATCGCTGATCCACATTGCAAGCAGGGGAATAATTAAGGCCCATTTCTTATCGGTAAAATAGGCAGCGCCAAAAAGGGCAATGGCTCCGAGTGGTGTAAAATTATAGGGGTGCGGTAAAATACGTGACAGAACAGCGAGGCCAATAAAGCCGGAGACCAGTGCGAAGTGTTTTTTATTCATATCGAATATTCAGCGTGTTTGAGTGAATTATACTGAGAAGTTTTGGTAGTGTAATGTAAGAGTGATTTCGTTTGATTACAAAGTTCTAAAATAAAAAAAGCCGGACACGAAATCATATCCGGCTTTCACTAAAAAAAGAAAATTCTTTTTTACATTGCCTTGTGAGTTAACTCAAGGTTTAAGTCAATTGAGACTTCGTCACCTACAACCATTGTTGCAGCCCAGTCACCAACGCCCACACCATAATCGGTTCTGTTGAGTTTGGTTTCAGCTGTGATGCCTGCTACCTGGGTATTTTCCTGCATTGGATGGTCCATTACGCCGAGAAGCGTAAATGGCAATGAAAAATCGGTCGTAACATCTTTGATTGTTATTTTACCATCGGCTACAAAAGAGTTATCGCCGGTTTTCCGGATACTGTTGCTCTCAAATGAGATGGTTGGCCATTGTTCAGCATTGAAAAAATCTTCTGACTGAAGATGGTTGTCACGTCTTTCATTTTTTGTATCCACACTTGCTACATCAATATTTACACTGATGCTGCTGTTTTGCAGATCATTGGGATCAAAACGAATATCTGCATCATAGCTGTTAAATGCGCCATTTACGGGTGTAAAGAAGTGTGTTATTGAGAAATTGATAGCGCTGTGAGAAGTATCAACCTCCCATGCTTTTGAAAGTATATCATCTGCATTGTTTATGGTAAATGCTGAAAAGAAAGCGAAGACTGTCAGTGATAAGGTTGTTAATGCGAATTTTTTAAGAGAGGTCATATTTAATTTATGTTATAGTTTTATTTAATTTTAATTCACTCTCAATATAAGAGCAAAAAATCATAAAAAAGTTCCGCAAAATTTAAATTACTGTTAACAAATTTCTAACATATGACTTCTGTGAAGCGCGGAAGTTGCCAGTGGACAGCCTGTTTTATTCAGTTTATAAACTGATCAGTTACAAACCGCCATTCTCGCTTTGCATGCTCACCGGCATACTCTACACCTATTCGCGGGGTGGATCTTATTGAGGATTTGTCAACCTTGAAATCATGATCCTCAATCCAGATAGGACCTTCTGTCAAATCTGTACATGTATCTGATGTTTTAATACCAAGTGCTTCCGATAACATTCCGGGCCCGGATGTGAGTGGTTTGGATTTGCCGGTATTGTTACGTCTCTGTTTCATGATTTCAATTCCCTGTAATGGATATACCCCCCGAATTAATACTGCATCTGCAATATTTTCTTTATTGGTAACAACATTAAAAAGGTGATGAATACCATAGCAGAGATAAACGTAAGCGTGTCCTGCGGGGCCATACATCACTTCGGTTCGTTTGGTGCGCAAGCCGTCATTTGCATGACACGCACGATCGTCTCTGCCGCAATAGGCTTCCGTTTCAGTGATGATACCACTGGTAAACCGGTTACCTTTTTTTGAGCAAAGCACCTTGCCAATCAGTCGGCGACTGATTTCAACAACATCTTCACGTTCGTAAAAAGATCGCGGTAGAATTGTGCCCCTGTTGCTTTTCACGATATTGCCGTGTAAGGATTTCTTTCGATAGCAGGACTTTCAGAGAGATATATATCTCTGTAAGATCTTGCGAAAATTGCAGTTACAACAAATAGGGCGGCGGAGTAAAAAGCCCATAATGCAATGATAACCAGTATAGTGTAACCCTGGTAAAAATAACGGTAGGCTTCAAGAGCGTATTCCAGGTAGACACTGATTCCGAATTTTACAATTTCGAAAAGAAGCGTGTAAACGAAAGTTGCAAGAAGTGCGGTTTTAGGGCTGATTCTCTTTTCACTGACGTAACGGAAAATTGTATAAAATAACAGAAAAGTAAAAATGATCGGTACGATATTAGTCAGCAGGTCAGCAACCCACCCAAGCTGAATCACAACATCTGTATAGGGAATAACAATCTGTCCGAGCGGAAACAGCGATATCAGGGATATTGCCATGCTGAAAAAGACAAATACACCGCCAATAACCCCAAAGGTGAAGAAGTTGTAGATAAACTCCATTACAGGGTGCTTGCGCTCTTCGATATCAAAAACATCAAAAATGACATGCTTCAGGGAGTGAAAAAGACCTTGTGCTACAAACAGAAGAACAACAATACCCACAATTCCGAATACGCGCCGGGCACCAACAAGAGGCCTTATCATCGATTCAATTGTTATGACTCCTTCAATAACATCCCCTGATTCGGTTTGGTAACTGAATTTTGGGAAAAGTTCGCGTCCATAGCGAATGAGTTCCTGGAACGCCTCATCGACTGACAGAATATAGCCAAGTATGGATATCAGGATAAGTATAAAAGGAACAGCACAGATAAAAAGATTAAAGGTGATTGCAGAGGCATTAAAAAAAACATCCTTCTTTTTGATAAGAATCCAGGCAAATCGCCAGAATCTCTTCACTTTATTTTTGTTAATTCCGTAATCCATATTTACCCAAAATAATGTGCATTCAGATTAAAGCCAACAAAATTTACCACGTGGATAATATACATGGCAAGGAGGAACGACGGACTACTATTTGGGAAAAAATTACCAATCTTACCTTTACCTTCTTATACTTATATTTATGAACAATCGAATTTAGCAATCCACTTCATACTGCAGGTAAAATTTTTTGATGAGTACGAAAAAGCAGACGCCGTTAATGCGGCAATATTTTGAGATCAAGGAAAAACACCCGGGAACCATACTTCTGTTTCGCGTGGGAGACTTCTACGAAACTTTTTCAGACGACGCCATTCTTGTTAGCAAGGAGCTTGGAATAACACTGACAAAACGAAATAACGGCGGTGATCAGACCCCTCTTGCCGGATTTCCCTATCATGCGCTCGACAGCTATCTGCCCAAACTTGTAAAAAGGGGATACCGGGTAGCAATATGTGAGCAGACCGAAGATCCCGAACAGGCAAAAAAGGCCGGTAAAAAGATTGTAAACAGGGAAGTGACCGAAGTGACCACACCCGGTGTTACAATGTCGGATAAACTGCTGGATCATAAAAGAAATAACTATATCGCTTCCGTTTTCTGGGCCGGAGGCACGGCCGGTGTGGCGTTTTCTGATATCTCAACAGGAGAGTTTGCATTGAGCCAGGTTTCAAAAAATGAACTGGACAGCCTGCTGCAATCCCTGCAGCCTTCAGAGATTCTTCTGCAAAAAAAATTCAAAAACAACCTCCCTGATGTTACGGATTCCTACAATAGTACATTTATAGAGGATTGGGTGTATGAAGGCGATTACGGGTATAAATTGCTGACCGATCATTTTAAAACGCACTCACTAAAAGGTTTTGGAGTTGAAGATTTGAAAATCGCCCAAATAGCGGCGGGATCCCTGCTCCATTATATGCAGGAGACTCAAAAATCGTCCCTTGGCCATCTCAGAAAGCTGTATGCCTATGAGAACAGCGATTATATGGCTCTCGACGGATCAACAAAAAGAAACCTTGAGCTTACGTCAAGTCTTCAGATGGGTGGAACCGAGGGAACTCTTGTCTCAATCCTGGACTCAACCAATACGGCAATGGGAAGCCGTCTGTTGAGAAAATGGATTATGAGGCCGTTAAAACAGGTGAAACCGATAGAGCAGCGCCTGAATGCTGTGAATGAATTGTATAACAAGCATCCTGTCCGCGAACAACTTCGCGAGGAACTGGAGCATATCAGTGACCTGGAACGGCTGATTTCCAGGATCAGTGTTGGACGTACCAATGCAAGAGACCTGCAGCAGCTACAACTATCGCTGGCACAGATCCCGCGTGTAAAAATGCAGCTTTCAGGATTTGAAAACGATCTGTTGCTAAAGGACATCAACAGTCGCCTGAAAATGCTGGTAGATGTGCAGGAGCGAATAGAAGATGCACTGGCTGAAGATCCACCGGCAAGCACCAGGGATGGCGGTATCTTTAAAGACGGGTTTAACAGCGACCTGGACGAGCTTCGTGATATTGCCAGGAACGGGAAAAAATATATTGCTGAAATCAAAAACTCTCTGATGAAAGAGACCGGTATCACATCTCTTAAAATCGGCTACAACAAGGTTTTTGGATACTACATTGAAGTGACCAACACCCACAAGAATAAAGTGCCGGAGAATTTTATTCGCAAACAGACCCTGGTCAATTCGGAGCGTTACATCACACCTGAATTGAAGGAAGTGGAAGAAAAAGTACTCTCGGCTGAAGAGAAAATCAAAACCCTCGAAGCTGAACTGTTTGAAGAGCTGCGCCTCTATGTTGCAGAACATGCCGACCGCGTTCAGGAGATTGCACAGGCCCTTGCCGAAGCAGATTGTCTTCAAAGTTTTGCAGAAGTAGCTTTTCGGAATAACTACGTGCTCCCGGAAATAAACAACAGTGATATCCTGAATATTAAAAAAGGGCGCCACCCGGTTGTTGAAAAAGCACTGCCTGCCGGTGAACCGTTTATTCCGAATGATATCTACCTGGATAACAGCGAGTACCAGATCCTGATTATTACCGGACCGAATATGGCGGGCAAAAGCATTATTTTGCGTCAGGCCGGCTTGCTTGTGCTGATGGCCCAGCTCGGTAGTTTTGTCCCGGCCAAAGAGGCGAAAATCGGCCTCGTGGATAAAATTTTTACAAGGGTGGGTGCATCCGATAACCTGGCCGCGGGAGAGAGCACATTCCTGGTTGAGATGAATGAAGCGGCGAATATCCTGAACAATGCCACGCCAAAATCTCTGATACTGCTGGATGAAGTGGGGCGGGGCACCAGTACGTTCGACGGACTGAGCATCGCCTGGTCTCTGGCTGAATACCTGCATAACAAACCGACAGTGGCAGCCAAAACACTTTTTGCAACACACTATCATGAACTGAACGAACTTGAGAGCCGCTACGAGAGAATCAAAAATTTTAATGTTCAGGTGAAGGAGCACAACGGGAAAGTGATCTTTCTTAGGAAATTGGTGAGAGGCGGGGCTGACCACAGTTACGGTATCCAGGTTGCAGGAATGGCCGGTCTTCCGGAAGTGGTTATTGAACGGGCGAAAGAGATTTTGAAGAACCTGGAAAGTCATTCCCTGGACGTCAGTCATCATGGCGAAAATGGAGCGGTGCGGAAAACGGCTGCCAAAAAGGAAGCTGCACGGCAAACGGTTCAGCAGGTGGAACGGCAGGAGGCGCTCCCGCAAATGTCGCTATTCAATACACAGATCGATCCGAATGTTGAAACTCTTTTAAATAAGCTGGAAGCTGCCGATCCAGAACGAATGACACCGATTGAAGCACTTATTTTGGTGAGTGAGCTGAAGCGGCTGGGTCAGCAGTGAAGAATCCCGCGGATTTCGGGGATAGCGCAGATTATGGGGCGGAAATCTGTAAAAGCAAAATGGAATCATGCTTTAACAGATTTTTGTTCTCTTGGTAAACGGAAATGTTAAAGCTAAAAAATAGTGGTTATGGAATGGTTTGTATATCTCTCCGGGGAAATTCATTCTGATTGGAGAGAAGAAATAGAGAACGGGATTGAGAAAGAGAGTCTGCCAATTGAAACGTTTGCCCCGGTTACCGATCATCCGGCGAGTGACAATTGCGGGGTTGATATCCTGGGAGGCGAAGAGAAAGATTTTTGGAAAGATCACAAAGGTGCGCAGATCAATGCAATCCGGACCCGCACACTGATTGAACAATCGGATATTGTGGTGGTGAAATTCGGAGATCAATACAAGCAGTGGAATGCCGCTTTTGACGCCGGTTACGCTGCTGCTTTAGGGAAAAAGCTGATTATCCTCCACAATCCTGAACACACTCACGCTCTCAAAGAAGTAGATGCCGCTGCACTTGCCGTTGCCGAAACACCCGGGCAGGTCGTTGAAGTACTAAAGTATGTAACAACGAAGGAATAAATAAAAAAGAGTATCGTTTTGCCGGATAGCTTTTGTTCTTAAATTGTCATATTTGAGGTTAATTTCTTTAATTATACTAAATCACTGAAAGACAATTAAATAGTAACGAAAACAGGAGTTTGAAAATGGGTTGTTTTAATTCGGTAGTTATAAATGCACCAGCTGACAAAGTATGGTCGGCGATAAGAGATTTTCACGATTTGAGCTGGGCGCCTAATGTAGTGGAAGATGTAGAGAAGGTTGGTGATATTCCCGGTACACAAATTGGGGCAAAACGAGTGCTGAATGGTGCATTCCAGGAAACACTGCTCGGGCTGGATGATAACCGGAGAACTCTGCGGTACAGTATTGATGATGGTCCGGATGCAGTATCAAAAGATAATGTAAAAGGGTACGTGGGTAGGGTTCAGGTATTGCCGGTAACGGATACAGATACAACCTATATTTCGTGGGAGACATCCTGGGACTCAAGCGGCGGCGGCGTACAGGAGTTTTGCGACCCGATTTACCAGGCTCTTCTTGCTGATTTGAAAAAGACGTTTTCTTAGAAAAAATCCCAATCCTCACAAAAGTTCCATTTCTGATACAATATATCAGTTGAGCAAGCGTACTCGGGAATCAGAGTTGCTTGGGTGAGGCGGACTACATCTTTTCTGCAAAAAACTTCGATGACAGAACTCTTCCTCCGGTTGTCTAAAATGGTCCACCAACTTGAGGAGTTTTTCAAGACAGTTGTTGATTAATCGAAGGTTGCCAAAACGATACTGGGAACAACTTGTCCACCGACTGACAACTATAATTAATACGATGAAACCAGAGTGGTCATTTAAACTACTGAATCAAATTCAGACGGTTTGAAACTGTTAGAGGCAAGGTTACGCAGGGGATACTACACATTCTATAATTTATTTATCAGGTAAAGGTATAAAAGTTGTAACAATTTCATTTACAATCGCTCCTGTTAACACTAAACTTTAATTTAAAATTAAACAAAACAAAACTTATGAGACTTATTACTTTAGCGCTTATTTCATCACTGTTTCTAACAAGTTGTGCAACCATTTTTTCATCAAAAGAAAAAGAGTTAACGGTAACATCGAATCCTACTGATACAGAAGTATATGTGAATGAAAGGATGATGGGAAAAACGCCGTTAGAACTTGAGTTAAAACCAGATAAGACATACGTAATCAAATTCAAGCGTGATGGATACCAAACTGTTGAACGGGTTGTTAAATCAAAAACTGGTGCTGGTTGGATTGTTATGGATGTTATTTTTGGAGTAGTCCCTGTTATAGTCGATGCCGCAACAGGGGATTGGAAGAAACTCGATCAGGAAGCCGTTGATGCCACACTTGAAAAAAACACAGCAGTATCAACAACAAACACTAATTAAAAGAGGTATAGTTATCAATTAGACCTCATTTATTTGAGCCGGTGTCTTAAGAGATACCGGCTTTTTTTATGTCTAATACGAAGATCATATAAGAAGTTAAATCAGAATTAATTTTCCAAAAATTATTCAATCAAACAGATCCAGGTGTGATTATTATGAAAAGCTGGAGGACTCCATAACGTATTATTTTGATCGATTTTTAGAAGCGATAATAAATCATGATTCTGAATCTATAAATAATTATAAACTCGTTGATGTTATAAAACTTATTCAAATCTATATTTTTGCCAAAGCCGATACTGGAAAAGATAAAATGAAAGACTTGTTATCATAAGCAGTATAACGATTTAGCGACTAAGCGGTCAGGTAACCAATTTTCCAAAGCTTTGAACCGCAAACACATCCGCTTGCCGCTGGTTATGCCTGAACTGCCTTGAGGTGTTTAATGCTTCTGAAAGTAGCCATGCCGCAGCAGGAGAAACCCCTCGTTTGTCTCGAATAATTTCGTTGAACCGCTAAGTGGGAATATCCAGATGATCCGCTAATTCTTTCTGAGTTAATCCCATCGGCTCAAGATATTCTTTTAGTAAGATCGTGCCGGGATGTGTGGTTATTCTCTTTTGTGAGGGCATAACGGTTAGCATATAAACGGCGCTGGGATTATAATTTCTTTTAGATAGCGAAATTAATTGCTTGCAATCAAGTTTCCATCGCACCCGATTTAAAACGCCTTAGGGTACTTATATTTCCACTCACAGACGCAGGGTCAACGATCTACAGGCTGAAAATCGTTTATCTTCACCTCCATGTTTTCAGTAAAGGTGTCCATTGCAATTTCGATTTTCCCGGTAGATATGAGTTCTTCATTGTTCCTTATGTTGGTGATTGTCTGCTGTTTATCTTTGCTCAGGATCAGTTGCGACTCTAATGTGAAGAATGACTTTGCACCCGTGTTTTCAATACAAACGTAAATATTTGATTCCTGGAATTCATCAAAACATTTTTGAAAAAGTTGCTCGAAGCTAACATATCGGATTACCTTCGTTTTAGAACTGCCCAGTTCGATTTCTTCAGCTTTTTCCAGGAATACGGCCTGACCATCATCAATTGAAGTTTTTAAGCGGTAACCGCCTTCGGCTCCCTCTGAAATATGAACTGAAAAGCTGAAACCGGTTTGATCAAATTCATCAACTTCTATCAGTTCGATGTGGTGCATTCCGGCCTCCAGGGATTTCTCTACTTCTTCCTGTTTTATTCTTTCTGACCTCGTTTTGTCAGCCGACCAATCTCTGAAAGTTCCGGAAAGGATAAAAACAACGATGATAACAGCGAGTCCTCCTAATGAATATTTCGCTAATCCGGCATAGTTTTCATCTTTTTGTGATTTATAGCCTATCCAGATAAAATAAATGCCCGCAGCAACCAGCGTGATGCCCACCAAAACAAAAACGAAATACCAAAAGATGGCGGACTGATCGGCTTTCTCCAGAGCATCAACTACCGAATAGATATAAAATCCAATACTCGCTGCCCCCAGCAAGAACGAGAGAACGCCCGCGATTATAGAAATGATAGCTATAAATTTTCGGGAGGCTGTCATTTTTTATGTGAAAGGTTTATTTCAATGTTGGAAAACCTGATGGAAACTGCAATTATTCCTTTATTGGGGTTAATATGTGTATCTAACATAATTCCACGACAAACTGTTTTCAGCGTTGTCTGTCGCAGAATATCCGTTTCCGTTACTATTTGCAAATAAACCACTCAGAGTATGAATGTTTATCAGAAAATAAGAAAAGTATATTGCGGGGAGACTATCAGAAAAAGAAATTGAATCCTTATGGATGGCATTTGTCAGAAGACCGGGGTTATATCAGATGTTTGAAACGGAGCTGCTTACTCGATTGTGTCCTTACTAAGTCGAATATTCCATCAACTCAATAGGAACACCATTCTCTTCAATAAAAGCTACGGTTAAACCTTCACTTGGTGAATTTGGTTCAATAATTACCTTCTTGCCTTTTAGTTCTGCTTCTAAATCATCAACTTCAAACGCCAAATGTGGAACCGTCTTTACTAGTTCAGGATATGGCGCACCTTCCCAATAGTGTTGTAATTGAATTCCATAAGGATTACTGGTGTGATCAGTTACAGTCATTTTCATGTCCGGCAAATCAATACCGCCTTCAAACTTCTCTTTCCTTGGAATTCCTATGTGATTGAATTTCATATTTCTTAATGATTTAAAAGTCTAAGGACATAGCGACCCAGTGCATAACCTGCATGGAGATTACTAACTAAGTAAGGATACAAATTTTTGAATTAGCAAAACATAAAGCCAGCGGTGAGGCCTGTCCGTCGAATGAGCAGATTACAGGGCTAATTGGTTTTGATGTAATTAAGCGGTTTGCCATTGCGTATTACGGTCGATATTTGCAAAGTGTTTTGAATATCTTCCACCGGATTTTTATCCATGATTACCAGATCAGCAGCTTTACCTTCTGCTATGCTCCCATATTTGTCGGTAATGTTGAAATAAACAGCAGGATTATAAGTAGCCATTTTGAGGACGTCGTAATTATTAACCCCTATTTGAGATAGCAGGTGCATTTCCTCATGAAAGCTGTATCCGGGATAGACAAAAGCCATTCCTCCAAAATCGCTGCCGATAAGAAGAGGAAGGTCTTTCTGATAAAACAGTTTGACTAACTCTTTTTGTTCTGAGAATATGGATATCAACTCCCTCAGTTTGTTTGGATTTGAGCCTACACCTTCTCGATTTTCTTTAGCCCGTTGCCACTCCTCCCGGAGATTATTATCTATTTTATTATACAAGGGATGAGATAGATCCTGCCCTTCGGCTATTTGTACCTTTCTTTGGTATATAACCAATGTTGGACAAAACCAAGCATTACTCTTTTTTGCTGCTGTAATAAAACTTTTCAACTCGGCTGAATCAGAACGAATGTCTTCAATTCGGTTCAGATGTTCAAAGCTTTTATAACCTAGCTGGGCTGCTTGAGTTGGAGTAATGTATTCTGAAACATGTCCGGCTATTGGAATATTGTTATCCTGGCTGTATGCAGAAATCCTTTTTAAAATGTTTTCAGGAAGAAGTGAGTATACTTTGTAGAAATCTACTTTGTTATAGAGACTATCTAAAATTTGGTCAACATTTTCGTCGGTAATCGCTTCGCTAAAATCAGGGTGAATTGGATTGCTTCCATCTAACAATGGTCCTGGCCCATATAACTTTGGCCCAGATGTCGGATTTGTCTTGATTTGTGCTTTAAATATGTTAAGTATATTTGCATCCCCTCCCATATCACGGACTCCAGTAATACCGTATGATAATAAAACAGGAAATACCGACTTGTCTAAGTCACCTTTCCAGGTTACATGTGTGTGCATATTCCAAAAACCGCTCAGAACATATTTGCCGGTTCCATCAATTATGGAATCAGCAACCATATCTTCTACATTTTCCACCGATGTAAAGATTTCTGCAATAATGCCATCCCTAATGAAAATCGTTTGATCGGGTATAATTTGATGATCGACTGGGTCAATGATATTGATATTAGTAATTATAATATCAGAGTTATCAACTTGCCTGGTGCAAGCAAAGAGTAAAAAAACAAAAACTATTCGAACGAGAAGTTTCATCTTTCAGAAATATTTAGCCGCCTAACGGCTTAAGCAGCGCGACTAAGTTCTTGAATGTAAGCAACCAAACGCAAACACGTCCGGTTGATTTGCGTTGTGTGTGCCCGGCATGGGCGCCTTGACTTACTCTAATGTAAGCCATATTTCTTGAGGGTGAAAGTCTCTTATGGGCAGGAGTGACGACTTGAACCATTATCGCCAGCCGGTGAAAAGAGCGGTTGAAGTTGATGGTAGGTTTGATAGGCGCACTCCGCTCAATCCTGGGCGGAGTCGCCTACTCGATTGGCAACAGGCATATCTTTTAGTTGTTTTCATTTAATGAATCCACAGATTTGGCATCATATTCAATTGCCAAATTATTGTCTTTCAGTAATTGAAAAATTTCTTCTTGAAAAGATTGTGTAAACTGCTTGTTTTTGTTGATCCACATCTTTTTAGCAGGTGTACTATTCGTCAACAAATCATTAATAATAACCCTATACCTAGCCCAAGTCTCAGGCTCTAGCAGTTCTTGTTCAAATTGATAGAATGCATTTTCAAATAATCTGAAAGCAACATGCTGTTGAGAAACTAATTGATTCATTTCTAATGTTGATAATCCAATTTCACTATCATACTTGTATGAAGCCACAGCCACGATACTGTTGTCTAAATATGTCTTTAAATAGTCAATATCGTTGTCAGCAATGGATTGCCTTATCGCAGCTTGAGTTGCTTTTGTATTCTGATTTACTTGAACACCCACATAAATTAATGATATTACAACTGCTAGTGCGCTTATAATTTCGGATACTTTTGAAAATGTGGATAAATTATGTTTTTCCATGATTTGTGCTTGTTGCCAACATTGGCATATAACGTTCTTGCGGTTGTGTGGCGGGGCTGGATAAAACCCGCCGGTCTGCCAGCCGAACACCGTCCGCACGAACCGCTGGTTATGTTTTGAATTTACTGAATTTCGAGCTTAACCTTCTTGCCCAAAGCCTTCGCATACTTCGTAAGGGTACTGAGCTTGATGTCCTCGGCATGATTTTCCATTCTGGAAATCACGGATTTTGTTGTGTTCAACTTCTCGGCAACATCCGCTTGGGTTGCTCCAATATTTTCTCGAGCCTGACGAAGAATAACACCAATTTTAAAGTTCAGATATCCTTCTTCAAAATTTTCGGCAAACTCCGGACTTTCCGCTTTTTTATGATCAATAAAAATTTCTAAATCGTCTTTTTTCATTTTCTTTTCCTCCGGTAATAATCTCGTTTCCGCTCTTCAGCGGTTTCAATTTCCTGCCTGGGAACTTTGTTGGTCTTTTTGGCAAACCCTCTAGTTAAAACGATTAACTCCGGTCCATCGAAGAAACCGAGCAATCGAAACGTGTTATTTCCAATCGTAGCACGGACTTCCTAATTGTCATCCGTGCTTTTGAGCTTTTTCAGGTACTGCGTTGGCAACTGTTCCAGATCTCGAACCACACGTAATATCCAGGCAACCTTTTTGGATTGCTTATCGGGAAGATCGCTTAAGAAATCTTCCACCGGACAATTACCGGATTCGGTTCTGTAGAACTTTATAATGCGCATAAACTAAAGTTAGCATAAATGCGAACATTGTCAAGAAATAATACAAAAATGGTACTGCGAAATTTTTAAAGTGGAGAGTACTGATTGAAAAACATAACATATAATTCCACGACAAACTGTTTTCAGCGTTGCCTGTCGCAGAATATCCGTTTCCGTTACTATTTGCAAATAAACCACTCAGAGTATGAATGTTTATCAGTAAATAAGAAAAGTATATTCCGGGGAGACTATCAGAAAAAGAAATTGAATCCTTATGGATGGAATTTATCAGAAGACCGGAGTTATATCTGATATTTGAAACGGAGCTGCCTTTACACTCAAAAGGGTTTAAGACATAATAATAAAGAGGGGGGTAAAACGCACTGTCTTATTACTCACTTGTAACCGAAAAAGAAATCAAAATACTTTGCTGAAAAAGAAAAGCCTTACAAATCTATAAACTTTTGACTTACAAGGCTTTAAAAACCGAGCGGGAAACGAGATTCGAACTCGCGACCCCCACCTTGGCAAGGTGGTGCTCTACCACTGAGCTATTCCCGCTAAAGAATCACAAGATAAAACGTTTCGGGGAATCTTATCAACTCTTTTTTAAAAATTTCCTGAAGTCTGCCGTAAAGGGAGTTTCACCCTTTGGATTTTCTGCTGACAACCGGGATAATGATACCCGCCACGGCACCGGCAACCATAAGCCAGTTAAACCAGTCTCCGTAAACTGCATAAAACGTGAGGTCATCGGAGGGATAAACATTATAGGTAAATCCTGTTCGCTCCCAGTAGCTGGTTTCAACATGTATCTCTCCATCCGGCGCTATGATTCCTGAAATACCGTTATTTGCACTTCTCACGATCCATCGCCTGAATTCAAGAGCACGTAGCCTGGCGTAGGCAAAGTGCTGAACATGTCCGCTCGTATCACCCCACCAGCCGTCGTTGGTTATGATGGTGATGAAATCCGCGCCATTCACAACAAATTGGCGTACCCAGCCCGGAAAAACGGAATCGTAACAGATAAGAGCGGTGGTTTTATATCCGTTGATTTCAAAAAGTGTCGGATCTGAGCCTTTGCCATATCCCATCAGGTCCGGCCAGTCGACCCAGCCTGCTTGATCAATGGAATGGAAAAAGTTAACGAAAGGGAAACGCTCCACGATCGGAACCAGCCTTCCTTTTTCATAGACCTCGTTTGGTTGCCCGGGGCGGTAGAGGAATGCGGCGTTATAGACATTGTAAGGCCCGCTGGAGTTCGTGCCGCGTGTCAGGGCGGGAGCAGTTTCTTCAGGATAATATTTTACATACCCGCTTCCGGTGATCAGGGTGGTTTCCCAGTTTGAAAGAGAATCTTTAATGATGGATCCTGTTGATGACTCAAGAGTAAGCACGGTTTCAGTAGAATTTTCGGGCCAGATAATCACGCTTGTCTTTTCTGTTCGTGTGGAGTCGCTCAGTGACAGGTTGGCCGAAAGCAGTTCTGAATAGCTGGGATATCCGCCAAGATCAAGATAGGAATCGAGGTTGGGCTGAATCACAGCTACTTCCACCGGATCTCCGCTTGCTTCGGTATCGTAGTAGAGGATGCTTAAAAGAGAGAAGACGGGGAAGATCAGAAAAAGTACAACAGCCCGGATCAGCAGAGGTCTTGAAAATTCGCGTATGCTGTAATAGAAAATGGCAGAGGATAAAACGACCCAAAAAGAGATGCCCAGGTAGCCGGTTACAGAAATATACTGAACGGCATCAGGGAAATTTGCCCATCCGTTACCGAGAGCCAGCCATGTCCACGAGAGATCCCAGTTGTGATGCAGGAATTCATAAGCACCCCATAAACCGGCGATGAGCAGAGAGGAAAAGAGCGGCTTCAGGTCAGAGTAGAGAAGTTGCCGAATAAACAGAAACGGGATAACCATCAGCAGGCTGTTCGCCAAAATGGCGGCCACGCCCCCTGCAACGGTTGCAAATGTGAGCCAGTATGTGGCAATGATATTCCAGATGATGAACGCCGGGTAGAGATGTATAACAGCCTGCCGGCCGGTATTGCTCAGTTCTGCCACTCTCAGTAAAAAAATAAATGCCGGAATTTGGGCAATCGCAAGATCAAATGGCGGAAACGAAACTCCAAGGAGTAAGCTTGCTGTAACTGACAGGGGCCACGGGCGATTCCAAAAATGTTTTCTCATTACCGGGGTTTATCGGGGTTCATTTACAGTTGCCAAGATAATTTATTTTCTCTGAATCATGCTACTCTTTATATCCTTTGCCGGAAACGACCAGGACAAACTCACCTTTTGGAGTATTGTTTGTCCAGTATTCGGTCAGTTCGGCAAGTGGAGCTCGTTGTACCTGTTCAAATTTCTTTGTCAGTTCACGTGCAACACAGATCAAACGGGAGCCGCCGGCAAATTCTTGCAGTTGTTGTAAAAATTTCAAGATTTTATGCGGGCTCACATAGCAAACAACGGTTATATCCGAGTCAGCGATTTCCTTCATCCTGGTCTGTCGTCCTTTTTTGGGTGGCAGAAATCCCTCAAAAAGATAACGATCGGAGGGGAGACCGCTCGCGATGAGCGCTGTAGTGCACGCATCAGGCCCTGGGACAACAGTTACGGTATGCCCGTTTTGATGCGCAGCACGAACAGCCAGGAAACCAGGGTCCGAGATACCCGGCATTCCTGCATCACTGATGATCGCAATTTTCTCCCCGCTGCCAAGCAGGTTCATGATGTGCTGAACTTTTTGATGTTCATTGTGCTGATGAAACGAAAAGGTGAGTTTGTCAATTGAATATCTTTTTAAAAGTACTGCCGATGTCCTGGTATCTTCACAGGCAATGCGATCTACTGATTTCAAGATCTCTACGGCTCGTGACGAAAAGTCATCCAGGTTCCCGATGGGTGTGGCAACGATGTATAAAGTTGACAATGATGCAGAGCTTTGTTTTTATCTTTTATGCGTTAGAAGTCAAAACTATCAAATTAGATTGTTAATTCCTTATATTTATTGGCTATGCCAAACAGAAAAAATAATTGATCAAATCAACCCGTTATGAATTTTAATCCTTCAGGAATTAACCATATCACGATCCGTGTAAACAAAATTGACCGGTCACGTGATTTTTATGAAAATATACTTGGTTTTGAATTGGTCCGCCAAATGGGTCAAAGCATGGCCGTGTACAGAGTAGGAAAAGAAGATACCATTGTTATTGTTGAAGCAGAGACAAGCTACGATCCCAACTCGCGGGATTTCAGGATGGATCATTTCGGTTTTTATCTTGACAGTAATGAGAAAGTTGATGAAATGGCCAATTATTTCAGGGAAAATGAAGTGACAATTTTAAGCGGACCGGCCAACAGAAAGAGAGGAAGGTTTGTTTTTGTTTCCGATCCTGACGGTAACATGATTGAATTTTTTCATGAAGAAGAGAAGTAAACCCGCATAATTACACGAAAATTGCAAAATGTCAGCAATTCTGCTTTGTTTCATGGATGGCATGTTATTTGCATAAATTCACATCGTAAACTTATTACCCGAAAATGAGCAAAAAGAGCACGAACAATTTAGACGATTTTAAAATGAATAATAAAAATCAGGATATTGAATCACCTGATATTCAGAATAAAGAAGAACAGGAAAATTTAACCGAAGCTCAGGAAGAGATTGCGGAAGACGATCTGATTCTGGAACAGCAAAACAGAATAGATGAACTGGAACGGGAACTTCAAGAGGCGAAAGAAGCTTCACTTCGCAGGGCGGCTGAGATGGATAACCTGCGAAAAAGATTGCACCGTGAGAAGCAGCAGATTTTTGAACAGGCAAAAATTACAGCGCTCGAAGATTTCCTTCCTGTTAATGATGACCTGATCCGAACACTGGAAGCTCTTGAAGAGTCTGATGCCGATCCGTCAATGGTGGAAGGAGTTAAATTGATTGCCAATAAATTCAATAACGTTCTGGAAAAGAAAGGTGTGGAGCGAATTGATGAGACAGGTGTGCCATTCGATGTAAACATTCACGATGCGTTATTCAGACAGAAACCGGAAGATAAATCTGTGGAGAGTGATATTGTGCTGCAGGTTGTTGAAAACGGGTATAAAATAGGCGATCGCACGATACGTCATGCAAAGGTAATAGTAAGCGAATAGATCACAGTAAACATGTCAAAACGAGATTATTACGAAATATTAGGTGTCAGTAAGTCTGCAGATGAATCTGAGATAAAAAAGGCTTACCGCAAGCTGGCGATGAAGTATCATCCGGATCGAAATAAAGGGGATGAAGAGACAGCCCAAAAATTTAAAGAGGCGGCGGAAGCCTACGAAGTACTCCGGGATCCTCAGAAAAGACAGCGATATGATCAGTTCGGACATGCCGGAATAAATGGCGGCGCTTCAGGCGGGTTTGAAAATGCCACCTACGAAGATATATTCAGCCACTTCAGTGATGTATTTGGAGCCGATTTCTTTGGCGGTGATATATTTGGCGGCGGTCAGCGCGCACGCAGCAGGCGGAAACGGGGAACAGGCAGGCCCGGGTCCGATATGAAACTCCGGGTAGATCTGACTCTCGAAGAGATTGCATTTGGCACCGAAAAGACCCTTAAAGTTAAGAAGCGGATAAAATGTGATGAGTGCGATGGTACCGGAGCTGAAACTGAATCCGACTTCGAAACCTGCAGTACGTGCAACGGAATGGGTGAAGTGAGGCAGGTATCAAAAACCATGTTTGGTCAGTTTGTAAATGTTCAGCCGTGTCCGAATTGCCAGGGAGAGGGACGCGTAATCCGGAATAAGTGCAGCAAGTGCGGCGGAGAAGGCCGGGTGAAAGGGGAGGATAAAGTGAAAATCAATATTCCCTCTGGTGTTGCCAATGGAAATTATATCACCATGCGGGGACAGGGAAATGCCGGTATCCGTGGCGGTGAACCCGGAAACCTGATTATCATCATCGAAGAGAAAGAGCATGAGCATTTTGAAAGGGATGGAAATGATATTTATTATGACCTGATGCTGAGTGTGCCCGATGTGATTCTGGGTACCGAAGTGGAAGTGCCTACATTGAAAGGTAAAGCTAAAGTTAAAATCGAACCAGGTACTCAGCCCGGAAAGTTATTGCGAATGAAAGAGAGAGGCATTCAGGGCCTCAACAATTCGGGTACCGGCGACCAGCTGATAAAAGTAAAAGTCTATATCCCGAAAGAGAAAGATCTCAGCGATTCGGAACGAAAGCATGTGGAAGCCCTGCGTAAAGGTGATCATTTTGATGCATCCAATGCCGAGAACCGGGAAAAAAGCTTCTTTTCCAAAATAAAAGATGTGTTTGCTTAACGCAGGTTTCACGCAAATCACGCGGAGAAAATACCCACGCAAAGAACGCGGAAAGATTTTTTCAAGACCTGTGTACTTAGAGCCTGTGTGAGATTTTTCTGTGAACTTTGCCTCCCGGCGGCCTTCGCGTGAAACCCAATACTGAGATCTTGCCAACGGGTTTCACGCAAAGCGCGCGGAGAAAATACCCACGCAAAGAACGCGGAAAGATTTTTACAAGACTTGTGTATTGAGAGCCTGAATGAGATTATTCTGCGGTCTTTGCCTCCCGGCGGCCTCCGCGTGAAACCCAGAACAGAGATCTTGCCAACAGGTTTCATGAAAAGCACACTGGGAAAGCACTTCTTTTTTTAACAATAGCAAATTGCTCATTCTGAGACATCTTTTTGGTTTTCTCATAATTTTCGTCTCTAATTTGACAAACCAATTCAATCGACTCGTCGCTGCTTTCGATTATTCCCGGATTATATTCCACCAATTGGTATTCGGTATAGGTATCCACCTTTTTTAGTGTGTATATATTTTAGAAGAATGAGCAACATTCAAATCCTTAATAAATAACACACAATTATGATAAGTTCTAAGATAAAAGTAATACTCGTAATATTTCTAACCGTTTCATTTGCAGCATGTGCCGATAATCTGACAAATCCTGGTTCAGATACACCGCTTGAGCCACGAGAATTAACCGTAGCTGAAAAGCAGCTTGTTGAGGCTGATCAGGCATTCAGTTACGACATATTTAAGCGAACCGTTGAATCGGAAGAAGGGGAAAATGTGTTTATTTCTCCGCTAAGTATCTCATTTGCACTCGGGATGGCCCTGAACGGTGCAGAAGGCGAAACATTTGATGCCATGCAGAATGTTCTGAATTTTAGCGACATGAACCTTGATGATATCAATGAGGGGTACCGTTCGCTGATTGAGCTTTTATCGGAGATAGATCCAGAGGTTCAGTTCAAAATAGCCAATTCAATATGGGCCCGGGAAGGGTTTCAGGTCAATGAAGATTTTATTGACAGGCTTGAAACATATTTTGATGCATCGTTCAGTGAACTTGATTTTAATGATCCCGCAGCAAAAGATATCATCAATCAATGGGTAAACGAGAATACAAATGGGCTGATCGAGAAAATCCTTGATGGACAGATTTCGGAAAAAACGGTAATGTTCCTGATAAATGCACTTTTTTTTGACGGTGACTGGATGACACAGTTTGATCCGGAAGAGACACAAAAAGCTGAATTCCAAGTCGAAACCGGTGAAACGACTGAAGTGGATATGATGGAACAGGAAGGCTCTTTCGCAGCACTGTTTTCGGATGAAGTTACTATGATCGAACTACCCTATGGCGACAGCCTCTTTTCAATGACCGTTCTGATGCCGGCAGATAATACAATGCCTGTGGATGATTTTGTCTCGGATCATATCACTGCCGAAAATTTAGATAAATGGCGAGATGAATTGCAGGTTGAAGAAGTATTGCTTCAACTTCCAAAATTTGATCTTGAATACGAAATTACATTTAATGAGATTCTAAAATCTATGGGAATGGAGATTGCCTTTGATCCTTCACAGGCTGATTTTACGGGTATTGCTGATGTTCGTGAACTTTTTATCAGTGAGGTGAAGCATAAAGCGTTTGTAAGTGTTGATGAAGCGGGTACGGAGGCAGCCGCGGTTACTTCCGTCGCAGTACCATCCTCGTTACCATCATCAGTGACTGTAGACCGGCCGTTTGTATTTATCATTCACGAACGAACAAGCGGTGTCAATCTTTTTATGGGCAAAGTGAAAAATCCGAATAGTTAAAAGATGAAAGTGATGGTGAGAGCGTGAGAAGGAGCGGACCGTCGGTCGAAGCCTGGACACACCCCTGGTTTATCCGCTGGACGCGTCTAAACCTGTCCCCTCTCGAGAGGGGAAGGCTAACCTTAACACCACCATTGTGTTAAGGTTAGACAGGGGTGTGTTCACCGCTACGGCCTTAATCCCCGCAACAGACCATTCACCGGTGACAAAAAGAGTTCGGCAGACCAATTGTTAAAGCCAGTTGAGCCTTATCAAAACTTGAATTGAACCGACGCAGACGGGTAAAAACCGGGCAGTGTTCTTTCGCGAACTTCAAATCTTTCCTGTCCGCTATCCTGAGATGGCAGCAGGCTTTGATCAATGGTATTCCGGCGGTTCAGGATATTAATCAATTCAAGCCTGAACTCGAGCCCGGTTTCACCAAAGACCGGCTGATAGATAAAGGAGAGATCAACCTGCTGAAAAGGTTTCAGTTTGTCATCTTCGGGATTGCTGAAAGAGAATGCTTCCTGATCACGGAAGAGCAGAAAATTGTAGTAAGATTGACGAAACGCCCAGGCGCGGCCCCGGATCCCCTGCCATTTTCCAAGTACTGTTAACTCCCGGCTGATATTCCAAAGAGTCCGGAACTGTGCCCGGTGCGGTTCATTCCACGGAGCAGAGAGTGTTCTGCCAAATTGGGTTGAATAGTCAATCCGGACAGAGCTGTAGTCGTAACCGGCCATAAGCTGAAGTTTTGAATCCGCCAGAGAATGGTTTACTCTCAATCCGAACCCGAACGACTCCATGGAGGTGCTCTCAGCAAAGGCATTTACCTGGCTTCGGTTAATGCCAATACCTCTGCTCAGGTTTGTGTAGGAGGTAATATTGGTTTTTGGCTGCCATTTATAAAATGCATCTACCTTGATGACCGTTTTTTCAGATGGCTCCAGTAAAAAAGATCCTGAAAGATGATAGGCTTTGGGGATATCTGTGGTTCCTGAATGACTCCAGATTGTAAATGAGGGGACCACGGCCGTTGGCGCAACATTTGTAATTTCATGCTGATTGATAAATTGCCGGTAAATTCCGCCGGAAATTCTGGCAGACCAAAATCCGATACCGGAATCCGGTTGATCGTACTGAATCGACGCCCGGGGCTCTGCGAAAACACTGTTTTTTTCTGTATCAAGGTATGTAAACCGTGTCCCGGCTGATAAAAGCCAGTTTTTGTCAAAAGTTTTGGTTGCATTCAGATAGCTGCTGAGTATTGTTGAGCTTTGATCTGTATTTGCAGATAAAAAGAAAAGATCTGTAATATCAACATCTGAGTTTACAATTTCGAGCTGAATGCCGCTGTCTATTTGGAAGGATGGTGATAACGAATACCTGCTATCTGAATTTACTGTGAAATGAGTAATCCGGTTACCGTCGATCTGAGTGGGCAGTTGTCTGCCTAAACCTTCAGCAACTGAAGACCCATCATTTTGGAATGCAGATTCAAAAAAAAGTGGTTGATTTGTATTTTCAAACTGGTAGCGGTGATCAAAGGTGCTGGAACTGAAGGAAGCTTTTGCAGAGAGATCAAAACGGGGTGAAATGAAACCGGACCAGGTTATATGTGCTGCTCTGTTTTTCCAGGAATAGGAATCCCTGGCATTCAAAAACCGCGGTACGTCAGACTGCGGTGGTGCTTCACTGAGCAATTCTGTTGTGATTGAGTTTTCAGCAAGGTAAAGGGAACCCTGCAGCTTGCTGTATTCACCTGTTTCGTAAGCCGCTGCGAGATGATAGTCGAAGAATTGAACATCAGATCTCTGATCGGATGGCCGGTATAGGCTTGCATCACCTTCAATATCTTCTAACTGGTTGGTAATAAGCGGGTCAATAAAATCCCACTCTCTGAGTGATTGTCTGAGGTTGGGCTCTTCAAAAATATCCCAAAGATTTGTGCGAACGGCGGTCATGATGTTGATCCCTTTTTCCCCCGTTGGGATATAAAAATTTCCTTTCGCATTGGCGCTGACCGGGTCACTTTGAATCATTCCGCTATTTTCTTCCGTAAATGATAACTGATGATTCAGATCCACAATACCTGCGATCTGGCTGCCCTCCTGAACACCGAACCCCGATTTGTGGAGATTTACATTTTCTATTGCAAACGGACTGAAGGCGCTGAATAACTGTCCGAAGCTGAATGGATTGTAAACGGGCACTCCATCCAGCATCAGCCTGTGTTCACTGTTCTGGCCACCTTCCAGGTGCAGGCCGGTCATCGGCAAGCCATACTGAATTCCGGACGTCAGATTCAGTGATCGTATCGGATCCCTTGTCATCGTAACCGTTTGCCAGGGTGTTGCCGCATTCACGGAAGCATCATTGTTGCCCTGGTTCGGCAAGCGGCGGCGGTGAGCTTCCACAATAACGGGAGCTACATCCACCGGTTTTGTCTGCATTGTGACTGTCTCCCGGACTTCTGTACCCGGTTTGATTTCGATCGTTTTATAAACCGGTTCATATCCCACATAACTGAAGATGACATTGTAGGTGCCGCTGATCAGTTTTGGAATCGAAAAATTTCCGGCACGCCCTGTTGAAGTGCCACCTGATGCATCTGCCAGGTATACGGTAGCACCGGGCAGCGGTTTTCCGGTTTCGCGATCCGTTACCTTGCCGATTAATGAGCCCGGCAGTGGTTTCTCTTCCACATTTTCAACAACCACGTAGGTTCCGGTTGATAGGAGAATGTAGTCGAGACCATGCTCTTCCAGAATTGATTTCAAAAAAAATGGAAAAGGAAGATCATTGACTCGTTTATAAACATGTATCCCGGTAATGAGCTTTGGGTCGTAGACGAGATCTGAATTTGTATTTTTTGCTATAGTATCAAGAACCTTTTCGAGGCTTTCCCCCCTGAAATCGAAAGAATATCGATCCGCCTCATCATTTTGGCCGATTGCATTAAGGGGACAGAGCAGAATCAGGAGCAAAAGTAAAATTCCGCCAGGCCCGGAGCATATTTTTTGGCGATTTCTATTTATAAATTCGGTACCCATTGGCTGTCCTGGAATATTTTAAATCCTTCACCGTGCAAATATCTTCAATGATTGAATCCGGTTTAAGAGGCGGAGAATAGTAAGCGGTAAGAATATCCATCTCTCCGATTTTATTGTCAAACTGAATGTGAATATCGAACCTGCGTTCCAGCTCCCTGAAAATTAAAGAAAGAGACTGTTCATTGAAAATCAGCATATTATTTCGCCAGCCGGTGATATCAGCCGTTTCTGCAGGTTCCGGGTTTGCAGGTTTATCCATCTCTGTATTCCACCGGCTCAGTGTGCCGGCGTTCATTTCAACCTGTTGTTGAGGTTCTTTTTCAGAAAAAAAACGCACCCGCCCCTCTTCTACAGATACAACTGTTTCCGCTTTAGGCTCATCACTCCATGACCTTACGTTAAAACGGGTTCCGGTTACTTCTATTACAGAACCGTTGGCATGGATGATAAACGGTTCATCTGCCTTATTTATGTTAAAGAAGGCCTCTCCATTCATGGTAATATTACGATTTGTTATTGAAAAGAGCCGGTTGTGTTGCAAATGTGTTCCGCTGTTCAGATCAACCACAGAACCATCTGGCAGTTCTGCAGTTATGATCTCTCCATACGGGGCATTGTATGAAACCGGTACAAGAAGATAGGAAGCACCTGCAATAATCAGAACGACAGCTGCAGCTAAAAATATCCGCAAAGCGGATGATGGTTTGCCGGTTGAAGAAGCTTTATGGTTTTCAATACACAAATGCACACTTTTGAGGGCATCTTCAGTCTCATTCGTTCCGATTGTGGGATAGTCTTCATGAGATGTGGCACTTTTCTGCCATACTTCCTTTAAATTTTCCTTTTCATCGTCAGGGAACTGATCGAAGAAATCGGAACCGTTCACATAATCTGAAGATCCGTTTCTGTTTTCTGTCATGGTTTTTTGCGTTTTATTTCATTCTTATAGGTATCATAATTGTTCCGGAGTTTTCGCAAAGCTTCAACAATATGATTATTCACGGTTTTCACCGATACAGACATTACACCGGCAATCTCTTCATGGTCAAGACCATCATACCGGCTGAGTTCAAAAGCTTCGCGCTGTCTGTCCGGCAGTTCATTGATCCATTCTTTGAATTTATCTTTCAGATGTTCACTGCTGTTGCTGTGTTCTGTTTCTGTCTTTAAATCTTCAGCGGAATCATTCAGGATCACAATCCTGGAGGAATAATCACGCTGATAATTCAGAGCGCGGTTTCGAACAATTTTATAAATAAAGGCCTGCAGGGACTGATCCGGATCCAGTGTTTCGCGGTTATTCCACAAGCTTACAAAGGCTTCCTGAACAATATCACATGCGGCGTCCTTATCCCGGGTAAATCTGAAAGCAAAATGAACCAGCTGGGTGTAAAAGTATCGAAACAGGCGATCAAAGGCAGTCCGGTTTGAACGGCTGATCTCCAGCGCAAGGGTTTCAAGTTCTTTTTCACTCAGATTTTCCATGGATATCTACATATAGTACACAACTCAAAATCAGTATACCTATTCTCTGTTTCATTTTAAATCAGCACTGTCCGAAAAGTATAGCTGATCAGAGGTCAACTTGAATTATTTAGTTAAATTTTAAATAGATGTGGCATTAGTTCTATGTGTTGACTGGTGTCCTCATGTCCTCGTGGCAATAAACTGCCGGTTTTGCCACGAGTCCGTCAGCTGACGGATCGAGGGTTCACGAAGTAAAATTTGATCATGAAGATGTCTATAAATCGGGTAGATCTTTTAGACAGACTCAACGAGAAATCTTAGACTCGAAGATGTAAGCGCTGAAAATTTTTATATTGTAAATAAGGAGTTATTCCTATAGTTTTGAACTAAAATATGTCTTAATATCGGCAGATTCGGGAATTGGTAACATTAGTTGTAACAAGCTTGAGAAATAGTATTATCTTATTAAACTCGGGGCGTAGCGCAGCCCGGTAGCGCGCATCGTTCGGGACGATGAGGTCGCAGGTTCAAATCCTGTCGCCCCGACACATTAAACATACAGGTATGTTCTTTTCCTGATTTAGGTTGACAGTTTTTAAGATCATTTATTGTTCTACCAACCAAAGCGATTCATTGCTAAAATGTATGTCGCTGGAATTTCTCGCAGATTTTCGCAGAATATCAGTGCTCATTTGTTGAACCACCGACCTAACGGATTGGAACAGCCGGGAGGTGAAACTGAGTGAATTCATTTTCGGCACCGCTAATGGGGGAATTTTTGATTTAGTTATACCGAATACCAAAGCACGGCGAAAAAGTGGCAGGTTGTGCCTATCAGAACAAAGAGGTGCCAGATGAAATGTGTGTACTTGAATTTCGGTGCTGCGTAAAAAGCAACGCCGATCATGTAGGCGATACCACCGAGTATAAGCCAGATGATTCCGGCAGGCGGCATACTGAGCCAGAGATCTTTAGCGGCAAAAAGAGCAAGCCAGCCCATTCCAATGTAGATAAAAGTGGAGAGTTTCGGATATTTGACGCCGGCAACCAGTTTTAGAATAATGCCTCCGATGGCAATGCCCCAAACCAGTCCAAACAGAATCCAGCCTACACTGTCTCTTAAAATACCGAGTGTAAACGGTGTATATGTACCGGCAATCAGCAGGAAAATAGCCATATGATCCAAAATCCGGAGACGCTGTTTTAAATCGTCTCTTTGGATAGCGTGATAGATGGTGGAACTGAAATAGAGGATAATTGCACTTGTGATAAACACAGAAGCACCGATAATAGTTAAGGCATCTCCTTTAGTAGCAGCATGAAAAATTAAGAAGGGGGCAGCTATCAAGGCTCCGACAAAGCCTATACCATGACTGATACTATTTGCCACTTCCTCTGCGTAGGTTTGCTTACGGTCTGCTTTTTGAATTTTTTTAATCACTTCAGATTACTGATTATTTTTTTTGTAACGTATAAAATAAAGATTAATTATTTTAAATCAAGAGTCTGACACAGTACTGTCCAAAACGTTTAAGATTTTTAATTCATACCTATGTTTTAGTGCATCCGGAAGCATATATTGTTGAATTTCGAAAATAGAACCCCGGATGTTCGTCTATGCTCCTATGGGAGCATTTGGTGGGTAATAAACGAGAGATTGAAAAACCAATAGCGTCCCGTAGGGTACGCCTGGCAGAAGCCTGACGTAAAGCGTGCCCATCCACAGCTTCTCACCAGGCGTTCCGCTGGAACGCAGCGATCAAGAAAGTACCACACATTGTTACCCACCAAACCTTCCTACAGGAAGGTAAAGGAGTTGTTTGACTCGCACGTGTACACGTTGAAGTCTTTTATTGGTAATAGTCTGCTCATCGTTTATGGAATAGATCATCAGACAAGTTCTCTGTCACCTACTCCATTTTGTATCCAGCAGTTTTTCAAAACGTTTTTGACAGTTCTGAGCCTGACAAATCAATTCTATCTTTATTATCACCGGTACAGGCTTTAAAAAATCGATGAATTACGGGATTAGATTGCTTACATTCTATTCTTTCAGAGGCTGGTAAATTTTAAGGCTATGTTGATAAAACCGAAATTAAAATCACAGCAGGGATGAGCATATCTCATACAGATTATTCCTTATTACTGTTTCTCATGGATAATTAAATATACTGATGGCACCAGAGGGATTATTTATAATTATTTTACTGGCCGGTCTGTTTCTGGTTCTTTTGTTTACAAGAGCTTCAGCTGATGCGGTTTTTGCAGGAGCTCTTGCCATTATAATCGTATCAGGTGTGGTGCCGGTTCGTGAAGCGCTTGCAGGATTTTCGAATGAGGGTATGCTCACTGTTGCTGCTCTGTATATTGTGGCATCTGGACTCAGGGAGACCGGAGCTATTCAGTTTGTAGTCAATAATCTCCTGGGAGTGCCGAAAAAAATGTGGATGACACAAGCCCGGATTATTGCACCTGTTATGGGCATGAGTGCCTTTTTGAATAACACTCCCATTGTTGCCTCTTTTATACCTGCACTGCAGGAGTGGGCCAAAAAATACAGAATCTCCGTTTCAAAACTGATGATCCCGCTTAGTTATGCTGCTGTACTGGGCGGTGTTTGCACACTGATTGGTACCAGCACGAATCTTATTGTAAACGGGCTTCTCATTGCCGAAAAAGATATAACTCTTGGATTATTTGAGCCTGCCTATGTGGGTGTTCCGCTGGCCATTGCAGGATTTATCTACTTGCTGCTGGCTGGCAGAAGGCTGCTGCCGGAAGGCAAATCTCTGCTTTCCACATTTGAAAATACACGAGAGTACACGATCGAAATGATTGTGCGTGACGGAAGTACGCTTATAGGTAAATCTATTGAAGAGGCAGGTCTCAGAAATTTGCCCGGACTGTTTCTGGTTGAGATTGTACGTGACGAAACGATACTCGCTGCCGTTGAACCCGATGAAGTGTTTCAATCAGGTGACCGGTTAATTTTTACAGGTATGGTTGACTCAATAGCCGATTTACAACAAATAAGTGGACTTGAACCTGCAACAGACCAGGTCTTTAAGCTCGATACGGCAAGAAGAGACAGGCATCTTGTAGAAGCCGCGGTATCACCTTCAAATCCGCTGACCGGCAAAACAGTGAAAGAGGGTGAATTCCGGAACAGGTATGGCGGAGTAATACTTGCAATTTCAAGAAGCGGTGAACGCGTAAAGCAAAAGGTGGGTGATATACGGCTTCAAACCGGGGATGTACTGTTGATGGAGACGCCCCGGAATTTTGCGGACCGCTATAAAAACTCGAGTGATTTTCTGCTTGTCAGTACCCTCTCGAAAAACAATGCTCCGGATTATGAGAAAGCATGGGCCGCCTGGGGGATTCTGGGTATTATGGTTCTACTTGTAGTGATGAATTTTATGACAATGTTCCAGGCTTCATTGCTTGCTGCATTGGGCATGCTGGTTACAAATTGTACAAATATGAATATAGCTCGCTCAGACATCGACTGGCAGGTACTGATTGTGATTGCCTCAGCACTCGGAATCGGAAACGCACTGCTTGTAACCGGTACTGCGGAACATATCTCTATGAGCTTTATCGGTCTGGCAGGTGAACATCCTTACCTGGCACTCATTGCAACTTACCTGGTAACGTGGGTGCTTACAGAAATGATTACCAATAATGCATCTGCCGTACTGATATTTCCGATTGCAATCTCGGTAGCTGAAACTCTGGGTGTTTCATTTATGCCATTTGTGATGACTATTATTTTTGCGGCCTCAGCAAGTTTTGCAACTCCTATTGGCTATCAGACAAATTTAATGGTCTACGGTCCCGGCGGTTATAAATTCAGTGATTATATGAAGGCCGGTTTGCCTTTAAATGCGCTGGTTGCAATTATCACTATAATACTTGTTCCGATAGTCTGGCCATTTTGAACGTATTTAAATAATAAACAACATCAATAGACAAACAATATGAAAAATCTCAAACAGAAATTGACAGTTATTGCAAAACAAGCCGGAGATGCAATTCTTCGCTACTATGACGATGAGATCGAAGTGGATCAAAAAGATGATCATTCTCCGCTTACCAAAGCTGATACAGATGCGCACCATATTATTGTTGATGCACTCAAAAAATTAACACCTGAAATTCCCATTATTTCCGAAGAGGGCGGAATTGCCGGATATGATGAGCGAAAAAAATGGAAGAAGTTCTGGCTTGTGGATCCGCTTGACGGCACCAAGGAGTTCATCAAAAAAAATGGCGAATTCACGGTGAATATTGCCCTGATCGAAGATCATATTCCGGTTCTCGGGGTGGTTTATATTCCTGCAAAAGAGATATTTTATATCGGGGATGCTGAATCAGGCAGTTTTAAAATTGAAAATGGCAGGGAAAATACCCGTATTTATTCTGAGAAACCTGATCTCAGCAAACCGCTCACAGTTGTGGCAAGCCGTTCTCACGGATCATCAGATCTTGAGGAGAGGCTGGCTGAGCACAATGTGATTGTCGGGAAGAAGATTCCGGCAGGAAGTTCGCTTAAATTCTGCCTTGTAGCTGAAGGTGTTGCGGATATCTACCCGAGAATGGGTCAGACAATGGAGTGGGATACGGCAGCAGGAGATGCGGTTTTTCGCTATTCAGGCAAAGATGGAACACGTGTGTCTCCTTTGGAGTACAATAAGAAATCTTTAAAAAACAGTGGTTTTATTATAGGATTATGAAACTGGTTAGTTCATATCGAAGCAGCCGCTGCGGTTTAAGCTGTGCGAATAGAATAGACGCAATTTTCAGATCAGCAGTGGTGAATTAAGATTTCAACTTACACTGTTTCCCCTTATTTTAGTAACTCTTCAACACTACCCCGGGTTTGAAACTATTAGACTTTTTAAAAGATCCCAATTTTTAAACTTGATATCTGTATTATTACATCTGCAGACAGAAATCTGAAACAGTCACCAAGACTCACAATGTCAAAAAAATCATCCAATACCCATCTCAAGAATCTTGAAGACGAAGCCATTTACATTATGCGGGAAGTAGCGGCGCAGTTTGAGCGTCCGGTTTTGCTATTTTCCGGCGGAAAGGATTCCATCTGCATGGTACATCTTGCACTAAAAGCATTTTATCCTGCCAAAATTCCGTTTCCGTTAATGCATGTAGATACGGGGCATAACTTTCCTGAAACGATTGAATTCAGAGATAAGCTTGTGGAAGAGACCGGCACTGAACTGCTGGTTGGCAGTGTGCAGGAATCTATTAACCAGGGCCGGGTGAAAGAGGAGACCGGGCCGGATGCAAGCAGGAATGCCCTTCAAACAGTAACACTGCTTGATACACTAAAAAAACACCAGGTGGATGCAGCGCTTGGCGGAGGGCGGCGTGATGAAGAGAAAGCGCGGGCCAAAGAGCGTTTTTTCTCGCACCGTGATACGTTTGGTCAGTGGGATCCGAAAAATCAGCGTCCCGAGCTCTGGAACCTCTTTAACGGCAGAAAAAATCCGGGCGAACATTTCCGTGTATTCCCCATAAGTAACTGGACTGAGATGGATGTTTGGCAGTATATCGCACAGGAAGAGATTGATATTCCATCACTTTATTTTGCCCACCAGCGGGAAGTCTTTAACCGCAGGGGTGTGTGGCTGGCTGATACTGATTTTGTAAACCGGCAGGACGATGAACCGCTTGAGCGGCGGACAGTCCGTTTTCGAACGATTGGGGATGCCACTTGTACAGGAGCCGTTCTTTCCGAGGCATCCAATATGGAGGAGATTATTCAGGAAGTGGCAGCTGCACGCCAAACCGAACGCGGTAACCGCCATGATGACAAACGCAGCGAGACGGCTATGGAAGACAGGAAAAGACAGGGTTATTTCTAAATTTTTAATTTTTAATTGTGAATTCTTAATTCTGATTCAATTAAAAATTGAAAATTGAGAATTCAAAATTCAGTGTTTTATGAGCAATAACGGTGAAATTACCGACAATAAATACCTCGACATGGATCTGCTTCGTTTTACGACAGCGGGGAGTGTTGATGATGGAAAAAGCACGCTGATCGGGCGGCTTCTGTACGATTCAAAATCTATTTTTGAAGATCAGATGGAAGCGATAGAGAAATCGAGCCGCAGCAGCGGGGAAGAGGAGGTAAATCTTGCCCTTTTGACAGATGGACTGAAGGCGGAGCGGGAACAGAAGATTACCATTGATGTGGCCTACCGTTATTTTGCCACACCAAAGCGAAAATTTATTATCGCGGATACCCCGGGTCATATACAGTACACCCGTAACATGGTAACCGGTGCATCCACCGCTGAGCTTGCCGTGATTCTTGTAGACGCAGGAAAAGGGGTACTCACTCAATCCAAACGGCATGCTTTTATCTCGTCACTGCTTCAGATTCCGCATCTTGTGGTTGCCGTTAACAAAATGGACCTGGTGGATTATGACGAAAAAGTTTTTGACGGGATTGTATCAGATTTCCGGAAATTTGCAAAAAAACTGGATGTGGATGATATCACCTTTATCCCAATCTCTGCACTGAAAGGTGATAATGTGGTAGAGAAGGGCGATAATATGCCCTGGTATCATGGAACTACGTTTCTGCATCACCTGGAAAATGTGAATGTGGAAGCATCCCATAACATTGTTGATTTTCGCTTGCCCGTACAGTATGTGATCCGTCCGCATCAAAAATTCAGAGGATTTGCAGGAAGGGTTGCATCGGGCAGGATACGTCCCGGTGATGAAATTATGGCATTGCCATCAAGGCTGACAAGCAGGGTAAAGGAAATTGTTACCTACGATAATAATCTTGAGGAGGCGATGCCGGGAGATACGGTAACTGTTACGATAGATGATGAGATCGATATCAGCCGGGGCGATATGATCGTCCGCAAAAACAACGTGCCGAATGTTGGCAGCGATTTTGAAGCGTACCTCTGCTGGATGAATGAGGATCATATGGAGATGGATAAATCCTATATTATCAAACACACTACAAATACGGCACAGGTTTATATCACGGATTTAATCTACCGTATGAATGTGGACACCCTGCACAGGGAGGATGCTTCGGAGCTGAACCTCAATGAGATAGGACGCGTAAAACTTAAAACGTCAAAACCACTCTTTTTTGATCCATACCAGATAAATCAAAAAACCGGAAGTTTTATTATCATTGATCCGTCAAGCAATGTGACTGTTGGTGCCGGTATGATACGGGCGAAATCGACAATATCAAACGGGGCCGGAACTCAAACAGAGACCCGCAGCGTAGAATCCGGGAAAACAACGGTCTCTCCAAATGTAACGTGGGAATCCTGGAATATTCCGCGCGAAGAGCGTGAGCAGCGAAATGGCCAGAAGGCAGAAGTTCTATGGTTCACTGGAATATCCGGTGCAGGGAAAAGCACGATAGCCAAAGCGCTTGAGAAAAGACTGTGGGATGAGGGTAAACAGACAATACTGCTGGACGGTGACCAGGTGCGCCATGGCTTAAATGGTGATTTGGGTTTTAGTCCGAAAGACAGGACTGAAAACATCCGGCGGGTCGGGGAACTGGCAAGGCTATTCTTTGAACATGGAAATATTGTTCTCTGCACATTTGTTTCACCCTATAAAGCAGACCGCGAACGTGTGCGATCCCTGTTTCCCGATGGCCGGTTTACTGAAATCCATGTCATATGCGATCCGGAAACAGCTCAAAGCCGGGATCCGAAAGGACTTTATGAGAAAGCTAAAAAAGGCGAAATTAAAGGTCTGACAGGATATGATGCGGCTCATGAGCAACCATCCGGTGAAGGTGTTTTGGAGATAAATACCGATGAGATGGATGCAAAGGAAGCCGTGGAGTTTTTATATAACAGGATATCCGCTGACAGGATGAAGTAGAAAAAAGTATATGGATAAACTGCTAAGAAGCTTTGTTTTTTAGCAAATTAAAAATAAAAGCGCTTTCATATATCTTTTTCAAAAACGGGTTTGATCTATCCTCTTTTAGTCGTTATACTTGCAGGTGTTTCACTTAGAAACAGACCTGTATTAATGGCTAATATCATTTTCTTTCTTTTGAAAAATAAACTGAATGATTTATCGGCAAATAGTGACAATGTCAGGCTTTACCCTGTCTCGTGTTGTTGTACGTACAACTGCACAGGTAGTGGCTGAAAGAGGCTGGCATGATTTTCTGATCTGTTAAACTTTTTTAAAGCCTGCTACCTGATAAAGGCAGCGGGCTTTTTTATTGTGCTGATTAGTCAGTAAGCAGGTCTGTAAATAAAAAACAACTAACTAACCTTCAACAATTATCCAAATTTGCGGGATAATATGAATAGAAACCCGAAAATTTCCGGTAATGGAAATTTCAAAGCAGATGGCTACCAATCCGTTGAATCCTGTAAAAATCAGCTTACCCAGTTAAATGATCTATTTGAGGCGAAAAATCCTGATGAAATTCTCAAATGGGCAGCTGCAACATTTGGTTCAAAAATAGTGATGGGAACCGGATTTGGTCCTTCAGGTGTTTTTCTGATCCATCGCTTATACCAGCTTGGTCTGCCCATATCTGTATTTTACCTGGATACAAACCTTTTATTTAGTGAAACCTATGAACTGTGTGATAAGCTTGAAAAGCAATTTGGGATTACTATCGAAAAAATAACTCCAGAATATACGCTTGATGAGCAGGCAGAAAAATTTGGTGATAATCTGTGGTATAAAAACCCGAACCGTTGCTGTTTTATCCGAAAAGTGCGTCCCCTAAGAAACTATCTTCAGGATAAATCAGCATGGATTACCGGTATCAGGAGGAATCAGTCTGAGTCCCGGAAAGAGACTCAACTTGTGGAGTACGACAGTGAATGTGATGTGATAAAAATAAACCCGGTTGCAGCCTGGTCCTCTGGCCAGTTGTGGAGCTATATCAAAGATTATGATCTCCCTTATAATCCGCTGCATGATGAGAGTTTTCCCAGTATCGGGTGCATTCCATGTACAAACCAGGTTGAAAACGGTGATCATGAGCGGGCCGGCAGATGGAAAGATATCGATAAAAATGAGTGCGGCATTCATCTGCCTGTACAAACCGGCACCTGATTTTATGTCCTGTTTTTCAGCGTACCCCGAAATTTAGATTCAATCCCAAAAATAATCTTCTGAATCTTCAGGATTTTTTAAGAGTTCAGAGGCTTCTGTCGCAAGTTTCTGAATTTTCGAATGGTCTGACGAATGGGAATCAAACAAATATCCATGTTTAAACGGACCGGATATACGGATCAGAATTTCCATGGCATAGTGGATGGCGAGCTCTCTCGATTCCTTTTCATCAAACAGGTTTGAAAAATCGTTGCCAAGGGATAACCTGTAGCTTTTTAAAAAGTGGCCGCAGAATTTTTGAAGTTGCTCTCTTCTGAACAGATCGTCTGAGGCTTCCTGGTGCAGCCTGCAATGGGCAATAAAATGAGCTACATCCTGCAATGGTCGCCCGTAGTGGCAAAATTCCCAATCAATGAGGCGCATTTTTTGTTCATTAATCAGAATAGATGAAGGCCACAGATCACCCATAACAAGGCACTTGCCGGGCATAAGCAGCTCTTCGCCAAGCCGCTCAGCATTATTGATTGCAACAGAAGACGGTGTAATGCCTGCGTTCTTCAGAAATTGGCCGGCTCCCTTGTACTGAACTTGCCGCCGGGTTTTTTGAATGTTCAGATTCTGAAAAGATCTCTTAAAAAAAGAATCCCCTGCAGTTTCCCGGTGAAGGTTTGCAATAAAATTTCCAAGAATTGCAGGCATTGAGTCATTGTAATTCCGGAACATTGGCTCAGAAAAGAGTGTTGATTCGGAGCCGATACCCTCCATCAGCAGCAGATTTTTCTTCGAATCAAAGCCGTAAAATTTTGGAACAGAGATATCTTTACTTGAAAGAAACGAGAGCCTGCCATTTTCGGTAAACAACCGGAGTGCATCCGCTTCAAACCGAAGCCGGTCCTGGTTAAGCGCTTCTTCAGGATTTGAAGCGATAAACGGAGGCGCGTGTTTTGCGATTATATTGTGAGGTCTTCCAGGGATGCGCCACACATAGTTCAGATTACCGCCGGATAGTTCGATGGGTTTACCTGAACATTCAAATTCCGGTTCTGTTATCTTAATAAATTTCTGAATTTCATCTGCTGATGGCTTCATATCAAAAACGGTAGATCTGGTTGGCAAAGTCTACAGGTTTACCACTCATCAAAAATTTCGTAATAAGGGATTCGGTGGCTTTGCGTGATTGTTTAAGGGTATCCCCAATTTTCTGCTTCTGCGGATTCTCTATTCCGGGAACCGAGTATTTGTGTCCCACCACAACTGCCGCACACGGAATTTCCAGTTCATTGGCAAGCACCACTTCTGGTGCAAGAGTCATGGAATTCACCTGCCCGCCCAGTTGTGCCCACATTTTGTTTTCAGCAGGCGTTTTTCCTCTCGGGCCACCGGCGTATACAAACACCACACTGTTTTCAGATTTATAAATTTCGTCACCGCCCAAATCGAGAATCTGCTGATTGAGTTCCGTTGAAAAGAGTCCGTCTTTGATAAGCAGGTGCCCGTGGTCAGAGGATGGTTTCTGAAACATGGTACAGGTGGATCCGTCAGGCAGACGATTTTCAGGCATCAGCAGATCGGTTACCATCATCGGTTTATAGAGTGGCAGGTTGGCATCCATAACACCAACAGAGCTGTTAATAAGCAGGGCACCGCAATTGAGTTCTTTCAGGGCAGCCGCCTGTGCCCGGTAGTTGATCTGGTTAGGCAAAATTGTATGCGGCAGGCCATGACGGAAAATAACAAAGAGATCCCGTCCGTTTTCCTGTTTCGATTTGTACAGCTTTTGCGTTCCAAAACCGGTCTGAATATCGATCATTTCAAGATTCAGTTTTTCAGGAATGCTTTTTTCAAATGCGCTGCCAAGTATTACTGCGATAGATGAATTCATACTGATACCTTTTCAATTCTTGCATCGCCTAACGGATCTTTTTTCCCGGGGTAACAGGGATTAATTATCCAGAGGTGGGTAAATACCCGGTAAATCGATTCAATATGATGAAATTCTTTACTGTTTGACATGTTTATTCGTTAGGTTCGTCCAAAATTTAAGTTCCTCTTTTACACCGGTATCAGCATTGTTTATGAATGCATCCCTGTTTTCAAAGATATTGAGTTTACCATTGTGCATCATTCCAAAAAAATCGCCGGTCAGCAGGGCCTCTTTCAGATCATGTGTCACAAAAATGGTTGTTATTTTTTCTGTGTTTGATATTTCAATAAAGAGATTTTGCATCTCTTTACGGGTATCTGAATCAAGGCTGCCGAAAGGTTCATCCAGCAGCAATACTTTCGGATGGATGATAAAAGCACGGCCGAAAGCCACCCGCTGTTTCTGTCCGCCAGAAAGCTGATCAGGCATTTTTTTCTCCTGGCCTTCAAGATGGAGTTGTTGTATCATTTTGTCAACCTTTTGGCGGATCACAGCCGGGTCTGTTTTCCTGATTTTCAGGCCAAACCCAATGTTTTGTTCCACATTCAGATGCGGAAAAAGCAGGGGTTCCTGGTAGAGGTATACAACCCCGCGTTCTTGTGGCCTGAGATGATCAACTTGTTCACCGTCTATTTCAACAGCTCCGCTGTATTTGGTTTGTATTCCGGCGATTGATTTCAGCAGTGTTGTTTTGCCACATCCGGATTTCCCCAGAACGGAGAGGGTTTTATTCTCTTCAAGAGAAAAATTAATTTCTCTTAAAACCGGCTCATCACCAAAAGAGATCGATAAATCATTTACTTGAATCAAATCAGGTACTCCAAACTTTGTGCAGCAGAAAACGTCTGTTACTGATTAATAGAATCAATGGCGGAATCACAAGAAGAAACCCGGCCAGTGCTGCAAGATATGGATTTGCTTCACTGATATAGCGATAGACCATCACTGTGAGTGTTTGAACTTTACCAACACCGATAAATTGTGTCAGGCCATACTCAAACCAGGAAATCAGGTATGTTTGAAAAAAACATACCGCCAGCAATCCTTTTGCAGAGGGCAAAATAGCCTCTTTCAGTGTAACTTTGAAATCTCCGCCCATGGTTGCGACAAGGTTCTCCAGGTTTCGGATTTTGCTGTTCCAGAAACCGAAGAAAAAGAGAACAGCATAGGGAAACGTAATAAAAAACTGCGCGATGATTACTCCATATATGGTTCCGGTTAAATTAAAACGCAGAAAATAAAAATTGAGCATAACGGCAAAAACCACGGGAGCAATCACATACGGAAAATAAGCCGTAAGCAGCCACCATTTACTTTTGGTTTGATATGCAACGGCTCTGCTAACAAAGAACCCGCAAACGGTCGATACAAATCCAACCGAAACCGAGAGAAGTATGGATAGAACTGCACTTTGCATGAGTGTTGATCCGCCGCTTAAAAACCATCGCCAGTGTTCAGCCGTAAACTGGTGATCTGCAAGGGACGGATAGTACCACTCGGATGAGACCGATAGATAGAGAAGCACAGCAAACGGAATAATAAAGCAGAGCAGGATAAAAATAAAAAGAGACCGGTTAATCACAGCGAGTACCTCTTTTTAAAATGAGTGAACAGATAACTGATAGTGGCAATACAGATAACCGAGTACCAGACTGCCATCGCATATGCTACGGGTATGTCGGCAAGATTGAAGCGCTGCAGTTTCTCAATAATCAATACGGTAATCATATGCGGCGATGACTGTCCGAGAACAAGAGGGATCTCAAAAGCCCCTAAAAAAAAGATAAAGTAGAGTGCAAGCAGCGGAAAGATTCCTTTTAAAAGAATGGGTACCTGAATCCTGAAGATGATATCCTTCGGATCTGCTCCCAGGGTGGAAGCCACAGCAGCAAGTTCATCCAGTTTTTCGTTTTCGAACAGGTTTAGTAAGACAAGCAGAAAAAAAGGGAATACCAGGAAAATATGCGCCAGTATGATCCCGATCCCATACGGATCCTGAACAAGAGCAGGGAATTGATTCAGATCAGAGATCAGGCCAAGATGCCAGGCAACTCTCGACAGGATACCGCCGCCCGAGTAGAGCTGGAAAATTACAAACGCAAGTACAATCGGCGGAATGGTGAGCGGCAAAAACAGTGACCGGTACACATTTGGCCTGTTCAGGTATTTCCTGGCAATAAACAACAGGGTCATCGCAAGTGTGATTGTAAAGAAGGCAGAAGAAAAAGCAATCCAGACAGAGTAGATCATGGATTGAAAGAACTCACCGGTAAAAATCTGTATCCAGTTGGCAAGTGTCAGTCCATCGCTTAAGAGCCCGGTTAAGCCGAGGCTATAGAGCAGTGCGTAGGTGAGTGATGCCGAGAGAGGCAAAACAGAGCCAATGACAAAAAGCGATATGAGAATTTTTTTGGTCAATTTACCACATTGGTTCTGAAATCTTCAAATATGCGGATCATATATTCAGGTGCCGGTTCCATAAATGCCTTCTCCCTGATCTGTTCTCGTGGCGGAGAATTGGTTCTTCCGGGGATATCACTGAATTTTTTCTGCCAGTTCTCCGGCAGCTTCGACATATCGAGAATTGTGCCGTCTCCCCATACTTCCGGTTTCATCTTTTCAAACTGTGCTTCCGGGGATAGTAAAAAATTGATTACAGCCATAGCCGCTTCTTTGTCAGATGCTAATGTGGGAATGCCTAAATAGTGAGTATTTCGAATCGTGCCAAAATCCGGAACGTAAGCTCGGCTGTTTTCAGGGAAAAGCCCCTGTAATATTTTATTGTCAACTTCGCTGTCGTTATTGCTAAAAGTAAAATTGAGTTCTCCGTTTGCAAAAAACTGGTGCATTTGAGAAATCGAATTGGGAAACGTCTCACCTTCACGCCAGAAAAAGGGTTTTATTTCGTTGATATAATTCCATAAACGGCTGCTGTACTGATTGTAAACTTCGGCATTAAACTCTCCCTTAAACAGATCGGGATCTTCTGCCATCGATATCATCATCGATTTAAGCACTGTCATGCCTGTAAATTCAGTTGGAATCGTAAATCTTCCGGGATTTTCCCGGACCCACTCCTTCAATTCATCGAGGGATTGAGGAGGTGAGTCAATCTGGCCGGTGTTATAAATGAAGGCAAGCTGAACATTTCCCCAGGGGGCTTCATAGCCATTTACCGGCTGCTGAAAATCAATTCCGATAAATGGGTTGTCCATGTCCACATATTGAATATTGGGCAGTTTTTCAGTAAAAGGACCGAACAGCGCATCGATCATGCGAAGCTGGAAAAAGGTCTCGCCATTGAGCCAGATCAGATCGATCTGGCTTGAATTTCGTCCGCTCTCCAGTTCCGACATCAGTGTGGAGACGATCTGAGCGCCCTGTCCGCTGACGATTTCAAGATCAATATCAAATTGCTCTTTAATGTTTGGCACCACATATCCGTTCATGTAATTGTTTATGAGCGGATCACCCATCCACATCATCATGGTGATCTTTGTGCCCCCGGCTTCATTCAGGATTTCCTGCCACGATTTATTCAGAACCGGGGAATCATCACCGGTATTATGGCGTTCGCCA